>Ga0233433_10000231_pt1 | contig 63477 bp, 56 predicted proteins | sample SI_122_August201_5_FD_179868 | JGI IMG/M metagenome (GOLD analysis project Ga0233433, IMG submission 179868) | Seawater microbial communities from Saanich Inlet, British Columbia, Canada - SI_122_August2016_100_MG | ecosystem: Environmental > Aquatic > Marine > Inlet | place: Canada: British...
ATCCCATTTCGACCGAGCAGCGTTGTGAGTTTTCCTTCCTCGCATTTTAGAGTCATGCCAAATAACGCTTGGTTCGAGCCATAAAATGAATCGATGTTTTCAATCTTAAGCACAACTGTCACCCAAGTAGGATTTTTGAACCTCGGGATTCGAGCGAATTTGCGCTACTGAATCAGTGGCGATCACTCGCCCGTTAACCAGTACCGAAAGTTGATCCGCGAGCGAAAAAACCGCGTCCATATCATGTTCCACCATCAAGATTGTTTTTTCAGCTCCAACTAATGACAGAATTTCAATCATTCGAAAAGTTTCTTCTTTTCCCATTCCGGCCATTGGCTCATCTAGCAACAACATTTGAGGCTGCATTGCGAGCGCCATTGCAACCTCGAGTTGTCGTTGCTCCCCATGAGAAATACTAGAAACAATGCGTCCTGAACGATGATGCAATCCAACCGTCATCAAGTGATCCATCGCAATGTCAGCAAGACCCTGATCCTTATGAGTTGGGGCCCAGAATCGATACGAATGCCCCTGCGCGCCCTGAACGGCCAGCATGGCATTTTCCAGAATAGTCATCTCTAGGAAAACGCTTGTGATTTGAAACGAGCGGGCAAGGCCCGCCCTCGCCCGCTGAGCCATGCCAGCCCTCAGGATGCTCCTTCCGTCAAATTCAATATCACCCGAGTCAGGTGTTATTTGACCCGATAACTGAGCGATCAGCGTTGTTTTCCCGGCCCCATTTGGACCAATTACCGCGTGAATGCCGCCGCGGCTTACAGAAAGACTAACGTCGTCAGTCGCTTTGATGCCGCCAAAATTTTTACATAGCGACTTAATAGAAAGAACGCTGTCAGCCCGCATGGTTTGCGTCATTTATCCAACTTCCTGAGCCAAGCATCTATTCCTCCTTTCCCAAACAGTACTAATGCAATGAGAAGGCCGCCAAAAATTAAATGCCAGTAAATCGTGATTAACGACAAGGCCTCTTCCAAAAATAAAAATGATAGCGCGCCAAATAATGGGCCGAATAGACTCCCCGTGCCCCCAATAATCACCATGAAAATCAACTCTCCCGAACGAGTCCAGCTCATCATTTCGGGACTGATAAAGCTCGTAAAATTTCCAAGCAACACTCCTGCTAAGCCGCAGATGACAGCTGAGATAACATAACAAGTTAGTCGATACCCATAGGTATTGAAGCCCAGTGATTGCATGCGCAGATCGTTATATTTCGACCCTATGATTACCCGCCCAAACCGAGATCTCACTAGGCGATGAATAAAAAACAAAGTCAATATTAAAAGACCGAAGATCCAGTAGTACAGTGAAACAGCACTTTCCATATTCATCCATACCGGAAATTCACTTCTTGCATAGATGACCAACCCATCGTCCGCTCCATATTCCTCAAGACTGAGGAATATAAAGTAGATCATTTGGCTAAAAGCCATCGTAATCATGATGAAGTAAACCCCTTTCGTCCGGAGGCTCACTGCTCCTGTAATTAAGGCAAATAAAGCACAAGTGACAATAGCCAAACTCAGATGGATCCATCCATCATAAACATCATAGTAAGCCGGTATGCCTACGCAGTAAGCACCGATACCCAGATACGCAACATGGCCGAGGCTGATCATTCCTCCATAACCTAAAATAAGATTAAGGCTTAGAGCGGCAATGCCAATAATCAGACCTCGACTTAGTAGGTCCAATAAAAAAGGTTGATTGGTCCACTGAAATAGAAGTGGCGCAATACCAAGCAAGAACAGCATGCCCAAGTAAACTTTTCCCGAACGCGTACAACTCAAATTGACCATCAGCGATTACCTGCTGTTGGTGGGAATAAGCCAGTAGGCTTAAAAGCAAGTACAACTGCCATCAAAACGTAAACCAGCATCGCTGAAATCGCAGGCGCCGCGGTCTCTGCAGCCGCCGTTGAAGCGAGTAATTCAAGAAAATCGTCCAAATAAGATCGACTCATGGTGTCGATAAAACCAATCATTAGGGCGACATAAAAAGCACCCTTAATTGATCCTATTCCACCAACAATGACGACAACAAAAGCAATAATGATGATGTCATTACCCATACCGATAGTCGCTTCTGTGATCGGCGCGATAAGCATTCCGGCAAAACCTGCCATCGCAGCACCCAGCGCAAACACAAAGAGGAAAAGTCGATTAATATTTATTCCTAATGATTCCACCATATCGCGATCAGACGCGCCGGCTCGAATAAGCATTCCAAGACGCGTTCTTGAAATCAGTAGATAGAGAATTCCCGCAACTGCCAATCCGCCAAAAATAATGACAAGACGATAAATCGGAAAAACCAAGCTTCCTAATTGAATTTGCCCATTTAAAAAATCGGGCAGTGGTATCGAGAGGCCGGACGGACCCCAGATGATATGAACCAACGCATCAAATACAAGAATCAGGCCAAAAGTAACTAAAACGTGATCTAAATGATTTTCTTTATAAAGTTGACGCGCAATCAACCACTCCACGAGTGCGCCTAAAAAAAAGACACCAACGAGTCCAACAATAATCCCTGCGAAAAAAGAGCCCGTTGCGGCAACAATCGACCCACAAAAATAAGCGCCCATCATATAAAAAGAGCCATGGGACAGGTTAATGAAATCCATGATTCCAAAAATAAGCGTAAGCCCAGAGGCGAGCAGAAAGAGCAACAGTCCCAGTTGAACACTATTGACCAACTGGGATATTAATAGGTTCCAGTCCATACCGATCCCTTCGATAACGAGCGCGGTCTAACCTTGACTAAGGGCTGTACTCAAAGCCGATAGTCACCCCAAGGAGATCGCCTAGAGCTTGCAATCCGATGCGTACGGATCCTGATGATTTTCAAAAACGGTCTCAACTACTTTTGTCGTCCATCTTCCTTCGTCATCTTCGACGACCTCGCGAAGGTAAAAATTCTGAATCGGCATTCCGTTATTCCCGTAGGTATAAGGTCCGCGGACCGATTCATAATTGGCCAAGCGAAGCGCATCTCGAACCGCATTTTTATCTGACAGATCACCATTGACCGACTCGACAGCGCTACTGATCAGCATAATCGAGTCGTAGGCTTGGGCACCATAAAACGACGGGTATCCGCCATGTTTAGCAAGATAATCCCCAACAAACCGTTTGTTGGCTGCATTATCCAGATCAGGCGACCAGGCCTGAGTATTTTTAGAACCCAGAACACCTTCAATATTCGCTTTTTGAAGGCGCGGGAGCGAAATCGCATCTACTGTAAAAACGCTATAAAGTGGTAGCACTGACTGCAATCCTGCCTGCTGGTACTGTTTCAGAAAAGCGGGACCCGCCTTGCCGGGGTAAAAAATAAAAAGCGCTTGGGCGCCCGAAGCTTTGGCTTTCGCCAGCTCAGCAGAAAAATCAAGTTGAGCATCGGCACCCCATTTCGTTAAATCCTTGCCTTTGATTTCACCTTCAAAAATAGACTCCACCCCCGCGACCATATCCTTGCCGGCCGCATAGTTTGGTGCCATCACATAGAGCGATCTTATGCCTTCCTTATTCAGATACTCGCCGAGCGCCATTGGCGTTTGGTCATTTTGCCACGAGGTCGAAAAAAAGTTTTCGTGACAACGTTTACCCGCAACCTGGGAAGGTCCCGCGTTAGCGCTGATCAGAAATTTGTTCGCGCTAAGCACTGAATTCATTGAGGCCAGCAAAACATGGGACCAAATGTACCCAGCGACAAAATCCACGTCATTTTGCTTCACTAGCTTATCTGTTTTCTGCTTACCCACATCAGGTTTAAAGCCGTCATCTTCCAGAAACAACTCAACATCAAGATTTGCCATTTTGTTGTTAATATGCTGAAGCGCAAGTTCAACCGAGTTTTTAATGTCGGCACCGATGACGCCTGCCGGAGTGGTTAGCGTTGATACAAAGCCTATTTTGACGCTGTCCGCATGCGCCGTTCCTGCCAAAGCCATTGCGGCAACTAACAACGAATATTTAACTCGGTTGATCACTCGATTTCCCCTATTATTGGCGCGTAAAAGCAACTCATTTTTTTAACAACCCATTCGATTTTGCCGTGACGTGAAAACTGACAAAAATCTTGCGTGAATCTCCGTCACGATATTAACCGAAAGTTTCTGCTCGAGTGGAAAATTAACACTTTACTCCACCAGAACGGTGCTAAATCTGAGAATGCTCCGAATTATTTTTAATCAAAACACTCTTTACCGACCAGACCTGAATCATAAATTTTTTCGACCCTTTAAGGATCATCCCCTCGGGTATCGCTGTCCGCATCGTTGCATTATCAAAAGTACATTAAAATAAAAATCATATGGATAAAGGGCAAGAAAACAATCTCGTCGTCGGTGCGGGGATGGTGGGCGTATGTTGCGCCCTCTACTTACAGCAGGCGGGTCATCACGTCACGCTCATTGATCAACACGAACCGGGCAGTCAAACCAGTTTTGGTAACGCGGCAACTTTTGCAAGTTATGCCTGCATTCCCGTTAATCATCCCAAGTTAATTCAGAATCTACCCCGACTGATGCTAGGTGCTGATAAACCACTATCGATATCGCCATTCTATCTAGCAAGACGTCTGGGATGGATGTTAAGTTTTTTGCGACATTGTCGGAGAGACAACGTCGACCACACAATTCTTGGTTTAGGCGCATTGCTACGTCATGCGGAGGATGCATCAATTGCACTCTTTCAGTCGTCTCGGGTAATGGACCTGATAAAACGTCAAGGCACCCTGTATCTTTACGCAACAGAAAATTCGCTATCAGCCGCTCAAGATGATATCAAGCGCCGTCGGGATCAGGGCGTGCCAATCACTGATATTACATCTCGGGAAATTCAGGAACTAGAGCCTCACCTGGCGCCGACTTTTCCAGGTGGCATTCTTTTTGATGATGGCTTCCATTTGACTAATCCCAAAGCCTTAATTCAAAGACTCACTCAGAGTTTTATCGATGATGGTGGTCAGTTTATTCACAATAAAGTGTGTTCGCTCAATAACATGTCCAATGGACATTTAAAGGTCGGAACACACACTAATGATCTAGAGGCAAAACGAGTGATCATCGCGGCAGGTGCGTGGTCTACCCAGATATCAGGCGGATGTATCGATCCTGTTCCGCTTGATACCGAGCGAGGTTATCACGTCATGTTCCCTAACGACGCCCGGTTGTTGAATCGCCCGGTCGGGCTCGCAGATGCCGGGCTTTACATCTCTCCATTAGATGACGGCCTCCGCGCTGCCGGCACGGTCGAGCTAGCGGGACTACGTGCGCGACCTAACCAAAGACGTCTGAATTACATCGAAAGCGTTGTTCGACGGGTACTTCCTGAGGCTACCGCAAGAGGATCTGACTGGTTAGGGTTTCGCCCGACGATGCCGGACAGCCTCCCGGTTATTGGTCAATCCTCCAAACATCCATCAGTTTTTTATGCGTTTGGTCATCACCACATTGGCCTTACACTCGGGGGAATCACAGGCAAACTCATACAACAATTAATCGACCGCGAACCTACCACGATTGATCTATCACCCTATTCGCCAAATCGGTTTTAATTTAGCCGAGCAAGTCAAACGCTGCCTTAAGGTACATACGAGTCGCTTGGGTTAATTGTTCTATTTCCACATACTCATTCAAGGAATGCGCCTGCTTTAGGGAACCGGGGCCACAGATAACCGAGGGACTCTTCAGGTGAGGGGCATCAGTTGATCCAGGAAAAGCTTCAGCGTTTGCCCGAGCCCCTTTTAGAGTTGTCAAGGAGTCCAGTAAGGACCTGACAACCGGCGCGTCAATTGGGAGATCGTTCGGCGGGTTAACGTATGAAGGCTCACTAAGCTCATACCGAAAATGAGGATCACTATTTTTAAGTGGGTCCAGTCGACGCCTGATATCACTATAAACATCTTCCGCAGAATCACTCGGCAACAGACGTCGGTCAATCTCCAACTCACAAAAATCAGGAACCGTACTAGCAAGTTCTCCGCCTCGAATAACACCTGGACTGTATCGGCCATGTCCGCATAGTGGATGAGGGTCTCGGGTTGCGAGCTCCTCGTTATAATCGGACAACGCATTAATCACCTGAGCCATCCGCTCAATCGCATTTTCCCCTTGCTCAGGAATACTTGAATGAACAGCTCGGCCGTAGGTCCGAATGAACAGTCCGTATTGGCCCTTGTGAGCCGGACAAACTGAAAGATCCGACGGCTCTCCGATAATGACATGATCCACCCGGGGCCCATTAATACCGATTTCCCGAGAACCAATCATTTTCCATTCTTCATCGGCAACGCCGCACAACATCAGCGATCCAGCCAAATCAATATCTGAATCTCCAAGTACTCGAGCGACTTCGAGATAACAAGCCAAGCCTGCCTTCATGTCGCACGAACCCCTTCCATAGATACGCCCGTCTTTTTCAGTTGGCACAAAAGGATCTTTATATCCATCAGTGAGTACGGTATCTAGATGGCCACATAGCATTAACGTGTCCCCATCCCCCGACCCGTGGCGAGACCCAAAAACGTTCGGCCTGTCGGGTGCGGCATCTCTTGAACTCACGTCTAAGCCCAAGTCGCTCATCTGCTGAAGATAATACTCGGCAAGTTCTTTTTCGCGACGCCCGGGGCCAACAGCGCCATCCATAGGATTCTCGCTCGGAATCGCGATCATCTCTTTCAACCAACGCTTAATCGAATTCTCTGAGATTTGATCCAAGGCGCGACCCAGTCGCGTGTCTAATTCGGCATTAATAGGGACTCTCCTGAGTTCTGATATTATTTTTTAATATCGTAATCTAGGTTAAAACCAAACACCATAGGACTCAACTGGGGTTCGGATGCTAAACTCGCCGTCCCCTTGACGGCCTACCTGGACTTTTAAATGACGTATCTCGCCGAATACGGTCTTTTTCTAGCAAAAATAGCAACAATCGTCGTTGCCATTATTTGCGTTCTCATGACTTTTGTCGCCGTTGCGATCCGGAACCGACAGCCGTCAGGAGAACAAATTGATATCAAGAAAATAAACGATCGTTATCGTGACATGGCAGAGGCTGTTGAGATGTCGACCTTATCTCCGACCCACGCTAAAAAGAAACAGAAAGAACAAAAAAAACAACGAAAAGCCGACACCAAAGCCGAGAAAAAGGACAACAGCGTAGCCAAGAAACGGGTCTTCGTACTCAATTTCGACGGTGATATTCGAGCAAGCGAAGTCATGCTACTCCGCGAAGAGATCACCGCAATTTTATTGGGCAGTCGAGAAGGGGACGAAGTTGTTCTTCGACTTGAGAGCGCAGGAGGCATGGTTCATGCATATGGTCTCGCTGCCTCTCAGGTAATCCGCCTGCGTGACGCCGGACTCCATGTCACCGTTGCCGTAGATAAAGTGGCAGCCAGCGGCGGTTACCTCATGGCTTGTGTGGCGAGTAAGATTTTAGCGGCACCCTTCGCCATCATCGGTTCGATCGGGGTAGTAGCAGAGATGCCTAACTTCAATCGCCTTCTTAAAAAACATGATATCGACTACGAACAAATTTCGGCTGGCGAGTACAAGCGCACTGTCACCATGTTAGGCGAAACCACTGATAAAGCGCGATCAAAAGTTCAAGAAGAAGTCGAGCAAACTCACAATTTGTTCAAAGAATTTGTAAAAGAAAAAAGACCCATACTGGATCTTGATGCTGTCGCGACTGGAGAACACTGGCTAGGAATTCAAGCTTTTGACCTCAAACTCGTTGATGAACTACGAACGAGCGATGATTACCTTATGAGCCTTCGTGATGCTGCTGATATTTTTGAGGTCGAATACTCAATCAAGAAAAAAGTGCTCGATCGCCTGTCGGGAATAGTGGGCGCACTCCGAGGCCCTAAACTCCCTCTCGACTCGTTCGACTCTTTCACGCAAATGAAGTGATAAAGCCATACGGCAGTCGCTAGATGCCTGTTCATCCAAGCGACCTCTCGCGTGGCCACATCAATCAACCGTTCGGCAATCACCATCATCCAAGTTTGTCGCTATGTTCTTCACTTAAGGCGTGAGACTTATAACCCCGGAATTCAAAGTTAGTGTCATCAACCGCTAGCCCTGCCTACCGGACTTGGGATAACGCACGACGCTATCTTTAATAAAACGGCTCACCTCCACCGAGCGCCACAACATCGAATACTTGTCGCTATAATTCTGACGTCAACCATTTTGCGTCGCGTTTAACCACGATGCCTTAAACGCCAAAAACCGACATACCTCGAGGCTGGTTATGATTTATCAGTTAAACCATCAGATTCCCAAGATTGGCAAAGATGCGTACGTCGCGCCGAGCGCAGATGTCATTGGCTCTGTCATTCTTGGGGCTGAAGCGAGCGTGTGGTTTGGTGCAGTACTGAGAGGTGATAACGATGTCATCACTGTCGGCGCACGAAGCAACGTACAGGACAATTCGGTAATTCATGTCGACAAAGGAGTGCCCGTTTCAGTGGGTTCAGATGTATCAATCGGGCATAGCGTCGTTATTCATGGTTGTTCGATCGGTGATCGCAGTCTCATTGGTAATGGCGCCGTCATTTTAGACTTTGCTGAAATCAAAGAAGATTGTCTCGTTGGCGCAGGCGCTCTCGTGACTCCAGGGAAAACCTTCCCAGCCCGATCGCTTATCGTCGGCTCTCCCGCACGAGTGGCACGAGAACTCAACGACGAAGAGATTGCACAACTCCGTGCGAACGTTGATAGTTATCTGTCAAAGACGAAACGCTATCGCTTGGAACTAGCCCCAGTTAATTTTTAATTATTAAATTTAACGCGGAATTTTCCGCAAGAAGACCACTTATGAAAATCGGTTTTATTGGACTTGGTAATGTCGGGGGAAAACTCGCCGGTAGCCTGATTCGAAATGGATTCGAAGTGCTTGTCAGAGATCTGGACACGTCTTTAGAACAGTATTTTGTTAATAGCGGCGCTTCAAGGGGTGAAAACCCGGCACAAATGACCCGTGCAAGCGATCTCTTAATTACCTGCCTCCCAAATCCAGCGATAAGCGCGGAGGTTATGGAGGGTGACGATGGCGCGCTAGGTGAAATGTGCGCTGGAAAAATCTGGGCTGAAATGAGCACAACAGATGATCAGGAAGTCCGCCGTCTTGGGCAAAAAGTAGTTGATGCGGGAGGGGAGCCCATAGACTGTCCAGTTTCTGGCGGATGTCACCGCGCGGCCACCGGCAATATCTCTATTTTTGCAGGCACAGAACGCAGCACATTCGACAAAGTCCTGCCTGTGCTGACAACCATTGGTCGTCGAGTGCTGCACACCGGGCCTTTAGGGACGGCATCTATTTTAAAGGTAATGACAAACTACCTTGCCTCAATAAACCTCGCCGCGCTGGGGGAGTCCTTGATGACAATGAAGCGTGCCGGGATTGACCTAAATACCACCTACGAAGCGATTCGTATTTCGTCAGGCAACTCGTTTGTCCACGAAACCGAAAGTCAGGTAATCCTGAATGGCAGTCGGGATATCAATTTCACCATGGAGCTGGTCGTTAAAGATCTAACCCTCTTTCAGTCTATTGCAGACCGCGAAAACGTCCCCCTTGATCTCTCGCCTCTTCTTCTGAGCATTTTTAAGGATGGTCAGGAACGTTATGGTGGAAACGAATGGTCACCTAATATTGTTCGTCGTCTCGAGGACGCATGTGGTGACCGGCTTCTCGCGCCCGGCTTTCCGGCAGACATCATCGATAGCGAGCCAGAAATTGCTGGAGAAGAAGTAGTCCCCCAGAAAGGGTAAGCCCTTGTTAAAAGAGTTCAGGTTTTCATAACCCCATTAGACATGTTGCAACGCAACATGTCATAATTTTGACTATCTATGCTGCACTTATCCTCACCTGCCGAAGCTAAAAAATGGTGCGCCTCAGAGCGACGCCAGAAAAAAACAATTGGTTTTGTACCGACCATGGGTGCACTGCATCGAGGACATTTATCGCTACTCGATCGCGCTCGTCAGGAAAATACGGCGTGCTGCGTCAGTATTTTTATCAATCCGCTCCAGTTCGAGGATGGGCATGACTTCGATGCGTATCCGCGCAATCTCAATACTGATTTATCCCTACTTGCAGACAACGGCTGCGATATGGTTTTTCAAGGCACTCTGGAGCAGTTCTTCCCGGAGATTGATCACCATAATTCAATCCCTTTAATCCCTGCAGGTCATTTCGGCAAGGGTCTTGAAGAAGAGTTTCGCCCCGGACATTTAGACGGCGTTAGGACAATCGTTGACCGATTATTTAAAGTCGTCGGTGAGTCAAAAGCTTATTTTGGCGAAAAAGATTTCCAACAAACCTTGGTTGTCTCGGATCTCGCAAGGGCTATTGGTTATCCCAAGGTGATCGTTTGCCCCACTGTTCGCGAAGCGTCTGGGCTTGCACTGTCTTCACGCAATTCATTACTTAAAGCCGAGCAAGAAAACGAAGTGATAAAGATTTATCAAGCGTTACTCGCAGCAAAAAAATTCTGGCAACAGGGTGAACGAAATCCGGAGACCCTATGTCGCGCGATGAACGATATCTTGGAAGCGAGCACGCTCGTGATGGAGTACGCTGCAATTCGTGATCCCGAAAACTGGTCGGCAAGCCCGCCCTACAGCCATCTAAATCAAGCTCAAGCACTTATCGCAGCGCGTATGGGAAACGTTCGCCTCATTGACAACATGAGGCTCGACAATGAGACGCCTTAGAAGATCTGCGAACGTCTTTGTCACTAAAGTTTTACCTTTTATCAACGGGATATTATCTGGTTAGTGCTCCCCGCCGGCCTTAAAGTTGAACACTGCGCCCTCTTTGATGCCTGAAGGCCACCGACTGGTCAGGGTTTTCATTCGAGTGTAAAAGCGCACCCCCTCCGGCCCGTGCATAAAGTGATCCCCGAATAATGAGCGTTTCCAGCCGCCGAAACTGTGGAAAGCTAACGGAACCGGGATGGGTACATTCACCCCCACCATCCCAATTTGCGCGCGGTGACCAAAATCGCGCGCCGCGTCACCGTCTCGGGTGAAAATTGCGGTTCCATTTCCATACTCATGATCATTTACAAGCTGTAATGCCGCTTCATAACTCTCCGCCCGAACAACGGATAACACCGGGCCAAATATCTCGTCTCGATAAATTGCCATTTCAGGTTTTACCCGATCAAACACGGTAGCGCCCACAAAACAGCCAGATTCATATCCCGGTATTGAAATATTTCTCCCGTCAACGACAAGATCTGCCCCCTCCTCAACACCTCGATCAATATAGTTTTTAATTCGATCGCGCGCATCAGGCGTGATCACCGGACCCATCTCAACTCCGGCCTGATCATAGGCACCCACTTTAAGTGTTTCAATCCTCGGGACAAGTTGTTCCATCATTCGATCCGCTGTGTCCTCCCCAACCGCCACAACAACAGAAATGGCCATGCATCGCTCTCCAGCAGAGCCATAGGCCGCCCCCATCACAGCATCAACGACTTGACCCATATCGGCATCCGGCATGACAACCATATGATTTTTCGCCCCGCAAAGAGCTTGAACTCGCTTACCGTGCGCGCAGCCCGTCTGATAGACGTACTCACCAACCGCTGTAGAGCCCACAAAACTGACCGCCTGAACCGAGGGGTGAGAAAGAAGCGAGTCAACCGCCTCTTTATCGCCGTTCACGACATTCAGAACGCCATCCGGAAGTCCGGCCTCAGTAAGCAAGTTCGCCATAAAAGCGGCGCAGGACGGATTGCGTTCCGAAGGCTTCAAAACAAACGTATTCCCGCATGCGATCGCCACTGGAAACATCCACATGGGAACCATTGCCGGAAAATTAAACGGTGTGATGCCCGCAACCACACCCAGGGGTTGGCGCATACTCCATGAATCCACGCCTGAGGCAACACTCTCGCTAAATTCACCTTTCAGTAACTGCGGAATCCCGCATGCGAATTCAACAACCTCAAGACCGCGCGTAATTGACCCTTTTGCATCATCGACTGTTTTGCCATGCTCAGAAGATAAGAGCCGCGCCATTTCATCAATATTTTGAATCAGCAGTTCTCGATAGCGATATAAAACTTGCACCCGGCGGGCAGGCGGCATTTCAGCCCAATCGTGAAAAGCCTCTGCCGCATTACTCACTGCTTTATCCACCTCTGCGGCATCCGCTAATGCGACATTTCTAATCAACTTATTGGTAGCTGGATTATAGACACCGCCCTCACGACCGCTGGCCCCGATGACTGATTGCCCGCCAATGTAATGACCCACTACTTTTTTCCCTTCTGTACTCATTTTTTACTTCCTCTATATCGTGCTGACAAATTATCCTTTAACCACCTAGAACACCGATGCTTAAAAAGGCATCAGATTTTTCCAGAATCCAACATCATGACGAGACCATAACCATGCGCAATTCAAAGCAAGAAAAATCCAAACTAATATTCCATCATTTGCGTACGTTTGTTTTGGGCCTTGCCTTAGGTATCTGTCCAATTCTCGGTCTTTCTGACGAACGACACAAGTTTGATCGCCTCGAAGATGCGGTCTACGAGCTTGAAGTTTGCGCCTATTGCGGCTTAGTAAATGACCACGTCCTGCGGGGATACCAGAACATTCGAGAGCGCTTGGTGACCGAGCACTCGCTCAGCCAAGCAGACATCGATATGGCTCGGGGCCTCGGCTGGCAACTTGCCTATGCTGAATGGCAGAATCGGGGGCTAGGCGGATTCCGCGGATGGTGCGCAAATGAAGGTATAGCGGCCGCTCGATCTCTGGCCTCATATGCAGAAATCCCGAATCCATCGCTTGTTGAATAGACAGGATAAAGGCAAAATGAGAATCGTCCAAGACTGCTAAAAATGCCAATCGCTCTACCTCAGGAGACCATGATAATAATGAATGCCCCAATAGGAGATAGCCATAAAAAGGATATCGCGCACGCGCTCCACCCTTATACAAATCTTGCCGTCCATGAGGACCAGGGACCTTTGATCATTTCAAAAGGAGAAGGTGTCTACGTTTGGGACGACCAGGGAAATCGCTATCTGGAAGGTCTTGGCGGTCTTTGGTGCGTATCACTCGGGTTTTCAGAGCCTCGCCTGGCGGCGGCGGCGGCTGATCAGTTCGCGGCCTTACCCTACTCACATACTTTTGCTCATCGATCGACCGAGCCTGTGATCGCCCTAGCGGATAAACTGCTTGAGATTGCACCTGAGCCCATGACCAAGGCGTTTTTTCTGAGCTCGGGTTCCGAGGCAATCGACGCCATGATCCGCTTTACGTGGTACTACAATAATGGTCGTGGCCTACCCGAAAAGAAGAAGATCATTTCCAGAAAACGTGGGTATCACGGCGTAACTGTGGCGGGCGGTAGTCTTACGGCCATCCCATTAATGCAGAATGATTTCGACTTGCCACTCGATCGAATGATTCACACAGACGCCGCGGGATACTATCGTTACGGCCGAACCGGCGAAAGTGAAGAGGAATTTGCAACACGTCTTGCTGATAATCTTGAGCAACTCATTCTGTCGGAAGGCCCTGAAACAGTGGCAGCTTTTGTCGCCGAGCCCGTCATGGGTGCTGGAGGCGTGATGACACCACCGGCAACTTATTTCAAAAAAGTGCAAGCGGTTCTCAAAAAATATGATGTCCTGATGGTTGCGGACGAAGTCATTTGTGGATTTGGTCGAACAGGCAATATGTGGGGATGCCAAACCTATGATATCCAACCTGATATGGTGACCTGTGCGAAACAACTTTCCTCTGGCTACTTACCAATCTCCGCACTGATGATCTCCGATAAGATCTACGATGTATTAAAGGAACAAAGCAAGAAACATGGCGCACTAGGGATGGGTTATACCTATGGCGGTCATCCTGTCTCCTGTGCTGTCGCCCTCGAAACATTAAAAATCTACGAGGAACGTAATATCGTGGATCGCGTCAGAGAATTAGCCCCGCGATTTCAGGAAAGACTTTCTGCGCTTTCAAAAAGCTCGCTTGTCGGTGAGGCGCGAGGTGTCGGACTCATTGGCGCACTAGAACTTGTTGCAGATAAGAACACGCGAGAACAGTATCCCGCCGAACAAAAAATAGGCGCTACGGTCGCAGCGCGCGCGCTCAACCACGGACTCGTGGTTCGGGCGTTACCGGGAGACGTCATTGGAATTTGCCCCCCGTTAATCATCACGATAGAGCAAATTGATGAACTTTTTGACTCGTTGTCGATTGCGGTAACGGAAACAGAAGCGCTGGTTAAAAAGGCCGCCTAAAATAGTGAAAGATCGCCCGAACACTTTTCAATCAAATCTAGATGCTGGATTGATACTGATAGCGTCTGCATTCATTTTCCTGACAGGTCTTGTTCATGCGTCACCTGCTATTCAAGTCGAACTGAGTTCCTCATCCGATGTCTCAACCAATCAAGCAAGCGCTCGATTCGGGTGCAACGATAAGATCTTTGCGCAAATAGCGATGTCTGAACTGGCGCCGGGCGCGCACCGACTTGAAGTGGACTGGATTGATCCCACTGGAAAAACACGTGAACACATTGACTATCCATTTAATGGGTCAGGAACCACGCGATTGAAAATATGGCTCAAGCTACACCCGCCCAAGGGTTCAGGTTTATTTAGCTTCATTAATCCCGCAATGGGAATGGATGACTTTATCGGCGATTGGCGACTATTTATCAAAGTAGATGATGTCGCGCTTGAAACTCAATTTGAAATCGTTTGCTAGGGTTGGGATGAATCTCAAGGTGATTGCCAAAATCAGCTCACTTGTTGCGAGCGCTGTCCTCGCCATGTCTATATCTATTTCAACAAGCCACGCGTTTGTTGAAGATATTTGCCTCGGCGAGGGGGGGCAAATAGAAAATTTCTACTACGACGCGGCGATACAGTCGATTCCAGAATGCGGTTACGGGAAGTACTATCCCAGATGCGTCTTTAAAGTCCTGAAGCGCTCGAGTGACACCTTTGGAGATACGTCAATTTGTCGCGGCATCATTCATTTTGAAGCAGTCTACTTCACCGCCCAGGCGGTTGGCTTTCGCGGAGATATCGCCTACTTCATTGCAGCGTTTTCTCAGGCGATTGACTTCAACCAGTATCGCGCAATTGACAGTTGCGGGATAGACCTTCCGTTTCGTTATTGGACTCCACCCTTGCGCGGACTTCTGCGAACCAGCACCGTGTCCGGCGGCTCAATCCGCCACCTTGGCGTTCCCTATGGAAATGAAAGTGACACCACCGATGCGCTTTATCCCCAGTGGAATGCGATCGCCGAAGGCACGCTATCACGCTCAAGAAATTGGGCATTTGGCGACTCCGATACACTTTGCCATGGTGGATTAACTAATGGCGAATCAAAAGATAACCCTTTTGGAGGGGATTCATGTGCAACGCGTGGAGAACTTATTTCGGATGTATCAAAAATCGTCAGTGGGCCCATCCCGCTTTCCGGCGGCGTAACCAAATTGGGTCCACAAATACTAAATTATGACTGCGAACCTGAATGTTGGTGCAGCAACACTTGTCCCGAAGGATCGCCGCCACTCACACCTAAGAATGTCCTTTTAGCTGAAGGAGATAACCTAGCCCGGTACATCGCAAAAAGTCCTTTCTCAAAACTGGATAGCGGCGCGCCCGTGCCCGAACTCATTGCAAGATTAGGTATTTATATGCACTGGCTATCGGATCGAGCATCGCATGCAAACTGTACTAATGCTAAAAGGTCAAAGCTAAGCGGTCCCGACAGCGACGGGAATTACACAATCAATCTTGACACGTTGCGATGCAACGCGATATCCCATGCAATGTCCCATTACTGGGAGCAAGGACTCGGCGATAAAGTAACCCGCGGCAGTGAAGCGGCCTTACGGCTCTACGCAGAAGAATTGGGTGCGTTTGCTGCTCGCTACCGACCACAGCATCCACAGTGGTTTCGAGAGATTCCGCCCCCTCTATCGATGGCCTATATTGTGGGAATGCCCGCAATTCCGGGCGTCACCTTGAGAGCCTCTTTAGAAAAAAGCGCTACAAAACGCATTAAAATTATCATGGATGCACTCGAGGAAAATAATTTTGACCCCATCCCTGGTTTCACCACCTTCTGCAATGAGTAAAAAATCCTCGCGCACCATCGAGTCCGTTTTAAGTGCGCAGATAACTTAGAACGGATTATTCAAGGTCACATAAAACCCGTCACTACCCTCTTTGCCTACAATGTACTCGGCTCTCAGAACAACTCCCGCCTGCTCTCTCACCATAAAACTCGCACCGCCGCCAAACGACGGGTAGACATTATTCGAATCCGAGCAATCGTCCATCTCGTCATACAGACAGGCAACGCCACCATAAATCGTTAAACCAAATCTTCCTTTTAATCTAATCCGGTTATCAATTGCGAAATGCGTCGAGTTCGGCGCAAGCTGCATTCCGCGAACATAACCCCGTAACGCGATTGAAGAATAACCACTAATCGGCGCTTGCTCAGTCCAACGCCCCGACAATTGCCACGCCAAAACATATCGCTCGGCTAGGGAATGATAAGAGGCGAAGTTTGCACGGTAGACGTCGTAATCATCAGATCCACCAAAATCTTCGCGATAGGCATAATTACCAAAGATCAGGTGCTTGCCCGACTTCGGGTTGCGTTTGTGATCTCTCGAATCCAATTCGGCGGCCAAACCGAGGCCCACTGAATCGACGCCAGTTAACCCAATCGTCTCCAGCGCTTGCTCCACTGCGCCCTCCGCCTCAATCACGTAGTTTGAGGCCATCGCCTGAATGCCAAGGAACCAGTGAGGTCCCACCCGATAGCTATATCGACCACCCACCGTGTGCACCTTATCGGTTGTCTGCGCGGGCAATCCTGATCCTAGAAAATCATCATAATCGTTGTTGACTCGTCCATTAACGAGTGCAGCATTTAATCGTTGTCGTCCACGATCAAAAAACATTTGGGCAAATACAGCAGCGAGTGCCGAGTCGCTGTCACTATAAGTGCCCGATAAGGAGAACATTGAGGGTGTCGATTCGGAATCAAATTGATGCAAATATCCAGCCACACCACCCAAAGACGTACTCATTTTTGGATTACTCGTTAACAGGGGTACCACAAAAAATGGCTTTTCCTTTGCCGCAGGCTCTGGCTCGGCTGACTCGCCACTAAACGCACTCCCCGACATCATCAGGAGACCCCCACAAATCCACAGCAGTGTCCATACTGGTAAACGGCTATTCATTTTCAATGATGAGTCGATTTTTTCTGATTAAATAAACAGTCATTGCGGTAGTTCGTTAATTTCGCAAAACTGATCGAAGTCCGCCGGCCCTGCCGGCCTGAAGAGTTCCACCTCTCCTTTCGTAAAAGTATACAGATCGCCGTCAAAGATTTTTCGATTTGAGCAACTTTTATCGTTTAGACCGGACTCAGAACTACCCGAGCCACACCCTGCAAGGATAAGTGCCAATCCTACTAAAAAAAAGGTTATTAATTCTCGAAATTTTGTATTTGTGATGATCTTCACGATCAATAAATTACAATCGCGTCATACTTTTTTTGTACAAATGAGGCAAAGTCATGACAAGCAAACCAGATTTTTTAAAAACAGTCGCCATTCTCCTTTGCATTACACCCGTAACCGCTATTGCGCTTACCAGTTCTGTTACTTTTTACACAAGCTCCACGCAAGTACCTGAGGGATCGTCGGTTGCTATCAACCAACCTTTGACTATCGAAAGCGGCAACTCCAAAGTCTATATGCAACGCGGCCAGGCGATGAGCCGGATCGAGCATACCTACGAGCCTTACTGCTATTTCGCAACGAAACGTCCAAAAGCCGAAATGAAAATCACCGCCACTTTACAACCTACAGCCTTTACCGTAGTTAAAGAATATCGTCGGCGTGATCAAACAGCCTCACTACCATATGATGTTGCGACTTCAGTGAGCATCGGAGTAAGCATTGGCTCAGGCACCTGGCTTGCCAGAGCCGAAGGCGGTCCTCAAAATCTGAATTACTATATGAAACTATCAAACGACTCACAATCACCAGTAACGGCGCTCGTCTGTGGCGTCTACGCCCAGCCGGATGAGCGTGGCATACCGACAATTGATGAGATAAGAACCGCAGTCGGCTCGCTCGCGACCATTACGATCGCGGATTAATTCAATCACCGAGGAAACATGAACTGCAACTGGAGCCGTAATTGCCAGTCCGCCTGATTGGTCGGTCGCTCAACATTGTGATAGAGGCTCATCTGGCCGTTCACCGGCAACTTGCCCAGTTTAAATATCTTGCCGTAACCTAAGCCTAACGGCACGGTCCATTGCTCACCACTGTCGGCTTCCCAATTGGCAGTGATAATGGGCGCGAATGTGAAATACCGCGCCCCGGGCAGGTTGTAGTTAATAAAGGGCTGCAACGTAAATAAGTTGAGGTCATTATTCCCCGATCCCGAGACTGACCAGATATTGTTAATTAATCCACCATAAACCCACGCGCCATCAAACGTTAACGCAACAACACTTGGCCCTAAACCCCATTTGTCCGCGGTCAATTCAGTATCACCCGTCGGCAACAGTGCGACACCGCCCGCACCCCAAATCCACTTTCCCGCTACCTTAGGCGATAGGAAGCCTGAAAAGCTGATATCGCCAAGGCCACTGGTGCGCTCTCCATTTGGGGTCAGTGCAGGCTGGGACATCACCGGAATAATTGTTCGGGTAATAAGATTCCAGTTCTCCCCAACAGAAAAAGGCCATACCGGCTGAATGTTAAGAATATTCTGGGTCTTCTCTTCAGGTCCAAAATTCGAGTTGGTATTGTTCTGAAACGGCAAACTGATCATCGAGGCGATTGGGTTTTGTGCCGCCTTCGCTAAATCTTCAGCGCTCGGCTCTTGGGCATTAACTGCCGCTGACATCGGCACAATTGACGCAGTTGCTACCGCAAAAACAATCTTTAAAATAATCTTCTTCATAGACGACTCCTTCCAATTGCAAGTCATAAATTTTTGCCCATGATTTTGATAACGGGCACAAAAATGGCCGTGCCTTGTGTGAGTCAATTCCGATTCGAGGTTCTACGAGACGTACGTCTTGCCACCCGGCGGTTGCTGTCGGCCGCCGCTTCACTGTAAGAAGTGGCAACCCACCCCTGCGACTCTTGACTATTAAACGTGACCTGTACAGAACCTAACAATATCAACGCAGCAACCGCTGACACCTTACCGAGCGGTTTGAAGATCTTAAAGAGCATAATCATATCCAATATCCATTTCTTAAAAATTAGCACCACGACGAGCCACAAGACTGGCGACTCGCTGTTCTTCGGGATGTGCGACGTGCAACCCTCCGATCCTCGCTTGCTTCAGCGCCATTAAAATTTAAACTCACCCAGACAAGATTATTGTCCGTTGAAAAGTTAACCGATTGTGTCATCAATAGCGCGATGCCGAGAAGCGCTGCCCCGAAGTATTTAAATAATTTCATCGTTTTTTCCTTGGCTTGGCAGCCAAATCATAAGCCTCTAAATTAGTATTCAGGCTGCATATCTACGAATTTAGCGCGCGCATATCCCTCGGGCGCACTCAGCGTAAAGCTGCTATCGCTGATCGCAGGGTTTAAATCCCAGTTTGAGAATGTGATCTCAAACTCAGGCGCGCCGGCCATCCACTTTGATGTAATCATGTACTTGCATGGCAGCAGATCTTGCTCATTCATCCACAAATGCCAGTCCACATCCGGGCCTCTCATCACAACATAGTGACAGGCGGCACCGTTTATCGGAGCTAATCCCAAATAATGCGACTCTGAAACCTCAGCCAATAACTCCTCAGCGACATCTGCATAAAACAGGTCCCGACCCGGAAGGTAAGCACCAGCCTGCGAAGTCAAAATATCCATTACTTCGTCGTTGGTTCCTGAAACGGGAACGGAGACAAAAATTTTCGACGTATGGCCCACCCCATACACCGTTGAGCCATCATAGGAAACGACTTGGTTAACCAGCGCGCCAGATCTGGAGAACATGAATCCTCTTGACCGACTCAGAAGGATCGATCCCTCTCGATGCGATCGTATTTTGAGCCCTTGACTCAATACCGCCTCCTCAGATACGGCGCCATCGACCGATATCACCTCAGCGTTGGCAAGCTGACTGAGAGAGCGCTTAGCGAGCGCTTCCGGATCAATATCACTTTCCGCCAGAACGTCTCCATTAATTAACCCCAAAACTGCAAAAATCTTCAAGAATTTCATCTTTTGAATATCCTTTTTCTTGTGAACGCCGAAATCATCTTTAATTCGATTCCCCTGTACTTGTGATGCAATTAAACAACAAGGACTATCGAATTGCCAGACTTTTGTTCGTTTTAGGGATCTCTTATTTGTTAAAATAATCCTCTAGAAAAAAGTCTGAAATTAAACCCCGTGTATGATTAGGCCGTAATTTGGATCCCGCGCAGAAATCGCATACTGCTCAAGTAGAAGACCGATGTACAAGTCAGCACAGATGATGAGGACAAACTAATGCCATATTTACCGCTCTCGAAATATCTTTTGTCATTAATGCGGATACTCCCTTTCCTGATCGTCAGTAGTTTATTGGGCACTCAACCCGTAGCCGCTCAGAGCCAAACCCCTATTGAAGCGACAGTCCTAGATGACTCAGTAAGCGCGGAGGATCGAGAGAAGCTACTAGCGAGACTGAGCGATAAAGAGGTGCGGGATATCGTCTGGAATCTAATTCAAACCGAAACCAAAAACAAAAAAAACCACAGCCCTCTAGCTACTGAACTGAGCCAGCTCACCGATCATTTTCGTTCAAATTTCGAAAATCGAGTTCATGATCTTCCCAAGCTGCTCACGTTACCCTCCATTCTTGGTCAAGCAATGACTCCGCCCGGTAGAGAAAAAGGATTTCTAGCGATTGTTTTTCTCGCAATCGCTTTATTTATTTTAATTGGATGGATAGGTCAGCGCCTCTGCAAAAAAATGACGCGGGTCATTTACGTATCTCTCACAAAAGCCAGAACCGAAAACTTTCCCCAGAAACTAGCGAGACGTTTCCTGATTCTCTTGTATGACCTGATGCATCCTTTTATTTTTGCCGTGACGGCCTATCTCGCTTTTATCGTCGTATACGAAGGTTACGAGCCAAATCGCATACTGATGCTGAGCATTATCGCGGGTATTTTCAGCGCGTGGGCCCTGATAAAAACCGCCGACTGCATCTTTTCACCGAATAGATCAGATGCCCGATTAACTTCACTTGATGATACAGATTCAAAGATAATAAGCCGGCATTTAAACGTCGTTATTATCTACGCAATAGCGCTTTACTTTTTCTCTGGGTACCTTAGCGGCATCTCTTCGATAATTGACGTCTCGTCAATTATCCAGCTCACAAATAGCTTTGGTGGCCTCTCAATAATGGGGTTGATTATATTTGTGATGTGGAGAATTCGTTCGCCCATCGCCAAATTATTCTTATCAGGAAACCCACCCGGGCTAGCCAGAAAGCTGCTGAGTGCTATCTGGCCAGCTATTGGAACAGCCCTTATTGTCGCGCTTACTGCCATCGGTATTTTCAGCGCACTCGCTTTGAATATAGATAACGTTTTTAATTCCGTTCTTAAAACGCTCCTTCTGCTGTTAGTCGGTACACCTTTATCAGTGGGCTTGATCGGTCCATTAATACGGCAGTGGGGGCTCAATACCAGCACAGAAGATGCCGAATCCATCCCTCGAGTGGGTGCCCGCGGTGGAATTGTGCAACTCGCGCGCCTGATCTTGCTCTTTACTGCTGCTATGCTCCTAGGTCGAATATGGGGAATCGACGTTGTCGAGATGACCCGATCAAGCCTTGGTGAGCGAGTGAGTGGTGCCGTGACCCAAGTGGTCGTGACAATTATTATTGCTAATCTCATATGGAATCTTGCAAAACGTTGGATCACATCCCAGCAGAATAACCAAGATGGTGCAGACTCATCGGCGGGCGGTGATCACGGCGGGCAAGGGCTCACTCGAATTGAAACAGTACTGCCCCTGCTGCGCGGTTTTCTACTGGTCACAATCATCACTGTGGCAACGATGATCTCGCTCTCGAGTCTTGGAGTTGATATCGGGCCGTTAATAGCCGCTGCCAGTGTTTTAGGTCTGGCAATTGGCTTTGGCGCTCAGAATCTCGTGGCTGATATCATTTCAGGCGTTTTCTTTCTTGTCGATGATGCATTCCGAAAAGGCGAATATATTGATGTCAGTGGCAACACGGGAACTGTCGAAAGTATCTCCGTGCGCTCGATGCAGTTACGTCATCACAACGGACCCATTCATACGGTTCCGTACAGTCAAATCAGCACTTTGACGAACTTTAGCCGCGACTGGGTGATCATGAAATTCGAGCTTAGAATTCCGTTCGAAGAAGACGTTGAAAAAGTTCGAAAACTCATAAAGAAAATCGGCAAAAAGCTCTTGGACGATCCCGAGCATGGATCTGAATTTCTTGAGCCACTAAAATCTCAGGGCGTTAATAGAATGGATGATTCTGCCTTTGTCGTGCGGTGCAAGTTTTCAACAAAGCCAGGGAAACAGTGGGCGATCCGTCGAATCGCGTACGCTGAAATACAGTCTGCGTTTTCAGAGGCGGGTATCAAGTTTGCGCCAAAAAGAGTGGTTGTAGAAGCTGTTAGTTCCGAAATCGCCGCGGCGGGTGCAGCCGCATTAGCCTCAAGCCCTGAAAGTGAATCTAGCAAATCCTAATGACTCAAACCAGAAAAATAAACTTACTGATCGTTTTATCTCTTCTCATGACGCTAACTTCAATCGGATACGCACAAAACGCACTCTTCCTGAGAAATTCCGTAATCGCTGAGTTAGCCGCCAGCGACCTTGATTCGTTGCTGGAGGCTATTTCAGAAAAGCTAGATGACGATGTCTCAACAGAAAGCAGCACTTGGATTAGCGAATCAGGAGATACCACCAGCACCCTTATAGTCACTAGTGACTATAAAAAGAACGATCTTGATTGTCGGGGTCTTGAAATCGACACGATCCAGCAGAGTCAACGGGTTGTAACAAACTACGGCTTTTGTAACGTCGACGGTAATTGGCTAATGGACGCGCAGTAATGATTCTCGCTCAAAAATTGAACATTCAAGGCATTATCAAACTGATCTTGATTGGCTTCCTCAGCGCCATAGCTTCAATCGCTGCGGCAGATGATGCAAATCCAACGCCAGACAGAATAGAAGAAATTCATGAGGACTGGTCTGAGTGGGTTCTCGGCACTGCAAATAAAATCGACGGCTTCTTTTCTAATTCACAGGCGGATGAAGATGCACAGAAAACGCGTATCCGCGGCTGGATTCAGGGACAGTATGATGAAAACGAAGGATCGAAAATTCGATTGCGCGTCAGGGCAAGACTATCACTACCCAACACTGAAAACAGAATATCTCTGGTTATTGGCGATGATGAAAACGAGCAAAGCCAAGGGCCTGACACTCAGGATCAACAGAACGTCAGCCTTCAATTCAGAAGCAGGCGGGATACGGCGCTAAAGACAGTTCGTTTTGACCTCGGCATTAGACGAAGAGATAGTCGGTATCAGCTTTATGGCAGAGCCCGCCACACCAAAATATTTGACACCGCAAGCGCTTGGGTGCCGCGCCTGACGAATTCTTTTTACTACTTTACTAAGAGCAGGTTTGAATACCGAGGAGAGGCACAATTCGACCGCGTCATCGGCAAAAACCTATTCTTTCGACCCATTTCAGTTCTTCGCTGGTACGAAAATAACCCCGATGAATGCGACGGCGGATGGTGCTACGACCAGTTTTTTAGCCTCTATCAACGCTTAGATCATAAAAAGCCAGCAGCGCTGGCCTATGATCTAGAGTTTTATTTCAGACAAAAGCCTGAATTCGAGGTTTTCGATGCGGTATTCAAAACCCGATACCGGCGCAAAACAGATCGGGACTGGCTGTTCTGGGAAGTTGAACCTGCGATCCACTTTCCTTCGGATTATGACCATGATCTCACATTCAGAATCTTGGTTAAACTCGAAGGCGTATTTGGCTACAACACGGAAGCCAACATTAATGATTACTTCACCCCAACAGAGGCTGACTGGGCGAGGGAAAATCCGAACGACTAATGTGTCGTCGCCGAAGAGGCCTGAAGTTCATCAAAGTACATTTTGTATGCAAGATAGTACTTATTTATATTTCGGACATAATCGACCGTCTCTCGCCCTATTTTCTCCGCGGCAATAACCTCAACATTAGCAAACCACTTATTAGGGTCGAGGCCGCGATCCCCTGCCAGTGCGCGAAGTCTCCGAATCTTGCTTGGACCCGCATTATAAGAAGCCCAAGCCAGATCCATCCGGACCGCCGGATCAAGGCCTGGATCATTGACATAGCGACTCAGCAGGTGTGCCATGTACTTAGCGCCAGCATGAATATTATTGTCCAGCGTCGTCACATCATCGATTCCAACGCTTTTGTCGGAGGCCGTACTCTGAAGTAACTGCATGACACCGATGGCGCCTGCGCTACTTCTCATCGACTGATCAAGGCGCGACTCTTGATAACCCTGAGCCACGAGCTTCAACCAATCAATCTCGTAAGCCGCACCATACTTTTCAAACAATCTTCGCATTTCTGTCAGACGCGCCCGATCCTCTTTCGACACCGGATTTGTAATCCATCTGTTTTTCTTGTAGTAGCGGGTAAATAAAATATTGCCTAGCAACGATCCTTTCTTATTCTCCCTTACAAACCGATTTAGACTTTCCAGAAGTTTTGGTGTTGCGGGTCGCACGGCCCACGCAATTTGCCCACCCGAGTTAACGGCAATATTTGGATAAATCCTAATATTTTTAAGCAACTCACCCCAAATTGACGCAATGTGATTATCTGCGACCGTGTACTTGATCGATCCTGAATCAACCATCTCAAGAATATCCTCAGTTGACAGACGCTCATCCGCCTCAAGAATCTCTATCCCAGATCTTCCTGCCTCGATCATCTGATCATTGAGCGCGTTTAAATGATCCACATAGCTTGAACCCTTTCGCACACCAACGGTCTTGCCAGCCAGATCATCGAGACTCAAAATTTCATTAACTTGATTACTGGCGACCAGGATCTCTTTGACATTCTTTATGTAAGGGTCACTGAATCTAACCTTAGCCAAGCGCTCGTCAGTGACTGTCAATCCGGCAGCTGCAATATCACCCTCACCTGCCAATAAACGGATAAAAATTTGGTCAAACGGCACAGGAATAAAAACCAATTTGGTTTTCTTCTCTGGCGAAGAAATTCCTTTATTCAACTCTTTTTCATATTCCATGAGCAGGTCATACTCAAATCCGCGTGGCATTCCTTTATCAAAGAAAAAGTTAGTTCGACCGAACGCTACCAAAACTCTGAGAAGGCGGCGTTCGCGAATCTCGTTCAGGTCCCCAAATAAAGCTTGTTGGGCCCGGACCAATAGTTGGTCTGATTCTGATGAGGCGGGATTTTCACTAGTTTTTGGCACCTGCCCAGCGCTTGCGGCCTGAATGACGTCTACGCGCCATTCCAAATCTAGCGCAACCCCATTGACCTGACGAGACTCGTCTTTAATGTTTAACTGATCATCAAAGCTTGAACCCGCAGGGTTCTCTGGCACATCTTGTGAGCAGGAGACTAAACACGTACCAACGATAAGCCCTACGATTATGTTGAAAAAGAATGCGGGCACACGCGCCCGACCTTTTAAAAAACGATTAATAAAAGAATATTCCAAAACCCGATACCGGCTAAATTCTTTTAGCCGCCTGACCTAGGTTGGAAAGTTTCTGGAGCGCTAAAGATCGACCCAAGAGTCCTAAACCGCAATCGGGCGCCGCGATTAGACGGTCAGAATCAATATGATTGAGTACCAGGCGAAGCCGCTCCTCAATTTCGTCAACAGTCTCTATTTTGCTGCTAGCAATTGCTATCACACCAAGAATAACGGTCGTCTGATTAAAAGAATTCAGCAGAGATAAGTCATTCTGTCGGTGCGCATCTTCCAGTGAAACCGCATCAATACACGAATCCTCTATTGAGCCTGCAAGCAGCGCATAGCTTTCAGGATCCGCTTTCGGATACTCTACGCTATCCAGTCGGTCTGGATAACCGCAACACATATGCACCGTTCGAGTCACTGTTCTGGGCGCCTTATAAAAAGCTCTTTCAAGATTTTCAAAGCCAAAATCTAACGCATCAGCAGGATTTCGAGCAAACAAAGGCTCGTCAATCTGAATATGCTGACAGCCTTCGTTTGCAAGCGCGATCACTTCCTTATTGAGCGCATCCGCAAGGTCAGCGCCTCTTTTTTGTGGATCACCATAAAACGCATCAACGGTTGTATCGCCAATAGTCATGGGGCCCGGCATGGTGATCTTTACCGGTCGCTCCGTTAGTTTTTGTGCCCGCTGCCAGTCACGAACAAGAAAATGATTGATCGATTTAACTGCGCTTACAATTGTAGGCAGTTGAGCGCTATATGCGCCATTACGCAAAGATTTTTCCGTCAGATTCGAGAAATCAATACCGTCAAGATGTCGACAGTGATAATGAATATAATTTTCTCGAGGCACTTCGCCATCAGTCGGAATATCGATTTTCGCTGATTCTTGATCGGCCAGTACCTGTGCAACCCCTCTCTGAACTACGTCATCCGCATTAGCGCCCATTGTGGCCATCGCCTGCGCCCACTCCCGAGTCGGATGAGAGGTATCGGTTCCGTCCACTCCGTTGAACCAATCTGGAAGATCCACAAAATCAGGTTTGGGATAGGCGCCAATACAAGTCGTTTTAATCATTCGATTATTTTGGCTTCTCAGCGTCTCGAATAAAGCGCTCAGTCACTGTCTGAGGGTGATTCGACCTGTTGCCCTAGATTAGTCGGTGCAAAAATATTTTGATACTGTTTAGCATCTTTAGCTTCTGTCTCAGACTGGGGCTCCGCGCCTGAATCTGATTCTATCTGCTGCCCCAGATTACTAGGCGCAAATATATTTTGATATTGCCCGCTGGATTGCTTTGAATCAACTGCGCTGTCCTGGCCCTGTGACGAACTCAATTGCTTAGCTTTTGCTTCAGCCAGTCGTTGTTGCTTGAGCGCCTCGAATTTGACCCGATTTTCCTCAGTAACTCTCACTTTACACTCATCGACGTCATAATTTCGACCCATCCAGAGACTGCCCAATACGCCAACAAACAAAACTGCGGTTAACGCGCCAATGGGCAGTCCCCACGGTCTTCTGCTTCGGCTCGCTTTTATAACCGCTGGATTGGTAATCAACGCCTCGGCGGTTGCTTGACGCTCTTCTTTGCGTTTGAGAAATTCATGCACAACCGCCGCAATTAATGTGAGCGCAATAATAATCACAGCCAGTGAACTGATTGACGGATTTATCCCATATCGCACTTTACTCGCAAGCACCGTGGTTAATGTACTCTCGGAGACAATCGTAAAGACCGTGGTGTTGTAATTCTCAAATGATGCAAGAAAAGCGAGGACCGCAGCAGAGCCGATGGCCGGCTTCAGAAAAGGTAATAAAATCTTGCGGAAGACCTGAGTTTGAGTCGCCCCTAGATCAAGCGCAGCTTCTTCAAGACCTGGGTCAAACCGCTGTAATCTCGCCAAAAAAACGAGCATTGAATAAGCGGCTATGAATGTCGACTGGCCAATAATCGTCATAAAGTAACCATCGTAAAAAAACCCATCCTGAGCGCCAAGTACGACTCGATCCACCCGCTCCCAAAAAACGAGTGTGGATATTCCCAGCACAACGCCAGGCACAAGAATAGGCGATATCGCAATGGTATAGACCACTGATCGTGCTCGACTTCTAAGTTGCGTAATCAAAAGAGAAGCAGCTAATCCAATCGGCACTGCCAACAAAACAACTCCGAATCCGACAACCAGACTGCTCTTGAGCCCGCCCATTAGTTGGTTATCTTTTACAAGAACCTCAAACCACTCATCTGTAAAACAGTTCCATGGTGAGATTGATGGAAACTCCGAGCTGTTAAAAGCCGTAAACGCCATGACCAACAGCGGTCCGAATAAATAGGAAAAGAAAAGCAGGATATAAAAGCCCACTGCTATCCTCATTACACTCCCGGACGTCATCTGCCAATCTCTCCAATTTTCACTTTAAATAACTTCATTAGGATTAAAACGAGCAGGACGCAAGTCAACATCAACACAATGGCATAAGCCGATCCACGAGGCCAATTGCTGCCGGTGTTGAACCACTGATAAATAATCTGAGTAAACCAGAGACTGCTGGGGCCACCCAAAATCTGGGGGGCTGCCAACGCGCCTGCTGAGAGCATAAAGACCATCGTGCAACCAGAAGTTATTCCCGGCTTGGCAAACGGAATCACGACTCGGCGATGAATGCGCCACCAAGACGATCCCAGATCTCGTGCGGCTTCAATTTGATTCTTGTCGAGACTCTCAATAACGTTGTAGATCGGGAAAATCATCAACAAGATATAGGCGTATCCGAGGCCCGCGTATAGGGCGACATCCTCTCTCACAAAATCAATCGGGTCACTTAAGATCCCAATCCCCATCAAAATTGCGTTGATCGTTCCCTCTTCTCCAAAAAGAATCCGAAAAGCAAACGCTCTTAGCAATTCGTTCACCCAAAAAGGAATGATCAAGGCAAGAACCAACAGTCGAGCTTTTCCGCCTCGGGCAACCTGCGCAAGATAGTAGGCAATTGGGTAGCACAATGCTAAATCAAAGAGGGTTACACAAATCGCTGCAACAATCGTGCGAAAAAACACGGTGACATCGACGACATTAAATGGGTCTGGGTTATTAGGACTGCCAAACGCAAGAAAATGATAGTTGACCATCGTGTAGACATCATCAGGGCCGCCCATACGCGACGGATCTATCTGCTGCCAGTTATTTCTGAACGAAAAATCCAGCATAAACAACTGCGGGAGAATGATCATCACGATAACCCAAAGCGCAACAGCACCCAGCAGGTAGACTGAGAGGCCTATTCCGTTTCGCGCTAGAAAAGTCCGAAGCCAGTTCCGCATGACTATTTACTCAACGCTTAATCAGCTGCAAGTTCGCCAGGCGCAAGAGCTATCGCGCCTTGGGTTGAAAACCCAACGGAGACCGACGCGCCAATCTCATGAACCTCCGATCTACCATCATTCATTACCGACATGCGAATGTCGTGGCCCGACTCTGTCTTGAGTGCCAAATGCCAAAAATGCCCCTCAAACTCTTGATGCGCCAGCGTTGCGACCAGGCCATTTTCATCCCTGCGCGTGTCGTCTCCACAAAAATGGATGGACTCGGGACGAACAAAAACCACCGCATCATCGCCTTTTCTAAGAGGCGCCGCCGAAGACGTTCGGGATCGCATGAGGCCGCATTCTGTCTGAACATAGGCCAAGCCATCCGTGATCTCCGTCACCGTACCTGTAAAAGAATTGTTTTCCCCAACAAAAGAGGCGACGAATGCTGTCTCCGGATGATCGTAAACGGTCGTACCATCGCCAATTTGATCAACTACGCCCTGACGCATGACCGCCACTCGGTCCGACATCGTTAGGGCCTCACCCTGATCGTGAGTAATATAAATGAACGTAATGCCCGCTCGTTGCTGAATAGCTCGGAGCTCTGTACGCATGTGCTGACGAAGTTTAAGATCGAGTGCCGACAGAGGCTCATCAAGAAGAAGCACTTCGGGCTCCGCACAAAGTGCCCGCGCAACGGCGACTCGCTGTTTTTGGCCGCCGGATAACTCCGTTACCATCTTGTCCCCTTGACCCGGCAATGCGACAAGCTCAAGAAGTTCGTCGGCTTTTTTCCGCCGGGCTCGTTTATCCATCCCTTTGACTTCGAGCGCAAAAGAGATGTTTTGCCAAACGGTCATTAAAGGGAAGAGCGCTAAGTTTTGAAAAATAAGGGCAGTTGGTCGCCGGTTCGGACCAATCCCAAACATATCTTTTCCGCCAATTAGTATGCGACCCGTGCTCGGGTGTTGAAAACCCGAGATCGCCCTCAATAACGTTGTCTTGCCACATCCAGAAGGACCAAGAAAACTAAAAAACTCGCCCCCCTGAATCGTTAGACTCGCGTCACGAACCGCTACGAAATCCCCAAACTTTACCCACACATTATCGAGTTGGACATCCGCACTCATCGAGTCAGTCTCGTCAGAAAGATGGATGGCGCCGCTATATCAAGCGCCGCCAGACAATTTGGAAAGAATGACCACCCTTGATTTAAAAACCAAGGGTGGTCAGCGCTTAGATCAATTAAGCATTTACAAACTTATTGCGGTACTCCGTACGAACGTCGGCATACCATTGTGGCTCACGTGGCCAAGCCCATAGATTACCCAAAGCATCGCCTGGATAGATCTCGTTAAACCACTTGCCATATTCAGCGCTTGCGTATTTATCAGCGCCAAGAACCGCAGAGTTATAGCCGTGCTGGCCCCAATCTGCTACGCCGCCACCGTCAATCGATCGGCCCGCCGCTTCTGGATCAAAACAGTAGTCCAAAAATGCATAGGTTTCATCGATGTTTGCTGCGGCCGAAGAGATCGTCAGGCCGTCAACCCACGCGAGCGCGCCCTCGATCGGTGCGCGATAGATCACCGGCTTACCCTCTTTCATCTGAACAGTCGGAGGACCATCCCAGGTCTGGCCAACGACAACCCCGCCACTCATGAAGCCATTTTTCTGACTATCGGCATCGTTCCAAAAGAGTTTGACTTGACTCTTGTTCTTGATGCAGAAATCAGTCACAACCTGCCACGTCTTGCGCATGGTCGCTTCATCAGAATACGCGTTACGCATCGCTCCGGGTTCCAGCGCACCAGTGGTCTCAAGATAGAGACCCGCGCCAAGCATACCCGAATGCGGACGCATCATTGTCTTACCCTCTACATCCTTATTCCAGATATCGCCGTAGCTTGGCATTTCGCCGGCACGAGATGGTGACCACTTGTCCGATCGCCATGCCACACCTTCTGTTCCCCAGATTTGCGGAAGCCAGTGCGAGCCTGTCCCACCGAAGTTCCATTCGGTATCGCCAACAGCCAACATAGCCGGGTTTAGGTTTTTCACATTAGGAATGCGGCCGTAGTCAATAGGCTGAATTAGGCCTAATGGCTCCCATTGGAGCGAGCGCATGTTGGTCGGACTACAAACATCGAAGCCCTTCCCTTTGGTCGCCTTCATCTTATTGATGATCTCTTCGTTCGATCCGATTCCTGTGAAATTAACCGTGATTCCGGTTTTTTCTTTAAAAGATTTCAAGAATCCAGGTGGGCAGTAATCCGACCACAGGAGTACGTTTACCTCTCCTGACGAGGCAAGCACCTTGGGGCTAACGATCCACGGTCCCACGGCCGCTGCCGTTGACACCGCGGCAGTCTTCTTTACGAACGATCTACGGCTCTTATTAAATTTCTGTTCCGACACAATATCCTCCTACTGGTTGAACAAATTTCAAATATCCGATCCTGACAAGCAAGTCCCGGACCCAACAAGTTCAGCTTTCTTCGCCTTCTCGTCAACGCCAGATTAATGGGGCTCACGCAAACGGCTTTTCAAATCAAAACTGGCTGTCCTCATTCTAACTCGACCTAGACCTTAACGTGCAAGATCAATCCAAGGTCCAATATTCTCCGCTATTTTTAGTCGATATAAGAATCGAATATCGGTAAACCCGAAAAATCAGGTCAATATTCAGCCAACGTCTGCCTCATCACCTCACAAATCTTGTCGATATGATGACGCTCGGCAATCAATGGTGGAGAAATCAACGCTGCATCACCAGTCATCTTTAAATGAAGCCCGTTCTTAAACATTCTTTTCTGAAAATCAAGACCGCGCACGCCAGGATTACCCATGGGCTCCAGATCAATGCCCGCAAACAGCCCGTAGCCCCGAATATCCGTGATCATCGGAATATCACTCAGCGCAAACACCTGATCAAGAAAATACTCAGACAACTCCGCCGCGCGCTCGATAAGGTTTTCTTTTTCAAAAATTTCCATGGTCGCTATTCCAGCCGCACAGGCAGCGGGATGAGCTGAATAGGTATATCCATGGAAAAATTCAATGGCGCCATCCGGCGATCCATCAACAATGGTGTCGTAAACTTTATCGCTCACAGCAACCGCGCCCATTGGCTGCGCAGCATTTGTAAGCGCTTTCGCCATTGTCATGATATCGGGTGTTACACCAAATGCTTGGGACGCAAACGGCGTGCCCATTCGCCCAAATCCACAGATCACCTCATCAAAAACCAGAAGAATGCCATGGTCGTCACAAATTTCCCTGATTCGCTCAAGATATCCTTTGGGTGGTACGAGGCAACCTGTGGACCCTGCTACCGGCTCTACAACACAAGCTGCAATCGTATCAGGACCGTAGTTAGCGGCTATCCTCAACAAATCTTCTGCGAGCTCAACTCCCGTCTCAGGCTGACCCTTTACAAAACGGTTCTCAGGCGTCCAGGTATGCCGCATGTGAACGACGCCCGGAATACCCGGACCGAACGCCTGACGGTTCTTGATCATGCCGCTAAGCGAGACACCCGCCATATTAACGCCGTGATATGCCCGTTCCCGAGAGACAAATCGCTGGCGCTGCCCTTCTCCCCTCGCATAGTGGTAGGCATAAACAATTTTCATCGCAGAATCGATCGCTTCAGAACCCGAGCAACCGAAGAAAATATGATCAAGTCCATCCGGAGTGAGCTTGGCGACACGCCGGGCAAGCTCAAATGCTAAAGGTTGAGCGAGCTGAAAAGGAGGCACATAAGCGCATTCTTTCAACTGATTGTGTACCGCCTCTGCAATTTCCGGACGACTGTGACCTGCTGCACAACAAAATAAGGCGGAAGATCCATCTAGAATCCGATCTCCGGCATCGTTGTACATATACATGCCCTCGCTTCGCTCAACAATGCGAGGGTCTGCCTTAAAATCGCGGTTCGAAGTGAACGGCATCCAATAGTTTTCGAGGAATTCTGGATCGTATTTCATGATTTTTCCTTGATTGAAAGCGCCTGATATAGTTGCGCGTTAGAACTGTGGCTTTTTATGTGATATCAACACGTTAATCCTAACCATCCGACTCCGATAGGACCAATTCCTTGCCAAAGATGAGTCCAGTAATTCCTGACCGTTTATTCGAGCTATCCAGTGATAGTGGGACGAATTTACAGAATCAAATTCAGGAGATGCTCGTCAGAACGATATTAGATGGGCAGATTGCCCCTGGCACCGCGATGCCGTCGGGGCGCAAACTGGCTGACCAGCTTAAAGTCGCCCGAAATACCGTTGTTCTGGTTTATCAGAGGCTGGTCGATGAAGGATTTCTCGTTGCACGGGAGCGAAGCGGATACTTTGTAAGTGACGATATTCTGCGAGACCGCGTCATGAGCCCACCGTCAGGCGCTCGTAGTTTTGGAGCGATCGACTGGACACAAAAACTTCGTTTCACACCCACCCAGCAGCGAAATCTTAACAAACCCGCCGACTGGTCGAGTTATCGATATCCTTTTATCTACGGTCAAATAGATTCCCACTTTTTCCCCGTAAACGAGTGGAGGGAATGTTGTCGAGATGCCGCCACGGTCGGCGCCATTCAGCAATGGTCGGCTGATCGCATTGATCAGGACGATCCTGAACTTATCGAACAAATCCAAACTCGCATTCTTCCGAGGCGGGGCGTTTGGGCGCAAGCCGATGAAATCCTGGTGACGCTCGGCGCTCAACAGGCACTGTTTTTGATCGCGGATCTATTGCTTGATCAACATAAAACTGTTGCCATCGAAGATCCGGGATACCCGGATGCCCGAAACATATTCCTATCGCGAACCGCAAAACTAAAACCCATCCCGGTGGACAATGAGGGATTAATTCCAAGCAACGATCTAAATGATTGCGAATGCCTTTATCTAACCCCAAGCCATCAGTTTCCAACTACCGTCACGCTGAGTCGCTCGCGCCGAGAACAACTACTCCAATCTGCCAAAGAGCAGCAATTTGTTATTATTGAAGATGATTATGAAAGCGAGCATAACTTTCATGGCAATCCCATTCCGGCACTAAAAAGCCTCGATAAAGACGGTGTCGTTATCTACATTGGTAGTCTCTCAAAAACGTTAGCACCTGGTCTGCGCGTTGGATTCATGACTGGGCCGGAAGATTTTATTCGCGAAGCTCGGGTCTTACGACGACTGATGAGTCGACATCCTCCAGCCAATAACCAACTCATCGTCGCCCAGTTTCTCAAGCGGGGTTACCATGATGCTTTAATTCGCCGATTGAGTCATTCACTGAGTGATCGCTGGCACACGCTCAGAACAGCAATTACAACCTACCTGCCAAATTGGCGCATCAGCCCATCCACAGGGGGGTCGTCTTTCTGGCTTCAGTCTCCATCAGGAGTAGATGTCGATGATCTCCAGAAAAAATGCCTGTCAAAAAGCCTGCTTTTTGAATCTGGAGAGGTCTTCTTTCATCGCCCGCCAAGTCCATGCGCGTATCTCAGACTAGGATTTTCATCAATTCCTGTGGATAAAATCGAGCCCGGCGTGCGACAAATTGCCTCGATCGTTAATTCAGATTCCTCGCACAAGTCAAACGCCTCTTAACTACAAACAGGGCTTGCAACCTCTCCCCAACCACCCGTGGCTCAACTAGACCGGCAACTGGCATATCACTGACCTTCCCGCTGGTCCTATGCGACTGGACTGTCAATCGACTAATGTTCGGTCAAACGTGGCTTTTCAAGAGCGCCCTGCGAACGCGGTAGCTGAATCAACAAAACGCCAAGAACTTTTTATCTTATCCCTTAACGCCAAAAAACAGGAGCTGTGCACCCATGAAAATGACCACTGAAGAGGCTTTCGTCAAAGTACTGCAGATGCAGGGTATCGAACACGCCTTTGGAATTATCGGATCAGCAATGATGCCAATCTCTGACCTATTTCCCCAGGCCGGAATCAGTTTCTGGGATTGCGCTCACGAGTGCAACGCTGGCATGAGCGCCGATGGCTACTCCCGCGCCTCGGGAAAAATGAGCATGGCGATTGCCCAAAACGGGCCTGGAATCACGAACTTTGTTACGCCAATAATGACGGCTTATTGGAATCATACGCCGCTTTTACTCGTGACACCTCAAGCGGCTAACAAAACTATTGGCCAGGGCGGGTTCCAAGAAGTCAAGCAGATGGCAATTTTCCAAGACTTAGTCTGTTACCAAGAAGAAGTTCGAGATCCGTCCCGAATGGCAGAAGTCCTCAATCGGGTCATCGAGAAAGCGCGTCGAGGCTCGGCGCCCGCACAGATCAATGTACCACGCGATTACTGGACTCAAGTTATCGATATCGAACTGCCTCAAGTGATCAAGATTGAACGTTCGCCAGGCGGTGCTGACGCCATTGCAAACGCGGCGCAGCTGCTATCCGACGCCAAATTCCCGGTTATCTTAAATGGGGCCGGCGTTGTACTGAGCGGCGGAATCCCCGCATCTGCCCAGCTGGCGGAAAAATTAGATGCGCCAGTCTGCTGTAACTACCAGCATAACGACGCGTTTCCCGGCTCACATCCTCTTGCGGCGGGGCCACTTGGCTATAACGGCTCAAAAGCCGCAATGGAACTCATTTCCAAAGCCGATGTGGTTTTAGCCCTCGGCACTCGGTTAAATCCGTTCTCGACCTTACCCGGTTATGGGATTGACTATTGGCCGAACGATGCAAAGTTGATTCAAGTTGACATCAACGCCGACAGAATCGGGTTGACCAAAAATGTCGATGTTGCGATCCAGGGAGATGCTCGAAAGGTGGCAGAGCAAATTTCGGAACAACTGTCCAGCAGTGCGGGGGATCAAAACCGTGATTCTCGTAAAGAAGAAATCAAACAGTCTAAATCAGCCTGGATCCATGAACTCAGTCAAATGGATCACGAAGACGATGATCCAGGCACAACCTGGAATCAACGATCACGTGATAGCCAACCCGAGCGCATGTCTCCACGACAGGCTTGGAAAGCCATCATGGCTGCGATGCCTCAGGATGCCATTGTGTCGTCAGACATTGGCAATAACTGCGCTATTGGCAACGCCTATCCGAGTTTTGAAGCGGGTCGAAAATATCTAGCGCCTGGATTATTTGGTCCTTGTGGTTATGGATTCCCTTCTATCTTGGGTGCAAAAATCGGCTGCCCGGACACACCTGTCATTGGCTTTGCCGGTGATGGCGCCTTTGGCATTTCGATGAACGAAATGACCGCCTGTGGACGAAACGAGTGGCCGCCCATTACGATGATTATTTTCAGAAACTATCAGTGGGGCGCTGAGAAACGAAACACCACCCTTTGGTACGAAGATAATTTTGTGGGCACAGAACTGAACGTTGGAGTGGAGTACGCAAAAGTGGCAGAAGCCTGCGGAATCAAAGGCGTCAAAGCAGAAACTGCGGAAGGCTTAACCAACGCTCTCAAAACGGCCGTTGACGAGCAAATGAATAAGAACGTTACAACCTTCATAGAGGTCGTTCTTAACCAAGAACTCGGCGAGCCTTTCCGGAGAGATGCCATGAAAGCGCCAGTGGCGGTAGCAGGTATTAACCCCAAAGATATGCGCCCACAAGAGGTCGCTTAATTTAGGATTATTCACAAGCCTGTTTATTTATAAGTGGTCAAATCTATTTTGACCATCATTTTCTAAAGCCGGGGGGCAAAAATGAAAATTGGAGTACCAAAGGAGATAAAAAACCACGAGTATCGTGTTGGGATGACGCCTTCCAGCGTCCGGGAGGCTGTCAGTCACGGGCACTCAGTGATGATCGAGACGCGCGCAGGAGAGGGCATCGGCGCGATCGATGATGAATATAGGGCAGTCGGTGCCACGATTATCGATCGGGCGGAAGATATCTTTTCATCAGCTGAAATGATTGTGAAAGTTAAGGAGCCTCAGGCTGTGGAGCGGGCGATGCTGCGGCAAGGTCAAATACTTTTTACCTACCTGCATCTCGCGCCAGATCCTGATCAGACAAAAGATCTCATCAGCAGTGGGGCTACCTGTATTGCCTATGAGACCGTCACCTCTCCTTACGGTGGGCTTCCCTTGCTCGCGCCAATGTCGAAAGTCGCGGGACGCATGGCGATCCAGGCTGGCGCTCATTGCCTTGAGCACCCTCATGGTGGTCGTGGCATCCTGTTAGGGGGTGTGCCCGGAGTAGATCGAGCAAAAGTCGTGGTATTGGGCGCCGGCGTTGTTGGCAAACACGCTGCTGCGATTGCTGTGGGAATGGGCGCTGAAGTATGGGTCGTTGATCGAAGTCCTGAGGTGATAGAAGCGCATTGGCAACAATTCGGGACATCAACCCATACGGTTTTCTCAACGCGCGACGCTGTCGAAAAACATGTGCTCGATGCCGATCTTGTTATCGGCGGCGTTCTGATTCCAGGAGCATCCGCACCAAAGCTGGTCACTCGCGAAATGGTAGTCGCGATGAAATCAGGCTCAGTGATTGTTGATGTCGCGATTGACCAGGGAGGCTGCTGTGAGACGTCAAAAGCCACAACTCATGCTGACCCCACTTATGTGGTTGATGATGTTGTGCATTACTGCGTAGCAAATATGCCGGGCGGTGTGCCGCGGACATCCACATATGCTTTGAACAATGTCACGCTGCCGCACATCCTGACTCTTGCTAATCACGGTTTCCGCGAGGCATTAAAAGCGGATTCACATCTTTGCAACGGACTCAACGTTCACGATGGCCAAGTCACGAACGCTGAAGTGGCTATTGATCTAGGATATAACTACGTCGAACCAATGAGTGTTTTAGGATAGCGCCGTACAAAAAGACCTTTAGCTTTTAGCGAATTCGTCGAAACAAAAGGCCCGCCGCCGCAGCAAAGCCCATCGTAGGCAATGTTGCACCTAAAAGCGGCGGAAGGTTGTAAACCAAAACGATATACCCAAGTGCTTTGCTCACCGCGAAAAAGATAATACCAATCATAATGCCAACAAAAAGATTTCGACCCATACTGTTGGCACGAATACTCCCAAACACAAATGGTATTGCAAGCAGAAGCATTACGCCGGTGGCGAGGGGTAGCGTGAGCTTTGACCAGTAGGCTAGCTCGAAGTTTCGGGCATCTTGAAGATTCATCAGTAAATGAGCAATGTATTTGCGCAACTGCATCAGAGATAGCTGATCAGGCTGGACCAAAAATACCGACATCGTTTGCGGTGTGACCGACGTCTTCCATCGTGCTTTCTGTGATTCGCTCACTTGGGTAAAGCCATCTTCATCAATCAGCGTCTGTTTTACGTTGCTGAGATCCCAATACTGCGTTCTGTAAGTTCCCTTCTCGGCATGAACTAATGCACGCAACTGACTCACACTATCGAACTGGAAAACTCGAATTTCACGCAAACTGAGATCAGGAAGCACCTCTCTCACGTTAACGAAGGTGTTCCCATCACGCATCCATAATCCTGAATTGGATTTATGTTCAATGTTTTGCTCAAGGGCTTCTGCACGACCACGTTGCGCTAGCGTCTCCGACCAAGGCGTCAAAAACTCGCCAATTATCAGTGCAAGCAGTGCGAGCGCCAGCCCTAATTTTAGTACCGCGAAAGTAATCTGCCCGATCGATACACCACTTGCTCGCATTACGATCAACTCTGAATCAAGCGCTAACAAAGACAATCCCAAAATGGCCCCGATTAACACAGCCATCGGAAAAATCTCATAAATGATCCGAGGGGTGCTAAGCACAACATACTGAAAAGCATCCCAGACTGAATAGTTCCCCGTCCCCAAATAAGACACCTGGTCAATAAAAGTCACGAAGGCAAAGATGCCGACCAACACTGACATCACTAACAAGATCTGACTCAAAAGAATCCTGCCCAAATAGAGATCAAGCAAACGCATCAGCAATCAGGCCTTCGCCGCCTTCATCCTCTGTAGCGAAATCACCGGTCTCCCACGTGTTCGGCACCACAACAAATACACGGCTGCGCTTGCAAAGATTAAATGCATACAGCCCAACAAGACCCAGGCAGAGAAACCACTGGCGGGTACGCGGGCGCATGCCATTGTGACTAGATTCGTATAAGTGAAATAAATCAACAAAGCCGAAAACATTGAGACGTAACGATTACTCCTTGGCTCAACCCTTCCAAGGCTCAAAGCAAAAATCATCAAAATTGGCAGTACAATGACTTTGGAAATTCGCCAAGCGATCTCTTTTTGCTCATAAGGCCCCATCGAACGCCAGAGTCTCGTCGTTTTCCACCCATGCAGGGGGTACCGAACTGGTGCGCTTGCCATCTTCCTATCTCGCAATGTATAGCGTTCGAAATTAATCACTCGATAAACACTATCGCCAGGCGCACCTTCATAACGAACACCATTTTCGAGCACTAGAAAAACGCTGCCTTTCTCGGAGTCGGCGCGCCGATACGCACTTTGCGCCAATACAATCCCTTCTTGCCCGCCGTTGGACCCCCATGCAAAAACGCCCTCATACTTATCAGTTTCTTTGCTGAGTTTTTCAATAAAGTACACGCCTTGCCCTGCTCGCGTCTCAGTAAAAACACCCGGACTTACGCCGACAATATCGGTACGTGTTTTAAGCTCATGTTCCAGAGCGCCAACCGCGCGGACAGCCATCGGCCCCACGACAATTGAAAAGCCGCCCACAATGACAGTCCCAACCAGAATTAGAAACGCCGTCGGTCGAGCCAAATACCAAAGGCTAAAACCAGACGCCGCCATAATGGTGAGTTCGTTCTCACGACTCCAGCGCCCTAAAACCAATAACATGGCCACAAACATCATAAGAGGTAAAAGGACGTCCATATAGGCTATGACCTTTAGGAACAGGAGTAGAAAAATACTATCGACCGGGATAACTCCCTCTGCCGCCTGTCGTAAAAATCCCAACACCCTGACCACAAGAAATATACTGAAGATGACAGCAGTTACCGCGCTACTCGTCAGCAAAACTTCTCGGGCTAGGGCTCTACGCAGGATCATGGGATGGAGTTTGTGGCTTCCTGAGGATTTGAACTTTGACAGATCGATGAATTAACTAGGACAATAGACCCCTATTTTACGCGAATCGACATTGTGATCCCATCGCAAGTCGTTTACCGCAACTGCAAATCTAGGACTTTATGAAAATTCAGCTCTCTTCTGTCGATATTGTAAACACTCGTACTGACTGTCTAATTATTGGAATTAATGAAAAGGCAGAGCAATCTGCAACCGTTCGCAAGATTGAAAAAGCAACAAATCGACTCGTCGAAGGAATTTTAGACTCAGGAGACTTCAACGGACGACCGGGAAGCGCCATCGTAATTCCTAAGCCACAGGGTATCAACGCTAAAAGATTATTGTTAGTGGGAATTGGTGACAAGCCCGACGCAGATGACTTCGCAGCAGCCGCATCAGCGGCGGCACGCGAATTATGCAAGACACGCTCAATTAGCGCAGTCAGCACGCTCCCAGAAGTCAGTGTATCGGGACTTGATAATAAATCGAAAGCGCGAATTGTTGTGCAGGCCATTCATAACGCACGTTACCGCTTCATTCAACTCAAGACCATGAAAGGCAAAGCTCGCAAAGATGCCCAGTGCTCTCTAGCGAGGGTCTCTCTGCAAAGCGGAAATATTCGCAACGAGCCTTTACTTAAAGAAGGTATTCGTGAAGGAAACGCAATTGGTAACGGCGTTGCGTTAGCAAAGCGGCTTAGCGATCTCCCTGGAAACCTATGTACACCAAGTTTTTTAGCTGGCGAGGCAAAGAAACTTGTCAGAACACATGGGCTCAAAGTCCAAGTTCTTGACGAAGCCAAAATGAAAGCCCTTAAAATGGGGGCGTTATTATCGGTATCTCGCGGAAGTCGTGAACCGGCAAAACTGATTACCATGGAATATCAGGGTGGAAAGCGCGGGCAAGCCCCAGTGGTTCTCATTGGTAAAGGCCTCACCTTTGACGCAGGTGGCATTTCGCTCAAGCCAGCGGGTGCTATGGACGAGATGAAATACGACATGTGCGGCGGAGCAAGCGTCTTTGGCGCACTAACAGCTGCTGCCGAACTCAAGCTGAAACTTAACGTCGTGGGCATCGTACCAAGCAGTGAGAACCTTCCCGATGGTGCCGCAAACAAGCCTGGAGATGTTGTCACCAGCATGTCAGGCAAAACGATTGAAATTCTCAATACCGATGCTGAAGGACGCCTCATTTTGTGTGATGCCATTACATATGCTGAGCGTTACAGTCCGTCAGCAGTCATAGATATCGCCACATTGACCGGTGCCTGTGTGGTCGCGCTCGGAAATCCAGCCACGGGTTTATTCTCTACTGACGACCAGTTAGCCAATGAACTTCTAGAGTGTGGCGAAAACGCCCGAGATCGAGCATGGCGAATGCCGGTGTGGAAAGAATATCAGAAGCAACTCAATACGCCATTTGCGGACATGGCAAATATTGGTGGTCGCACGGCTGGCGCCGTGACAGCCGCGTGCTTTTTAGCTCGTTTCACCGAGAGCATGAAGTGGGCTCACCTCGATATCGCAGGAACCGCATGGCAGTCGGGTGCAAATAAAGGTGCGACCGGTCGACCCGTCTCGCTATTAACTCGCTTTCTGATCAACCGAGCCAGCGATTGATTTATGGCATCCTGCCGCGTAGATTTTTATGTTCCCTCCAGTGATACGCCTGACGGGCGTTATACGCTTGCCTGTCGAGTCACTGAGAAAGCTTTTCAGTCTGGAAAGCACGTATATCTTTACTGTCAAACACCTGATCAATTGACTCAGATGGACGAGCGATTATGGACTTTCTCTTCAAGTAGTTTTATCCCGCATGGATTACTCGGCAAGACCGATGAATTAGTTCGGGTGATATTAGGTTGTGACGACCCTAGTCCCGATGTTGCCGAAATTGTAATTTCAATGGCAAATACACCGGTATCAACTTTTAGCCTATTTTCAAGAGTTGCAGAAATTGTTGGAACCGATGACTCCGAGCGTCAGCTCGCAAGAAATCGGTTCAAATTTTATCGTGATAATGGCGTCGAGCCTGTCACTCATAAAGTCTAGGTTCCGAGTCGACTCTTATGAGCCACGATAAAATTCGAGATCAACTGATCAACCAGCTTGAATCGCTCGGTAGATTCATTGGCGAAGGGTCTTCAGCAACTGAACTGTCGCCAAAGCTGGAAGGCGCGATTGAAAAAAGTGCGCAGGAAAATATTGATATCGACAATGATCTGACCCCGGAAAATGACGATCCTGAAACCGTAGATATGTTTGAGTCAAAAACTAGCGCTACGGAATCTATTGAACCATTAATTGAAGAGGTTGCTTCCGCGCTCAAGCATCCCGGAGCGGGACAAACGAAAGATAACGACACATCAATCGATACTGCAAACAAAAGTCATGATCATCCCAAAAAATCAGGAATTGAGTTCACAAATGTCAATAAAGATGACAACCAAGATTATCTAACTGAGTTAGTCGATGAACTAGTTGTTACCGTTGAAAAAAGACTTTCATCATACTCTGGAGAGTCGCTTCCAGAATCTTTACGGAATAAATTATCGACCGATATTCGAAGTCGCTTGACTCCATGGTGGAGCGACAATTAATGATTAAATCTCCAACATTTGAAGACATTCAACCCGTGACCCAAGAAGAAACAAACAAAGCGTATGATCCACATGCTATAGAGCAAGCCCTGTATGAAGCATGGGAGCAACAGGGAGCCTTTAAGCCGTCCGGAGAAGGCCCTCCTTTCTGTATCGCGATACCGCCCCCTAACGTAACCGGCAGCCTTCATATGGGCCATGCATTTCAAGACACAATAATGGATGCTTTGACTCGCTACCATCGGATGCGAGGTCACAGAACCCTTTGGCAAGCTGGCACCGATCACGCTGGCATCGCAACTCAAATGGTGGTGGAACGCCAACTAAATTCGGAAGGAAAGACCCGGCACGATCTAGGACGAAATGACTTCATCGACCGCATCTGGCAGTGGAAACGTGAATCGGGTGGAACCATTACCCGTCAACTAAGGCGAATGGGTGCATCACTTGATTGGAGTCGAGAGCGCTTCACAATGGATGAGGACCTATCGACAGCCGTAAGAGAAGTATTTGTAAAACTCTATCAGGAAAACCTCATTTATCGTGGCAAGCGACTTGTCAATTGGGATCCTATTCTTCATACCGCCCTCTCTGATTTAGAGGTAATTTCTGAAGAGGAAAAGGGCTCTCTTTGGCATCTTCGCTATCCGTTTGAAAATGGAGCCGGGTTCGTTGTAGTCGCCACCACACGTCCTGAAACCATGCTGGGAGATGTCGCAGTTGCTGTTCATCCAGACGATGATCGATACGCTCACCTTGTTGGCCAGCGTGTTTGCCTTCCTCTAACCGATCGTAAAATACCCGTGATTTCCGACGACTACGTCGATCCAGATTTTGGCACTGGATGTCTAAAAATCACGCCAGCCCATGATTTCAACGACTATGAAGTCGGTAACCGTCATGGATTTGAACCGATCAATATTCTCAGCCCGAGCGCTGCCATTGACCTCCCACAGTCCGTTTATCATGGACTGGACCGTTTGGAGGCGCGTAAAAAAATCATCAGCGATCTTCAGGCCCAAAATCTCATCGAGAAAATAGATGATCACACGCTTATGGTTCCTAGAGGTGATAGAACCCAAGCCGTCGTGGAGCCATACCTGACCGATCAGTGGTTTGTAAAAACCAAACCTCTCGCTAAACCTGCCATCGAGGCAGTCGAGGATGGTCGTATAACGTTTGTACCGGAAAACTGGAGTCGCACTTATTTTGACTGGATGCACAATATTCAAGATTGGTGTATTTCACGGCAGATCTGGTGGGGGCACCGAATTCCAGCTTGGTACGACGAGGAAGGAAATATTTTTGTTGCCATGACTGCTTCGGAAGCTAATGCAAAAGCCGCAGAGCACCATGGCAAAGAAGTTGATCTACACCAGGATGAAGATGTACTGGATACCTGGTTCTCGTCAGCTCTTTGGCCTTTTTCCACTTTGGGGTGGCCCAACCCTACAGAAGAATTTAAGACGTTCTATCCCACTAGTGTTTTAGTAACAGGTTTTGACATTATATTTTTCTGGGTCGCTCGGATGATCATGTTTGGCCTGAAATTTGCGGGTGACGTTCCTTTTCATCAAGTCTATGTGCACGGGCTAGTTCGCGACTCTGATGGCCAGAAAATGTCTAAATCAAAAGGGAATGTTCTCGACCCACTGGACCTGATCGACGGGATTGATCTTGAAACACTTGTTGAGAAACGGACCGCTGGCTTAATGCAGCCAAAGATGGCAAAACAGATCGCACAAACCACCCGAAAACAATTCCCAAATGGAATCCCCTCTTTTGGTACTGACGCGTTGAGGTTCACATTTGCAAGTCTGGCAACCCAAGGACGCGATATTCGATTTGACTTAGGTCGAATAGAGGGTTTTCGAAATTTTTGCAACAAACTCTGGAACGCTGCACGCTTTGTTGAGATGAATACATCATCTGTTTCAAAAATTTCTGGATCAAACGCGCCAAAAGGAGTCGCTGAAAAATGGATCGAATCGAAATTATCTGAGGTTTGCGAGTCTGTTGAAAAATCAATGAACATCTATCGATTTGATCAAGTCGCCCAAACCCTTCATACGTTTATCTGGGATGAGTACTGCAGCTGGTATCTTGAGATTGCCAAGATTCAGCTCGCGAGTCCTGAATTGTCTCCGGAGCAAAAAGATGTGGTGCGTCACACCCTGACGACCATATTGGATAATTCGCTGCGCCTTCTGCACCCCTTAATGCCCTTTATTTCAGAGACCTTATGGCAGCGAATCACGCAACCAGATGATGAGATAAATAGCAGTGTTATCAATCAGAAGTACCCAAGCAGTGACGACTTTACCGTTGACGAAGATTCGTTAGCAGACATGGAGTGGTTGAAATCGGTTATCGGCGGAGTTCGAAACATACGTGGTGAAATGAATATTGATCCGAGGCAAATGCTACCCGCCCTACTTCAAACTAATAATGAACAAGACCAGTGGCGAATTAAGCAATTTGAATGGGTGTTAGTACCTCTCGCAAGACTCGAGAAACTGAGCTTGATTAACGATGACATTGAGCCAGATGGAGACCACGCCACTGCCCTCACGGGGGCATTAAAGATCCTGGTCCCAATGGGCTCTCTTATTGATCGCGACGCTGAATTGGCCCGATTGCACCGCGAGATTGAAAAACTATCGACCGATCTTGCGAAGTGTCAGGCAAAACTTGAAAACCCCAAATTCGTTGAGCGAGCGCCGACTGACGTTGTCCAAAAAGAAACCGATCGAGTTAAACAACTTAATCGGGATCTCGATGAATTTCGAGCGCGACAACAGCGAATCTCAGATATGCCTTAAGGGGAGTCAGTCATCTCACATAACGGAGGACGGCCTCACTAGCCCCATTATTGACGCGACAAGAGAGACCGCTGCTGCCTCTGTTCGAAGAATGCCATCGCCAACCGATAGCATTTTAAAACCAGCATGCTTTTGGAGTTGGCGCTCAAAAACAGTAAATCCGCCCTCTGGACCAATAACCAGATATACTTTTTCCAGTTTTTTTAAAGACATGTTTGAGAAGCTTCCCAATGTGTCGCCGTCACTATCTCCAACAAAAACCGTAGCGCCTTCATCAATATCCCGTATAAATGTTTCCAGTGAAGACTCTTCTGCAAGCGTAGGCAGCCAGAGGCGATGGCTCTGTTTGCACGCCTCAATCACTATCCGCTCCCAACGATCCCGGTTACCCTTTCGAGACACACTGACACTTCTCTCGCACACCAATGGTGTTAACACGTCCACTCCAAGTTGAGTTGCCATATCAATCATCGTATTCTGGCGATCTCCTTTAGGGAGTGCCGAAACTAAATGAACACTTGGCGTTTTTTTGGGAGACCAATCTCTCTCGCCGATATGCAAACGGACTTTTAATGGGCGATGAGATATTTCTATAATCCGAGCCCCTGCCGACAGTCCCTTGCCATCAAAAATAATCAAGGGGTCATCGATACGAAGTCTCCTCGTTCGAACGGCATGACTTGCCTCGGTGTCTGACAATACGGTCTCAATACCGCACTTCGGAATGTGTTCTGCGAAAAACCAGTGTTCTTTTTTCACGCTGTCCTCGAAAAATATACGTCATAGCGAATCGATTTACCCATAAAGCAATGATCTGGCTCTACTCCTAAGGACGACGAAAGGCGCGGTCTTTTCACAACCACCCTTTGTTTTGCATGCTCGCGGGCAACTTCCAGCAGACTATTTGAATCCGAGCTCGGACCGGCAATCAAACGCAATAATTGTTGAGCTTTACGAGGTTTCGCACTTCTTTTCTCAACGTCTTCGAACATCGGGTCCAAAAAAATGACATCACAGGAAGGCAGGTTTGGAATGATATCTTGAGCCACAGCTTCAAGCACGCTGATTCGCTTCCGCTCTTCAGAATCCTCAATTTTTGCTATCGCATCCTTCAGCAAAAAAACGATCAAGCTAATTCTTTCAACAGCAAAAACTCGCTTACCCCGTCGTAAAAAATCAAAAGAATCGCCGCCAAATCCAGCTGTCGCGTCAATCACTGTAGTTGATTTCTGACCGAGGGCGCGGGCTAGAAGATCTCGGGAACTAACAACCCTTCTCTGAATCTGAGAATCGACAAAGAATGAACGGGTGCGAGGCCGGTCATAATCGCGCAAAGCAAGTCTTGCTTCCCAGACCTCTAATACTAGCCCTGACAGGCCACTTTCGGAAGTTTCTAATTTTGCACCGAGTTCATGGGCAATCTGAGCTGCTTTATCATCAGCGTTTCGCGATACTGCAAAGACAGAAAGTTGTTTCTCAATTGAGCGCATTGCAAAATTTTGACTCTTTATGCCGGTTCGGATAAAACGTTCATTCTAGTTATTTTAACCAAGGACAAAGCGAGACATGGGATTCCTAAAAGGCAAACGAGCGCTCATTACCGGGGTAGCGTCAAATCGCTCCATTGCATGGGGTATTGCACAGTCTATGGCCCGTGAAGGGGCTGAACTGGTACTCACCTATGAAAACGATAAATTAGGTGGAAGAGCAGAAAAATTTGCGGCGGAACTAGGATCTGCCAAAACTATCCTTTGTGATGTCTCGCAAGATAGCAATATTGCGGAAATGAGAGATGAACTCGCTAAACATTGGGATCATCTTGATATTCTTGTTCACTCGATAGCCTATGCACCTCGCGAGGAATTAGAAGGCATGTATCTCGATGCGGTTACTCGAGAGGGATTTAGAACAGCGCATGAAATCAGCTCTTATAGTTTTGCAGCACTTGCTAAGTCATTACGAAGCATGATGACTGAAGGGGGCGCAATGCTGACCCTTAGTTATATTGGTGCTGAACGATCAATGCCTGGATACAACGTAATGGGCCTGGCCAAAGCAAGCCTCGAAGCCAATGTCCGGTATCTTGCCCAATCTTTAGGTAGCGAAGGTATTCGAGTTAATGGAATATCAGCAGGACCAATCAAAACGCTCGCTGCCGCAGGAATTAAAGGCCTTAAGCAAATGCTACATTTTTACGAAGTCACAGCTCCGCTCGGTCGAGGCGTCACAACTGAAGAAGTTGGTAACACTGCGGCGTTCTTGTGTTCGGATTTAGCATCAGGCATCACGGGCGAGATTACTTATGTCGACGGGGGTTTCAACACCGTCGGCATTAGTTCTCGGATTGCAGAGGAGACATGACTTGAAGACAAAAAAACAGATGCTGTAGAGGTGCTAAAGAGACTCTTCAAAAATCTGAACGTCGGCAGCCGTTCGAAGCGCTCGGCCAATTCCAGCATGTAGTTCTTCGCCGACGCGGGATTCAATTAAATCCTCAACCTCGCTGACTTGATCACCGGTGATCTGTGAAATATTTCCCGCGACGACCTCATCGAGCTTATATATGAGGTAGTCTGTAGCGCTCAATCGCGCGCTACCAAACACCGGCGTCCCTGGATTAGGCGCGCCCACCGAATAAACAACTCTCGCAGCTGCTCTAGCAACGTCATCAGTCGTGTTTTCCAAATCCTCAGGCAAGTCAGCTGAAGATAAGCCTTCCAGAGCAAGTAAATTGTCCCAATCCTCACCAGACTCCAACGTCGCGACAAACTTTTCTGCAAATTCCTCTTGCGCATCAGCCGCAAGCCGCGCTGCTAACACGCGCTCAATCTGATCTTTAACTTCATTAAAGTCTTTTTGTCGTTTCTCACGAAAGTCTGCGAACCGAACCGCAACGAATGTGTCGCTGCCTATCTCAAGCATCTCGCTATTCAAACGATCAACCAATACCTCTGGGCTAAAAGCCGTTTTACGAACAAGATCATTTGAGGCGACGCCGTCTCCAGTTGTTCTGGAGAACCAGTCGCTGCGCTCGATCGGTGTACCGAGAAAATCTGACGCTGAATTCAGGGAATCCGGCTGCTCAAAGATCAGATTCTGAAAATCTTCCGCCATAGTAATGAACTGGTTTTCTGCCCACTCCCGCTCAAGAATCGCCTTAATCTCATTCATCACCTCGTCGAAAGGACGGACATCGCTCTCGCGAATATTGGTGACTTGGATAATGTGCCAGCCATAGGCGGTACGCACGGGATCACTAATTTGACCCTCTTTGAGATCGAAAACAACCGTCTCGAATGAGGGTGCCATCGCGCCCGGTCGAATGATGCCAAGATCTCCGCCCCGAGATGCGGACCCAGGATCCTTGGAATACGTTTCGGCAAGTTGTGCAAAATCTTCACCAGATTTTGCTCTTGCTGCAATACGTTTCGCCTCTTGCTCCAAGGTATCGGCCACATCTTCAGCGGCATCGCCAGCTAATGACAACAAAATATGACTGGCGGTTCGACTTTCAGGCTGCGTGAATCGCTCGACATTATTGTCATAAAACGCCCTCTGCTCGAGCTCACTCACATTCGCCTGTTTTGCAAGCTGATCAACCGATAGTCGGATAAACTCGATCTGCATCTGTTCCGGCTGTACATACAACGATTTATTAGCGTCAAACTCATCAAGTGACGCCTCCGAACCCACAACCAAGCTGTCTTCGAAAGCGGCAATATCGACGACCGTGAACTGTGCCATACGGCGCTGGTATAACAATTCGATTGCCCGATCGGTCATCGAGGATACAACGAGTGAACTCCCTCTCAGACCGGCTCTCAGCTGATCAACCGCTCCCTGTTGCCGCTGCTGGCGCTCGAACCCTTCAACGCTGAGACCCGCATTCCGCACGAGCTGCTCATAACGAGTGGAATCAAATTGGCCATCCACTTGAAAGGTCGAAAACGAAGAGATCTTTTTCGAAAGCTGTTCATCGGTTACCCGAAAACCTCTATCCCGCAGGTATTCTGCCTGAAGACGCGAATCGATTAGGGTCTCTAAAACTTGTAACTTAAAAGCTCGGCTTGAAAAATAATCAGCGTCAATGTTTTGCCCCATCATTTGAACAAGCATCCGGCGTTGATCAGATAACGAACTCTGATAGTCAGTTTTTTCAATTTCAACACCGTTGACTGTGGCTACCACAATTTTAGAAGCGCCTTCGAAATAGGAATTGATTCCCCATAGCGCAAAAGGAATAGAAATTAGTGCGACCAGCGTCCAGGCAATCCAGCCTGAAGCGCGTTCTTTAATAGCTGTTAGCATGTTCTGCCTTAAAAATAAAAATCAACTGAATTAGTAGAATAGTCACCTTTGATCAACTATTTTTCATCTTCTTCAATATACCCCAAAGCGTCTTAAATTCGAGGGTCTAGGAAGTATAAAACGAGGGACAAGGAGATGGCGGAGCGGACGGGACTCGAACCCGCGACCCCCGGCGTGACAGGCCGGTATTCTAACCAACTGAACTACCGCTCCAAATAATTTCCCTGACTCGAGCGCATTTATCAAACCTGGTGGGTGCTGCGGGGTTCGAACCTGCGACCTTCGCCTTGTAAGGGCGACGCTCTGCCAGCTGAGCTAAGCACCCGAAGGGCGCGCTAGTTTACGGCATCCTTGAGACCTTTACCAGCCTTGAACTTAGGTGCCCGAGCCGGAGGGATCTCGATACTCTCCCCGGTCCTCGGATTACGCCCCACTCGAGCGGCGCGCTCATTCACCGAAAACACACCGAAACCGACGAGTGAAACGGAGGTCCCCTGACTTAACGCATCGGACACAGTGCTGAGCACGGCTTCCAATGCACTTGAAGCTTGATGCTTATCTAAACCCGTTTTTGCAGAAACCGCATCTACTAGATCAGCTTTATTCATCTTCTACCCCTTTACTCCGTTAACAAGCTCGTATTATGACATTCAGTCTTATCAATGTGTCCGCGCAGAACTACCGGAAGCTTCTTCTTCCTCGGCCGCAGTCCCAGTCGATACTTCATCTACCGCTGCCGAACTGTTCTCTGGCGCTCGCTCTAACGCGACCGAAATAACCTCATCAATCCATCGCACCGGCACAATTTCTAACCCACTTTTGATGTTTTTAGGAATCTCTACAAGGTCTTTCTCATTCTCGCTGGGGATGATTACAGTTGTAATCCCGCCGCGATGGGCCGCTAGCAATTTCTCCTTCAACCCGCCAATTGGTAATACTTCCCCACGGAGCGTGATCTCACCAGTCATTGCGACATCAGAGCGAACCGGAATTGTTGTAATAGCTGAAATTAAAGCGGTGCACATCCCGATCCCCGCACTGGGCCCATCCTTGGGAGTTGCGCCTTCGGGAACGTGAATATGGAAGTCTTTGTTCTGGAAAAACTCTGTATCGATCCCAAACTGACTCGCTCGGGTTCGAACAACCGACATCGCGGCCTGAATAGATTCCTGCATCACGTCACCAAGTTTACCGGTAAAACTTTGCTTACCCTTACCCGGCATCACAGCAGTTTCGATAGTCAGCAATTCGCCGCCGACTTCAGTCCAGGCAAGGCCTGTCACTTGTCCAACTCGATTACTATCCTCGGCTCGCCCATACCGATGACGACGCACCCCTAAGTACTTGGAAAGGTTGCGCCCCGAAACTTGCGCCTTACTCTTTTTAGAGTCAAGCAATAACTCCTTCGTAACCTTGCGGGAAATCTTGGCTATTTCGCGTTCCAAGGATCGAACGCCTGCCTCCCTAGTGTAATAACGAACAATATCCGTCAGCGCCTGATGATTGATCGTGAGTTCTTCTTGGTTTAAACCATTATTTTTTTTCTGTTTATCAATCAGATAATTCGTTGCAATATTTATCTTTTCATCTTCGGTATAACCGGAGATACGAATCACTTCCATACGGTCGAGTAGAGGTCCGGGAATATTCAAAGAATTCGCTGTTGCGACAAACATGACCTCTGAAAGATCGTAATCAACTTCAAGATAGTGATCGCCAAATTTATGATTCTGCTCCGGGTCAAGGACTTCCAAAAGTGCAGAAGAAGGATCGCCCCTAAAATCCATCGACATTTTGTCTACTTCATCCAACATGAAAAGTGGATTGCGGGTGCCCGCCTTTGACATATTCTGAATTATCTTACCCGGCATCGAACCGATGTAGGTTCGTCGATGACCCCTGATTTCCGCTTCATCTCGGACGCCGCCAAGAGACATCCGCATAAACTTACGATTCGTTGCGCGCGCAATTGATTCACCGAGTGATGTCTTTCCCACCCCTGGTGGACCGACCAAGCACAGAATGGGTCCCTTGACCTTATTAATACGCTGCTGCACGGCCAAATACTCGAGAATTCGCTCCTTAACCTTGTCAAGACCATAATGATCAGCCTCGAGGATCGCCTCTGCTTTTGTTAAATCTTTCAACACGCGACTGCGTTTCTTCCAGGGCACTTGGGTTAATGTTTCAATAAAGTTCCTCACAACAGAGGCTTCAGCCGACATCGGAGACATCATCTTCAATTTCTTTAATTCTGACTCGGCTTTTTCTCGAGCCTCAGTCGGCATACCTGCCTGCTCCACCTTCTGCTGAAGCTCTTCTATTTCATTCGGCGCTTCATCCATATCCCCTAACTCTTTCTGGATCGCCTTCATCTGCTCGTTTAGGTAATATTCTCGCTGGCTTTTCTCCATCTGCTTTTTCACACGACCACGCAAGCGCTTTTCGACCTGCAGAAGATCGATTTCTCCCTCCATGATGCCGAGGATATGCTCAAGCCGCTGCCCCACGTCCCCCAGCTCAAGAATTTTTTGCTTTTCGTCATTTCTCAAAGTGAGATGAGCCGCGATCGTATCAGCAAGTCGACCGGGATCTTCAACGCCAGATAAAGATGTTAAAACCTCCGGGGGAATTTTGGAGTTAAGTTTGACATACTGCTCAAATTCTGAGGTTACCGTTCGCATCAGGACTTCTCCTTCCTGCTCATCGAACTCACCCTCGGCCACCGTTGTTACATCGACAACAAAACTCTCTTCAGTCTCTACATAATCAACAATGGTCGCTCGAGATATTCCCTCCACTAATACCTTTACAGTCCCGTCTGGCAATTTGAGCAATTGCAGGATATTGGCAACGGTCCCTGAACTAAAGATTTGATCAGGGTTTGGGTCATCGTCGGCGGCATCATGCTGAGCTGCAAGAAATATTTGCTTTCCGCCCTCAACTGCTTCCTCAAGCGAATGAATGGACTTTTCTCGGCCGACAAATAATGGAAGAACCATGTGGGGAAACACAACCACATCGCGCAGTGGCAACATGTGATACCGCGTTCTCGGACTGATAGGGTCAACTGATTTCTCTTCGCTCATTTGAATTTCCGTAACATCATGGTTAAAGGGGCTATCGCTCTAGCGCGAGTAGTCGCGCTTTCGGCGCACCTTTTTAACTATGGGGTCGAGTCACCCTGTTTTCAAGGAATTCACAAGATTTCCCCAAGATCACTCATTAAAGGTAAGGGTAATACGAACGATTATCCTGAAGCGTTCCGCTGAGCGTCTTCATACATAAACAAAGGCTGTGACCCTTCCTCAATGACATTCGCATCGACGGTCACTTGAGTCACATTTTCCATTGAGGGCAACTCGAACATTGTCTCAAGAAGTGCCTTTTCCAGGATCGACCGAAGACCGCGTGCGCCGGTTTTACGATTCAATGCGCGACGTGCGGTAGCCCTGAGGGCGTCATGGCGAATCTCAAGATCTACCCCTTCGAGATCAAACAGTTTTTGGTATTGTTTCACAAGCGCGTTTCTGGGCTCGGTCAATATAGTAACGAGCGCATCTTCATCCAATTCTTCCAACGTAGCCACAACCGGCATTCTTCCCACAAACTCTGGAATCAGACCATATTTAATTAAATCTTCCGGTTCGAGGTTCTTTAGGAATTCACTCACTCGATCGTCATCGGTCTTGCTTTTGACATTAGCGCCAAAACCAATGCCTGACTTTTCCGAACGTTCCTGAATGACTCGATCAAGGCCTGCGAACGCGCCGCCGCAAATGAAAAGAACGTTTCTCGTATCCACCTGAAGGAACTCTTGCTGAGGATGTTTTCTGCCACCCTGCGGTGGAACAGAGGCCACTGTCCCTTCAATAAGCTTCAACAGTGCTTGCTGAACTCCTTCTCCAGACACATCACGCGTAATAGAAGGGTTGTCCGATTTTCGAGAAATCTTGTCGATCTCGTCTATATAAACGATACCCACCTGCGCCTTTTCGACATCATAATCACATTTCTGAAGCAGCTTCTGAATAATATTTTCGACGTCTTCTCCCACATAACCCGCTTCCGTAAGAGTTGTTGCGTCTGCAATCGTGAAAGGCACATTAAGCTCTTGCGCCAGAGTTTCAGCCAGTAAGGTTTTTCCAGACCCTGTCGGTCCAATCAGCAAAATATTGCTTTTTGAAATGTCGACTTCACCGGATCCCGAAGCCTCTTCATGCTCAATTCGTTTGTAATGATTGTAAACCGCAACGGAAAGTACTTTTTTGGCTTCGGCCTGACCAATGACATGCTCATCGAGTCGCTCACAAATCTCTTTGGGCGTGGGATATCGAGCGCTTGAAGACTCTGCGTCTTCTGCGTCTTCTGCCTCTTCTCGAATAATTTCGTTACACAGCTCTACACACTCATCGCAGACAAACACAGAGGGTCCTGCAATCAACTTTCGAACTTCATGCTGGCTCTTACCGCAAAAAGAGCAGTAGAGTAATTTATCGCCTTTCTTGTCGCCTTCGCCGTCAGCCATTTAGGTGCCTCTAGAATTAAATCTCAAAAATGGAGTGTATCTCTGATCTGTGAAGGCTAACCTTGCAACCATTGACGAAAAAAAGCAAGTATCTTCCCTAGAAACCAATAAATTTGTCGCTTACCCATCCTCTCGAGACTTTAAAACTCGGTCGACAATACCGTACTCTACCGCCTCATTTTCATCCATAAAATTATCGCGTTCTGTATCTGCTGAGACAGATTCAACGTCTTTACCTGTATGAAAAGCGAGCACCTGATTTAGCCTTTCCCGAAGTCTTAAAATCTCTCTGGCGTGAATATCAATATCGGTTGCCTGCCCCTGAAATCCCCCCCACGGCTGATGAATCATGATCCGGGAATGTGGCAAAGTGAAACGCTTGCCGGCAGCTCCGCCCGCAAGAATAACAGCGCCCATACTGGCTGCCTGGCCAATACAGACCGTGCTGACATTCGGTCGGACAAACTGCATCGTGTCATAAATCGCCATTCCCGCATTCACAGCACCACCAGGTGAATTTACATACAGATTAATATCCTTATCCGGATTTTCAGACTCCAAAAACAAAAGCTGCGCGACAATGAGATTAGCCATATGGTCCTCAACCGCGCCCACCATGAAAATAACGCGCTCTTTAAGAAGTCGCGAGTAGATATCGTAAGCGCGCTCACCGCGTCCTGTGGTCTCGATCACCATCGGAACCATTCCAAGATTTTGAGCATCGGGCGCCAAAGCACCCCCAAAAAAATCGGTCATCAGTAATTCCCAGTCTTATAAGTAAATTTTCCGCTTAACCCTAAACACTCTCTAGCGCTTCCGCATTTGATTCGGGCCGCATAAATTCTTCAAAACCAACGCTCGTATCCGACACGCTTGCTTCTTGTAACAATGCATCTATGGCCTGTTCTTCAACAACGACCGATTCAATCTGCGCGAGTCGACTTTTATCTTCGTAATACCATTTTAGAAATTGATCGGGATCGCTATAACTCGACCCCATTTCTGTAATGCGCTCTCGAACAAGGTCTGGGTCCGGCTTAATCTCTAGACGCTTAACGACGCCATGCATTGCGAGCCCTAATCGGACTCGGCGGTAGGCTTCATCCAAGTAATTGGCGCGATCAATTGGCGCATCGTGAGGCAACCCCTGTTGCTGCAATTGTTGGCGAACAGCCGCAATTGAACGATTAATCTCTTCATCAACCAACGCCGACGGCGCCTCAAACTCGTTATCCTTCATGAGCGCCTCGAGCACCGACTGTCTGATCTTTGCTCGGCTACGCTGATCACGCTCACGTTCCAGACTGGTTTGGATTTCTTTTCGAAAAGATTCAACTGAACCATCCTCAATCCCAAAGGTTTTGATAAATTCGTCGTCGACTTCAGGCATCTCGGGCACTCCAACTTCCTTCAATTTAACCTCGAATTCTGCGTCTTTGCCAGCAACCTCAGTGCCCGGATAATCCTCTGGGAAAGTCAACTTGATAGTCAAATCGTCACCCGCTGATGCACCCATTAACCCGTCTTCAAATTCTTTTAAAAGCGCCCCCTTACCCAGAACAATTGCGTAGTCGTTTGCTTCGCCACCTTGAAAAATCTCCCCGTCGACTCGACCTTTAAAATCCACGGTGACTTGATCACCCATTTCTGCGTTTTTTTCAGCGGTTGTAAAGTTTGTCCGCTGCGAACGCAAAGTATCAATGGTTCGATCGATATCATCGTCTCCAACCTCACAGTTCTGACGCTCAATCGACATTCCGGTAAGTTCAGTTTTTGACACCTCAGGAAAAATTTCAAAATTAGCAACAAATTCCAGATCTTCTCCACGGGTCAGCGATTTAGGTTCAATTGCGGGAGGCCCTGCAGGCTCAAGCGATTGATCGGATATCGCGGCAAAATAATTTGAGCTAATCAACTCATCAGCTGCCTCTGCCAATGCTTGATCTGCAAAGCGTGACTCGATGACTTTCATCGGTACTTTACCCGGTCGAAAACCCGCGATCTTTGCGGTTCGCGCCAGACGCTTCAATCGCGTCGTTACGGCGCCAGCTAATTTTTCGGCGGGAACCTTGACGGTCATTCGGCGGCCAATCGCGCCGGTATTCTCGATCGATACATCCATATCTCAATGAACCTCAGTATTTATCTTTATGGTGATGAAGCTTTTTCAATTTAAGCGCAGTCTTCTCATAAATTGGTGCGAAAGGGGAGACTCGAACTCCCACGGGTTTCCCCACTGGCACCTAAAGCCAGCGCGTCTACCAATTCCGCCACTTTCGCAATAATTTAACGATAAAACTTTACTTAATAAGAGTTTTATTAGGCGAGCGTCTTAAGAACACGCGCCCACACTTGCCCTTTCTAGTGATCCAATTCGATAAGCACCACTAGAAATCCCAGGACCGTGATTTTACAGCCAAAATGTACTTTTCTCCCACTGAATCGTCTATTACTTACCTCTCGCTTGCCGATTAGGCACCCCAAGGCGAAATCTTTTGCTTTAATTCCTCATAGCCTTCTAGAAATCCCGGCCGGTCGCCGGCATAAACTTCATCGAATTTCGCGAGGGCATCATCAAGCCACCGCACCAGCTGGGTATTCCCCGGATTGGCATCAATATAGGCGTCCCGAATCAGAATAAAGTGGATCCGTGGATCATAAGGTTGCTTTGAGCCTCCCATCGATTCATCGCCATCCAGCAAGCGAAGCAACATGGCGTCAGCAGATCCTAGAGTCTGCTCATGAATTGCGGGACCTTTCATGCGATGCATGACTGAGGTCATGTCCCGACCGTTACCCGTGGTGTAACCCATGTCCGACCACACTTGGTTTGAATCAATCTCTTGTCCTAGATGGTTCGCTACACGACTGCTAAACGCTCTCAAAGGATCAGATACATCTGCCAAAAGATCTGTCAATCGATCTCCATCGAGATCAGTGGACAGCACGATGCAATCGCGTTTCTCAATAAGATCCCACAAAAGCAGGCCGTAGTTCGTATCGGCAATATGCTGTTCGATACGACCTCCCCAGTTCTCCATCCCATCCTTAAAGTCTTTTGGCAGCAACGCCACAATCGCGTCGATGGCTTTCTTATGTTCAATGTACGGATTAACCGCATACTGACGCCCCACTTCAAACTTTGTGCCCTGAATCATCCAGCTATGGAGTCCTGCATTAATGCCATCCTCCATTGCTTGAGTGGGTTTCATCGCAACGCGACCGAGCTTGCCTGTCTCATGGACCAGCTTGAGAAAAAGTCGATTGGCATAAGCCATCTGAATGGCAGGCGTATTCATCTCTGAATGCACAATACCGGTTTGATTGCTTACACTAAATTTGGGCTTGTCTTGAGAATACGGTAGACACGGCATACATCGGACGACCGTAATCGGCCCATACGGACGAACATTACAGTAAACGCCGGCTTGGGTACGCAACGTCGCATTTCCTGATTTCCCCATCACCACGACTTTTTCACCCCGCGAATTGCGCACATACGCATCTCCGGCAGTAGACCACTTGATCGACATACATGGCATGTTTCCAAACCAGCTCAATGCCTTGAGTTTCGTATCGTGGCGAAATTGCGCCCACATCGGAACCGCGTAAAAAGGCAATCCCAAAATATCGATCGCGGCGATCGTGCCAAGCAGCGCATAGGCATCTGTCAGCGAGTGTGCAATTGGGTTAACTTCGCTCGTATGATGACCGCCCTTCCAGACGACAGCCTCTGGGTGTCCTGTCGGCCTGACATCACTGGCCTCATACATTTGGTCAAAAACACTAAATAAATCGCCACCATCAGCCTCGGTTCGCGCAATCGACATCAAATCAATCATGTAGTTTTCTCGGTGAAAATATTTTGTCCGATCATTCTTCAACAAATCGGCGATTTGCTAATGAAATTTTATGTTTCTATTATCTCATTAACATTGTGATCAGCGGATTTTAATCTGTTGCTTAGCGCTTCAGCTCAATCTGGAGCTCTGGTGATAAGGGATAAAAGCTTTTTCGTGCTGCCATTTTTTAAATCGACAATCCGGTCGACATTAGAAAAAAATCGTTATCAAAAATAAATAAACTAATATTTTCTCAAGTCTTTCAGGCGATCAAATGCTCACTTCTTCCCTAAAATCATTTCTCAACAGAAAATAACGATATGACCAACAACCGTATCCGGATTACCTCTCCGCCCTGCGTCGTCCGCGATCCTCAACTAATCGCTGCAGACCCATTCACGGGTTTTTTCTCGGTGACGCTCATTTTTAATCCGGTACAGATCAGTCCCATCAAAACAGCAATCCTTCAGGCGATGAATGGCCAGGGACATGACCTCCTACAGGTCATTCCTGAAACTGCCCCTCAGGACGGAAAAAAATACAAGCTCGTAGCCGAAACCACTCGCCCCATTCAAGCAATTAGTCGAAACAAAACACCGATCACACCCGAGCAAATCGAAGACGGCGCGACCGTTAGGGTAGAGCTTAGTTTCGACAGATGTCGATCAGCTGGCCACTCAGGGGCTTTCGCCACCCTTGGCGGTATCCAGTTGTTGCGTGGCACATGGCTTGGATCGTATATGTGACAGCTTTTTGTATTTTCTCACGCGCTATTAACTCGTGGCGGTTAAGGTATTGTTATGATTCAATTTAGTAAAAAAATAAACGCGGTAACCACTCTCGCTGGATTTCTCATCCTGAGTTGCGCACCAGCGGAAGGAGATGAGAGCTATAGGAACACGCCCATCACTGAACTTACCGTGGGTGATCTTGAGCACATTATCCAAAAGATCGTGGATGAAACTCTGGAAGGCTGCGTCGTACAGGGCAAGGTAGAGGGAAAAAGCACGCTGTCTCTCAAAGTTTTTGCCGATGTCGAAGCAAAAATAAACTGTCCGTAAAAAAGTTCATCAGGCATCGCACGGGTACTCCCGTTACTCGGAACCTGGCCTTCTTTTAAAAATCCTGACTAGCCCGCCTTAAACTCGAAAAATCTAGCGAGCAAGGCTTTCTTTATAGCCCTACAACGACGCTTCTGCGCTCAAAAAAGAGAGTATCCCTCCATTGGCCTGCGTAAGGGCCATACGTCATCTTTCCAATTTTCTCTCTCAACCCCACTTGGCGAAAGCCGTGGCCAAGGTGTAAATCGACCGTAGCCTGGTTATTAGTAAAGACCTGCGATTGGAGGGTCCAGAAACCAAGCTCCTCTGATCGTGCTACCAGCGCCGCCATCAATACTCCACCGACTCCCTTGCCCCGTTGGCTTTTAGCGACATAGATACTGACCTCAGCGACACCCGCATAAACGCATCGGCTGGTAACGGGGCTGAGAGCGACCCAGCCGGTCACCGTCTGGCTAGTCTCACTAACCAGCAGGCTATTGCTGACCCGCTGCTCTGTCCACTCCTCCCAAAAACGTGGGGGAGAGGACTCAAACGTGGCGGCTCCCGTCTCGATACCCTCGACGTAGATCTCTGATACCGCTGGCCAATCGGCCGGTTTCATATCACGAATTAAAATGATTTTCTGAAGTCTCAAGTAACGAATTGCCCGAGGTGACTGCCGACCGGCGGGTCTCACAGTCACAAAAGAAGCGATACTTCCAGAGGGACGGACAATTTAAGGATCTGATCAACACCGACCGAACTCTAATGGGGATTGCCAGCGGATGCTAGATGGTGACTCCAACGCTTCTTTCTGATTAGTCGCCGGTCGCTGATTTCCGTTGAAAGTGATGGATCAGGAACATATGCGGTACCGTTAGGCAAAAAAGACCAATAAATACCGCCTGTGTCAACCCAGACGCACTGTTTATTTCCACTCGGCTACCCAACGCGAATATGGTGATGACGACAGCGAGAAACGTAAAAACGATCGCATAAAGTAACGCCTTTCGAGCGCTTATCTTTAAAACTTTAACAACTTTCATGATGTGTCTAGGGCTGTGAAGCAAGCAGAAATAAACGCTAAAGAAAATTAGCGGCGAAGTTAGGGCGGCGAGCGCGCAAAGCGAAAGCAGCTCAAAACTCATCCAAGGCCGATTTCGTGTGGTGTATAAAATTGCTAGGATCATAATCACACAACAGAAAATTCCGGGTAAAAAACTGACACTTCTAATCATTGGCTCTGGCCAGTCTGCACCCAAGTATGAAAATAGCAACGCCGTGTCAGGTGGCCGAAAAAAGATAGGCAATATGACCATCGATATGCCGACACCGATTTGATGTAATCGAGGCAGCGTTTCTCTCCAGTCATCAGAAAAATGCCACGCAGAAAAAACAAAAAAAGTAAAAGCATAATCTCTGGTTGCCAAAGCCAGAATATGAATGCCATGCTTGCCTTAAGCAAATAGTTCAGATAAAACAACGATCTCTTTCTAAAACTGCTTGCTCCCATCAAGTAATTTGACACCAAAGGATCAAGTGCGCCATGGGGAAGTCCCGCTAACATCACAGCCCCAGTGAGGATCATAAGTTGTGAGAAAATCGAAAAAACAGCGTGGCTCGTCAGCACAATCACTAAAGCAGCTGTCAACGAAAAAACGACCGAGTGCAGGTTTGATGTCACCGCTGAAGCCATTTGAATTCAGGCAGGACGGCAAGTCCTGTCAAAAAAGGTTTTTTAGGCAGTGCATGAATCGCTCGGACAAAATCCGACACCGTCACATTGTCAGAGAGAAATCGGACAAAGTGATCTGGTTGCATTCCGCGTGCGAGGCAAGAAAAAATCTCAGGCACATCGTTGCGATCATCCTGAATCACTTTTAGAAATAACTGATCTATCCAGCGTATCCACGCAGGGTCAGCTGCATGTGAGAGAGGCCCAGCACCCTGAGAGAGGGCGGAAGCACAACTTAACGCCCAATTCTGAATACGAGAAAACGCGTATCCGGTTGAAGGCCGCACTGCGCCAGCAGCCACCCCCGCATTAAATATAAAAACATCCTCATTTGCAGACCGCCGAGTAACAGCCATTGGTATAAACCCCTCTTCACGGCGCCGCTCACAGAACCCCACTTCTTTTAATCTCCCCGCTATTGCCTGAGAAAGATCTTGCTCTAACTGATCTTGAGATACCGCGTTACAAAAGCGAGTCTCTTCAATGAGCGCGCGGCGTTTGGAAAACGGCAATAAATAGGTGAATCGAAAGCCATGATCATCGTGCTGCATTTCCATCATGATTTGTGCAACTTGTTCGTCAAAGATATCACGCTCTGCTTCAATCTCTGCTCCACAAAAATACTGTCCAAAACGCGGCTCATTGGAAACGATAGGACTTGGCCGGGTATCAACTACCCAGCGTGAGTAGAACTCGCCTTCGTCAGTTGCTACCGTGACGGTTTCGCCATCGCGCCAGCATGCGTCAACATTAACAGACAGTCGTAGAGAGACATTAGGGCAGCGCTCAATTTCTCTTTGAGCATGTTCATAGAACGTGCCTGATCTGATACAACGATACGCGAGATCGTTCTTCGGTCGATGCAAATGAGGCGCGGCGCCTAGAACAGAGAATTTCCAGGCATCCCAAGATTTTTCCTCTAGATTTTGAAGAGGATGACTCTCCCTGCTCCAAAAGCACCACGTCCGATCATCAAAGTAGATCGATCGATTCTCGACAATCAAAACCCGCAGTTGGGAACCCTTTTGAATCAGCGACCGCGCTAAAGACAACCCGGCGCACCCGCCTCCAATAACGATCAAATCGTATTCTCGAATTGCCGTCGCCATCGATCTAGATCAACTCAACGGGTTCGTTCCGGGACGATGGCAGATAGGTTTGTGCAAGCTACTGTTATGAACAGGAGGTTGGAAAGAATTCCGATCAAAGAAGTTTCGATAGAGGGCTTTCCCGGCCAGAACAAATTTCTCAGTCCTCGGGATTACCACACGATGCGTTAGGCTTTTTGCCGTATTACTTCGTACTTTTACCCCAATTTGCCGATAAATAGTAGCTGCTATTGCGATGGACTGCTGCGCCGATCCCGGCAAAAAACAAATTCCGGACTGGCCGCTCGAATAGTAGCTATCAGCAAGGTCGGCGAGCGCTTTAACGGCGGTTGAAATAGTCGCTAGGGTTTTCTGAGTGGGTGCGGTTATTTCATCGCATGACAGATTTCCGACTAATGTACTCGGAAGATATCTTCTGCCAGACTCAGCATCTTCAGTAATGTCCCGCATGATATTAGTTATTTGCATCGCAATTCCAAGGTCTACAGCATAAGGAAGCGCTCGTGGATTACTGACTCCAAGCACGGAACACATCATGATACCAACGGTTCCTGCGACCTGATAGCAATACCGAATTAAGCCCTCCACATCATGAATTGCGACCTCACCACATAAATCAGAACGGCACCCCTTCACGAGTTCGACCGCCGCTCGCAAGTCAAGGCCTGTCTCGTCAGCAAGTAGATAAAGATCCGAAGTGTAATCCCTGGGTGACGCTTCCCCATTTAATTCGGCGATTGTGAGATTCAGTTCATCTCGCGCCCGTTTTTTGGAGTCGAACTGATCTGCGATATCGTCTATCGTTCTACAGAATTGATATAAGCGGGCCGCTTTTTTAGATGTCTCGGAATTAAGAAATTTACTGGCAAAATAAAAGGAGCGGCCCCGCGTTCTCATTGCCTTATCTGACCTCAAATAACCGGACTCTTCAGCATGGCTGTGGGCTAAAGTCGTGTTGAATAATGACGTCGTCATACTGCTCCACCCAACGCCGAAGAATCACGACATCTTGGAATTAGTTTGTCAACAACCTTTGCCGATGAAAGCACTCCTGGCAAACCAGCGCCGGGATGCGTTCCGGCGCCAGTCAGGTACAGGTTCCGGATACCCTCTGCCCGATTATGAAATCTGAACCACGCAGACTGACTTAATACAGGCGACCCTGAGAAACCTGCCCCCGCCTCGCTCAAATAATCATGTGAAAAATCATCAGGCGTCATCCAAAAAGGGTCCACCAAGTTTTGACGGATTCCAGGAAGCAAGTTCTTTTCCAAAGCGGTCAGGATTCGTGACATCAGCCTTGGCCCTTCTGTTCCCCAATCA
>Ga0233433_10000234_pt1 | contig 63336 bp, 49 predicted proteins | sample SI_122_August201_5_FD_179868 | JGI IMG/M metagenome (GOLD analysis project Ga0233433, IMG submission 179868) | Seawater microbial communities from Saanich Inlet, British Columbia, Canada - SI_122_August2016_100_MG | ecosystem: Environmental > Aquatic > Marine > Inlet | place: Canada: British...
GTGTGCGTCGCAGCGGCCGACGAGGAAGACCTCGGCATCGGGTAGGTGGTGCAACAGGTTGGCGTGATGGTGGGCGCCACGATAGGCTTTGACATTGCCGGTATAGATCAGGCGGGGGTGCTCGGGGCGGGGGCGCTCGGCGAGTTGGCCCTCGTGCAATTGGGGGAAGCGGGCGTAGTTGAGAATCGTTTCGCCGTGGGGGAAGCGTTCGGCGTAGTAGCGTTCGGCGAGTATGAGGTGGAAGAAGTAGCTGGCGCCGGTTTCGGTTAGGGCGAAGGTCTTGGCGATTAGACCGCGCAGCCAAGCGGGCAGGTATTCGCGTTGACGGATGGCGGTGAGGTTGTCTTCGTGGATATCGTAAATGACGCGTTTGCCCAGCAGGCGTAGCAAAAGTCCGGCGGGAATCAGTTCTGGGTCGTGGAAATGATAGAGCTCGGCTCGTTCGGCAAACGCCATGCGAAAAGCCCGCCAGACGCCGAAGCTCATGCGGGCGAGCCGGCCGCCGGCCGAGGGCAGGGCGCGGATCGACAGGTTTTCGTGGGATTCGTCGCTTGAGTGTTCGGCTAGGAGCACGACCTCGTAGCCTGCCGCCGCTAGCGTTTTGCATTCGCGGTGGAAGATTCGGTTGTCGAAGGGGTTATGGACGGTAGTGATGTGCACGACTTTGTGCATGGTTAGCTCAATATCCGAAAATAGGTGGGAAGGGGCGCTAAAGTCAAAAGCCGAATCGTTTTTTTACCGGCGGAACGAGTTGCATAAATCACTACAAATGGCGAAAATATAATAAGATAAGATGTATTGTGATACCGTTAATTACTTTGGATCCCCATGTTTGCGATAGTTTTCTGGGCGGCGTTACTTATCGTCGTTTATACCTATTTGCTCTATCCCGTGCTCATCTGGCTTTTGACGGTGGCTCGCAAGGCGCCGGATTACGCCCCATTGGCAGAGTGGCCGGATCTATCACTGATTATCGCCGCCTATAACGAAGAAGCGGTATTGCGGGCCAAGCTAGAAAACGCATTGGCGTTGGATTATCCGGATGAAAAACTGGATATCATTGTGGTCTCGGACGAGTCGTCCGATGACACCGATAGCATCGCTGCCGAATTCGCCGAGCGCGGGGTGCGTTTATTTCGGGTCGACAAGCGTGGCGGCAAGACTCAGGCGCAGAATGCGGGCGTGGAGTTGGCCAGTGGTCGGTTCTTGGTGTTTTCCGATGCCAATTCGATGTACGCTCCAGATGCGCTCAAGAGACTGATGGCGCCCTTCGCCGACGAACAAATCGGTTGTGTCTGCGGCGAATTGCAATATGCCAACCCCGACGACGGGGGTGTCGGCAAGGGCGAGGGGGCTTATTGGCGTTACGAGCAGTTTCTGAAGCAGAAGGAGAGTTTGCTCAGCTCGACCCTGGGGGCCAATGGGGCGATCTACGCATTGCGTCGCGAACTCTTCGAAGAGTTGGGTAGCGAGATTATCAGCGATTTTGTTATGCCGATCCGCGTTTGGCGCCAGGGCTATCGCGTGCTCTATGAGCCGAAGGCCATCGCCGTCGAGCACAGTGGCGGCAGTTTTGGCGAGGAGTACGGTCGCAGACGGCGGATTATCACGCGTTCGCTGCACGGTTTGTGGACTCAGCGGGGGGTACTCAATCCCTTTGCGCACTTTTTTTTCGCCTTGCAGATGTTCTCGCACAAAGTGCTGCGTTGGCTGGTGCCAGTGCTGCTTTTGGTGGCGCTGCTGGTCAATATTCCTTTGGCCGCGGATTCGTTGTATCGCCTTTTGTTGGTATTGCAGATTATTTTCTATGGTTTGGCCGCGTTGGGCAATATATTGCCGGGGCGGCTTAGCCGGCTTTTCCCCTTTTATGTGCCGGCCTATTTTTGCGCCATCAATTTCGGTGCTCTGTTGGGCCTGGTGCATTTTCTAACCGGCCGCCGCGACCGCATCTGGCAGCCCGTGAGTAGAGTATAGATGTCCCGTAGGCAACGCATTGCCCTGCTTTTGTTGAGCGATATCGCCGCTGTAAACCTGGCGTCGGTGCTCTTCCTGTGGATGAAGTTCGCTGGCGGTGGGCTAGAAACCGTCCAGCACAGTTGGAGCCGGCTGTATCCTGAGGCAGCGGAGCCGACCTTTTGGTACGCGCTGGGATATTACTCCGATGTGCTGCCGCTGATCGGCGGTTGCTGGCTGTTGCTCTTCCTGTTTTTCGGTTTCTACCGTCCTTCTCCCTCGAGCTCGCGTTTCGATGAGATCTTCGAGGTGGTCAAAGTGGTGACCTTGGGTGTGTTACTGGCCTTCGTCGCTACCTTCGACAGCGAGGTCCGCCTGACCCGGTTGTTGATCTTCTTCTATTGGCTGGGGATGGTTTGTACGGTCGCGGGTGGGCGGGTGGTAGTGCGCAGCTTCGAGCGCCAGCTTTTGTTGCGCGGGATGGGCCGTCGGCGCACTGTGATCGTCGGTGTCGACCAACGCGGCACCCGTTTATTGCACGATTTGCGCTCGGCGCCGGCGCAGGGGTACGAGGTCGTAGGTTTTGTGCGGGCGCACAACGAGCTGGAGCGCGATGAGATCGACGGCCTGCCGGTCTTGGGGGTAAAGGAGGATTTAGGGCGGGTCATCGCCGCCGAGCGCATCGAGGTGGTGCTGATCGCCTTGCAGTCCAATTCTCACGAGGAGGTGATGCAGATTATCGCCGCCGCGGAGGGGCAACCGGTCTCTTTCAGTATTACGCCGGACCTCTACGATATCGTCACTGGCCACGTGCGCACCACCCAGATCCACGGCGTACCGCTGATGGAACTGAAGCCGGAGTTGATGCCGGCATGGCAGCAGACGGTCAAGCGTCTTGTCGATGTGGTCGTGGCAATCGCGGTATTGGCGGGTTTGGCGCCCTTGTGGGTGTTGACCGCGCTGGTGATCAAGCTGACGTCGCGTGGGCCGATCTTTTTTCGCCAGGAGCGCGTCGGCGAGGCCGGCAAGCCGTTTATGATGCTGAAATTCCGCTCGATGCGCATCGATGCCGAGGAAAAGACCGGCCCGGTATGGGTCAAGGGCGAGGACCCGCGGGTGACGACCATCGGCAAGATCCTGCGCATGCTGCACCTAGACGAGATCCCGCAATGCCTCAATTTCTTGCGCGGCGACATGAGCCTGGTCGGCCCGCGGCCCGAGCGCCCATTTTTTGTCGACCAGTTCAAGGAACAGATCCCCTTCTACAGCCGCCGCTTCAACGTCAAACCAGGCCTGCTGGGCTGGGCGCAGTCCAAACACGAGTTCGACCTCAACTCCAAGGACGTAGTGGCCATCGCTCGCGAGCGCCTTGAATACGACCTCTATTATATTGAGAATATTTCGCTCAAGCTCGACTTTAAGATCATGCTGCTGACGGTGTGGTTTGTGCTGGCCGGCAAGAGCACGCGTTAGCACCTGCCTAATCGGGTAGGTACACTCTCTGCCGGGATGTGGTTTGTGCTGGCGGGCAAGGTCCGTGCTGAGCGAGCATTCGGTAACATGGCGCATTGTTGTGTCGTGCAGTACTCTGGCGGATAGGCACATGCGCTGTACGCTGGGTGGTCGGCAAGACGGCGGCTAAAGCGTTTTGTCGGCTGTGATCACGGTACTATGCTTTCGAAATTGCCACGGCTTTGGCGGCGCTGGTGGCGTGGGTCGGGTCGGTGCGGTTTCGTTGAAGCAAGTTTTGCAGCAGGCGGAAGGCGGCGATGATATTCGCGCGTATCCAGGCAGGGGCTGCCGATAGCTTTGGCGGGCTGTGGGGAAGAAAAAAATGGATCACTTAAATCACCATATGTATTTGAAAATAAACGACTTGATTTTATAATTCGGCTGTGGTAACATTAGTACAATAACTAAAGGTTAAATGCTTTGCTTGATGAGAATATCGACATTAGGGGAGGTTCGTTCATGTGTGTCTTAGGGAAAATTTTTGTGCTCTCGGCTTTTTTGTTGCCGCTGGGTGTTGCCCAGGCGGAGGACAAAGAGGAACAAATAGACAAACTGCGCCGCAAGACACCGAGCGGCCAGTATATCGATCCGGCCAGTTTTTTCCGCTTTCACGGTTATAGCTCACTGAGCTTTACCGGGGCTGGTCCTCAGGTGGGTCCGGCGCCTGGAGGCACCCCCCAGATTTTGATCAATCCTGGGCCTTCGCCGCAGACGGGTTTCAACGAAGGCGGTTTCCGCAACGACGCGGCGCTTTTTGTCGGCGGCGAGCCGCTCGACGGGGTCGGCGCCGTCATTGAGATTCACTTTGTCGGCGATGCGACCGACCCTGTGCTCACTGAAGCCAAGATGAGTTGGGACCTGGGTGAGTTCGTCGGCAACGACAACTTGGCCCTGCGCCTGATCGGTGGTCGTTACTGGTGGCCCTTCGGCATCCACAACGACGAATGGTTTAGCGCGGTCAACCGGTTCTCGCTATTGTCGCCCACTGCGACCGAGGTTGTACCTGCACATTACAATGAAGTCGGCGCGATGCTCGAAGGCGAGCTCGTGTTGTCCTCGACGATGGGACTCAACTTTGCGTTGTCGGTCGGCAATGGCGTGTCGGGTTTTCACATGCCCACCGTCGTGCGAAGAACGGGTGCTGATGCCAATGGCAACCGTACCTTCACAGGGCGCCTTGGTCTAGCGGTTCTGGGAGGTCTCGACGCAGAATTGGGCGTCAGCGTTGCCAGCGGTCAGTTGCGCGACGGCCCCCATGTCGATGCCACTATAGGGTTGCCTCCAGAATTCCAGTATGCGGCCGATTTCACCGCTTTCGGCCCCGACTTGACTATTGACATCAATGGTTTCGGCCTGCGCTCGTATTTCTACAGCTCGACCGAAGAGCTTACCGGGGCACCGGTAGCGGAGATTGCCCGCACCGGTATGACGGTCGAGCCTTCATATACGATCAAGCGCGACGCCGAACGTTTCAAAGCTTTCAGCCTGATTGCCCGCTACAGTATGGCCGAGGAAGAAAATTTGGCTGGTCAGACCCTGACCCGGGACCAAATCGGTGTTGCCCTCAACGTCTTTATAACCGACGCGTTTATCGGGCGCTTGGGTTATGTCATACAGGGCGAGTCGGATGATTTGCAAGACTTGGACAACAACGCCATGAGTATCAGTATGACCAGCGAATTCTAGATGATACGGGAAAGGAGTCTCGCATATGCACGGCAATAATCGGCTGTGGTCAGCGGCCCTTGTGGTCCTGCTACTGCTGCCAGCCGTTATAGGTGCGCAAGACGCCGTCCCTGTGGATAAGCAGGCGAATTTGCTGCTCAAGGCCTTGGGTTATGACCGCGGCCTGAAGAAGCGCGCGCCCGAGGGCATCCGTATCTTGGTGGTGCATCATGGTGCGGCCAAAACGGCGGGCAAGATCGCAGTGGCGTTTACCACGGCGGGTAAGTCCAAGGTCAAGGGCCTGGCGGTGACGGCTTCCGCGGCGGAGTTCAAAGACGTTAAGAATCTGCTGCAAAAGGCCGACGCCGGCGAATTCAACATACTCTTCGTCGACCCGTCTGCGAAGGGCGCACTATCCTCGCTACAACAGGTGACGCGCGGTAGGAAGCTGCTGTCGTTGGGCGGCAATTACGACTTGGTCAAGCAGGGGCTGTCGATGGGCATTTATCTCAAAAAAGGGGTCCCGCGGTTGATCATCAATCAGCGCGCGGCCAAAGTCGAGGGCTTAGATCTGGCCCCGGCCATCAGGCTGATCGCCACGACGATCAAATAAGCGGGGTCGGATGTTCGATTACACGTCGCTTCGCTTCAAGATCGTCGCCCCCTGGCGATTTTCATGGGGGCCGTCGGGGATCTGACGGTCGAGCGTCGAGGATGAGCAAATCGTCCATCGTGCCGCGGTAGCGCTGTCCTAATCCGATTTCCAGCTAGGTAACCCTCCATCCAACCGCGTCGTATCCCGTCTATGTAGACTTCGGCTAGATCGTCCCGATTGCCCGAGTTGGCGTTGTGCCAGGTCGCGGCGATCGGGTGCCACTCGCCGCCCAGTGTTTGCAGCCGCTCGTATTATACGTCGACATCCTCGACTTCAAATTCTATTGTATAGCCGCCGGTGCTCGAAGTGCTGATGCAGCCGGCGGCCATCGAAGTCGCCCCACTAATTTTCGTCGCCGCTGGCTTTGGATTGCAGGACCGCGATATAAAAGCGCGCAGTTCTTTTATGCGATTCGAAGATAGACAGACGCTGTTGAATCACATTTGGCTCTCGTTTCGGGGTGCGCAAGTAGAGAGAATAGGTACCGTCGCGTGGGCTATTACGCCGGTCAAATTCGCTGAAGCCCGGTGCTATTCAAATGTTAAGGCCGCGTCTTCTACCTCGATGGCAGGCGGAAGACGCGATCTCCCATGATCAACCAGGGTAACAGGGAATGTGCAGGCCCATGGTCTGCTCTACATCCGGTTATTTTTCGCCGCGCGGGTCGGCGCGCAGTGTTTTTAGGTGGCCGGCGAGCGCCTGCACCCCGTAGCCGAGCGCGTTGCCGACGTTGATATAGCGATAGCCCCAACGGATTTTTTCCTGCATTTCGGCTACGTCGACCAAGGTCGTGCCGGTAACGATACCCGTGCCTTCTAGGCGGCGAGGTACGTCTTGCATGATCTCCTGGACTTGCTTCGAGCCGGTGTCGGTAATCGTGCCGACAGTGGCCGAGAGGTCGAGTGGACCGACGAAGATCACGTCGATGCCCGGCACCTTTTTTATTTCGTCGAGGTTGTCGTAGGCCTCTTGGCTTTCGAGTTGCAGGACTAGTACGGTTTCTTCGTTGGCGGTCTTGATCACCTCGTTCCAATCGGCTCCGGCGATTTTGGTCCACATCGGTGTGATACCACGCTTACCTTGTGGTGCGTAACGGGCACGTTCGACGGCGAGCGCGGCGGCCTCGGCGGTGTCGATCTGCGGGACCATCACCGCGACGGCGCCGGCGTCGTAGGCCTTCTTGATCAACGCCGGGTCGTTCCAAGCGACGCGGACCATCGGCGCGACGCCGCGCATCCTGGACAGGACCAGGATCGAATCGAGGGCTTCCGTGCCGTAGGGCATATGTTCGGTATCAGCCCAGAGGAAGTCGGGATTGGTGTCGAGTACGGTGCCGGCCGCGTGCGGAGAAGGGGCTGGCAGGGCGGAACCGAGGATGATTTCGCCGTCTCTGAGGCGTTGCTTGAGCAGATTCGGATACATGGAGTGGCTCCTTGAGGTATTTTAGCCGTAGATGGAATAGAGAATGACGCCGCCCAATAAGATGCGGTAGACGGAGAAGGAGTTGGTGCCGTGGCGTTGTAAAAATCGCAGCAGAAAGCCGATGGACAAGTAGCCGCTGACGGCGGCGGCTAGGATACCGAGGCCGAGGTTTATTAGTCCGGTGCCCGCCAGGCCTCCTTCGAGCAGGTCGAGAAACTCCAACAGGCCGCTGGCGCCGATGGCGGGCAGGCCGAGCAAGAAGGAAAAGCGGGCGGCTTCTTCGCGTTTGAGGCCGATAAAGAGCCCGCCCATGATTGTCGATCCGGAGCGCGAACAGCCGGGCACGAGGGCGAGGGCTTGGCACAGGCCAATGATCTGTATTTGCCAGAAGCTCAGATCCTGCATCGAAAGTTCACGGCGGCCACGGCGTTCGGCAAGCATCAGGAAGAGCGCCAGCACAATCAGGGTTGAGGCGATGATCGGCAGGCCGCGGGCTTCGGTCTCGATAAAGTCCTTGAAGGTCAGGCCGAGTATGCCGATGGGCAAGGTGCCCGGGACGATTGACCAGGCCAGGCGGCAGGACGAGCTGTGGTTGAGGTCGCGGTGCCGCAGCCCTTGCAGCGCCGCGAGGACCAGTTCCTTGATGTCGGCGGCGAAGTAGGCGAATACGGCAAACAAGGTGCCCAGTTGGATCGTGGCCGAAAAGGCGGCGCCAGGGTCGTCCCAGCCGAGGAAGTGCGGCACTACCCGTAAGTGGGCGGTACTGCTGATGGGCAGGAATTCGGTCAGGCCTTGGACCAGGCCGAGAATCAGTGCATGCAACGAGTTCATAAGTGCGCTTTACGGGAGTGGTGTGACGAACGCGGAAGAGGGCTTTACTTGTTGCGGACGGCCTTTTCCCGACCGCTTTGCCTGCGTGTTGGATGGTCTGCGGCGCAGGGCAGGTTGGGGCTAAACTAAAGGCCGCCGCCCAGCCTGACAAGGATCCGGCGTGCCGAGTGGCTGGTCTCGTGCCGCTTCTATATCGAGCAGGTCCTGGCGGTTTTTGCGGACCAGGACCTGCTCGAAGTCCTCGGCGTCGCGCATTTTCCAGACTTAATCGCCGACTCGGCTGAATACGAATTCCTTCTCCAGCGCCTGGCGTTTGAGCGTGGTGAGCTGGTCGAGGAATTGCTCGTCGCGGTCGGTGTTTGCTGGCATAATTCTATGAATAAAGAGATCTCCCGGACCGGCCGCCACTGATTCTCCGCGCATCGTCCGGTCTTGACAGGAAGGCCGATATATGTGCAGAATAAGACGGCTAAGCATCTAATTCAAATATACAGGAGACGATATGCCCGTCACGATCAAAGACATCAAAACGATTCTCACGCAACCGGCTGGATCCAAGCTGGTCATTGTCAAAATCATCACTTCGGACGACGGCCTCTATGGTTTGGGTTGTGCGACCTTTACCCAGCGTTTCGAGGCTGTGCACGCGGCGATCGAGCATCACCTCAAGCCCTTTCTAATCGGCCGCGACGTCGACCGCATCGAGGAGATCTGGCAGATGTCGGCGGTCAATAGCTATTGGCGCAACGGCCCGGTGCTCAACAACGCCATTTCCGGGGTCGATCAGGCGCTGTGGGATATCAAAGGCAAACGAGCAGGGATGCCGGTTTATCAATTGTTGGGCGGCAAGTGCCGCGAGGGGGCGGCCGTTTATGGCCACGCCGGTGGCGATACGCCCGAAGCGGTGGTCGACAGCATCCGCGGTTTCCAGGAAGAGGGTTATCGCTATATCCGCTGTCAGATGGGTGGCTACGGCGGCAAGGCGTCGAACCTAGTCAAGCCGGAGGGCGCACTCGATGGCGCCTATTACCACCGCAAAGAGTATATGATGAACCATCTACGGATGTTCGAGCATGTTCGCTCGGAACTCGGTTTTGAGGTGGAGCTCTGCCACGATATCCACGAACGCCTGCAGCCGATCGAGGCTGTGGGTTTCGCCAAGGATATGGAGCAGTTCAAGTTGTTCTTTTTGGAGGATGCGCTAGCGCCGGAGGACAACGACTGGTTTAAGAATATCCGCGAGCAGTGCTCGACGCCGCTGGCGATGGGCGAGCTGTTTAATCACCCGCACGAGTGGCGGCCGTTGATCGAGGGCCGCTTAATTGATTTCATGCGTATGCACGTCAGCCAGATGGGTGGCATTACGCCGGCGCGCAATGTTGCGGCCTTCGGCAATATGTACGGGGTACGCACCGCCTGGCACGGTCCGGGCGATACTTCGCCGGTGGGGCACGCGGCGAATCTGCATTTGGATCTATGGGCGCCTAACTTCGGGATTCAGGAATGGTGCCGGTTCAACGAATTGGTCTACGATATGTTTCCAGGCTTGCCCGAGGTGCGCAACGGGTATTTGTATCCGAGCGAGAGCGCGGGTTTGGGGATCGATATCGACGAGGAGTTGGCGGCGAAGTATCCTTGCTCGAACGAGGTTATTCAGTGGACGCAGACGCGGTTACCGGATGGGAGTCCTGCTCGACCCTAATACTGTGGACGGGCTCAAGGGGGTATTCCCCTTCGCTGATTCTCGCCGACCATCCCTGGTCGGCTCCGAGGGCAGTGCCCGATTCCACTATCCTGTGGAATCGGGCACTGCAAAGCTGTTGTGGGGAATACCCCGTTGAGCCCTCGGTGATGGTGTGATCGTTTTGGAAAGACCTGCGGTAGACGTCCAGTAATTCTATGTTAGTTTTCAATAGTACATCTTTCTCCGTTTTCCTGTTAATTTTCCGATTGATGTTTATAGATTGTAGGAGATGTCAATGAAAGTCCTAGTGTCCAATCTCGGTAGCACTTCGTTCAAGTACAAAGTTTTTTCCATGCCCGACGAGCAGGTTTTGGCGCAGGGGGGTATGGACCGCATCGGTGGCGAGGGGTCGATGCACAAGTTTCAGATCGGCGAGGGCGAAGCCGTCGAGCAGGCGGTGGCGCTGCCCGACCACGCCGCAGCCATCGATGAGGCGTTGGCGCGTCTGGCGGAAGGTGGGGTGCTGGCGTCGGTGGAGGAGTTGGATGCGGTGGGTTTTAAGGCGGTGCATGCGCGCAGTATTTCGGGGGTGGTTGAATTGGATGCGGATGTGATCGGGCGGATGGAGGACTTTTATCCGTTGGCGCCGGCGCACAACCCCGCCTATGTGGCGGCGATCCAGCAGTTTGAGCGGGTGGCGCCGGCGGCGCGGCGCATCGGTTGTTTTGAGACGGCGTTCCATGGGACGATGCCGCATCGGCGCAAGTTCTATGCGGTGCCCTATGAATGGTATGAGAAATACGGGGTGCAGCGCTATGGTTTTCACGGGGCGAGCCATCGTTATGCGGCCGAGAAGGTTGCCGAATTGGAAGGGCGCGCTGATCTCAAGCATGTCAATATGCATTTGGGCGGATCGTCGTCGCTGTGTGCGGTGAAGGCGGGGGTTTCGCAGGGCGCTTCGCACGGGCTGAGCCCGCAAGGCGGGCTGCCGCAGAACAACCGCATTGGCGACTTGGATCCCTATGCGTTGGATTTGGTGATGCGCAATGAGGGGCGGTCTTTTGCCGAGGTATTGGATCAGTGCGCGAACGAGGGCGGTTTGTTGGGCATCAGCGGTTATAACGATGTGCGTGATATTCAGGAGGGAGCGGCCAAGGGCGATGCGCGTTGTCAACTGGCGATAGACGTATTAGCGACCTCGGCGCGCGATTGGTTGGGTAGTTTTGTGGTGGAGATGGGTGGGTTGGACGCGATTAGCTTTACTGGGGGGATCGGCGAGTATTCGCTCGTAGTGCGCGAGGCGATTCTGCGCGACTTGGAGTTCTTGGGGGTTGAAGTGGATCCGGCCAAAAATGAAGCCGTACAGGGCGAGGGGCATCTGCACACCGAGTCGAGCCGGGTACATATTCATGTCTTGCGCACCGACGAGGAGTTGGTAGTAGCGCGGCAGACGTATGAGTTTTTGGATGCTTGAAGTCTGAGGCGGGTTTTATACAACGGTCTGGGTTTGGAGAAATTTCACGAATTGGAATATTTGCACGAGCAATGCATAAGTCCGGTTTTTGCAACGTGATAGGACATTTGTTAGATTATATAGGTCGTTTGCGTTAGCATTTTATAGACAGCCAAAATGGCAGGTCAGCGGAGATTATTCCCCATGTTTACAGAGATCAGCAACAAATCCGGCGAAAAGCTGGACTATAGCTTTCATCCGGGTGCAGAGGGTACGCGGCAGATCGTGGTGCTAGGCCATGGGGTAACAGGCAACAAGGACCGTCCCTTCGTTATGGCGCTTGCCGAGGGGTTGGCCGCTGCCGGTAGGCATGTGCTGCGTTTTTCCTTTGCGGGCAATGGCACGTCGGGCGGGCGCTTTGTCGACTCGACGATTTCGAAAGAGGTCGAGGACCTCACGGCGGTGCTCGACGCCCTGGCCGATTATGAGATTTGTTATGTCGGTCACAGTATGGGAGGAGCCGTCGGTGTGTTGGCCGCCGAGCGCGACGAGCGGGTCAAGCTTTTGGTTTCCTTGGCGGGCATGGTGCATACCGAGGCCTTTGCCGTGCGCGAATTCGGCGAGGTCACGCCCGATCAGGGGTGTATGTGGGACGAGCCGGATTGCCCGCTTTCGCAGGCCTATATGGACGATATGGCGCAGATCGGTACCGTAGTCGAACGGGGGGCCGAGATCGGCGTGCCTTGGTTGTTGGTGCACGGCACGGAGGACGATGTGGTGCCGATTGAGGATTCGCGCGATATCCTCGTCAAGGCCAGCGACAAGGCCGAGCTTTTTGTTATCGAAGGCGCCGATCATGTCTTCAGCGAACACGCCGACGCGCTGGTCGATAAGGTTACGTCCTGGGTCGGGAGTCAATGGCGTTAAGGGACTCTTTGCCCATTATCGGCGTATACTTCCGCAATGCTTAGAATACTTCAGAACTCGCTTTAACCCCCTGTTTTTCGTCTTTATTGGCGCGTATGCAAATCGTCCATTGTACTGAATGTGCCGTTTTTCACGAATCTAAGCTATGCAAAAGAAAACACCGAGCCGCCTGAGCGCGCTACAGCAACGCACCCTGTTGGTGGTCGTGGCGCTAGGGGTTTTTATGGTCGCCGATACACTCTATCTGCTGGCCAATCGGCTAGCCGACGTGCTCGACCTTGGCTATTTCGCCGTCACCGATATTTCGTTGCCTAAATTTTACCAGGGCATGGTGTTGTCGCATACGGGGATCGGTCTGGTATTGGTCGCGTTGGTGTTGGGTTTTGTGGTGTGGCATTTGCCCGCGGTGTGGCGCAAGAGTCGCAAGCGCGCGATCTACACCGGCATCGTCACGGTGGTCCTGGGGTTGGTGTTGGCCGTCAGCGGGCTCTTTATCCTCAGTGCGTCGAGCAATCGCGGCAATGGGCTTGCCTATTGGGGGCATGTCGGCGCGGCGGCGCTGGTGCCGCTCTTTTATTTGCTGCATCGTCGCATATCACTGTGGAAACCTTCCGCGCTGAGTTATCGCGCGGTGCCGGGGGCGATAGCGGCGCTGCTGGGTTTGGCGGTCGTGCTGCACGGGTTGACCTACAGCGGCGAGCAATACACGCAGGCGGCCGAAGAGGCCTTCGCCGCCGGCAAGCAGACCGGGCCGGGGTCGCGGGAACGGAACGTGGCCGACTATGCGCTGGGCGGTTTCGTGCCCGCCAATTTTGTGCCGGTGCAAAGCCCGTTTTTCCCGGCGGCGACGACTACAACGACCGGCGATTTTCTGCCTTCGCGGATTATTACCCGGGGCGATCTGTCGCAACCGGAGAAACTGGCCGGTGATCTCGCCGAATACGGTTTTGTCGTTAACGAGCCGATCGGTTCGCAGACTTGCGCCCGCTGTCACCAGGCGGTCGTCGAGCAATGGTCGAAATCGGCGCATCGCTTCGCCTCGTTCAACAACCCCTTCTACGAGGCGTCGATCAACGATATGCGCCTCAATGCCACCGAGGGTAATCCGGAGGTCGATGCGCATATCGCCTACTACGAGGGTCTAGAGGGCGCGGAGGGCAAGGTCAAGTCGAAGTGGTGTTCGGGCTGTCACGACCCGGCGTTGATGCTGGCCGGCAAGATGAGTGGCGAGATCGATCGCACCACGCCGCAGGCCCAGGCGGGGCTGACCTGTCTGGGCTGCCACGCCATCGACAAGATCCACGGCCGGACCGGCAACGGCAACTACAATATCGCCGACGAGCAGGAGGATCCCTACCTCTTCGCCACGTCGAAGGCCGGCACTGGACGTTTCCTGCACGACACGGCGCTGAAGGCGCGGCCGATCGTGCACAAGAAGCAGATGCTGAAACCCTTCTTTCGCACCTCCGAATTTTGCGCGACCTGCCACAAAGTTAGCCTCGACTCGCGCGTCAATAACTACCGTTGGCTGCGCGGGCAAAACGAATACGACAAATGGCACGATAGCGGCGTGGCGCTCAACGCGTCGAGGACATTCTACCTGCCCGGCTACAAGCGGGTCTGCCAGGATTGCCATATGCCGTTGGAAGAGGCGGTTGAGGGCGACGTTTCGGCCCGGGACGGTTTGGTCAAATCACACCGCTTCCTGGCGGTCAATACGGCACTGCCGTATATCCGTGGCGACGAGGAGACGATTGCCCGCATCGAAGCCTTTATGCAGGACGAGAAACTCGGCGTCGATATCTTCGCGTTGCGCGCGGCTGGTGAGGCGCATTACGCGTTGGACCAGAGCCGGCCGGGGTTGGTGGCCGGCGGTGAATACGAATTCGACGTGGTGGTGCGCAATAAGGGAGTCGGGCACAGCTTTCCCGGCGGCACGAACGATTCGAACGAGGGCTGGCTGGAGGTTTCGGTCGTCGGCGAGGATGGGGAGGCGTTGGTGCTCAGCGGTGCGGTGCAGGACGACGGGCACGTCGACCCGGCGGCGCATTTCTACAAAGCGCTGATGGTCGACAATCAGGGCCAGGCGATCCACCGGCGCAACGCCCAGGATATCGTCACCGCGGTTTATGTGCGCACCATTGGTCCGGGCACGGCGGATATAGCTCACTACAGCTTCCGCGTGCCCGAGGATTATCGCGGCCAACAGTTGACGCTCAGGGCGCGATTGTTGTGGCGCAAGTTCGACCGCGCCTATACCGAATTCGCCTTTAACAACAATCGCCAGGGTTTTGCTCGTTTCGACCAGGTGCCGGAATTGCCGGTCACCGAGATTACCCGTGGCGAGGTTGCGTTGGCGGTGGGCGGGGCGTCCGTTTCGGGTGCCGCGTCCGAGGCCGATTGGGTGCGTTTCAACGACTACGGTATTGGCTTGTTGTTGCAGGACGATACGCAGGGCGCCGCGCGGGCTTTTGCCACAGTAGCGCGTTTGGTGCCGAAGCGATTACATGGGTGCAGAAATCTGGCCAAGGTCGCGGTGCGCGATGGCAACCTCGAACAAGCGTATGAATATCTCGAACAGTGCGAAAAAATAACGGCTGGCGATGCGCAGACGGCCTGGGTCTGGGGTGTGGTGCTGCAGGAAGATGGTCGCTACGAAGAGTCGGCGCTGGCTTATCGTCGGGTATTGCACGATTTTCCCGAGGATCGGGCTTCGTGGCGCAACTTGGGGCGGGTGCTCTATCTCGACGGTCGTTACGAAGAGGCGTTGACTGCGCTCGACGAGGTACTGGTCATTGATCCGGAGGACCGGGTGGCGCACTACCACCGGATGCTTTCGTTGCGTGCGCTGGGGCGCGAGGACGAGGCGTTGTTGGCCGAGCAGGCCTACCAATACTACAAGATTGACGAGTCGGCCCAGGAGTTAACCCGTCAATACCGGCTAGACCACCCGGAAGATAACCGGGAAGTGATTAAGATTCACGTGCATCCGCTGACAGGGGACGGAGATGAGGGGGCTTAAAGGGGATGTGGTTATGAGTGAGGCGAAGATATTGCCGATGGTCTGGTATTGTTGGGCGAAGTGGGTGAGGGGGATGAATCGGGGCTCGGCGCGGAGGAATCCTCCTCCATTCTCAATATCGCCGAGATGTTCGGGGCCGAAGTCGAGATGCGGCCGGAGACCAAGGGCAACCGCATGGGGGCCAAACTGGGTTTTACCAAGGCGCATGCGCTCGGTTGGTACGCCCAGCGGCGGGTGGTGGAATATATTCAGGGCGTGACCGAGCAATCGATCGGGCGGCCGCGCGGCTGACAGCAGGCACGTTATACCACTTTTCACGAAGGAACAGTTGCATTCGATGAAGTTTTTCTTGCGGATCACTCTATTGGCTTGTGTTGCTCTTTTTATGGCCTGCGGAGAAGAAGAGACCGAGGCGCCGACACCGACCTCCGAATATACCCGGCGCCCGACCGCTGACTATGCGGTCGGGCGCGGGCAAAAAGAGGCACCTGCCGTACGCTTCGTCGAGACGGCGGTGGCGGCCGGCATCGAGTTTAAACACGACAATGGCGCTCGCGGTGACCGCTGGATGCCCGAGACGATGGGCAGTGGCTGCGCGCTCTTCGATTACGACGGAGATGGTGCGCTGGATGTGCTGTTGGTCAATAGCGGTGGTTGGTACGGTGAATCGTCGCCGAGCAGGCTCTATCGCAATCTCGGTGATGGCACTTTTGTCGATGTCAGCGATCAGACCGGTTTCGACTTTACGGTCTATGGGATGGGCGCGACGGTTGCCGATTACGACGCCGATGGCGACGCGGATATCTATCTGACGACGCTGGGGCCGAACCTGTTGTTGCGCAACGACCAGGGTCGCTTTGTCGATGTGGCCGAAGAGGCCGGTGTGACGGGTACGATGTGGAATGACGACGCCGGCAACCAGAATCCAGAGTGGTCGACGGGTGCGGCCTGGTTCGATGTGGACGGGGACGGTTGGTTGGACCTGTTGGTGACCAACTATGTGCGCTGGTCTCCCGGGACCGACATCTACACCTCGCTCGACGGCAAGGAAAAATCCTACGCCACACCGCAACAATACCCGGGTTCAACGCCGAGACTCTACCGCAACTTGGGTGATGGCCGCTTCGAGGAAATCACCGAGGCGGCGGGTCTGCTACTGCCTGGGGGTAAGTCGATGGGTGTGGCGATGACTGACTTCGAGGGCGACGGACTTGTCGACATAGTCGTGACCAACGACACCCAGCCCAATTTCCTATTGCGCAATATCGGCGCGGGTCGTTTTGAGGAACGAGGTCTGGCGGCCGGGATAGGTTACGACGAGACGGGTAGGGCGAAGGCGGGCATGGGCGTCGATATTGCGTCGGTCGAAAACGACGGCGTGCTCTCGATCGCCATCGGCAACTTTAGCCGCGAGGCGCTCTCGCTCTACCGCCAGGCGGCGGGCGCGGTCTTCGTTGACGCTGCGGGTAAGGCCCGTCTGGTGCAGTCGACGTTGAGGCCGTTGACCTTCGGACTGCGCTTCTTCGATTACGACCTCGATGGCTGGCAGGATTTGATCCTGGCCAACGGCCATATCGAACCGGGCATCAACTCGGTGCAGAAGGAGATCGACTATGCGCAGGCGCCGCAGCTTTTCTGGAATGCGGGCGGTGGGCAGCTTTTGGACGCCTCCGAAAAGACCGGCGGGCTGTTTTCGCGACCGCTGGTCGCACGCGGTCTCGCCGTCGGCGATTTCGACGCGGACGGTGACCTCGACGTGTTGATGAGCAGCAACAGCGGCCCGGCGTATCTGTTGCGAAATGACGGGCCGACCGGCAATGCGGTTGCGCTTGACTTGACCGGCACCGCGCCGAATCTAGACGCGATCGGCACGGTAGTCAAAGCTACGGTCGGCGATCAGGTGCAGACGCGGATGGTGCGCACCGGTTCGTCCTATCTCAGCCACAGTTCGACGACGCTGACTTTTGGCCTGGGGAAGACGGAGCGTATTGACCGGTTGCAGATTCGTTGGCCAGACGGTAGCCTGGAAGAGTTACAATCCGTCGCAGCCGGCGCACGCTACGAGATCGTCCAGGGTAAGGGCATCGTCGGGAACAAGGCCTTTGTACGTTAGTTAGATAAGGCGAACGATCCGCAATCGAAGCACTTGCACCGCGGCGTGGTGTGGGTGTTTTGTTCTTTTATATCTTGAGCGTAATGTCCCAATCTTTGCAGTCGGATTTATTCTTCCATTGGCTCAGCGCAAGGTACGTCCCACGAATCGCCCGGAGTGATCAGTTGAACGAGTCTTATGTATAGGATCTTTTGTTTAATCGTATCGATGATCACCCACTGCGCGGTCCTCGATGCGCAGAGCGCGTCTTTTCCCGACTCGACGCGCTCGTGCCCCGGTTGTGATCTACGTCGTGCTCGTCTGTTCGCCGCCGAATTAGTCGGTGCTGACTTGCGCCGTGCCGACCTCTATTGGGCCAATCTAAAGCGCGCCGACTTACGCGGTGCACTATTGGACAGTGCCGATTTGCGTGGTGCGCTTATGCACGAGGCGCGTCTTGACAGTGCGTCTTTGGTCGGTGCTGACTTGCGCGGTACGGTGCTTTTGGATTTGGAATTGGCGGATGCGGATTTGCGCGGTGCGCGATTAGATAGCGCCGATTTACGCCGTGTACGGGCGCGCGGCGCGCATTGGCAGGGTGCTTCGTTGCGTGGCGTTTTTATGCACGAGGCCGATTTGACGGCAGGAATGCTGGCGCAGGCAGAGCTTGTCGGTGCGGATTTGCGCGAGGCGTTGCTCGACAGTGCGGATCTTCGCGGCGCGCGATTGGATAGTGTGAATTTGCGCGGTGCTTCGCTTCGGGGTGCTAATTTGCACAGTGCAACTTTGCAACACGCCGAACTGGATAAAGCTAGTTTGCAAGGTGCGGAGTTGGTGGACGCCGACTTGTTTGACGCTAGTTTGCAGGGTGCTAATTTGCGCGGTGCAAACCTTGATCGGGCGGTGTTGCGGCTTGCAGATTTAGGCCATGCGAACCTTCGTGGTGCACAATTGCCGACGGCGGATCTGCGCGGCGCGCGCCTGGACAGCGCTGACTTGCGCGAGGCACAGTTCAAGGGGGCAAATTTGTGGCGGGCGAGTATGCGCGGGGCTCTGTTGGTGGATGCGGGCCTTTCGCGCTGCCGGCTTGAGCGGGTGGATCTCTTGCGCGCGGATCTGCGCCGAGCGGATCTGCGGTTGGTGAATATGCGCGATGCCCTATTGCGGCATGCGCGTTTGGACAGCGCGGATTTGCGCGGGGCGGTGCTGCAGGGCGCGGATTTGCGCGGCGCCTTCTTTAAAGGGGCGGATCTGCGGGATGCGGATATCGCGGAGGCGGATTGGCAGAATGCGGTGTTGACGGGGGCAGTGTGGGTGGATGGGCGGGTTTGTGGTGGGGGGTCGGTGGGGCATTGTAAGTAGGGGCGGTCTATTCCGATTTTGCAATCCTGCAAATCGGCACCGCAAACCGCTTCGGGAATACCCGCAAGCCACCCTCCGCGACTTCAGTGGTCACCGCAAAACAAGCTCATCGAATAGAGAGCAAGTAAGAAAATAAAAGCGGGACCGGTTATGTTGAATAAGACCGGCCCCGCTTCTTTCTTTTTTAAATAGATGATAGCGGGATCCCCGACCCGACCGCCTTCTCGAAGGCTAGCATCAACGCTATACTCTATCGCACCCCTTAGCTTATGCCCAACGCCTCGTCGATCTGCGCCTGATAGTCGTAGACCTCGGCGTTTTCGACTTCGGCCATGGTAACGGTGCGGCCGGCGCGCGCGGACTCGCAGATGGCGTAGACGGCTGCGACGTCCTTGAGGCCCTCTGCGCCATCGACTTCGAGTTGGCGGCCGTTGAGAATCGCCTCGGCCAACTCGTATTGCTCGAGGGCGATGATTTTCCAGTCGACGGCTTTGTCGCCGAGGCTGGAGCGCTGGGGGAAGAAATACTCGGCCAGTGGTTCTAGCGAAAAGTCCTTGTATTCCGCCAGCAACTGCTCATACTGCACGTCCTCTTGCCCTGCGACTTTCAGCTGGGTGCTGCCACCGCGGTTGCCCCAACCCTCAATGCAGCCTTTATCGCCGAGGATCAACTGTGCTCCGGCCGAGCCGTGTCCGCCGATATTGACAATCCAGCTGACGGTGGCACCGCTTTCCATCTTGAACACCGCCAGCGAAGAGTCCTCGGCGGTGGCGGGAACTTCCTGGTCCATGGCTTTGTGGCGCTGTTGATAGAAGGTGTAGTGGTCGCCGATGGATTCCTGCTTCTGACGCACTGGCTCGATCAGCCGCGCGTCGCCGTAGACTTCTTTGATATCGCCTAGCTGGTAGCGGATCAGATCGGTGAAATGCACGCCCATGTCGATCAGCGGGCCGCCCTTGTCGATCAGGTGTCGCCACGGTGTGATGAAGATGTCCCTGCCCGGACGCACGGAGTGCAGCATGCCCATATAGGGCGTGCCGATCACGCCCTTGTCGATAAGATGGCGGATCAGTCGCGCCGATGGGTCGCGGCGGTAGTTTTCGGCCACGGAGAGCAGGCGGTCATTGCGCTTGGCCGCCTCCATCATCAGGTGACAGGCCTTGACTGTGATCGCCAACGGCTTTTCGACCAGTACGTGCAGTCCCAAGTCCAGGGCCTGGCAGACCACCGTGTGGTGCACCGAGGGGTCCGTAACCACGTCGACCATCTCTAGGTCGGGTATGGCCTTGGCCATTGCGCCCACGTCGGTGAAGGTGGCCGGTTTGCTGCCGAGCAGCTCTTCAACTTCAGTCGCGGCCAATTCGACATTTTCGCGGCGGATATCGCAGAGCGCGACCAGCTCGATATTGTTGAAAGGCGATTGCACCAGTTCCCGCACGCCATACAAATGCCGGGTGCCCATACCGCCGCAGCCGATTAATGCCATTTTTACTTTTGCCATGTTAACTCCTTTGTCTTAGTTGTATGGAATCTACTCGCATTTAGTTTGTCGACTCGCTGCCCAGGCGATTGGCTAACGAGCGCGGTGTCAAGTCGAAGAGCGTCTCGTGTCCGTGCAAGAAGCGATCGAGTTCCTCTACCATCAACTTGAAGAAACGCGGATAGCTCTGCGCTGTGACCCCGGCGATATGGGGACTGAGGAAGACATTTTCCATCTGGAGAATCTCTTTATTATTCCCATAGGGATCTTGCTCGTAGATATCCGGATCGAACACGTCGAGACCGGCGACGATGTCACCCCGTTTGAGCCTGGCCACTAACGCGTCGGAGTCGATGACCTTGCCGCGCGATACATTGACCAGTACTGAGCCAGAACGGATCAGATCCAATTCTCGCTGGCCAATCATGCCTTCGGTACGCGGGGTATGTGGTACCAGGCTGACGATGACATCGCACTGTGACATCAGATTGTCGAGCGAGGTTTTGAGGAAGCCGACTGCGTCGGCCATCTCGCGTGCCAAATAGGGATCGTAGACCCAAATCTCCGTTTCAAATGGCCGCAAAAACTGGATCAGCCGCCGGCCGATATGGCCACAGCCGATTAGCCCGACCCGCTTGCCCGTCAAGTCGCCGTTGATATAGCCAAAATCATCCTGCGACGAAGGAGTCAAATCACCGCCGATGATGCGGCGGAAATGGGCACCCGCATTGCGCAGGGAAATCATGATCAGCGCCAAGGCCCATTCCGATACGGGATACGACGAGCCATTGGTCGTATCCACCGTGCAGATGCCGTGCTGCCAAGCCGCATCGACGTCGATGCGGCTGGCGAAGCGGTCGCCCTCCAACTCGCCGATAAATTTGAGCCGTGGGGCCTGATCCAGTATCCCAGCATGTAATGTCGGACAGCCGTGACAGACGACCAAGCCGTCATAGTTGCCGAGCCGCTCGCCCAGCGCTTTGGTGGTTTCCGGATCGTCGTTGGTATCGTAGATGCCGCCGCCTTCGCATTCGAACCAATCCCATTCGGCGAAGGTTGCTAGCTGTTCTAAGTCGGCCTCAGCCAAATAGGTCTCGCGCACATGGCGATTGCAGGCGATGAGTATCTTGGGTTGAGCATCCATATTATTATCCTTTTAGCTTAGTATTGGATCATGTGATCCGAGCTGTCGTAGACCGCGACCGAAGGTCAGCGACATGAGCGAAGGGAATCCCCACGACCAGGCCGTCCAAACTAAGTCAAGCCTTCAACCCGCCTTCAGTGATACCGCGGATAAAGTATTTCATTCCCGCAAACAGCGCGATCACCAATGGCAGCGAGCCAATGACATACGCCGCGAAAGTCAGACCGTACTCAAAGCGATAAACCGTCGACAAATCGAAGATCGCCACTGCAAAAGTCTTGAGGTCTTGATGCTGAATAACCATCAAGGGCCAAATGAAATCGTTGTAGATGGCGTGGAAATTGATAATGGCGATCGTCGTCAAGATGGGCAGCGACAAAGGCAAGACGATTCGGCCGTAGATCTGGAATTCGCTGGCCCCGTCGATGCGCGCGCTTTCGAAAAACTCGCGCGGGATTGTGGAGAAAAAACCGCGGCAGAGCAAAATGCCAATCAGCTGGCCACCCGATAAATAGGGCAAAATGAGCGCCCAGTAGGAATTGTCGAGCCCCATGCTTTTGATCTCGATAAATAGCGGCACCAAGAGTAGGACCTGGGGGAGCATGATCAGAGCAATTAGCAGGCTAAAGAGCAGTTCCTTACCGGGAAACTTGTGGCGGGCAAAGACAAAACCTGTCAACGAGCTGAGCAAGAGGATGCCCGCGCAACTGACCAGCGCAACAAAAAGACTGTTGAGCGTGCTGGTCGCGACGGTGGCAAAGGCGGCCGGGTAATTATCCCAGCGGATAGAATTGGGCCAGGACCAGAAGTCGGTGATGATCTCGACATTGCTCTTTAGCGAGAGCAAGATCATCATCACTACCGGCAACAGGCTCAAAGCTAACAGGCCATAGAGCGCAAGCCGCACGAGGGATAGGCGATAGTCGCGCATGGCTCAGGTATCCATATCGCTTTTCATCAACCACAGCACGAGGGTGCTGCCGCTGAGAATGACCGCGAAAAGCATCAGGCCGATGGCGCAGGCATAGCCGAAATGCGCAAGCTGGAAGGTCTGTTCGTACATCCACAGGGCTGGCACATAAGTCGCATAGCCGGGGCCACCGCCGGTCATCACCAGGATGCGACCGAAGTCCTGGATACCGGCGATAAGCGCCAGGACGACCACCAGGCGGATCTGTGGCACCAGCATCGGGATGTCGATGTGGAAGACGCGGCGCAGCGGGCCGGCGCCGTCGATGCGGGCGGCGTCGAGAATTTCGCCGGGGATATTGTTGAGCCCGGCCATAAAGATCAGCAAGGCCAGCGCGCCGACCCAGGGGAAGCCGATGGCGATAATCGAGCCCAAGGCGAAATCCGGGTCGCCCAGCCAGGCCTGGCGCCAACTGTCCAGGCCCAACGCGCCGAGCGTCTGGTTGAGCAGTCCCATATTGGCGTCATAGATAAAATACCACATCAGGATAATGACCATCATCGGCGCGACCATCGGTAGGACGAAGAAGGTGCGCATCCAGTAGCGCTCGCGCTCGCGCGGTAGCGCGTAGATCAGCTCGGCGACGATAAAGGGGGGAATGAGCGCCTTGGCAAAATCGGCGAGACTGAGGATCAGTTGATTGACGATTCCGTGGCGGATAAACGGGTCGGAGGCCATCGCGACAAAGTTGTCTGTACCGACCCAGATGGAGACGCCGACGCTTTGCCAACGGGTAAAGGCGTGGTAGATCCCCGAGAGCGCGGGATAGTAGAGAAAAGCCGCGACCAGCGCAAAGCTAGGCGCTATGAGCAGGTAGGAGTGGCGCGCTTGCGCAATCTCTCGCCACTTCACGGGACAGGGTCCTCCGTCGTCGGGTCCAGGTCGTAGCCGCGCTCGCGGACCTGGCGGTGCAAGGTTTGCAAGACCAGCACCTGTTTGCGCGCGAGATACTCCTCGGGCGAGATACGCCCGAGGGAAAATAGCTGGGTCCAGGGGCGCAAATAGGCTTTAGTCTGGTTGTCGCCGCGGATGGGGATCAACTCCTGTTTGCAATAGCCCTGGCCGCCGAACTGGTCGAGTCTGTCGCGGATGTCGGTCGGTAGTTGCTCACGGGCGCCCTTGATCAGCGGCGCGCCCTGGATAAACTCGCCCATTTCGAGCGTGCGGCGAATCAGATAGGCCGACTGCGCGGGCGCGTAGAGATACATCATAAAGTCGACGACACGGTCGTGGTGGGCGGGGTCTTTTTTATCGACGATGCACATCTGATGGCCGGCGCCGCCCAAGCCGCGCAAAGGCCCCAGGCCCAGCGCGCTCTGTTTGATGCTGGGGGTGGGAAAGACCGACCAGTCGAAGCGCAGCTCCTCGGGTAGATCGGCCAGATCCTTCATCAGACTGCCGACGCGCCAGGAGCCAATCATCCACATCGCGGCCTTCTGGGTCAGAAAGAGATTGTAGGCCCCGGCCTGGTCAGTGCCGAGATGGCCCAGCTCATAGTGGCGCGTCAGGGTTTGGAAGGCGCTATAGGCCTCGACGAAGAGCGGCATCTCGTAGGATATTTTGCCTTCGAGAAAGGCGTTGGTCAAACGCTCGGGGTTGATGGTGATCATCTGGTCCGCGTAGCGGTCGTTGAGGTCGTGCACATAGCTGGCGTTGTCCTCGACCCAGTTCCAGTCGCCGGGACGGGCGATGACTAAGGGGACGAAATGGCGCAGTGCCGCGTCTTCGAGCATGGTCGAAAACCATTCGCTGACATTGGCCTGCATCGTGGCGGCGATCGAGATGGCAATAAGCCCCTGGCTTTCGATAAAGGCGCAGTGCTCGAGCCATTCTTCCCAGCTTTGCGGTGGCGAGAGTCCCAGCCGCGCGAAAATATCGCGATTGTAGTAGACGGCGACGTCGAGATAGTCGAGCGGCAGGACGCAGTAATAGATGCCGTTGACGGCGAATACCTTGAGGAAGGTCTCGTCAAAGAGCGTGCGCCAAATCGCGCCGTCGGCATAGGGGTTGGGGCGTTCGAGATATTCGTTAATGGCCAGGAAATTGCCCTGGTGAAAATTCTCCTCGATACCGATGAGGTTGCCGTGCACGATATCGGGCGCGGTGCGGCGGTCGGCGGCCATCTGGGCGGTGTAGTAGCGCAGGATGCTGAAATTGTCGGGCTGAATATTGATTTCGATCTCGACCTCGGGGTGGAGCTCCATATATTGGTGGGCGAGTTCGGCGAGAGCGGTGTTGTAAAATCCGCGCACGGTGGAGAAGATCACCCGGTCTTTAGCCGAGCTGGAGGTGGGGTGTAGGCACAGCGCCCAGTATATGGCGAGGGCGTAGAATACGAATTTGGGGGTAGATAAGGTCATAGTCACTCAGGGCGGTTGTCTATTTTGTCTGGGTATAATAACACAATAGAACCGCTCCGAGAAGGCCTTGGGGCGGTTCTATTGTGTTATTTTTTTACAGCCGGCGGGCAACTCCGCCATCTATATTGGAAGTGTCGGTATCTGCTGGCGATTCGCATCTGCAATGCCCTAGGTTCTTATACCGATGATTTACCTGATGGTCCAGTTTAACGGTCTCGGGGTCGTTTTTCCGCTGCTCGTGCTATTCGAAGCCGAGGCCCGTCTGGCCCTGTCCTACGACCACCGCGTCAATGGGCAATTGCTCGAATTTTACGCTGTGGACGAACGGGCCAACACGGACCTCCCATTTGTGGGATTTGCCGAGGTGGAAACGGGCAGCCGTTGGAATATTCTCGGTCGAGCGATCGACGGCTCCCTGGCAAAGCCCCCAGTTGCAGTAAATACCCGCCTACAACTCGATGTGGTTCGCCTAGGCGGTGTACTTCGGCTTGTATAATCGCGATCTGGAACGGCGAAGGCCTGTTGGCAAGCCCTACCGCCGTCGCTGTCGCTGTCGATGGAATACTGCAGCGTGATTTTGTTCTGGGCCAGAACTTCCCCAATCCCTTCAACGCCACTACCCTGATCTGCTATCAGTTCATCGCAACCACCTCGGTCTCATTGGTCGTTTACAATAGTGCCGGCCAACTCGTCCGTAACCTGGACGCTGGCTACGAGCAAGCCTGGGCCTTATATACAGCGTTGGGACGGACGTACTGAGAGTGGGGCCAACGCGGCCAGCGGCACCTATTTCTATCGATCGGGAATCGGTGTAAACGAGCAAAAATTGACCTAATTGATGGCCCTGGTCCGCTAGCCCCATCCAGCAGACTTGAGTTACCCCCCAGTGTCATGGTATATTCTCGGCCCATTTACAAAAGCGAGGATATACCATGTCCCTTATGTGTATCGCTGTAGCTACCGCCTATCTATTGCTCGCGCCGTCCCCATCGGCCGGTGCCGACTTTCACGGCTTCGATCCGGCGACATTCGACGGTCTGATGCTGCCGCCCGCAACGCTGCAAGCCATGGCCGCCGAGGCCGCGCAGAAATCCCCGCCCCAAAACGGCGAGTTCCTGGTCTTCGGCTTTGCCAATTTACAGCGCGATATCAGTTTCGGCATCAAGGTTGAAAAAAGTATCGAGCGCAATGCCAAGGCCGCCGGGATCGAACTGCTGATCGCCGACAATAGGCTCGACGGCCCGACCGCCCTGGCCAATGCCGAGAGTTTTGCCCGGCGCCGCACCGACTTTGTAATCGAATTTCAGACCGACGTCAATTTCGGTCCAGCGATTATGCAGCACTTCAATCGCAAAGAAATCGGCGTCGTCGCCATCGACATCCCGATGCCCGGGGCCACCTACTTCGGTGCTAATAATCCCCGTTCGGGTTTTATGGGCGGCTCTTATTTGGCGCAAGCGGCGCAAGTGCGATTCGGCGACCGGGCGTTGAAGGAGGGCTATCTCGTTGTCGGCGAGCTGCCGCAATCCGGCGCGATTCCGGCGATGCGCACCGAGGGCCAGATCGCCGGTTTCCTCGCTGTGCTGCCCGCTTTTCCCCGCGAGCGCATTATCCGCATCGACACCAAGAATACGCTGCAGTACTCCTTCCAGCAGATGAGCAACGCGCTCGGGCGCATTCCTGCAGGCGCGCCGATCTTGCTCACCGCGATCAACGATCAGTCGGTCACCGGCATGTTGCGCGCGGTGCAGCAAAAGGGGCGTGCAGGGGATGTGATCGTCGTGGGCAAGGGCGCTGACGAATTGCAGACGATGGTCGCAGAAGAGACATTTGTCGCTTCGGTCGCCTATTTCCCTGAGCGCTACGGCAACTATCTGATTCCGCTTGCCCTAATGCGCCTGGCCGGCCATGCCGCACCACTGGCGGTCTCCGTCGCGCATGTGATGGTCACTCCGGCGAATATCTGCCAGTTCTACCCCGAATACGAGTGCCAAGGTTCTCCGAGTTTTGACTATGTTTTTCCGCAAGAGGCATTTATCGCGCACTTGCAGACTCTGCAGGACGACCCCGAGTTGGCCGATTACAGACAGCTGATTCCCGATCATTAACAAGCTGTTGCAAACCCCTGCTGGGCCTCGCATGGTCCACTAGGCACTTAAGGCGGAAGACTTAGAAGAAAGTCCTAAATGGCGACAGATTCACCCCTCCTCGTGCTGGAGGGCATCGGTAAATCATTTGGCAGTGCGCAGGTCCTGCGCGATGTCGATCTGCATTTGCGCGCAGGAGAGGTTCTGGCACTCTTGGGCGCAAATGGTGCGGGCAAGTCGACCTTGGTGAAAATTCTCTGCGGCGTCTATCGCCGGGATGCGGGCACCGTCCGCCTCGACGGCGAGCAGGTGCACCTGACCCGTCCCGAAGAGGCGATTGCCCACGGCGTGCGCTTTTTGCCGCAGGAGGTCTCGGTGCTGCCCGATCTCAGCGTGGCCGAGAATATCCTGATCGCGGATTTGCCGCTCAAGCGCACCTGGCGGGGTAGGGAGGTCGACCGGTCGGCATTGCGAGACAGGGCCGTTACCCTGCTCGACCGGCTCGGCAGTGATATCGATCCCGAGCAAATGGTGCACCGGCTTTCCTCGCCGCAAAAGCGCCTCGTCGAAATCGCCCGCGCCCTCGCTGGCGAGGCGCGAATCATCGTGATGGACGAGCCGACCGCCGCGCTCACTGAGCACGAGGCGCAGGCGCTTTTCGCCGTTGTCGAACGACTCAAGGCGCAGCAGATCGGCATCATCTATATCTCCCATTATCTCGACGAGGTCTTTGCGATTTCCGATCGCATAGCGGTGCTGAGGGACGGGTTCAATGCCGGCGAATTCGCGACCGTCTCCGCGTCGCGCCGGGAAGTGCTCGACGCGATGCTCGGCACGAGTGTCGATGAACTCTATCCGCCGCGGGGCGAGCCCGCCGACGAGATTGCGTTGGAAGTGGAGAATTTGAATTTTCCCGCCGCGTTGCACGAGGTGTCCTTCGCGGTGCACCGCGGCGAGATTCTGGGGGTATTCGGCTTGCTCGGATCGGGGATCGACCAGGTCGGCCGCGCCGTCTATGGTGCACTCGGCCCCATGCCGGGAGCCCTCATTACGCTAGGCGGTCGGCCCTATGCCCCGGCGGATCCGCGCCGCGGTCGCGACGCGGGCATCGGCTTTGTCGCCGCCGAACGCCAGCGCGAAGGCATCGTCCCCGATCTGGGTGTTGCCGCCAATCTCACACTGCCTTTTATCGATCGTTTTACGCGTTTTGCCGTGGTGTCGAGACCGCGCGAACTGGACTACGCGCAGAGTTGGGTCGACCGCCTGAGTATTCGCAGCGCCTATCTCGGGCAAGAATTGCGCCTGCTCTCGGGCGGAAATCAGCAAAAGGTCTGTCTGGCCCGCTGGTTGGTCGAGGGGCTCGAGGTTTTGATTCTCGAAGAGCCTACGCGCGGTGTCGATCTGGGCGCGCGGCAAGAGCTCTATCTGGCGCTCAGGCAATGGACCGCGAAGGGCCTCGCGGTGCTGCTGGTCTCTTCCGACGCCGAAGAAGTGGCCGGCATCTGCGATCGCGCGATCGTGCTCGATCGCGGCCGGGTGTCCGGCCGTTTCGCCGGTGGGGTCTCGCCGGCGGATTTACTCCACGTGTCTCCTGTGAAAGACCATTTATGAACATTGCTATCTTACTCAATCGCCCCGGTGCGGGTGTCGCCTTGTTATTGGTCTTTTATCTCGTCGTCGCCGTGCTCTTCAGCGTGCTTTCGCCGTGGTTTTTATCCTTTGACAATATGATGAGCATCGGCGCCAATATGGCCTTTATCGGTTTGATGTGCGCGCTGCAGACGCCGTTGATTATCGCCGGGGGATTAGATCTTTCGGTAGCGGCGGTCGCCGGATTGTCGGGCGTTGTTGTCGCACTATTGCACGCCTCGGGCGTCGGCATAGTCGCTGCCTGTCTTATTGCTCTGGCGTTGGGTGCAGCCATCGGCTCGCTCAATGGTTTGCTCGCGGTCCGTCTGGGGTTGAATCCGCTGATTGCGACGATGGGCACGATGAGCGTTATCGGCGGGTTGGCCCTGGTGCTGACCGGGGGGCTGACCAAACCGCTGATGGAGCCCGGTTTCAACTGGCTCGGCGGCGGGCAGTTGCTTGGATTACCGGTGCCGCTGGTGTTGATGCTATTGGTCTATATTGCACTCGGCTGGCTACTGGCGCGAACCCGCTTTGGCCGCTTTGTCTACGCGGCGGGCAGCAACCCGGAGGCCAGCCGGCTGGTCGGCGTGCCGGTTGCGCGGACCCTGATGATCCTCTATACGCTCTCGGGCCTCAGCGGCGCCGCCAGCGGTCTGGTCCTGGCGGCGATGCTCTATGCGGCGGCGCCCGACGCGGCGGGGCAACATTTACTGACGGTGATCGCCGCCGTCGTCTTGGGGGGGACCAGTTTATTTGGTGGGCGCGGGACGATCTGGGGCACTTTGCTGGCGGTGTTGCTCCTGGGCACGCTCAACAATGGTCTGACGCTGATGGACGTGTCGAGCTTCTGGCAGGACGTGACCCGCGGCACGGTGCTCTTGCTGGCGGTTGGTCTGGACCAGGTTCGCACCCGTGCAGCCGGTGGCTGAAGCAGAGACCGCCGTCAAGCGCCCCCGCGCCGCAGGCTATGTGACGGGCGCTGCGCTGCTTTTGAGTGGTCTGGCCCTCAACCCGTTGGCCTTCGCCCATTTTTTGCCAGCAGATCCGCTCGGCAAGCAAGCGGTGCTCGCGCTGCAAGTCGCGCTGATGGTTGGTGGCGGTTTGTTTGCTTGGCGGCGACCCTCGTTGCCGCTTGGAGCCACTGTGTTGGTTTCCGCTGCTCTTGGCGCGCTTATCGCCCTCGGCATCTACGGCACCGCCTGCTCGCTGCAAGAGGTGCAAGAGCGCAAGCAACGGCTGGCGACTCTCGATCGCAGCGAAGCGCTACAGCAATATTTGAGCGCCAAAGTCCTACTGCTGCTGGCTGCGGATATCTCCCAAGGCCAATTGCCGACCGCACTCACCCGCAACCTCTTCGCTGACGAAGTGGCGATAGTCGATCTGGAACCGATCGCCACAACGAACCATATCGTTCCAATGCAGGGCATCCAGTCCCAGCGCTGGGAAGTGGCCCCCGCGGTGCAACTGCGCAGGGGCGAGATCCAGCTCTGGCGTCCATTGCTGGCCACTATGCGTTCTTGTGACCATGCGGAGTTTCACGTCGAAACAGGGCATTTCCTCGACGCGCAGGAACAGACCTACCAGGCGCGTTTGCGCTTTGATGCGCTGGCCGCGACACAAGACGGTAAGCGCGCACAAATCCGCGCCGGGCTGACGATCGCTTGGCGGCAGCAGCCCGATTCGACCTGGAAGATCTATCGCTGGCAGAGCGAAGAGCTGGAGATACTAATTCGATCGGGTTCTCTTTTCACGGAAGTCCTCGACCAGGCGCTACCGCGCGCAGAGGATCGCGCTCGCGCCCGGTTTTCCCGCCATGCGGCTCTGGTGCGTCAGTCGTTTATCGACTCGGCTTTTATTGGACCGCATCGCTACTTCACCCGTCAGGCTTTCGACCGCCACCCCGGCATCTCCGTCGTGGATATCGACGCTGACGGCCACGACGATATCTATGTGAGCGTGCGCCGGGGCCGGAATATGCTGTGGCACAACAATGGCGAGGGGACCTTTCGCGAATGCGCCGCCGATTATGGTCTGGATATCGAGCACCACACCGCCGCCGCGCTCTTCGCCGACTTTGACAACGACGGCGACCAGGATGTCTTTCTCGGCCGGACCCTGGTCCCCAGTCTCTATCTAGTCAATGAGGGCGGCCGTTTTGTCGCCCGCGATCTCGGTCCCGACACCTTGCCCGCCCTCGTCGCCTCGATCTCAGCAGCAGACTACGATGCCGATGGACTGCTCGATGTCTACTTCTCGACCTACGCGGCGCGCATGCTGCTCGAAGAAGTCAACAACTCTCTGCGTGCCGAGCCGATGGGCGGTGGCGAAATACTGGCGGGCTTTCTCCCCGTCGGCCTGGCCCGCAAACTCTATCGGTTGAGTCGCAACCGGATCGACGATTTGTTCCGCGACGCGCCAGGGCCACCGAATATTCTGCTGCGCAATCTGGGCGGCGGTCGTTTTGAGTCGGCTTCCGCGCCCCAGTCGCAAGATGCGCATGAGGCGATCTGGCGCAATACGCTGCAGGCGACCTGGGCCGATTATGATTTGGATGGCGATCCCGACCTCTACCTTGCCAACGATTTCGCTGCCAATAATCTGCTGCGAAACGACGGCGGTGCTTTTAGCGATATCACGGTCGCCAGCGGGGTCGCCGATCCGGGTTTTGGCATGGGGGCCAGCTGGGGCGACTACGATGCGGACGGCCGCCAGGACCTCTATGTCACCAATATGTACAGCAGTGCCGGTCGCCGCGTTATGGCGGCGGTGGGGCGTATGGGGGCGGCTTTTGCGCCCCTGGCCCGGGGCAATTCCCTGCTGCGCAACGGCAGCGATGGCTTTACCCGCGTTGCGGACGATCTGCCGGTCGAGGACGGCGGTTGGGGTTGGGGCAGTCAATTCGTAGATATCGACAACGACGGTGATCTCGATATCTACGTCCCGAGCGGCTATTATACCGCCCCACAAGAAGCGGCGATTGTCGAGGATAGCTGAAGCCTATTCTGGCGCACGGTCGTGCGCTCTGGCAGGACGGATGGCTCGTATAATGTCGGTGCCCGGTTTGACGCGGGAGCCTCGCTCAGCGGCTCACAGCGCAACCGGCTTTTCCTCAATGTGCAGGACGGTCGCGATTTCATCGACATTTCCGGTCTCTCCGCTGCCGACTCACCCGCCGACGGCCGCGCCTTCGCCACCCTCGATTTTAATCGCGACGGCCGGACAGACCTGGCCATTGTCAATGCCAACGAACCGCTCTGCCAGCTCTTTGCCAATAATAGCGCTGCAGGGCAGGTGCTGGCACTGCGCTTTGTCGGCGGTAACGACACCGACGCCGCGTCGAGCGGATGGAGCGCGCGCGACGGCTATGGCGCCCAGGTCACAGTGGATGTCGCGGGCAAAACCTTAGTGCGCGAACATCGTGCCGGAGAGGGTTTATCGGCCCAGAATAGTTCGACGCTGATCGTCGGGTTGGGCGCGCACGAGCGGGTCGAGGCGGTGCGAGTGCGCTGGCCTTCCGGGCGAGTGCAGTGTTTGGAAAGCGTAGGGGCGGGAATGCTATTAACTGTCTATGAGAATGTCGAGCACTCGCCTGTGGGTGAGGAGTTTGTCGTGGAGCCTTATTAAGACGGCGAGTCCTAGCTGGTGTCGGATGAGGTTGCAGTCTCGGCCAATCGTCCCATCAGCACCATGGCCCCCAGATAGCAGCAGATGGCGGTTGCGAGCGTTGCGACAAAACCCAGGTGAATGGCGATAAATACGGCTAGCGCCGCGCCAAATACCGATGCGACCCCGTTGACGGCAAAACCCCAGTCGATGTACTCTCCCACGAAGCGGGCCGCCCTGGGAAAGGGCATGCCCATAAAAAAACCGGGCGGAATGATCAACGCGCAACCGATGGCGACACGTGCATTCCAACCGAGGCCGCCGCATATGGTGACCAGATGCGGAAAGAGTGTCAGGTGGATCAATGTCCACGCGGCGACAAAGAGAAAGGGCAGCCGCTGTCCGCCGCGTTGCGAATAGAAACTCCCCGCGCCCGAACTCACTAGCAGCACCAATAGCACCAACGGAAAAGTATAGGCGGAGTTGCCCAGGAAAAGACTGTATTGCTGGATCCACGCGACTTCAAGCAGCATATAGCCGATGCCGATGGCGGCGAAGTAGAGCCAGGCCACTCCCGGCATCGAGGCCCGACCGCCGCGTCGAGGCAAGAGCAATAGCGGCACGGCGACCGCGACGACGACGAGCAATACCGCCAGTACCATCAGCCGCGCCAACGGAAACCCGCTAAATTCGAAGGCCAGCGCCTGCTGCTGCCGTCCCTGATCCAGGCGATCCCAGCGTCCCATTTGCGCGACGAAGGGCCGATTGTCCGTCGGCGGGCTGATATCGACCGTCGCTGTCGGCCAATGCTCTTGCCAGCCATCGCTGACGATCCGGCTGATCAAATGCTTTGGCTCGTGCACCGGGTGCAAAATTCTGCTCGCGGGATCGGCAGCGCTAAAGACGGCGGGCAAGATTTCCTCGATCAATTTGTCCGCGAGCGGTTGCCGGCTCAGGATCAATACTTGTCGGTGCATCGTCGGCAGGTCGTAGACGGCGAAGTGGCGCTGCGGCTCGGTGAGGTCCAGTTTTTGCAAGGCCTCTAATACGGCACTGGTCAGTCGCGGTACATAAACTTGGTGTTCGACGAGCAGGATCCCGTCGGCGGACAGCGCCCGATAGAAATCCGCGAATGCTTCAACGGTGAAGAGGTAATTCTCCGCCAAGGCGAAGGCCCCCGACGAGAGCGCGGCGAAGGTATTGGCGCTGCGCGAGAGGATCAAATCAAAGGTCGCCGGATGCCGCCGGGCGTAGATACGCGCGTCCTCGCTCTGCACCTCGACGCCCGGGCTTTGATAGAGATGTCCGAAGAACGCAGATTGTGCGCCGTCAATGAGCATATCGTTGAGGGCGGAGTTGACTTCGACGGCGTCGATGTATTTGGCCCCCGCCAACTTCGCCTGCATGACTTCGCTGCCGCCACCGGCGCCGACGACCATCACGCGCTCGGCGCCGAGGTATCGTATCAACGGCCGCAGGTCGAGGCGAAACTCCGGTGTCGTTTGCAGACCTTCGCGCCAGTCGCCGCGCACTCGATGCAGCAGCATATTGGCCGCTCCGTCGATATTGATTCCGCGCGACTGCGCCCCATGGATATAGATCTTGATCCGGCCCAACGCGTCCCAGTGCTCGGCGATAATGGGCGCTTTTTCGTGCTTTTTTGGTACTAGCGTTAAGTCTGCCGTATAGGCGAAGCCGATAAGGGCGACGAGCGCTGCGATGGATCCGGCGCGCTGATAGCGGTCGCGGCCCCATCCGGCGACCGCACCGGGCAGGCAACACAGCGCGGCGGCGGCGGGCACGCCGCAGACATTCATCAGCGATACCGCTGCGACACCGCCCAGTGCCGCACCTACTAGATCGGCCGCATAAAGCTGGGCGGCGTTTTCGCGCTGGCGCCGGAAGAGCGCCGCGACATAGGCGCCCCCGGCCAAATAGGGCAGCAACAAGATCAGTACGCCGACCGCCAGTAGCGCCAAGTCGTCGCCGGAACTGAATAGCGCGACGAACTGTATATCCAAACGCAACACCGCCGCGGGTCCGAGCGCTGCGGCGGCGCTGGCCAAAAGCGCGGCGAGGCCGATTCGTGGCGAAGTGGCCAGGCTTGGCCAAAAGCGCAGCGATAGCGCACCGAGGCCGAGGCCGAGTACGGCGAGTGAAACGGTGAGAAAGGCGAAGGAGTAGAAGAATTCGGCGGAGAAAATCCGCGTCCAGACAATCTCGAGCGCGACCAACATCGCAGAGACCAGGCCAATGGCCAGTTGGTCCTGGCGCAGGGAGTTTACTGGAGTCGCGTCGTTCATCGCAAACTAGTCGAGATGGAAGACCTCTTCCAATTCGACGATAATATCCTTGGGCTCGGTGCCTTCCGGTATATCGACCAGGTCGCCCACCGCCTCGCTCCAGCGCGCGGTTACCTCCTCCGAGGCGAAGCCTTCGAGTGCGGTCTGGAAATCCGTATCGGTTTCGAAATAGCCAAAGACCATCGCGTCTTTATTCATAAAAATTGAATAGCGGTGCCAGCCGTGTTTGCTGAGTACGGCCAACAACTCGGGCCATACATTGCGATGGACTTCCTTGTACTTTTCGACTCTGTCCTTGCGGACCTGCATCTGCCACGCTACTCTGCGCATTGCTCAAATCTCCTTGAAATTCACCATATCCGGTGCAATCGACTGACCGCGCTCCATGTCGAAGTCGATTTCGAGCGAATGTTCGTGGTAGTCCTGATCGCCGCGGGTGGTCTGGTATATATCATCGCCCTCTACGCAAATGGGCATGGTGTGCCACACCCCCAGGTGCAGGCAGACCCCGACATCGCCCTTGGAATAGAAGGCGCGCATTTCCTCGGCCTGCATATCGTCCTGGATGGTTCCGACGAGGAAGACGGAGGGCGAGTGGAGGCTGGGGTAAAAGGACTGGCCGGCGTCGGTGTGGAAGGCGAAATGGGCACGTTCGAGCCCTTCGGACAGCGGCACGCGATTGGGGTTCGCCGTGTACCAACCCAGGCCATCTTTGGGTTCGGCGCCGCGTTCGGCCAAAACCGGGTAGGTGTTTGTCGCATAGCCGCCTTTGACTTTGTCGGGTTGGCGCTCTTCGAAGGTGCGGATTACGTGGCCGAAGGGGGCGAAGGTCTCGGGCACGAGCGGTTCGACGGGTATTTTGATCAGGTTCCACATGTGGCAATCTCTCCTCGGGCTTATCTCGCCAAGCGCAGTTCGCCGAATTAATGCAGGCTCTGCGAGAGGTTGTGCATCTATGCGACGCCTAGCGCGTCGTCGATCTGTTGCTGATAGGCGTAGACATGACGCGTCTCGACCTCACTGAGTTTTACCGGCCGCCCGGCGCGCCAGGACTCGAAGACCGAGTAGAGCGCTGCCACGTCTTTTAGACCGCAGGTGCCATCGACTTCGACTTCTCGCTCTCCCCGTAAGGCCTCGGCCAGTTCGTGCAATTCATAGGCGATCAACTTGACATCGACGAGCTCATCTCCAGCCGAGACTCCGCTCGGGAAAAGATGGCGGGTCAGCGGGTCGAGTTCAAGTCCTTCGCTTTCCGCCGATGCGAGAATTTGTTGCTGATTCAGGTCTTCCTCGCCGTGCCGTTTAAGCACCACGTTGCCCCCGCGCACGCCAAAGCCCTCGATGCTGCCCTTGTCGCCCAATATCAGTTCGCGATGCGTGCTGCCGTGCCCGCCGATCCCGACGATCCAGTTCAGCGTCGCGCCGCTCTCCATCTTGAACATCGCCTGCGTCATATCTTCGGCCTCAGCGGGCACGCTCTCGGGCATAGCCGCCAGGCGCTTTTTGTAGAAATCGTAGTCCATTGACATCGACGGCGACTTCTGCCGCTCTTGTTCGACCATTCGCGCATCGGCGTAGACTTCGGAAAAGTCTCCTAACTGATAGCGGATCATGTGGGTAAAGTGCACCGCCATATCGAGAATAAAACCGCCCAGTTCCCGGCGATGGCGCCAGGGGGTAATAAATATGGCATTGCCCGCGCCCAGCGAATGGTAGAGTCCCATATAGGGCGTGCCAATGGCTCCGCTATCGAGCAGGTGGCGCACTATGCGTGCGGAGGGATCGCGGCGAAAGTTCTCGGCCACGGAGACGATGCGCCCATTGCGCTCGGCCGCGTCGAGAATTTGTTGGCAGGCGCGCACGGTGATGGCCAGGGGTTTTTCGACCAGTACGTGCAAGCCCAAATCGAGCGCCTGGCAGACGACGCGATGGTGCACCGAAGGATCGGTCACCACATCGACCGCTTCTATACCGGGGACCTGTCGCGCCATCTGCTCCATATCGGTGAAGGCCTGGGGGCGAACACCCAGGAGTTTCTCCGCCTCGGCAGCGGCCATCTCGGCGTTGTCAGCGTTGATATCGCAGACCGCGGCTAGCTCGATCTGGTCGAACGGTGATCCGAGCAGTTGTTTCAGGCCGTGCAGGTGGCGGGTGCCCATGCCGCCGCAGCCGATAAGGGCCAGGCGTACTTTGTCCATGGGGATTATGCTTTCCAGCCGGAGAAATTTTCCATGTCGGGATCGAGCGCCAGACCGCGGTCCTGGTCGAAATGGACGTCGGTCGAATGGGCGTGGTAGTCTTGGTCGCCGCGCGAGGTCAGATAGACTTCCTCTCCGCGCAGGCACACCGGCATTGTGTGCCACACCAGCACTTTCATACAGATTCCACTGCTGCCGTCAGAGTAAAAGGCGCGCAGTTCCGCGGGTTCGATCATCGGCTGTATCGGGGCGATGAAGAAGATTGTCGGGCAGTGCCGACTTGGGTAGAACGACTGACCCGCGTCATTATGACAGGCGAAATGGCCTCTGAGTCGTCCGGTGGACAGGTCGAGTGCGGCTGTCGTTGGGTCGTGCAGATCTGATCGCACCGTATAGGCGTTTTCGGTTAGTGCGCCCACCACTGCTTCTGGTTTGGCCTCGTCAAAGCTCGAGATGACCTGGCCGAATGGAGCAAAAGTCTCTTGCACCAACGGCTCTACCGCGACTTTGAGAATTTCTAACATTGCGTGCTCTCCTTTTAAAAGGGCAGTAGCATCGGCCCCATCCGCTTTAGCGAGGATCTCGCGATAGTGTTGGCTTTGGCGACCTGCAGTCGTTCCAGCGGATTTAAGTCGTCGGTGATCAGAGTCACGTGTTGTAGAGGGGGTGCTCGTTGTCGGGGGCGAGGGAAATCGGTTGGTGCGAGGCCAGGAAGACGAAGTCGAAGAAATTCTGCCCCGGCCGCGAGATTCGGGTCCTTCGGTGCTGGAAGAGTGCGATCAGAACGACTGAAATAAGCGACGACCACACGTAGAGACTGACTTTGTAAAAGGGGCCGATAATCCGCGTGCCCCCAAGTTCGAACATTATCACCGGGGCGCCGGTCGTCGCCACTGTGCCGTAGAGCAGCAAGCGGTCCCAGTGCCCCAGTGTTGCGTCGGTAGCGCATCCTTCACTCATTTTGCGCTTGTGCTTTTTTTTTGCTGGCCGCTTGGTTTTTTTGCTCGTAGAGCTTCATCTCAGTGGCGGCTCTGGACTGCAGGCCCTGGCTATTGTAGAGGCGGGCGAGGTGGAAATGGACCTCGGCGTTTTGGGGGTCCAGCTTGAGCGTCTTGGCGAAGGCTTGCGATGCCCGTTTGAGATCGCTGCCCATCATATAGGCCGCGCCGAGGTTGTTGTAGCCTTTGGCGTAGCGCGGGTTGAGCGACAGTACGAATTCGTAGTGCTGGATGGCCTCGTCGATCTTGCCCTGCCGCAAAAGCACATTGGCGAGATTGTTGCGGGCCGAGATATCCTGGTCGTTGATCTTGAGCGCCGCCGCGTACTCGACGGCCGCTTCGGCGTAGCGCTGTAAGCCCCCATAGAGCACGCCGAGGTTGTAGTGGGCGTCGGCGTCGGCGGGGTAGAGGCTGAGGATATAGCGGAAGCGTTCGATCTCACCGCTGACGGGTTGGATGCGTTTGAAGATCGTCAGTAATTGCTCACCCCGCTCTTGGTCGCCCTGCCGCAAGATGAGCGTAGCGAGCCGATGATAGGCTTCAGCAGCAAATGGATCGATTGTAGCGGCCTGCTTAAAGAGGCGTTCGGCTTCGTCCAGACGGCCTTGTTGCACGAAGATCTGACCGAGCCCGATATAGGGCGGGGCGTAGTCCGGGCGCAGGCGGATCACCCGCGCGAAATTGCTCGCGGCTCCTGCGACTTGCCCCTGTTTGCTCTGGATCTGTCCAAGACGGAAATAGGCGTCGCCGTAGGTCGTGTCGAGCTCGGTTGTGCGGATGAACGCGTCGCTGGCGTTGTCGTATTGCGCTTGGCGCTCGTAGATCACACCCAGGTTGTAGTGGATGGCCGGGTCGTCGGCCGCGCGTTCGAGGGCCTGTTGCAAGGTCTTGATGGCTTCGCTGTAGCGGCCGTCGTCGGCGTGGGCGATGGCGAGTTTGCGGTAGAGGTCGACCCGATCTGGATCCGTGCGCAAACCCTCTTGGTAGATGGCCGCCGCGTCGGCGTTGCGCCGTTGACGAACGTAGATATTGCCCAAAAGGGCATAGGCGTTGGTGTGGTCGGGGGCTAACTGCACGGCCTGTTCGGCCAGTTGGGCCGCCAGCCCCAGGCGTCCTTGGGTCAGGTCCAATCTGGCGAGCAACAGGCGGGCTTCGATGTGCTGGCTGTCGGCCTCGAGTACCTGTTTGCACGCTGCGACGGCGGCGGTGTACTTACCTGCCGCCGCTAGGCGTCGGGCCTCCGCGTAGCCGTCGATCTCGGGGGTGTGGTTTTCGCCGCAGGCGCTGAGCAGCGCGCAGACGACGCACAACCCCCACAGCGCCTTAAGACTGAGACGCGCCATACATGGTTGCCAGACGATCTTTGTAGATCGAGACGCTCGCGGCGTGTTTTTCCCGCAAGCGGTCGATTAGTTCGCCGTAGAGGCGACTCTCCTCCGATTTGATCCACCAGTAGCGAACCTGTTGTACCGCCTCTGGGTAGGGTTTGGGTTGTTCGTCGGTTTTCTCCACTACTTTAAATATGGAAAAACCGCCCTGGCGATGCGGAGTCGCGGTGATTTCGACCGGTCCGCCCAGGGCCCCCTTTTCCGCCACCAGCACCTCGGTTAGCAATTCGCCGAAAGACACCCGCTCGAAAGAGTGCATGTGGAAGCGGTTGTGCTCCCCTTGCTGATTTTCGCGGATGCTGTGGGCTGCGGCTAGAGTCGGCATATCCTCACCGGCTCGGATTCGCGCCGTCAGCTGCTCGGCTTCTTCACGCGTGGCGACGAGGATTTCCAGCACGGTCACTTCGCGGTCCTCGGTGAAGCGGCTCTGATGCGACTCGTAATAACGCCGGAGCGCCTCCTCGCTCTGGTCGACACGCTCTGAGACGTCGAGAGTACGTAAAGCCTCGACGAGCATCGCGCGCTTTTTGCGCTGTAACCAGTCGGCGACTTGCGGTTTTTGGTCAAGGCCACGGCGTTTAATCACCACGGGGAAGAGCACCTCGGGTACCAGATACGTCCGGACGAACTCGTCGAGACCGCTGCTGTCGGCGCTGACGGTAGCGACCCGGCGGACTTTCGGATAGAGGTCGAGGAAGTCCGCCAGCCTCATCAGACCACCGTCGTAGCGGCCTAAGACCAGAGCGGTTTTCGCCTCGATATCCGCATCGTCGCCGAGCACGACCTGTTCGACCAGTGTCGCCATGCCCTGTGGATCGAGTTCGACATTGTACTCCCGGGATAATTCTGTAATGAGTTCCCGGCGGCGTTCGCCGTAGGCGGCGACTAACGCGCCTTGGGAAAAGACCAGATAATAGCTGGCCGGCGCCGGGCGTTGATCGATGATCTTGTAAATGTCGTAACCGGCGGAGACCTTCAACGGCTTGCTGATTTCGCCTTCGGCTAGTTCGAAGATGGCCTCTGCCGCTGCGAGAGATACGTCCAAGTCCTCGATATTGCCCCGGCCAAAATAGGATTCCAGCACGCCCTGGTGTCGCCCTACCTGGCTGTGGGTCAGGTGTTCACCGGACAACTCTTCGAAGGGGGTTCCGCTCTCCAGCTTGCGCAGCGCTCTGGCGGCCTCGTCGGCGGTGGCGCTGCGGATGCGGGCCAGTTTCAACAGCCGGCTCCACTTACTCGCGTCCCACTGCCGCTTGATCTCTCCCTGCGGTAAGTCGATTTTGTCTTGGATTTCGATGCGGACGAATTCTTTGAAGAGCTTTTTTTCGCGTTCGCTTTCCCACTGTTCGACGAAACCCGGATCGGTATCGATACGTCGCGACTGGGCCTCCAGCAGCATCAGCTCCATATCGACCATGGTCTGGAGATATTCTTCGAATGCCTCAACGCCTTCTTTTTCGGAGAGCAACAGCGCGGGTACACCGTCTTTAAAGTGCTGCAAATCTTTAAACGAGATATTGGTTTCGCCGACGCGGGCTACGGCGTCTGTGTCTTCTTGGGGCGGGGAACTGCAAGCGATGGTAAGAAACAGCGAGCAACAGAAAACCGTGCGTATCGTCATATCAGCCCTTGTCTTCGTGCGGCGTGCGGGCGTAGTACACTTCGCGCTGGAACTCGTAGGGGATATCCAGCGTTTCCAGCGCCGCGTCGCGGAAGTCGAAACGCAGGGCCATATCGCGAACCCACAGCGTAAAGGTCTCGACGTCCCGGTCTAGCTGGGGAAAGACGAGGTAGCCCTCTTGCTCCTGGCCGCTGAAAATCATGTCGTCGGTAAACATCGTGCGCTGTAACACATCGCGGCGTTCCTTGAAATTCTTGCGTGAGTTGCCGCCGTAGGCCACGGCATAGGGCCAGTAATATTCTGTCAGGGACAACAGACTGAGGGACGGATAGTGGCGTCCGTTGGGGGCGACCAGTTCGATATTAGCCGGATTCAGGTGCACTTTAGGATAGGCGTAGTTCTTGACTTTTACCAGAAACACGGTGAAGCGCGTTGGCGCGCTGTCTTCGCCGGGTGGCGTCCAATCCCCGTAGGTGTAGGGATTGTTGGCGATGGTGTAGGGATTGGGCAGGATAAAACCTTCGGGGGCCTTCGATATGCCGGCGAACTGCCGGTTTAAGGCCTCGGGAGACATCGGCAGTATCGTGACCTCCAGGCGATCTTTCACAAAGGTAATACTGCGATCGTCCCCGATCACGTAATCTGTTGCAGTGATTTTAGTGGGGACGACCGGACCGGTAAAATGCCGATAACCGGGTTTTATCCCGCATGCTACGAGCGCAATCAGCGCCAGGAGTAAGAGGTTCGATTTTCTCATAGGGCTACCCTGCTTTTTCGAGTGCACTAATACAAAGGAGGAGGGACAGAAACTGCCCCTCCTCCTCCGCAAAAAAATGCAATACTGCCTACTTAGTCAAGTTGACTATTTAGGTGGCTCTTGATCCGGCCCCAACTCGCATCCTCGACCGCGGTGGCGAGCGATTCGTCGGCTTCGAGCAGGATATAATCGAGCATCTGGTCGCCCTTCTGGTCCTGACCGGTCGAGCCACCCAGCGGATAGAGCTGGTGCTTGGCGCCGGTCTCGCCGGCGTCGCCGTCGAGCGGACGCACGCCGATGTGGGTCACCTGGTCGTTGGCGAAATTGTGCCGGACCGCCTCCTCCTGGGTCACGCCGTGGATATCCCAGAAAGCGTTACGCATCTCAAAGGTGTAGGAGACGTTGGTTGAGAAATGCTCGGCATCCGGCGGATTGACCGTCCAGGCGATCTCGAAAATGTCGCCGGTGGGTGCGCCGTTAAATACATCAGAGCTCCACCCGATCGACGGCAGGTCAATGTACTCTAACAAGCTGTTAAAGGCGACCGGCTGGCCCGGCAACGGCTTGATGCGCAAGTGATAACGCTGCGCGTTGAGGACCTGGTCGACATTTTCACCCAGGAAGTCACCACCCGAGTGATCGGGATCAATGGTAAGCTGGATGCAGTCATCGTTCCACCAGCGCTTCTGGTCTTCTTCGAGCAGGCGCAGCGTATCGTCCTGGACGCGGATAAAGAAGTAGAACCGGTTGTCCGGGGGGGTGCTCCACGCCATCATAATACTGACGTCGTAGTCGTCTTTGGGTACGACTTCGCCACCGGCGGTGAACATGCCTTCGGTCGTGAGGATGAATTCCTCATCGATCCAACCCCAATCGTCTTCGAGGCCGTCGATGGTCATCGAGCTGGGATCGGGCACACCGGGGATGAAGTATTCGGCGCCGACGTGTGCCCTAGCTGGGTTGGCCAAAGCGAGTGTTACGGCACATACGGCTAAAAGTAATATATGCTTTTTCATTTGTTGCCCTCCATGAGGCGATGAATAGCAGTAATAAGAAAGCCCTCTTGTATTCTAATCACTGAAAACAAGGAGTTATCAGCGATCACTGTGAAATTTTAACTATAATATCGGCCTATAATATAGATATAAGGTGCAGTTGTCAAGAATTAAGAACTCCTTTCCTATATTTTATTCCTGACCTCATAAAACACTAAAAAAATAACAAATTATCGGCTATTTTCGAGGAATGATAACTGCCGTGTTCCCCCATTATAATATAATGTGCAGTTGTCGGGGATTAATATCCTCTTTCCTGTATTTTATTCCTGACCAGTGCTGGCGAAGATTCTAATATATCCTAACGAGGTATTGCGTTCTTCTTGCTCGAAATTCTGTCGCTCTATCTGTATCCCCGCGTTTAAAGTCAGTTGATAGCCCAGGTAGGCCGAAGTGTTGGAAAATAGAATAGAGTAGACGCGGCTGGTGAAGTCTTCGGCGAAACCGACCTGGGGTTCGGTTGGGCGGTCGCGCAAATTTTCGAACCAGCTGAATTCGAGCCCGAGGGCGATCCAGGTCTGCTCGACAATCGAATAGCGGGAGACCAGGAACAGGGTCTCTTCCAGTTCCCGGATCTGCAAACGCGCCGGGTCGGTGGGGGTTTCGCGTTTGAACGTGCTCTTCCACTTGGGCCAGATCGTCAGGTTTGGGCCAAGGGGGATGGCGTAGTCGGCTTTGGTGATCAACCCGAGAAAGGAGCGATTGCGCTTGATATTGGCCTGGGCGCCGCGCTGCTTAAAGTATTCGTGTTTGATTTTGGCAGCCGCGTTGAGGTTGCCGGTGCGGGTGTAGCGCGTCTCGAAATAGACACTGTTGATAAAGGTGTCCTGATTGTCGAGCGGATCTGTGAAATCGGTCCGGCCCGTCGGGTCCACCCAGAACAATCGGTCTTCGGCGATATTGTCCTTGACGAATTTGATGTGCTCGAAGAGCGAGATCCGCAAGCCAGGGTAGTTCCACCGGGCCGTAAACAAACCGTAGTTGGCCCAGCTCTCGCGCGCCGAACTCAACTGGCGCTCGCTCATACGCCCCAAGGTTATTTGTGCGTCTTCGTTTAGCATCAGACCGCCATAAGCGTTGTAGCCGCGATGATCCCTGTCGTAGGGGTAATCGGGTTGGCGGTCGTCTTCGAAGCGGTCGATCAGGGTATTGTTGTTCATATCCATCCCGAAGAGAAACTCGGGGGGATCGACCGTGTAGCGCAGGAAGGGCTCGCTATAGTCGGGGCGCCCGTTGCGGTTCTGGTTGAAATCGGAGACGAAGTCGTTGTTTTCGTCCAGACCGGGGAATACTTCAAGGTCTGCACCGACTGAACCTCCCGAAGCGGCGACTCCTGAGCCGAACTGGCCGGACCGCTGCCAGTCGGCGAAGCGGTCCTGGTCGTCGTTGTCGTCGACGAATTCAAAGAGGTGGAAGATCTCGTTGCCGTAGTCGATACCGCCGAGCGAGTTGGCCATAAATGCCGTCGTGCTGTAGTCGGGGTCCATCGTGAACAACTCGCCGTAGCCGAACCACGGGTAGCCGGTGTAGGAGGCGGTGAGATAGCCGGCCTCGGCCCGGTCTTCGGCCAGGGTGTGTTGTTCGAAGTTCTGGTTGGGGAAGCGCCGGAAGCGCCGGCTGCGCACGAATTCGGCGCGCAGGTCTAACCCCCCGAAACTCAAAATCTCGAGATCGACGCCGAGCACTTCGCTGCCGGTGGGTAAGCCGTATTGGAAGCGCAGGAATTGCTGGTTCGAGCCGTCGGTGATTTCGCCGTCGGCCTGGGCCACGGGCAGGAAGACCGGGTCGCCTAGACGGTCGGTCTGCAAGTTGGAAGTGATGTCGATGCGGTAATCGTTGGCCAGGATCAGCTCGAACTCTATCGTGCGGGCCTCCTGGTAGGTCGGCACCTTCTCGGTGGGGCGGAAGCTGTTGCGGATATCGTAGATCAACTCGATGTTGTCGACGCCCTTGGCCTCTAGGCTGCCACCCGTGCGGATGCCGCCGCGGACGATTGGGGTGATTTCTGGGTGGACCTCGCCGTCGATCAGCAACCGGTCAAAAAACAGCAGCGCCCCGTCGTTGCCCGACTCAGGCGAGTCGTCGGAGATCAGGATCGTCACAGTTTCGACGCTGCCCGTATTCTGTGGTGTGGTCAGGACGCCTTTGAGCGAATTGTTGCCCATATCCAGCGTGCTGCGCGCGTTGTGCGCGCTGACCCAGGTTGCTCCCACTTTCGCGAAGTCGCCCACCTGGGTCACGCCCCGTGCACCGAGCATGCGGGTTGAGTTCTCGACCAGGGCTGCGGCTTCCGACTGGGTCCTGGCCGAATTAGCCGGCGAACTGATCCGAGAACCGAGGAAGGTGAACGCGTACTTGTCGGTAAGGAAGTCCCATTGCAGGCCGTTGAACGTCGGTTTGGAAAAGGTCAGCGGAGTCAGTGTCGTGCGGATGGCGTCGCTTATCGTCAGTGCGGTGTGGAACTGGCCCTTCTGGGCGGATGAGATCATTACCCGGTCAAACCAACTGCTATAACGGGGGCTCTTAAAGATGCCGCTGCCTTGGCGCAGGGGGTTGTTCTCGGTCCAGTCGTAGAGCGTCCAACCGCGGGCGATATAATTGCCGAAGAGGTCGTAGTGGCGGTTGCCTTCGAGCTGGATATCGACGTAGCGTTCGTACTCGTCGCGGGCGTAATTGCTGTATTCCCAACCTCGCCAGCTGTATTCGTGGTACAGATTCTGCGGCAGGTAGAATTTTCTGCGGTTGGGGGCTAACGCGCCGGGATGGATCCGCACGCCGCGTATACCCGGTTCGGTTATTGGTCGATAACCCGTGGTCAACTGTGCTGACGCGGTGCTCGGGTACTGATACAAGAGCGCCAACGCGAAACATGCACAGACAAGCGATTTTATTTGAGACAAAGACATAGCAACCCCTCCCTCAAGAGGCTCTGTCCAATGGAACTATATTGCCGACGGATCTCTGCACGAGGCCGGCGGCTAGACAGGTTTAGTAAGCTACATTGATAATCTGCGATAAGCCCTGAACATCAGCTTGTGCATCTACTTCTATCTTGACTACGTAAATTCCCGGCGGCACCCGTTGGCCCGAGGCATTTGCTCCATCCCACGGGTAAACGAGAAAACCGTCGGCACTGCGATCACCCGTCAACGAGCGGACTAACCGCCCATCGAGCGAATAGACATTGACCTCAACGGGGGTGTCCACTTTTAGGACGGCAAAGCGAATTTCGGTTTGATCGCCGACCCCATCGCCATTGGGCGTGATGACCTGCGGTGAGATCGTGACTTTGTCGAGCAAGCTCGAGGCCCCGGGCACTTCCGGCAGGAATACCGTTGTGGCGGCCCTTCCGGCCGGGTCGACTTGCTGCCAGAAATCTATCTCGTCGGTATGGCCGACAAAGGCGTTGAACAGATAGGGGTTTTCGAATACGTTGACCCGCAGGTCGATCTCGACCGCCTGGCGGGTGATTACCTGTGGCAGTTGCACTATGATCGAGTCGGGCATCAGTTCCAGTGATAGCGGTTGAATCTCGGCCCCGTTGACGCGAATCCCGATGCTCTTGAGATCGGCCTGCGAAGGCGTGTCCAACCGCAGGCGGTCAAACCCCCGATCCCCGCTCGCGAAGTCGGGTCGCAGCACGTAGGTAAAACTCTCAGGCTCGCCGACGTGCGCCTCCTTGGGGGTGACCTCGCCAAGCGCTCCGTTGAGAAACGAGTCGGTATAGTTGAGCCGCAATCCGTGCAATGTCGGAGCTACGTCCGGGCTGTCTGATTGCAGTAGCACCCTGAACTGCACGTAACGCCTGGGGCTGGGCGAGAGGAACTCCTGACCGGAAAAGAGGTAGGTGTTGCTCCAGCCGCTCCAATCCTGGCTCGGTCGAAGGTAGGGTACGACATCGCCTTTCCACTGTTTTTTCAAGGCGTTGTATTCATCCTCGGTGATTTCGTAGCCTTTGCGATGCCAATAAGTATTGCCCTCGTCGAGACCGCTGCCCGAGCGCGTCTGGGCTAGGATCTGGGTGCCCGGTGGCAGGTCCGCTTCCCATTCGAGGGTGCGATAGACCTTGGGGCGGTCGTCTATTTTAATGAAGTCGGAGCGCAATTCCACTTCGGCGATATAGCCGGTGGGTATGACTACGACTTCGGCCATCGCGCCACTGCTGCTGCCTCCGAAGACCATTTGCAAATGGCGCAGCGGCCGGTACGGCTGCATCAGATAGGTAATCGGCTCGGGGTTGTTCCAATCGTTGGGGGGCGGGAAATCGAAGAGCACGTCGAAATCGGTATCGCCGGAGGGCTTGAGCGTCCCGTCTGAACCCAAGAGTCGGTGGCTGAGAATCCGTGGCCGGCCCCAGGTGGTGGTCTCTTGGAACGCCACGAAGAGGACGCGGTTGACCCAATAAGTAGCGCCTAGGTCCCATTTCCACTGGGCAATGAACTGACCGGTTTCGCTCCAGTTGAGCTCCTCCCAGAAGGTATTGACGTTGCCGTCGATCATCGCTGGGGCGCGTTCTTTGCCCTGGTCGTCAAGCATCCCGCCCCGCTCTATGGTCTCTCGGGCGATATTCTGGCCGAATGCAATGACCTCGACCTCCGCCAGCGCCGCGTCCTCGCTCTTGGCGTCGGCGATGATGCGGATGTACTGGGTGGGGGCGAAAGCCGTGGTGGTGTCGGCGCTGATATTGGCCTGGCCAAAGCTGAGCACTCTTTTGGTGGCCTCGCCGAAAGACACCGGGTACTCGACCAGCGTCTCTTCGTTGCGCTTGGTCGTGCCGCCGATGAGGTTAAAGAGAAAGACGTCGTCGGTGATCGACTGAAATTTGCCGTCGGAGCCGAAAACCCTGAACGACCGCAGCGGACGAGCCCCTTCCTCGTCGGGGAAATGCAGGCGAATTTCCTTGACCGCTACCATCCGGCCTAGATCAATTTCGAGCCACCACTTGTCGACACCGTCGTCCTGGTCGGGCTGCCAATGAGTGCCAATATCATCGTCGATAATCAGGTTGGCGTCCGCTGCGTTGGAACCGGCTTTCCAGACTCCGCCGCGCTGCTCGCCGGCTTTTAGTTTGTGCGTAAAGAGCGGTGCGCTCGGGGCGGCGTTGAAAGGTTGCTCGAAGCGGATGGGCTTTATCGAACCGTCGTCCCTTATGTTCAGGGTGCCAACTGGGAAATCCCATGTCTCCCATTGGGTCTTGGTATTGATCTCAAAGGATTCCTGAGCGTGGGCGGACCCGGCCAGGAAAAACAACGTCAACAAACGACCCAATAGTCGGTTCATTAGAACCGATCCTTTCTCAGTATGCTACACCCATGCTACTGGTGCGCACAAAAGTTTCTCGTTCGGTATGGACTTGGATTACAGCGACGTAAATCCCCGGTGGGACAACCTGCCGCTGGTCGTCGCGCCCGTTCCAAGTCACTGCGTAGGCGCCGCTGGTGCTATTGGCGTCTAGCACGGTGCGCACCCGCCGGCCAGCCAAGTCGTAAATAGCGACTTCGACGCCCACGGGTTTGACTAATTGCAAAAGACTGTAGTTCAATTCCAGCTGGTCGTTGATGCCGTCCCCGTTGGGGGTAAAGACTGGGCTGCTGAGCGCGAGCGAGGACACTAGGTTGCCTGTGGAAGCGGCGGACGTCAATACTCGCAGAGCATTGGTCAGGACCTCGGGATTGGCGTCGCCGGGTTGCACCCGCTGCGGCACTTCGTTGGACTCGGAGTCGAAGACCTCGGCCTCGACAAAGGTGCCCTGGACGAAGATTTGCGCGTCGAGCACCGCGCGCATCCGGTGGATACCCGGACCCGGCCGCTGCGAGGAGAAGAAGATCGTCAAGCTGCCCGTTTCGGCCCAGATGCTGTCGGGTACGACTTCTGTCGCGTTTTCCCCCATGAAGAACTGCCGGAAGACCGGTGTCGATTGGGGGGTGAGAATCCGTAGGGCGTCGAAACCGGTATCGGCTTCCTCGACTTCGGCAATGACGTCGTAGGCGAAGGTCGTAAAATCGCCGGCGGGCACGATGGGCACGTCGCCGACGGGACGGGGGTCGTCCAATTGCGAGATCTCCGCAACCAATAGCTGGGCCACGGGCGGGATCGTGTGTTCGACACTCAGCGACCTGAGCCGCAGACCGTCGAGAATCGCGCTACTTTCGATCCGGACCTCGAATTGGAAGTAACGCCTGGGGCTCGGTAATTCGATCGGCTGGCCGGACTCTGTGAAGGGAGGCGACCACAGGCTCCAGTTGACCTGGTCGTCGTCAATCGGTCCGCGCACACTTTCGTCGAGGGACCTGTACTCGTCCTCGGTGACGACCTGCCGTTCGCGGGTGAAGAGGTTGGTGTATTCGTAGTAGATCCGTGGGTTGTCGTCGAGCCCTGTGCGCATCACCACTGTGACTTCGGCGTCGGCCGCCGGCTCGATGACTAACTCGTCGCCGACTTGGCGCAATTTTTCCACCACCCACTCCATGCGGCTGAAATTGGCCGGTTCCCCCAGGTCGATTGTCTGGGAACGATAGTAGCCGGTTGGTGCGAAGCCCGAGCCAAAAAGCTGGAATTCGGCGATCTCAAACGGGCTGGCCGAGGTGACTTCCAGTGCGATATAGCGCACGAATTGCAGGGGGAAGTCGATTTGCGTCGTAGTCTCGCGGGTGAAATCGACGCGCTTGAGCGGAGCGTAGATCGGTTCGTCTTGCTCGTTGAAGGTGGAGCCGTCGTTGACTTTGAGCACATAGCCGCGAATATAATCCTGGCTGAACGGGCGACCTTCCGAACTGATGCCTTCTATACGTGGGAAGAAGGCGATTCGATTCGCGGGGAAACGCGTGCCCAGATCAAAGTAGAATTTGGTGCCATTCTGGGAGGTTCCGAATTTTTTGAAAGACAAATTGGTAGAGGTAGTATCAATGCCATCGACGATTTCCAGCAGCGGTCGTACCACCGCTATATTGTCCCAGATCAGCGCTTCAGCCCGTTCTTGTACGTAGCCAGGGGGGAAGGCTTCGGCCCAATTTAAACTGGAAATGACGTTGTCCTCGGAGGTAAAGGCCACGAGTTGGATGATCCCCGGCGTATCGAAATTCATCGCGGTGGAACTCAACTCTTGATCCCGCCAGGCAATGCCCTCGTTCCCGCCGACAGCCCACTTGATTACTTCCGCACCAGCGGGCTGTACCGCCAGACACGCTACAGCAGCACAGCTAGCAATTAGGCGATATAACTTTGCGAGTGATATGTCCATCGTCCGCAACTCCATTATGTGCTAATAAGCAACGGCGATCGATCCCAAGCGCACGATGGCGCCCCGGTCCGTATCCACCGCGATCCGCGCCAAATAGACCCCCGGCGCGACGATCTGTCCCGCGTTGTCGCGCCCGTCCCAGCGCAGCGTATGCCGGCCGGCGCCCTGCACTCCGCCCGACAAACGACGGACTCGTTGTCCCGCCAATGTCAGCAACTCGATCTTGACCTCGACGGCGTTCAGCACGCTGAATAGCGTATAGGTGATTTCCACCTCGTCGTTGATCCCGTCGCCTTGGGGGGTAAAGGTTGTCGGTGTCATCGCGACTTCGGAGAGCACCGATTTCAACGTCCCTGATTCGACCAATACCCGCAATTGGTCAGTGCCCAGCTCTTCGCTGGCATCGCCGTCTTCGACGCCCTGCGGCAATGAGCTGCTCCGCCGATCGAAAACCTCGGCGCGAAACTGGTCTGATGCGCCATAAACGGCCGTCTCCAACCGCAAGCGAAGTTTGTTTTCGGCATCGGGTCCAAGCGGTTGTGGCAGGTAGACCACGAGGTCGCCGTCCTCGTCGACGACGCTGTCGGGCTCCACCACTGTCAGCGGCTCGCCGATTTGCAAGCCCAGCAGCTTGCCCGCAGAGGGCAGCCCCAGGCGCACCGCATCGAAACCCGTCTGCCCTGTGCCGGAAAACTCAGCGCGTAAATCGAGGAGGAACTCGGTGACCTCGCCGGCCGCTACTTGGATTACCTTGCTGTCGGGTTGCAACTGGTCGACTGTGGCGATTTCGCCTATGACTCGGTCGGCCAATAGCGGCGAAGTTTGGATCTCCAACCAATCCAAGCGAGCGAAGTCCCATAGCGTATCGGTTTCGAGTCGGATGTGCAGTTGGATATAGCGGCCTCTTGGCACTCGCGGCCGCTGGCCTGAGTTTCTGATCGGCGGCGACCAGAAACTCCAGCTATTGGTATCGTTGGCGATGATGCCCTGCCAGCCCACCGCCGGCGGATCCCACGGCCAGACCCGCGGTTTGAGGCGGGTATAAACATCCTTGGGCACTTCGATCGGCTGCGCCAAATCGTTAAACGAGTGGAACGCGACGGGACTGTCGTCCAATCCGGTCCTGATCTCGATCGTAGCTCCCGCACTGGTAGTGGTGACCTCGATCAGGTCTTCGCCCTCGCGGCGCCAGGTGCTCAGCCCGTAGTTTACACGGCCGATATTGGCCAGATCGCCCAGGTCAATTACCTGTGAAAGCCAGCGCGCCTGGGGCACGAAACCGCGGCCGTAGACCTCTAGCTCCGCCAGTGCATAGCGCGTAAATTTGCGCGGGTCGTCGGGAATCACCCGCATGCGGAAGAAGCGCAGATACTGCAGTGGGAAGTCGATATCGATAACGGCTTCGAAGTTTTGTTCGATACTGGTCAGCGTCTGTTCCAATGGCAGGTAGTAATTCGTTTCCTGCGTGCCTGATACACCCGAGCGAAATTCGGGGGGCAGCTGGGTTTCGACGGCGACCTTGTTATTGGTGGTAGTGAGTTCGTAGGACTCGAATTTGTAGTTGGGCCGATAGGGCTCCTGCAGGAAGGAATCGTTTCCCTCTGGGGGGACCAATACGAAGCGGTCGGCGGGGATCTGCATGCCCATATCTAGCGTATAGAACTCGCCCCAGATACCGCCCAGACCGCCGTTGCCCTGAAAGTCACGCCCCTCGTAATAGGTGTTGATATCGCCGTCGATAAATTCCATCGGGTTGGCGACATGACCGGGGCGGGAAACATCGCCGATCGCCCGCCAGATGCGGGGCATGCCCTCCTGGTAGTCGATGTCGATCGGCTGCCGATAGCGCGTCCAGTGGCGCAATTGCGTTACGACGTTGACATCGGGCTTGAGCTCTAGCGGTTGCAGCGCACCCGGAGCGGTGGTGTTGTCAATCATCAGATTCACTTGGGTATGCTCTTCCCAAGCGAGACCGTCCGCACCGCCGAGGCGGATCTGCGTTACTTGTGCACCAACCGCGCAGATCTGCCCCAGGGCCATATACGCCACTATCAGACAGAGTCTGGATCTCATACCGGTCTTCTCCAAAAAAAGAGATGGTTCACAGCCATTATTATTTCGGGAGTGATAGTACAACAATGCTTGGAAGTGATTGGTAATAAAGTTACCAATTCACCAATCAAACGCGCTGTATTAGGTGGAATGTGTGGGAATATCCCACCTAAGCATTAATATGTTTACCCGCATAATCAATGACAAGTTTTATTAGTGATGCAATATAACATAAAAAGGCAGAAATATGTCAAGATTTTTAATCAACCCCAAAAAATCACATTCCAGGTCATTCCCGTAAAATGGTCGATAATTAAATAAAAACCGCCCGGTGTAAAATAGCCGAGAATCATCCCCATAAAAAAGGGTCGCGTCTTCAAATAAAGTTGGACTCCCCCGTATTTGAGCACGATGACCTTGATCAGCCAGGCGATAAACATATTGACCCACAGGTGATCCATGATCCAGATCGGGCCGATTACATAACCTAATGGATGCAATGGCCACCAGATATAAAACCAACGCGCGGCCATCAACCCAGTCATGATCAGTGAACCAAGGCCCATGTTGAACCATCCCCAACCGTAGACCTCGCTTGGGGTGCGTATAAACTTCTCCACATAGCCGTAGCTACCATCGCTCCAGAGCCACAGGTTGATTGCCCCGTATTTGTGGCCCAAAATCATCACCATCCACAGCGCTCCACCCATAGCCACAACTAGCGCCAGCACAATAATCCAGAATAATGGTCGGCGATTTTTGCCCAGTTCCTCGCCTAATCGCAGGCTATTGGCGGTGGAGACCATGACGAAATTGCGTCCGGTAGTCCAGAGAAAAGTCGTTGCCAACACGACCAGTCCCTGGGCGCCGATGACGGACGAACCGACGGCCGAAACCAGAATGCCGGCAGGTATGATTGGGGGCGAGCCATCCGAAAGGCCGCCCTCGGCGACCACGCGCGAATAGCCGAAGATTACCACGACCCCGAGAAAGAGAATCGCCAGCCCGAAGATGGCCGGCAATCCGGCTAGCCACAGCCAGCCGACTATCGTTGCACTGGAGGCAAAGAACATGATCACCGCTGTGCGGTAGGAGAGGATTTCACCGCTGTCGTCGATACTATCGTCGCCTTTAAAGGCTTTGCGCCACACGCCGCGAAGATGGGTGCGTGCCGTCCAAATGCCACCGAGGAAGAGTACCAGGATTGCACCCATCGACTGATAGGCTAGAAAGGGGTCGTGCACCGCATGGCCGGCGCCCCCGGTCTCGGTACTGGCTACGCCCAGAACGCCGAAGATGCCGCGAACAAAAAAGGACAACAGGTTGAAAAACCACAGGCTGAAAGCGATATCGGTCTTAAGGAAATAAAAGAAGCCGATGATATTGAACCGCAGCGCCACATAGAGGTCAGCGGTGCGATGGAAAATAGGCACGTCCATGCGTATTGGGTCGACGTCATGGGCGATGGGCATCAACTCGGGAAAATAATTGTAGAGCCCGTGCAGGGTGCCCCAGAGTGCCGGAATGGCGAAACCGGCCCACATCATGGGGTTTTTAAAGAACGGGCTCAGTTTTTCGTCTTTTTCGCCTTCTTCGGTCATCGCCAGTGGCACCTGCATTAGCGGGTAGATCAGTCGTTCGTGCTCGATCCACTGTTTGCGCATGATCGCCATCAGGGAGATCATCATCAAGAAGAGCGCGCAGATAAAGGGCGTCCATACCCAGATGACCGCGCGCCACACCTCCCAGGGAATAAGCTCTCCCTGCCCGCTACCCTCGTAAAATTTACGTACGACTTGCAGGTCGTGGACCATCAACCAGTCGGGTATATGAGGGTGGATCAGGTCTCGCCATTCGTTTTCGGTGGTGGCGTAGTAGAAGGGATAGCTGATGGCGCTGAGGAACTTGCCGACGAAGAGAGTGGGAATCGGCGAGGCCATTACCATCATGATATAGACGACTAGCAGTTCGCGCCGGCTTAACCCGGCGCGCGGGTGGATAAATTTGAGCAAGGGGTTTATAAAGAGACCGAGCAAGAAGAGCAGGAATACAGCGCCGGGCATACTGGTGCCCAGGGCCATAAAAGATCCGTGCAGATAGAGTGTGCCGTAAGCGGCTCCGGCCGATACGCTGAAAGCGCCTATACATCCTACCAGCACCGATTTTATGGTAAAAGCCGGTCCTATGAACTCGTTTGTAGGACTGGCTTCCTGAGTCGGTGTCAAGTCTTGTCGCGGTTCCATTATATGTCGCGATCTATAGCGATGAATTATCCATAAAGTTTCTTGACTAGCGCGGCAGGTTTGCCGTTGACGGTCGCTGGGGCCAAAGCCATTTCGCCAAAGATGATAGGAAAGCTCTGGCCGGTATCGAGAGTGCGCGTTGATGCATCCATATAGGTTACGCTGAAGGCGCGCCGGGGCGACGTGGTGGAATTTGTGCCCGAACGATGCAGCAGAAAGTTGTGTAGCAAGATGGCTTCTCCAGCCTCTGCTTCTAATTCGATCACCTTTTCCACCGGTGCGTAATGGTCTTGGGTTTCTTCGGGGAGGTAGTGATTTTTGTTGATGATACCGTATTGATTACTACTGGGTACGATTTGCATACAGCCGGTGGCAATCGTAGCCTCGTCGAATGCGGTCCACACGGTAACGATGGGGTTGGTGTCGATGCCCCAACCGACGCCGACATCTTGGTGCCAGGGTAGGGGTTGGCTGACTTCAGGCGGTTTGTTCATAAACATCGAGCGGAAGACCGAGACTTGTTCGCCGATATAGCGTTGTGCGATCTGGCGGAAGAGGGGGTGTTGAATGTAGGTCAAAAAGAGCGGGTCTTGTTCGAGGTCGTCGATGCGTCGATAGGCTAGGGTTGCGACCTCGTTGCCTATGGTCTGGCGCGTCGTTCCGTCGGTTTCAAAAAGCTGCATTCGCATGTGTTCGTATTTGACATGGCCGAGCATAATATCGTCGATGCGTTGTTGTATCGCACTCAGTTCGCCGGCGGACAATACCTTACCTAACCGCAGATAACCTTGGTCCATAAACTGTTCATGATGGGTGTCATCAAAGGCATCAAGAGTGTACATGTTTACGGTCTCCATCTGAACATTAGTTATGCGCTATGCGAAATAACTTCTGATTTGGGCGATACAATACAGCTTTGGGGGCTGTAGTGCAAACTGTTTTTCTACCCGGTTGCAAGATGGTTTGCATAACAGTTTCCAGATGAGAGAGTGGTCAATTTGGAAATAAGAGAGGAATTACTCGTATTTTGCCCGTATTGGGGGGGCTTGCAGAGTTGGTGACCAGAGTGGGCAGGCTTGCCAACTCTGGCCTTAGATTAGTCTGGGTAGATGACTAGGAGTTGGTCTGCTGCGACATTTTGCAAGCGCTGTATCTGACCATTGGCCCAGCGGATTTCGACCTCGTCAACCTCAGTGCGGTCTCCAAGCCCAAAAAAGGGGCGCAGTGCGTTCTGGCACATATAGCTCGATCCAGTTCGCACTACGTCTATCTGCACTAAATCGCCCGCTGTGACCTTTACCTCGGCGCCGACGCCGCCCCCGTTCAATTGCAAGCTCAACCAGTGCTTTGCATTGCCGCCGTCGTTGCGCAAGAGTACGGCCGGTTGGTTGTTGTTGGTGACTGCGACATCGAGGTCACCGTCGTTGTCGTAGTCACCCATCGTTGCGCCCCGGCTTACCTGCTTCAACCGCAGACCCGGGCCGAGTTGATTGCTCACATCGGCAAAGCGGCCTTGGCCATTATTGCGGAAAACCTGATTTTGCTGCGCATAAGTCACCGCGTCGAAGAGATGTATATTGTCGTCGAGATGGCCATTGGCGACGAAGATATCGCGATCACCATCGTTGTCGTAGTCGAAAAAGAACGTGCCCCAGGCCAGAAATTGGAGACTCGGCACCCCCAGCCCTGATTGAAAGGTGATATCGGCGAAAAATCCGTTGCCCAAGTTGCGATAGAGACTATTGGTCTCCCATTGGTAGTTGGTGACGAGGAAGTCGAAGAGCCCGTCGTTATCGTAGTCGCCGACGTCGACGCCCATGCCGGCTAGGGGTTTCCCCATGTCGTTATAGGCGACCCCGGCCAGGGCGCCGACCTCTGCGAAGTGACCTCCATCATTGCGGTAGAGTAAGTTGGGCGAGCGGTCGCCGGCCACGTAGAGATCGGGGTCGCGGTCCTGGTCGTAATCGATAAAGAAGGCCCCCAATTCCTTAGCGGCGGCGGGCAACAGGCCCACTTCATCGGCGATGTCGGTGAATGTGCCATTGCCATCGTTGCGATAAAAAACATCCCTTTGCGGCGCGAAGGCCTCCGGACCGCAATAGACCGCAATGCCTTCGCCCCGGATACAGGGTTTGTGCAGCGAAGGGCGGAACTCGGCGTAATTGCCCACGAAGAGATCGAGGTCGCCGTCGGCGTCGTGGTCGGCAAAGGCGGCGCCGGTGCTCATCCCGGGGTTGGCCATTTGTGGGCCGGCTACCTTTGCCGCGGCCGTCGCGTCGGTGAAGGTGCCGTCGCCTTCGTTGCGGTAGAGAATATTCGGGCCGTAGCAGGTAATGTAGAGGTCGAGGTCGCCGTCGCCGTCGTAGTCGGCCGCGGCGCAACCTAGCCCGTAACCTGAGTCGGCGACCCCGGCGAGAGCTGTCGCGTCGGCGTAGGTGCCGTCGCCTTTATTGCGGTAGAGTGCGCCCGGCCCGGCGCTATTGACGAAGTAGAGGTCGAGCCATCCGTCGGCGTCGTAGTCGAAGAAGACTACGCCGGACCCCATCGTCTCCATCGGATATTTCTCGCCCGTACCACCGTGCCGGTGGTGAAACGCGATCCCGGCTGCCGCCGTGGCATCGACGAATTGGACCTCGGCTGCTGTCGGCGCGGGCAGCAGCCATAGCGCGGCGGCCAAGACGCTCCGGCTACAGCGGGAACCAACGGACGCCCTGCCTTTCGTCGTTCTCACGGAATAAGGTGTTTCCTTTTAGCGCTCAAAGCCCGCAATCCCGGTCGCCGCTTCGCCAGCATCTGAGAGCGGTCTAATAGTGCTCTTGCATGAATTTGATGCCTGGCGCCATGACCGGCGGCCATGGCGCCGGGCTCTTTTATCTGCGCTTGGCTTCGGCGGCCGATTCACTGGCGCCTTGGCCGGCTGACATATTGCGCATCATCTGGGTCACGTCGCCAAAGCCTTTGAAGGCGACGACGGCGACGACGACATAGAACATCGCGCTGGCGACGATAAAGATGATTTTCCACAGGGCTTTCCAGGTTTCGACGTCCATGGCAATTAATCCATATCGTTAAAGTCTAGGGAACGCGGCGGGTGTGAGCGCTGCGTGAGCGAGGCGACGATCAGCATAGCGAGACCGCCGACGATAAAGCTGGTGAGCCCAACGAGGTTAGAATTTTCGACCAAGGGCAATAGGAACGCGGGCACTGACTCCTGGTTCTCGGTCATGATCAGGAAGTTGAGCGGTACCAGTGCGCCCAAGACCAGCGCGGTGTAGGCGCCCGGAGTGTTGGCCTTTTTCCAGTAGAGCCCGAGTACTATCGTGCCGACGGCGCCGGAGAAATAGATGCTGCCAGTGACGTACATAAAGCGGAAGGCCGTTTCGGGCAGTTGGTAGAGTGCGCCGAAGATGGCCAGAAAGGCCGCGAGAATCACGACGATGGCCCTGACCCAATAAATTTCGCGCTCGCTCGATAGCCCGCCCCAGGTGCCGTCCTCCTCGCGCTCGCCGCTCGACCCAGCGAGCATGGCCTTGATCGGCGATACGACATCGCGGACAATGACGCCGCTCCAGGCCAATAGATAGCTGTCGTGCGTCGACATAAAGGCGGCGAACATGCCGGCCATCATTAAGCCGGCGATGCCGATGGGCAGGATTTGCCCGAGCATCTCAGGCATCGCGTAATGCGGATCGAGGTCGGGATCGCCGAAATAGGTCAGCGCCGCGATGCCCCAAAACATCGGCACCATCGCGCGGCCCATGACGGTGGCGGCGGAGATCCAGAAAACGCGGCGGGCGACCTTGGGGCTTTCGGCGCTCAAAGGCCGCATCATCTCGGGTTGCCAGACTACGCCGACGAGTCCGACGCAGAATAAAAATAATATCATTGATATGCCATACGCGGGGTTGGCGATCGGGTCAAAGCCGATGTCTCCTTTATGCAGTTGCACGGCCTGGACCATATTCTCCCAACCCAGTTGCGGATGGTTAAAGATGATATAGGTGCCGAAGAAGAAACCGAGCGCCAGTAATACGAACTGCGCGAAGTCGGTGAGTACCACCGAGACCATGCCGCCCATCAGCGTGTAGAACACGACGATGATCAGCATCGCGACCATCACGTAGTTGACGTATTCCTTGTCGAGACCGGTGAAGCCAACTACGAATTTACTGCCTAAGATGGGGAAGAGCCCCATGTTGAGGGTGCCGGCGAGCGTGAGGATAATACCGCCCAATAGGCGGACGCCGCGCGTGTATTTCATTTCGTAGAATTCGGGCACGGTCATCACTTCGAGATAGCGCAGGCGGCTGACGATAAAGCCGGTGCGGCCAATGATCAATGTAGTGATTAGCGCCATGATGCCGAAGACGAAGGGCACGAAGCCGTATTTAAAACCCTCTTCGGCCATATACATGACGGTGACCAATCCGAGGCCGGTCGAAACCATGGTGGCGACGGCCATATGGGTTTTGAGCCCGCGGCCGGCGACGAGGAAATCGGAAATGCCCTTGATGGCACCGCGCGCCAGGGTGCCGGCGATGATGGTGCCGCCGACATAGACAAGCACTATGGCGTAATCGATCCAGCTAAGATGCATATAGACTCCTGCGTCAGTGGTGTATAAAGCGCTGCTAATATAATATTTTCGCGAATGGCTGTCACCTGATAGATTATTGACGATAGAAAGATGATCTATTATAATGGCTAAGGTCTTTAGATTCTTGAGTCTGAGGAAAGAAGGGTTGCGTTACCTATTTTTGTATGAGTCGAAGGGAGACCATATGATACGATAGTTGCGTTGCCTATTTTTGTATGAGTCGAAGGGAGACCATATGATACGACAAATGAAATGGTTGTTATTGCTAGCCATCTATGCCGGCTGTGCCGGTGATGGCTCGACCTTGGGGCCCGATGGCACGCTGGCGAGCGATGACGTGGTCGACGGTATGGATGGCGACGAAGTGGAATTGCCGCCGACGGATATCACCTTGGCGCAGATCAGCGAACAGATTTTTTCGCAGAGCTGCGCTTTTAATGGTTGCCATGGTGGTGGGACACCGGCGGCGAATATGTCGTTAGAGGCCGAGTTTGTCGCCGCAGAGATTATCGGCGTGGCCAGCACTCAGCTGGCGGATTTTAAACGCGTCGATCCGGGCAACGCGGAAGGATCTTATCTGCTCAAAAAAGTGCGCGGCGATTCGGATATTGTGAGTGGTCAGATGCCGTTGGGTGGCGTGTTGTCGGACGAGCAGATTGAGATGATTCGCGAGTGGATCGCGGGTGGGGCGCCGATAGAGTAAAATTCAATAAAAAAGCGAAAAAGATTGATGGGCGGTCCGTAATTTCGGATCGCCTTTTTTGATTGTGCGCGTCAATTGTCCTTGTTGATCTGCAGTGCAATTTGCCCTTATCGAGGAGTATACATGCCTATTTTTTCTACTAAATACCTCACCCGGATCACAGCCGATATCTTCAGTGCGGCGGGCATGCGCGAAGACGAGGCGCGAATTGTCGCCAAAGAGTTGGTCGAGGCCAATTGCGCTGGTCACGATTCGCATGGCGTGATCCGCGTCGCTCAGTATCTGGACCAGATAGCCGCGGGCGATATCGCGCCGGACGCCGAGGTCGAAATTGTTCGCGAGACGCCGATTCTAGCGGTGCTCGACGCGCATTGGGGTTTTGGCCAGGTGGCGATGAGTCGCGGGGTCGAGTTAGGTTTGGCCAAGGCCAAGGCTTCGGGCATGGCCACTATTGCGGTGCATCGCGCTAACCATGTGGGGCGGTTGGGCAGCTATGTCGAACATATCGCTCGCGAAAATGTCGTCGCACAGCTTTTCGTCAATGGCTCGCCGACCTGTCGCATGGCCCCTTGGGGTGGGCGCGAGGCGCGTCACGGCACTAATCCGGTGGCGATCGCCTTCCCATCCCGAACGGGCGAGCCGGTGGTGCTCGATATGACTACATCAGCCGTTGCTGAAGGTAAGATCCGCGTCGCGCGCAATCGAGGCGAGCCGGTGCCCGACGGCTGGCTGCTCGATGCGGAAGGCCATCCGACCAATGACCCCAATACCCTCTATGCCGAGCCCGGCGGTACGATCCTGCCCTTGGGCGGCAGTTTGGGCCACAAGGGCTATGGGCTCAATATCGCGGTTGAATTATTGGCCGGGGCTTTGGGGGGAGCAGGTTGTTTGGGCAAACCGCGGCAATTTCGCAACGGGGCGCTGTTGCTGTTGATCGATATAGAGCAGATGGTGGGTTTGGACGCGTATTTTGCGGAAGCGGACGATTATATCGCCTTTGTCAAATCATCGGCGCCAGCACCGGGGTTTGATTCAATTCTAATGCCGGGCGAGATCGAGTCGGCGATGAAGAAGAAGCGTATGGCCGATGGCATATTCGTCGAGGAGGAGACATGGGGGCAGATCTTGGCGAGTGCAAAGCAGGTCGGTGCAGAGGTCGGGGAGGAGTAGTTGCTGCGGGGCTATCCGGTGAATGTCAAAATGTATTCTCGGGGGTTGTGATCGGGCACCAACGGGCGGTGAACAGAGCGTCTAGGACAGCTTCCCTGGTTTTGGGGTGGTCGATGCGGCGCAGGGCTGTGCCGGCATGGAAACGATTGTAGCGGTCTTCGTCGTTGAGGATTGCGCAGAGGGCCGTTTCGAGCCCGTCGGCATAGGTGCCGAGTTGCGCGAGAGCTAGGGTAGTGGCACGGCGCACGCGGCGGTCTTCGTCGTGCACGGTTTCTATCAGTGCGGGCAGTGCCGGGTGCGCGGCTGCGCCGATACGCCCGAGGGCTTCGGCCGCGCCACGGCGCACCCACCAGTGCTCGTCGGACAGGCATTGGCTGAGGGCGGGCACGGCATCGGCCGCAATGGGACCGAGTGTGGCGAGGACGTCGGCTATGGCGGTGCGGACCAGCCAGTGCTCGTCGGACAGGGCGGTGATCAGTTGCGGTAGCGCGCCCGGGCCGGCAGCGACCAGCGCTTGCGCGGCGCGCAGAGCGGTAGGATTGGTGCCGTGCGCGTTGTCGGGGGTCTTGGCTTCGACGCGGTCTTCGACGGCCAGGGCCTCTCGACCGAGGGCGGCAAGCAGGTCCTCAACCGTCTCCGTACCCGACGAGCCGAGGGTGTAGGCGGCGCGCAGGCGTTCAGTTTCGTTGCCTGTTTCCAGACGGTCCAGCAGTTGGGTTTTATCGCCCACTGCAGAGGCTGTTGTAGTTTCTTTTCCGCAAAGCCAATTCCACACGTCCAGCGAAACCTCGCGGTGCGCGTCGTCGGGTGCCCAGTCGGTACTCCGGCAATTCCACGTAGGCGCGCTCGGCCGTTGCATGCGCGCAAATTGGAATTTAAGCATATAGCGCTTTTTGTCGCTGAGATTGGGCATGGCTCGGTGCCAGGCATCGAAATGGACCAGCGCCACGGTGCCGGCCGGGCCGGTCAGGGGCAGGGGTGTTTCGTTGCACTCGGCGGGGGTGTTATCGGAGATCGTCTCCCAGTTTTGCACGCCGGGCAGGATGCCGGTGGGGCCCATGTCCTCGCTGGTGTCCTGCGGGTAGTAGAGGGCCAACAGCCAGTGGAAACGGGGCTGGCGCATATTGTGGTCGAATACATAACAGTCTTTGTGCCAGGTCTGGCCCTTGGAACCGGGTGGGTTGAGATGACAGTGGCGGTGGGGGTTGAGCAGATAGTCGGGGCCGAGCAGGCTCGTTAGCGCGCCCCGCATTTTGGCGTGCGCGAAGATGCGGGCGATTTCGGGTACGCGCGGCAGGATATTGTTGCCAACATTACCTTCTTTTTCGAAGACGCCCTCAATCGTGTCGTAGATCCGTTGATGTACCGGCTCGTTGAAGTCGGTGTGGACCAGCATATAGCCGTCGGTGATAAAGTGTTGGATTGCTTCGTCGGTAAGTAGGTGTTGGGCGTCGGTCATCCGCAGTGGCCTTTCTTCATCTGTACTATTTTTAAAATAATAATTTTCGCGTTTCGCTGTGGTCTGCTGCGTGCAGTCGGTACAAGTATACGCCGCTGGCCAGCGATCGTCCATGTTGGTCGCGGCCGTCCCAGACGACTTGGTGACACTCGCCGCGCGCCGCCCCTCGGTGAGTAGGCGGACCTACAGGCACTGGATATCGTAAATGGCCAGTTATCTGTGCAGTGGTGGGCGCCGCGTATTAGATGGTAGTCTGGGCGTTGAAAGGGTTGGGATAGTTCGAGCGCAGGTCGAAGCGCCGGTTGAGCAGTGCGGTCAGGATCAACGGTGAAATATAGGGTGTGTATAGCATCGTTGTCGTTTAGCTAGGGGCGATGGGTTTAGCTCGCCGGTTTGCAGAGATGGCGGCCGGGGGAACGGATTAGCTTACGGCGGTGCAGGATGGCGTGCTCGGTTTCCCATTCGATATTGCCGCCGACGCAACCGTGCGAGACGACGAAGACGCGGTGGGAGAGCTCGAAGTAGAACGTCCGATAGAGCACCCCGGCGTGTGCTATGCGCAGATAGTGGATGCCGTCGCGCAGATAATGCGCGTCGGGCAGATAATCTACGAGGCCGATTTCGTCGAGTTGATCGAGCTTGAATATACACTGGTCGCGGACGACGGGCGGTAGGCTATTGAGCCAATTGGTGAAAGGCACGCTGCCGTCGGTGCCCTGATAAAAGAGGATTTCGCTAAAGGCCTGTGACGTCCACCACATGGTGCGCTCCGATTTATTGTGTATTGCGAGATGGCAAAAGCCCAAAGGTCGAAGCGGTATTTGCAACTGTCGTGCCAATATGGGGAATTTGTCTTTAGTGTATGTAAACGTTGGGGATAAGCTGTTAGCGCGCTGGACGCCGTCGGTTGATATTGCATATAAAGGAGACGGCCGCGTTTCTTTGCGGTAACGTTTGATCGGGGGAAGACAATGCAAATAGATTTGCTGCAGGCTACCGAAGACGATCTGCCGATCGTGCGCAATCTCGTCAGTTATTATGTCTACGAGATATCCGGGCCGATGGGCTGGGAGTGCAATGCGGAAGGGGTATTCGGCGGGTGCGACGATCTGGCCGAATACTGGCGGACGAACCATCCCGAGACGCCGCTGGAAGACCAGTGGCCCGAGCCAAAATGGCGGGGCTATCCATTTGTGATTCGCGCCGATCATCTGACGGCGGGTTTTGTTCTGGTCAAGCAATACGGGGAGCGGGCGGAGCCTTCGTATGACATGAGCGAGTTTTTTGTCCTGCGGCAATACCAACGGCAGGGTGTGGGCCAGGCGGCCGCTTGTGAGGCCTTTGATCAATTTCGCGGTTTATGGGAGGTGCGGCAGTTGTTGCAGAATACGCCGGCGGTGGCGTTTTGGCGCAAGGCGATCGGGGCGTATACCGGGGGGCGTTTTTCCGAGGTGCAGGAAGAGATGCCGCACTATGGGATTGAGATGAATTTTATGCGGTTTGATAATCGTTTATAGAGTGCGTCTCACGCTGCGGCTCGGGGGGCGGCCTTCGGGCAAAGCTAAGGGCCGCCCTATCTAGCTTGCGGCGGGAGTGGCGATATAATCCAAACGCTGGCCTTTGGGAGGCTTGGCCCTATGGCCGCCCCCCGAGCCGCCGCCATATACTTGAGAATAGCGCTCTACTTTTAAACCTATT
>Ga0233433_10000236_pt1 | contig 62715 bp, 34 predicted proteins | sample SI_122_August201_5_FD_179868 | JGI IMG/M metagenome (GOLD analysis project Ga0233433, IMG submission 179868) | Seawater microbial communities from Saanich Inlet, British Columbia, Canada - SI_122_August2016_100_MG | ecosystem: Environmental > Aquatic > Marine > Inlet | place: Canada: British...
CCAGGTAATCGCCGAGCCGGTCTCGACTTGAGTCCAGGAGATCTTGGAGTTGACGCCGCGGCAGGCGCCGCGCTTGGTGACGAAATTGTAGATGCCGCCGACGCCCTCATCGTTGCCCGGATACCAGTTTTGCACGGTGGAGTATTTGATTTGCGCGTTGTCGAGGGCGATCAATTCGACGACGGCGGCGTGCAACTGGTTCTCGTCGCGCATCGGCGCGGTGCAACCTTCGAGATAGGAGACATAGGACCCTTCGTCGGCGATGATCAGCGTGCGTTCGAACTGCCCGGTCTTGGCGGCGTTGATACGAAAATAGGTCGAAAGTTCCATCGGGCAACGCACGCCCTTGGGCACGTAGACGAAGGAGCCGTCGGTGAAGACCGCGGAATTGAGCGTGGCGTAGAAGTTGTCGTTGTAGGGCACGACTGAGCCGAGGTATTTCTTTATGAGCTCGGGGTGTTCTTGCACCGCTTCGGAGAAGGAGCAGAAGATGATGCCCAGTTCGCCGAGTTTGTCTTTAAAGGTCGTGGCCACTGAGACGCTGTCGAAGACCGCGTCGACGGCGACATTGCTGAGCCTTTTCTGCTCGTCGAGCGAGATGCCGAGTTTCTCGTAGGTCGCCAGCAATTCGGGGTCGACCTCGTCGAGGCTTTCGAGCGTTTGGGGCGTTTTGGGCGCCGAGTAGTAGATGATATCCTGGTAATCGATCTTGGGGTAGTCGACCATGGCCCAGCGCTCGCTTTCTTTGCGTTGGGTCGGGTCCTCCATCTCAAGCCAGTGACGATAGGCTTTGAGCCTTGTTTCGAGCATGAAATCGGGCTCGTTCTTCTTGGCGGAAATAAAGCGGATAATTTCTTCGTTGAGACCGGGAGGAGCCGAATCGGCTTCGATATCGGTGATAAAACCCCACTCGTAATCGCGATTGGCGAATTCTTCGAGGACTTCGGTTTCGTCCTCGGTTTGCTGTGCGGTCGATTCGCTCATTTTAACTCCTCAAAAGGGTCTGAATTCCGCTTTAATATGGATAAAAATAAAGATTGAAGGACAAAAGAAGACGACTATCCATCACCGTCAGATAATAGAAACTATGAATCCTGACGAAAAAGTCAAGATTGAAGGTAAATAAAAAGAAGTCAGCAGTTTAGCCGATTTTTTTACGCTGGGCTAAATAGCGGGAGAGCGCGGTGTCGAAGGGGGTTGCGGTGTCGAGCAGGGCGTAGTCGATACGGGCCTCGGCACATCCTGTTCGATAGCTTTGTATGAGGTCGTCCATCATCGCGCGGTATTCGTGGTGGATATGCCGCGGTTGCGTCGTGAGGGTCTCGTCGGGGGCTTCGAGGTCGTAGAATCGGGTTTCGTCGCGGAAGTCGAGGTCGCGTTCGCGGGGGTCGAGTAGATGGAAGACGATTACCTCGTGCCCGAGGTGGCGAAAATGGCGCAACCCCTTGAGTACTTCAGCCGGGTCGTCGAGCAGATCGGAGAGCACAATGACCAAACCCCGACGCGATATGCGCTCGGCCAGGTCGTGGAAGGCCGGGGCCATCTTGGTCTCTTTTTGCGGTTGCGCTTGTTCGATGGTTTTGAGCAAGACTTGTAGGTGGCTCTGCATTGATCGCGGCGGTATGTAGGTCTCGATCTGATGGTGGTAGAGCAGCAGCCCGACAGCATCGCGCTGTTTGAGCATCAGATACGAGAGGGCGGCGGCCAAAGAGGTCGCGTAGCGGAATTTGCTCAACGGCGCCCCGGCCTTAAAATTCATCGAGCCGGAGATGTCGAGCAGGATATAGGCTTTGAGGTTCGTCTCTTCTTCGTACTGCTTGACGTAGAGGCGGTCGGATTTAGCGTAAGCCTTCCAATCGATATCGCGCAGCGGGTCGCCCGGCATATAGGGGCGGTGCTCGGAGAACTCGACGGAGAAACCGTGATAGGGGCTTCGGTGCAGGCCGGTGATAAACCCCTCGACGACCAGGCGCGCGACGAGGTCCAGGCGCGAAATCCGCGAGATGGTCTCGGGGTCGAGGTGGGCGGTGTTCTTGCTCAAATTAGCTTTGCGGCACGATGTCGTTGAGCAGGCGGCCTATTAAGTTGGTCGCGCTGACGTTTTGTGCCTCGGCATGAAAGTTTACGACGATGCGGTGGCGCATGATGGGTAGGGCCACCGCGCGGATATCGTCGATGGCGACGGAATGGCGGCCGGCGAGGATAGTCCGTGCTTTGGCGGCGAGGATCAGGTATTGTGATGCGCGCGGCCCAGCGCCCCAATTGACCATTTCGCGGATGTAGTCGGGGGCCTTCTCGTCGCCAGGGCGAGAGGCGCGTACTAGCTCGACGGCGTAGCGGATGCAGTGCTCGGCTACAGGCACCCTGCGCACTAGCTCCTGCAGCGCGATGATCTGTTGTGCGTTGATGACTTTAGCGACTTCGGCTTTTTCGCCGCTGGTGGTCGTGCGCACGATCTCTTCTTCTTCGGCTTGGTTCGGGTAGTCGATCCATAGTTCGAAGATAAAGCGATCGAGTTGGGCTTCGGGCAGCGGGTAGGTGCCTTCCTGCTCAATGGGGTTTTGCGTCGCGAGTACGAAGAAGGGCTCGTCGAGGCTCATGGTCTCGCCGCCGGCGGTGACGGCGTGTTCTTGCATCGCCTGCAGCAGCGCGGCCTGCGTTTTGGGCGGGGTGCGGTTAATCTCGTCGGCGAGGATGATATTGGCGAAGAGCGGGCCACGGATAAAGCGGAAAGCCTTGTGACCGGTTTCGGCATCTTCTTCGAGCACGTCGGTGCCGGTGATGTCGGAGGGCATCAGGTCCGGGGTGAATTGGATGCGGCCGAAGGACAAGTCGAGGGTGCGCGCGATCGTCTGGATAAGTGTGGTTTTGGCGAGGCCGGGCACGCCGACCAATAGGCAGTGGCCGCCGGAGAGCAGGGCGATGAGCAGCTCTTCGACGATTTGCTTCTGTCCGATGACGGCTTTGCCGACTTCGGCGTAGATTTGGTCCCTGGTTTGGCTGAGTTGGGCTACGGCCTCGACGTCCGACATGTACTTCCTTTCAAAGATGCAGGTTGTTGGGCTGACACAAGATAGATAAGGTTTCGGGTGTTCGCCAGAGGGGTCTACTCACGGAGATGCGGGTTGGTTGTAGTGGGTTTTATTATAGGTTGGCCATGACGTTGTGTACGTCTTTCGGTGATTGCACATAGACTGTTTGCAGGCCAGCTTCTCGCGCGCCGGTGATGTTTTCAAAGGTGTCGTCGAAGAACAGGATGTGTTCATGCGCGACTGCAATATCGGCGGCGATGGCGTCGAAGGATTGTTGTTCGGGCTTACGCAGGCCGAGGTCGGAGGAGATGAAAATTTTATCGAAGCCGTTGAATATCGCGGGAAAGCCGGCTTTCCAGGCGGCTAGGTGCGTGGGGTTGGTATTGGTGAAGGCGTAACAGGGCCGTTTCGCGCGGGCTTGCGCGATGGCTGCCAATACTTCGGGCAGTTCAGCGACGAAGACGGCGTTCCAGCCGGCGGCTATTTCGTCGTCGCTGGCGTCGAGTTGCAAAAAATCGCGCAGATGGGCGAAATACTCGGCGGCTTCGATCTCGCCGCGCTCGTGTCGCTCATAGGCCGCGTCGAAATGGAATGTGGCTTTCAGTTCGGTGAAAGAGAGTTTTGAGATCGGCTCCCATCGTTTCAGGACGCGGTCGAAGTCAATTTCGATTACCACGCCGCCCAGGTCGAACAAGAGCGCTTTGACTTCCTTCATATCAGGTTTTGCGTTCCTTCTTTTTCGCCGCCGGGAAGAGCACGTTGTTCAGGATCAACCGGTAGCCGGGTGAGTTGGGGTGCAGGGCGAGGTTGGTCGGCGGGTCGCCGACGTGGTGTTTGTGGTCTTCGGGGTCGTGGCCGGCATAAAAAGTGAAGGTGCCTTTGCCGGCGCGGCCGTGGATGTATTTGACATTGTCGGTGCCCTCCTCTTGGCCGAGTAGGACCACGGATTTTTTGATCAACCCTTTGCGGAAGGCGGTGGTCTGGCCGAGGAAGCCGTCGACGATATTGGTGTGGCACTGGGTGAGCATGGTCGGGACCGGGTCGTATTTGGCGGAGAATTCGAAGAGGGTGAAATACTCGGCCTCGGCGGTGCGGATTTGGCGCATATCGGTGGGGGTGGTGTCGATGTCGGAGAATTCGTAGACGAGGGGGTTCATTTCCAAGGTGAAGTTTTCGAAGGCCATCGTGCGGTCGAAGTTGAGTTTGCCTTGCACTTGGGTGTTGGCGCCGTCGCCGTCAAAGATCTGGTGGCAGATGTCCAGGTCGAGGGCGGCGAGGGCGATGTCGAAGGTGTCGGTGGCCGAGCACATGGCGAAGAGGAAACCGCCGGAGGCCATGTATTCGTAGATCTTGATCGTGACGGCTTTCTTCTGCTCGGAGACTTTGGCGTAGCCCAGGCGCTGGGCCATCGCCTCGTAGGTGGTTTGTTGCTCCCGGTACCAGGCTTCGCGGCCGTATGAACCGTAGAACTTGCCATACTGGCCGGTGAAATCCTCGTGGTGCAGGTGCAGCCAATCGTAGTCGTCGAGGGCGCCTTCTAATACGTCTTCGTCCCATATTTTTTCGTAGTTGATTTGTGCGTATTCGAGTGCCATGGTCACCGCGTCGTCCCAAGGTTGTTTGTTGGGCGGGGTGTAGACGGCGATTTTTGGTAATTTTTCTAGGCGGACGATATCCATGTTGCCGCCGTCGATCTCGGCGTAGATTTGCGCGGCCTGGGCTTCGGATATACGGGCAGTGGTGATGCCTCGTATCTGGGCTTCGGCGGCGACCGACGGTTGGAAATCGATAAGGAAGGTGCCGCCGCGATAATTGAGTAGCCATTCAATGGTGCCACCGTGTTCGAGAATCCAAAAGGCCAAGCCATATGATTTTAGGTGGTCGCGCTGGGTGGTGTCCATGGGGATCAGCAGGCGCTCGGCTTGCGCGGGGCGGAGACAGAAAAAAGACAGAGATAGTACAAAGAGGAGTCGCATTTATTTCCTTTAGTCGCTCTCGTGTAGGCGCCTGAGGCGTTGTATACGCAGGCGAATCTCGGGGATGAGGGCGTCGTCTGGGTGTTGCAGCAGGGTGGTTTCGTAGGTTTTGAGCGCTTGTTGGCGGTTGCCGCGGCGTTCGTAGAGGTCGGCCCGGCGCAATTGCGCCGAGACGATATACTCCCCGTCGGGGAAACGCGCGGCCTGGCGTTCGTAGAGGCTCAGTGCCTGCGCGATATGCCCTTCTTGCTCGCGCAACCGGGCTTGGGTGAGCAGACTGCGTTCGGCGAGCGCGGGTTCGGCGTTTTCTTCGAGCCAAATCCATTGTTCTCGCGCTTTTTTGCTCTTGCCCTGGCGTTCTAATAATTGCGCGCGGCCGAGTGTGGCAAGCCCGGGGGATTTGCTGTGGTCTTCGCAAAGTAGCAAGAGGTCGAAAACATCGTTGGCGAGGCGGTGGGCCGGGTTGGTTGTGGACAATTCGACCAACAGCGTTTCCGCGGCGGCAAAATTTTCGCGAAAATAAAATAACTCGGCGCGGCGATAACGGGCTTCGTAGGCGTTGGGGCCTAGCTTTTCTAGGGCGTCGAGCGCGCGTTCGCTGCGGTTAAAATCACCTAAACGCAGGCTGCACTCGGCGAGCAGGACCAGGGCCTGGGGAGTCCATTCGCCGCGACGCGGCGAGTCGATAACGCTTTGTAACGAACGTATGGCCTCTTCGATATCTCCGTTTTGTTCTAGTTGTAACCGCGCCATGCCGACCAGCGTCTGTAGGGTTTCGGGGCGATTGGGGAAATCGCGTGCCAGGCGACGGTAGAGTTCGAGCGCGGTCTCGCTGTCTGCGCGCGCGGTCAACGCGGCCTGGCGGCTGAGGGCCTGGTAGCGATAGGGGGAATCTGGGCGGCGTTCGGCGAAGAGCGCGTAGGCGCGGCCGGCGGTTGCGGCGTAGCCCATGGCCTCGGCGCGGGCGGCGTATTGGAAGAGGTGTTCGACTTCCTGGTCGGCGAGGCCGCCGAGCGCGGTGAGACCGCTTTCCGGATCGCCGGCGGCAAGGGCGCAGGAGGCGATAAGCTGGGCGACGAAGAGCGGCCGCTCGGAGGATAGTGCCTGTAGCGTTTGCAGCGCTTTGGTCCCTTGTGTGAGGCAGACGCTTTCTAAGCGGCCGGCGACGACGGGCAGGCGCTGGGGGACTCGCTCGATATTGGCGAGAAACATCTCGAAGGAAGGGCGGTAATCGCCCTCTTCCAGATAGAGGGCGGCCAGTTCCCAACTGTAGAGCCCTGATGCGCTTTCGCCGCCATGCGCTTTTTGCCCTTCGCGCAATATGCGGATCGCGTGCTGGCGCAAACCGGCGATGCGGCAGCGATCGGCGACCGGGCCGTAGCTGGCGGCGGAAGTTTTGTCGATGGCCAGACGCCAACTGGCGACGGCTTTGTTGTCGTCCTCTAGGGCGTGATAGGCATCGCCTAATAATAGGGCGGCGGGGCTATCACGCCGTTTTTCCAGCCAAGTGTCGAGTAGTGTGATTACGCGTTGGTGCGCGCCGATGGCGCTCAGCGCGCGGGCGTGTCCGCGGACGATGGGCGCCTGATTGGGGGAGAGGCGTTGCCATTCTTCGTAGAGGAGGACGGCCTCGGCGAAGCGCCCCCCTCTTTCTAGAACCTGCACGCGTTTTGCGAGCGTAGCATCGTCGTTTTGCGCGTGGGCGTCGTGCAAGGTGAGTGGGATCAGAGCCCATAGAACTAAGGCACTAAAAAAAGTCGGCGGTCTCACTGAGTTTCGCGCTCCTGGGCGTCCTGGTAGACCTGCTCGTAATAGCGTTTGAGCAGGGCGTGGTATTCGTCGGGATAGGGGCCTTCGAGGGCTTGGCGCAAGGCTTGGCGCCAGCGGTCGGGCACCTGTCCGAGGTCTGTTGGCAGAGCGGTCGGGCCGGCATAGGGCTGGTCAGCGCCCGTTTTGCCTTGGCGTTTCTCTTTGAAGCCCCGGCTGTGCAGCGAACGGCTGGCGTCGAGCATGCGTTGGTAGATGCGTTCCTGTTTCTGCAACGTGCGCTGGTCGAGGCGGCGTTGGCCCAGGTCGGTGAGGACCTCGCGGATGTCTTTTTCGATCGCCTCGACGCGCTGTTGTGCGCCGCGGTTACCGCGCAGCGAACGCCCGAGTTCGCCAAGGGCCTGCATCAGGCGGTTCTGCTCGGCACTGATGCGCCCGAGTTGGCGCCGGAATTCCTGCCCGCCTTGGCCGGGGCCCTGTTGTTGTGCTTGCGCCATGGCCTGTTGCGAGGCCTCGTTCAGTTGAGATTGCTGTTCGGAGAGACCGAGCATCTTCTGCATGGCTTCACTAAAGCCGGAGGGCGATTGCGCTTGAGCTAGATTGTCGAGGCTCTCACGCAGTAGCAGGACCGTTTCGTTGAGGTAGCGCATGGCTTGCTCTTGCGGTTTCTGCGCTCGTTGCGTCTCGCGCTGGCCCAGGTTTTCCGCGGCTTCTTGCATGTGGCGCAGCGCGTAGCCGATGGTAGTGTTTAGCCCTTGGGCCACACTCATGGTGCGGCGGCCGACCGCTGCGAGGCGTTCGGTCACCTGGCCGGTACCCAGAAAGAGAGCGAACTGGTCTTCGGCGAGCGTTGCCTCGGTGGGTTGACGGGTGTCGCGAGTGGTATCGAGTAGGTTTTCCTGGCGTTGGGAGAGTTGTACTACTTCGCGCATCGCTCGCCGCAGATGTTGGCTCAACTGGTCTTTTTCGCCGGCGTTGAATTTGGCCTGGATGCCTTGCAGGTTCGCTGCGAGCTTGCCGAGGTCCTCTTCGAGCCCTTTGCCGATCTTTTGTGCCTGGGCGTTGGCCTTGGCTTGCATCTCCTGCACCATCTTGCGCATGCGCCCGCTCATCTTTCCCTGCTCCATCGCGTCGGCTTGTTGCGCGAGTTGCGCAGCGGTCTGCGGATTTTGCGCTTCCATCGAATCGCCTAATTCGCGCAATTGCTCGTTGAGTCTTTCTGCGTCGCGCTGCAGGCTGCCCTCCTGTTGCTGTTGGCGCAGGCCGTTTTGTTCTTGGGCGAGTTCGTTGTTGATTTGCTCTTGCCGTTTGGCCAGTTCGGCGGCTTGCTCGACAGCGGCTTGCAGCTTTTGCTCGCTTTGCACCTGTTCGAGCAGGGCGATGGTGCGGTCGAGCCGTTCTTGGAAGGCTTGTTGGTCCTCATTGAATTGCTTGAGGGCTTCGGCCATGGCTTTGGGGTCGGGGTTTTCCGCGGCTTGCTGTAACTCGGAGAGCGCGCGCTGTAATTCGGGGGCGGCGATATCGCCCATCAATTCGCGGATGCGTTCGAGCTTATCGAGCAGGTTTGCGCTGCCAGTACCTTTCTCTTCGGCTTCTTTTATCGTCTCTTCCAGTTCAGCGGTCAGCTCTTCTAAGGCGCGGGCGCGGTCGGCTTCTCGTTCGAGTGTCGATTCGAGCTCCTTCTTCTGCTCCCAGCTGAGCTCTTCGCTCTTGAGCAGTTCGCGGCGGACCCGTTCGAGGTATTCCTGGTGTTCCTGCCCTTCCTGTGCCAATTCCTCTAGGTCATTTAATTGCTCTTCCTGGGCTTTATTGGCCTCTTCATAGAGTTCGTAGAGGGAGGGGAAGCGCAACGAGTACTGGCGGCTTTGGCCTTTCTTAGGCCCGGAGACTTGGTCGTTGTCGAAGACTTCGAGATGATAATAGACTCGGTCCTCGGGCAACAGGTTGGCCGAGGCGAGATCCCAGACGTGGCTGAGTAGGATTTCGCGGTCGGGGCGCGCGTGTAGTTCGCGGCGCTTTTGCGGACCGTCGTTAATTCGGTGGACTAGGACGATCCGCTCGATTGAAAAGTCGTCGATGGCTTCGGCTTTGAGCAGGATATTGAGTGACTCGGGCAGATCTATATCGCGACCGGGGTCGACGATGGTTATTTCCGGTGGCATGTCCTCACTCACCCTAATCGCGTAGCGGATCGGGTTGCGGTTGCGCACGCCCTTGCGATCGGTTAGGGCTATCTGATAATAGCCCGAGTGCCGGACCTCAAAAGAGACGCGCGCGGTTTCGCCGTCGACGCGGGCCGGGACGCTCAAGGTGTCGTCGAGTATCAAGACCGCTTCGGTCAGCTGCTTGCTAACGAAAATTTCGATATCGACCCGGGTTCCGGCTAGGCATTGTATATCGCCGCTTTCCTCTTCGATACGGGCTGGCAGCCGGCTATAGGCCGGATACTCGTAGTGCAGGCGCAAGCGTTCGATGGCGGGTGGGTCGATTACGCGGACCTGATATTCGGCCGATCGGCCGTCGTCGGCGGCGATGGCATAGTGGAAAGGGCGCAGCACTTGGCGGAAAGTGTGGCGTATCGAGTCAGCGCGTTCGACGATGAGTGTCTCGTCCTGCCAAGGTGTATCGGGGTTCGGACGGCGCATGATACGGGCCAGGCGCGGTTTGTGTGCGGCGAAGTATATGTGCAGCGTCGCGTCTTCGCCCTTGACCACTTCGAGGTCGCCAGGGTGTATTTCGATCAGGGTGCGCGGCGGTTGCTCGTAGGTAGTAAGGGGGGTGGCGCAACGTCCGGCGGCGGCGGTTAAGTCGCTGTAGAATAGCGCGAAACAAACGCAAGTAAGGACGGTGGTTGCACCGAGTAGGCGCAGGTGGGCGACGAGCGGTCGGCGGTCGAGGATTTGGCCCGCAGTGGTTTCCCGCAGCAGTTCGGCGGCTCGTTGCGTCGCGGCGGCGAGCAGTTCAGGCGATTGGTGGACTGGGCCTTCGGCGGCTGAAAGCTCTAATGCGCTGATCAGCCGTTGACCTAGTTGTGGGTAGCGTTTTTCGACGAAGAGGGCGAAGCGGTGCTGCGACAAGACGACGGGCAAGGTGCGTCTGAGGAAAAGGGCCGACACCGTCCCGGCAGCGAACAGGACAAAGACGCCGCCGGTCAGACGCCAAGCGGGCGAGAGGAATAGCAGCGCCTCGCAGGCGACCCACAACAACGCCAGCCCTAAACCCGTAGCTAAAGCCAGAACAGCTCCAGCGCCCAAGGTCAGGCCCAAGGCGCGGTGGCGTAGCGCGGTCAGGCGCGCGAGAATGGATTGCAATGAGTCCATATTCAATGGGATAACGCGACCCGCGTCCCGCAGGGGAGTGCGCGGCTCTTGTGTAGATGTCGGGGCCGGAGAATAGTTCCGTTATAGAACGTAATTATAAGCGAGTTTTGCCCTTAGACAAGCTTAGCCGATAAGCGTCTCGTCCGTGAATAGCTTAGAAACGGGTGGGCAGCTTACCAAGTCATCACGGTATTACCGCTGCCGCCGGCGAAGTGGTCGATAGCGTACCAGATGCCGGCGGTGACAAACTGCCCGAGGATTAACCCCATAAAGAAAGGGCGGGTGCGCAGGTAAAGTGCCGGTCCCCCGTAGCGCAGGACGAGGCTTTTGCACAGCCAGGCGAGAAAGACGCTGAAGAACATGGTGCCGAAGACGGCGCTGATCGGAAAACCCAAGGGGTGGAAAGGCCACCAAAAGAGGTGTTGGCGGGCCATCATCAACAGCCCCATAATGCCGGCGCCGATGGCGGTATACCCCCAATTTTCCCAATGCGGCCCGTCGAGGGACTGAATCCGGGCGGCGGCGTTGTCGAAGGGATAGCGCGCGGCCCCGTCAAAAAAGAAGCCGTCGGTATTGATGCCACCGTAGCGGTAGGCCAAATCGAGGATCGACCAGATCGAGCTGAATAGAGTGACGAGAATGGCCAATAGCATAGCCCAGAAGACGATGCGGCGGCCTTTTTTTATGGTCTCTTCGGCGAGCTTTAGGCCATTGGCGCAGGAGGCCATGACGAAAGTTAGAATATCGCTGGCCCATATATAGGTGAAGGCCAGGGCCATGACACCGGAGGCGCCGATGGTGCGGGTGCCGAAGCCGGCGGCGACGAAGTCGGAGGCGATCATCGGTGCGAAGATAAAGGCCAGCCCCCCTTCGGCGACGACGCGGGTGATGCCGATGAAAAGGACGAAGGTGAAGAACAGGTAGATGGGGGTGATCCAGGCGGGCAGGCCCGACTGCCAGATCCAGATCCCCATAAAAGCCAAACTGCCGCAGAGGATCAGCAGCGCCGCCCGGTAGGATAGGATCTCGTCGGAGTCGTCGACTGCGGGCGTGCCGGTGATCGCCTTGCGGAAGACGTCGCGCAAGTGGTCGCGGGCGTTCCACAGACCGTAGAGGACCAGCGTGATGAGGGCGCCGAAACCTTGGTGCACGATAATCGAGCCGGTATAGGTGCTGTAGGCGCCTAATACCGGGTCGACCTTCTGCACCCCGAGTACATTGAAGAGCCCTTGTTGCACGGTGTTGAGCAGATAGAAAAAACACAGCCCGAAGGCGACGTCGCGGTTGACGAAATAGCTGAAGCCCAGCATTTGGAAGCTCAGCCTGAGCGGAATGGTCATCGTATCGCGGAAGAGTGGGATTGAACTGTCGAGGCTGATGCGGGCGAAATAAGGGAAGTAGAAGTTGATGCCGTTGATGCTCTGTATAATGGCGGGCACCGCGAAACCGATCCACATCAACGGGTTTTTAAAAAAGGCGTTGAGCAGCCCGGGGCGCCCGTCTCCGTCTCCGTCTTCTTCCTGCAGCATGGCGATGGGTAGTTGCACCAGCGGAAAGACCAGGCGCTCGTTTTCGATCCACTGTTTGCGCAAAACGACCATGGTCGAGATCATCGCCAGGTAGAGGGCCAGTACGAAGGGCACCCAGAACGCCAAAGGGGGCAGCCATAGCGCCCATGGGATGCCCTGCCCTTTGGGGGCGCCTTCGTAGAAATTTTTGATCTGGTTGAAGTCGTAGTGCGGGATCATCCAATCGGGGATGAGGGGTTGTAGCAGGTCGGCCCAGTTGTTTTCAGGTGTGGCGTAGTAGATAACACTGGTGATATCGGGCAGGAGAAAGGCCGTCAGGCCCCATTCGGGAATCGAAGTGGCGACGATCCACATGATGTAGATAAGCGCTAACTCGGCCCGGTTGAGCATCCATGAACGGCGCAGCAGGCCGATTAGGGTATTGCCGACGAAGACTAAAAAGAAGAACAGGATAATGGCGGCGGGGGTGTTGAAGTAGGAGGCGATCCTGGAACCGTGCAGCACCATATTGCAGTAGGGGACGACGGTGCCGATTCCAAAGGCGCCGACGGCGCCGACGAGGAGGGCGCGCAGGCCCAGTTGCTGCGGATTTGGTGGATTTTTGCGCAAAACTACCTGGCTTCTCGACGTGAATTCGGCCACGAGTACGGGCATAGGATATCGCCGGGTTCGGCGGCTGTCAATAAAACGGGTCCGCCGATGCCGGATTTCACTGCGGGAAGCGGCAGACGACTTGTGTCATAAGCATTTAGCTTGATCGGTCACCGAGGCGGCGGCGCCAAGGTCTGTATTTAAGTTGACATAAAGAGAGCGTTCAATTGCTCGTGCAGGTCGGCGCGTTCGCTCGGTATCGCAAATTCCAACATTTGCCGAAGGAAGCGCTCTCCTCCTTTGCCGCGAAAAATAGTAAAATCAGTCGATGACAACCGCGGGATATCGCGGATTTGCTGGCGGATAAGGTTGGTGATCTGTCGATACAACATCGCCGGCGGTCGTTCATAGGGCATCTGTTTGAGCATGAGGATTAGCGCGTTGCGGCGGTCGACCTGTTGCGCGAGCGTATAACCCACTTGGCGGGCGTATTCGTCGTAGGGCCGAAGTCGTGTCAAGTCGGCTTGGTCCCAATGGCGGCTGGCGTCGTCGCGGGCTAGTGCCTCGACCATGGTGCGGGCGATGAGATAATGGCCGTAGACCGTGGGGTGCAGATGCTCGGTGATCAGTTCGCTGCCGATGATGCCTTGGGGCGAGGCGGTCCTGAAGGCGGCTTCGGTGTCGCTGAGGATGACCTGATTCTTGTCGTCGGCCAATTGGTGCAGGATTCGGTTAAAAAAAGTCGGTGCGCGAAAGGGCAGGCGGTCCATATCGCGCGCCCGGACAAAGGCCTGTTGCGCCTGGTTGGATTGGCTCCGGTCGTAATAATGTCGGCCGAGTTCAAAATGCAAGGCGGCGCAATAGGGGGATTGCCCGAGCTTGTCCTTTATGGTTCGTTCGCCCTGTAGCGCGAGGTCGGCGGTCGATAGTTCTCCGAGCTCGGGGCAGGCCGAACGCAGCGGATGGAAATCCTTGAGATTAGATACCAGCGTCGACAACATGACCGGGACATTGCGGTCGGCGGCGGCGGCGATAATTGTTTCCAGGTTGCGGCGATAATTCTCGCCTGTGGCGCGATAGGCATCGTCGAGGATGTCGACGTGGCGAGTTACCAAGTGCAATCCGAAACGCCCCTGCGGCGGTTCGGGCAGGACGCGTCTGACGATATTCTGCAACACGCCGTATAACCGCGACGATTGCAAGCGCATCAGGCTCCGGACGATGGTGCGGTTATCGCCAAAATACACGAAAGGCGTCGTCGACCCGTAGGGGCCGACGAATTCGTTGTGGCCGGCATAGATCAGCAGCAAGTCCGGTTGGTAAGAGAGAACCTCTTCGGCAAAATCCAACAGACAGAAGGTGTTGATCGCGGTAATGCCGCAATTGATGACCTCGAAGCGCTTGTCGGGGTATGCGTCGGCGAGCATGCGTTCGAGGAAATGCGGGAATGCGGTCTCGGGGGGATTGGGGAAACCGACCAGAGTGGAAGCCCCGAGAGCGAAGATCCGCACGGTATCTCGGGCTTTGTCGGCCGGGAACCGGGCGTCAAAGGGCACGTGCCGCAAATACTGGGGTTGAAAAAAACGGTGGGCGGCTTTGGGATTGATTGCGTAGGCCGGCTCCCGGCGGTTTTGGGTGAGCAGGAAGAGTCGGTTTGACGGGCCGATATCGAATAGGTGTAGCAGGGCCTCCGCGCCGCCGATCGCGCCGAGGCTTAACAATAGCGATAGGAAGTTGAGCAGACGGCGGCGTGTTGTATGTGACATGGTGCGGTTGCTCAGTAGGCCACCGAGATCAGGTGTACCTTGCTGGTATTGGACGCCGATTCGGCGTCTACCTCCGCATCGATTTTACACACGTAGACCCCTGGGGCGACGGTTTGCCCGTCGTCGGCCCGACCGTCCCAGGCGAATTCCTGTTGTCCGAAACCCGGCTGGCTGCCGCTCCAGATTCGGCGCCCGGCAAGGTCGAAAATATAAATCTGGATGTCGCGCGCGATATTTAGGTTGCCCAAGGCAAAGCGAATACTGGTCCGGTCGTTGATGCCGTCGCCGTTGGGCGTAAATGGATTAGGTGAGATTTTGACTTCTTGCACCACGCTGGGCGAAAAAGGCACGGCAATGCTCAAGGCGGTGCCTGGTCGCAGGTCGGTGGCGTCACCTGGGTCAACCTGCTGCCAGGTCTCTGGGAAGGCCGAGTCGCGGATCGACGCGTCTACGGTGGTGCCATTGAGCAATATCGAGGCTCTAAAGCGCACCTGCACCAACTCGCCGGCGGCGACAATGGCCCCCTGACGGCTCGGGGAAAGGGCGTTGTAGTCGGCAGCGGTCAATGCGTTGCCTTCCTCATCAAAGGGAAACTCGCCGCCTTTGCCGACTAATTTGCGGAAATAACGGATCTCGCCTTGCAGTGAATCCGCCAGGCTCAGATAGGCGAATTTCTCGACGGCTTCCAGGATCGCTTTGCCGTCGGCATCGCGGCCCTGGATGGCGAAATAGAGAATATCCCCCTGTTCTTCGAGTGATAGCCCGAGATAAGTGAGTTCGTTGAGGGTCCGGCCGTCGTTGTCGACAGGGACTGCTTCGCCGTCTTCTTCAATGACCCGGTAATAGAGGCGCGTATCTTCGCCCTGCGGTTGCAAGGCGATCTTTTGCGGCAGGTGCAATAACAGGCCGGTCCCGGTCTCGGCGGGAAAGATCTTGAGCGAATCGCCGCTGTCGGGGTTGATTCGGGCTTGGTAGCGCTGGCCGTCCGCGTTGGTAAACCAGGGGGTCGTTGCGCCGGTGGCGGGATCGCGGTACTGGCCCGGTTCGGAGAACTGCCGGGTCTGTCCGGTGGTGAAATCCTCTTCCCGGCCGAGCGAAACGTCGAGCAGCTCAATGGCTTCTATCGGGGTGGCGTCGAGCAGGATCTCGTCGAAGCGCTGGCTGACCTGGCCGCCGGGCTGGCGTTCGACAAAGGTTGGATTGAGATAGAGCTCGAATTCGTGGTCTTCCCTGGCGGTAACATCATCGGGCCAGATCTCGGCAATGGTCTGGCGGGCGACCGGCGGTAGGAACTCGACATTGACCGATTGCAGACTAGCGGCCAGGTCGGGCGAGGTGGACAACAATCTGGCCTGAATCTGCAAAAAGCGCCGCGGGCTGGGCGAGGTGATTAGTTGGCCCGAGCGGGTATAGCGTTGGCTCCAACTGCTCCAACCGCCGCCGGGTATCAGGCGGTTGACGATCGGCCCTTGAAAGCTGGTCGGAAGGTTGTTGTAATCGCCTTCGGTTTTGGTCTCGCCGCCGCTGCCGTAGAATTCGACGACCTCCACTAGCCGGTCGCCGGTGCGGGTGCGAATTTGCAGATCTACAATTTCCTCGTCGGGCAGGTCCGCGTCCCATGTTATGCGGCCGAGGATAACCGAACCCGGCAATTCTATCATCGGGGAGGTGAGGGTGACCTCGGACGGATAACCTTCGCCGAATAGTTGGACCTCGCGGATATTGTCGCCGGTGTTGTAGCCGCCGGCGCGGCCGCCTTGGCTGGTGAAGATCTGGCTGGTCAGGTAGCGCACCTGCTCGGGTTTTTCGAAGGGGCTCTCGACGGTGCCGCCGGTCTGGCGGTGCATCTCGCGCCATTTGAGGCTGCCATTGGAGTCGCGCGTGCCGTCCGATATTTGCACGATCATCTCGTCGACCCCGCTGATCTCGCCGACCATGCGAAAGTAGTCGAGCCAGAATCGGGCGCCGAGGTCCAGGGTCATAATGCCGCGGTCCTCGAAACGCGGATCGGGCGACCAGATAAATTGCAGGAACTTGCTTTCGAAGCGACCGTCGAAACCGGGCAAACCGCCGAAGGTGCCGGTCAGGTCGACGCTGCCGCCGCCGTCGATGATTTCGAGGGCGATGTTGTCGCCCTGGGTCCAGACTTCGACCTCGGCTAGGCGAGGGCGTTCGCGGCTGTAATAGACTAGGCGGCCACGGCGTTCGGGGCTGACTTCATCGTAGATTTCCCCCGCGACCTTGGTCTCGCTGCCGGCGGCGTTGACGATGTGGTAGTCGATGCCGCCCTGTTCGTCGAGCGGCAGCGCTGCGAACTCGGCGGCCGTAATGACCTTGAACTTGTCGAATTTGCTGTCGGTAACCGCGATGCGCAGGTTGTGCAATTGCTCGAAGACGCCCTGGTCGTCGGGGTCCAGGTTGAATTCTACCACATTGCTATTTTCGACCGGGGCGATGGTGCGGTCTATCAACGAGAGGGCCGCGCCGCGCAGGTCCGAGGGGGTACCGAGCAGCCGCACCTGGCGGAAAGGCTCGCCCTCGCTACCGTGTAAAAAGCGCAGGACCACCTTTGCAATCGGGACTAGGCGGCCCAGATCGATGTCGAGCGTCCAATTTTCGAGCGAATGGCTGTGGTATTCGACACGGCGGTCTCTGCTGGAAGCCGCGTCGAAGGTGGCTTTGTCCACCCGCTGCTCTTTGCCGTCCGCGTTGATGGCAAAGAAATAGGCTGGGCCTTTTACCGCTGGTGTCAAGTCGTCGTATTTGGCCTTGGTGACCAAAGTGCTGGGTTCCCAATAGGTGGTGGGATCGCCGTCGATGGCGGCGGAAGCCGTCGCGATGCTGGTGCCGGCTTGGCGAATGCCGCCATGAAAATAAAACCAGATAATCGGGTCGCCGACTTCGATGTTATTTTTTTCGCTGGCTTTCAGATAGACGATCGGCACGCCAGCGATCGTCGCCGGCGCGGTGCGGATATTGAGCGGTATCGGCCGGTCGGCGCGGTTCAACTCCTTGACCAATTTGTCGTAGGCCTTGTTGTTGCCTATCAGCGTTTGGAAGTCGTCGATGTCGAGGATGGCGTTGGTCGCCCGGTTAATGCGTCGGGGCGTGACGACATGCGTTTCGGGGTCGATGCGCACCGCGTGTTTAGGCCGCGTCCATTGCTCCCACTGCTCCGCCCGGTCGACAACCAGCCCGTCGACGGTGAGCGCAAAACCCTCCTGCGCGCCCGCTTGCGGTACGGTAAGGCTTACTGTGATGAGGAAGAACAGGACGCCGGGATACTGGCTTACGGCTCGTCTGGTCATCATCGCTCTTATCCTTGGGCTGGACGATAAGCCCCGCGTTAATTGTCTTGTGTTTCTCGGACTAGACTGGCTAATAACGCCTCGGGCAACGCCGCGGTGAGTTGCTCTTCATAGATATTGATCTCGTCTCGATGCTTCATATGCAGCTCGGCCAACCACTGGTCGAACCGGCTTTGCTCGGCTTGTTGTAGCAACATCGCCCGCGCCCTTTGTTGGGCCTGTTGGGTCGGTTCGGGTTGCGCCGGCGTTTTGCTGGCGACCTTGAAGAGAGCGAATCCCTCGCGGGTTTGTACCGGTCCTTCCACGGTGCCGATTTTTGCTTGCTGCAGCGCTTGCCAAAGGTCGGGGTAGGGGATGCTATTATAACTGTGCATACATACCAACCCGTTTTCACCTCGTGGTCTGAGCTCTAAGTTTCGAGCATCGGCCAGCGCCACCCAATCTTCCTCCCCCGTCAAACGCTCTTTGAGTTGTTGCGCCTCTTGTTTGTCGTGCGCGATAAGCTCGTCGAAACAAATGGACTCGGGGATCATAAATCGATCGGGGTGCACTTCTATATAACGGTCGATTTCCGCTTCGCTGACGGCCACCTTATCGCCGACTTGCCGCTGGTAGATGGCCTTTACCAATAATTCCTCGGCGGCGCCGGCTAACCATCTGGCGGCCTTCGGTTGCTGGTGGTACTCGGCTTTCTGTGCGGCCTCTGCGAGCATCAGTTCGGGCAGGATCGTGCGGCGGGCGAAGGCTGCAATGGCGGCGCTGTCTTGCAGAGCTGCGGGATTGGTGACCTGGTGTTTTTTCACTACTTCGAGATACTCATCGACGGGAACTTGGCCGCCGTCATAAGTGAATAGCGCTGCATTTGCGGCGAGGTGCTGGCGATCGGCCTCGGTCTGGGCCTTGGCCAGCGATCTGACATTGGCCAGACCCTGTGCGGTCAACTGCCAGTTCAGTTCGTAGGCGAACAGTTCTACTTGCTGCTGTTCTATTTCCCTCTTTTTTGTTTTGACCAGGCCTTTGGCGAGAAATTCGCGTTGGCTGCTCATCTCGGCCTGGCGTTCGTCGATAAAACGCACTAAGTGAAAACGCGGACCAATGGGCAAGGGAGCGGAAATGGCATTGCTCTGCTGATCGTCGAATACTTGGTTGGGGATCCCTATGCTGCGGGCCATGGAGCGATTCATATACCCCAGTTTGCCGCCTCTTTCTGCAACGCGCGGGTCCAGTGTGTGTTGCGCGGCCATTTCCGCGAACGAGGCGCCGGCGACTAGTTGTTGACGAATCTTTTGTGCTTCGGCCTCGGTCCTCACCATGATAGCGGTTACTTGGCGTTCGCGATCTAGACCTTGCTCATAAAAAAAACGTTCGATATCGGCGTCGTCGATCTGTGCGCGGGGATGCAGATCGCGTTGGCGGTATAGGTTGGCGAGATATTCGCGCCGCTGGAGCAGGCCCTTAACCCGTATCGCCGGCTCTTCTGCAAGTTCCATGTCGCGCGCGGCGCGCAGCATCAACTGGCGGTCGATCAGGGTTTGCAGATAGTCCTGCCGCGCGGCTTGGCCTTGCTTGGCCGGACGCAATCCAGGAAGGACATCTAACGCAAAACGACGCAATTGCTCGCCGGTGATCTGCACGTCGCCTACTTGGGCGACCGGTTCCTGCGTTGCTTGTTGTTCCCGGTTTTGACCGCATGCAGCCATTAGGGCCAATACTGCCCATATAGCTACGTACCGCCCTATATCTATACTGTAGTATTTTCGCTGCAAAACCTGCTCCCTGGGCTTTTCCGCTCCGGTGTTGATGACTACATTGCGCACGGGCTCCCTAGCCCGACATAAGGCTAAAGATACATAAAGATTAGACTCGCTCAAGGAAATTCGCCCTTATGGGGTTTATCGCACGCTTGTTGGCTGTCATACCGCATCACCTGTATATCGCTCTGCTCGGGCTGGTATGTTATGCCAATACTTTGGGCAATGGTTTTGTATTTGATGACTCAGCCTATCTGACCAGCGCGCTGGTGAGGAATCCGGCCATCGGCGATTTATTGCGCACCAACTGGCTGGGCTTGGATATCTACCGGCCCCTCACTTTGCTTTCGTTGGGCCTTGATTTCTCCCTCTACCAGGAAACTCCACTAGGCTACCATCTGAGTAACCTCGTGTTGCACTTGATCAATGGCGTGCTGCTTTATATGCTCGCCAGAGATCTTCTCGGCGAGGACCAGGCGGCGTTGTGGGCTGCTTTATTGTATGTGAGCCATCCGATCCAGACCGAGGTAGTGGCCTGGGTTTCGGCCCGTGGCGATCTGCTGGCGACCTTGTTTTTCCTCGGTGCTTTTTTAGCCCATCGGCGCGACTTGTGGCGCTGGCGTATCGCAGCTTGGATCTTGTACGGTGCCGCCGTTTTGTCTAAGGAAACGGCCGTGGTCTTGCCGGCGGTACTTTTTTTGCAGACCTGGTATCTGGATCGATCTGAGGATAGTCGAACCGTCTTTTTATGGACCTGGATCAAGCGCAATTGCGGATATGGCGTGGTTTTACTCGCTGCGCTGGTTTTGCGTTGGCTCGCCTTGGCGGACTCGTCGGCTCCCGCCGGACCGGCTTCGACGAATTTCCTTGCTGACCTCGACACCTGGCAACGGATCGGCACGATTGTGGCGATCTTGCCGCGGTATCTTCTGTTGCTCGTCGTGCCGCGGCATCTGTCGGCTGATTATTCCTATGCGTCGATTCCTCCCATTACCTCATTAGTGGACCCGTGGTTTGCATTCGGTGTGCTCAGCATCGCGGTATTCGTCATCCTGTCGCGGTATACGAGGTCGCGTTTTTTCGGCTTTTTCAGCCTGTTTTTCTGGATATGCTTGTTGCCGGTGAGTAACCTATTTGTTTTGGCGCCTAGCGGTATGGCCGAGCGCTATTTACATCTGGCGATGATTCCGGTATCGCTGATGGCGGGGTGGGGTGGATGGCAAGGCGCCAAATGGGCGACGCGGCGTGGTGCTTGGGCTGCGATATTATGCCTTGTCGTAATGTTTGCCGTCGGCACCGTCTCTCGCAATCGGGATTGGCATAGCGATTTTAGCCTGTTCTCGGCGGTGTTGCGGCACTATCCCGAAAACGCTCGCGCCCACGACAATTTAGGTTTTGCCTATTACCAACAAGGGCAATACGCACAAGCTATACACCATTATCAAAAGGCCGTCGCCATCCAGCCGACGCGCTTGCGGGCGCTCTTTAATCTCGGGTTGTTGTATAGCCAGTCGCGGCGCTACGAAGAGGCGGTCACTTTGTTCAAAACGGCACTGAGCGTATATCCAAACCATGTTGAATCTCACTTTAATCTAGGGCTGACCTATCAGAAGACCAGACGTTACGAACAGGCAATAGGGCATTATCTGTCGGTGCTCAGTTTGCAACCGGGCCATCTGAAAGCCTACTACAATCTTGGCCGAGCGTATGAACGCGTCGATCGCCCAGAGGCGGCCATTGCGCAATACACCGCGCTTATAGGCTTAGATGGCAATGCGTCAAAGGCTTATTACCGTTTGGGCGAAGTGTATTATGTTCAACAGCGTTATCAAGAGATGGCCAGCGCTTGGACGACTTTGCTGCGTTTGCAGCCGAACCATCCGGAAGGTGAGCGCATTCGTCGATTATTACAGTAGAGTTACCGATAAAATTTCGTTATAGGTGGTAATTATTACAATTCATTGTGGAATGTTAGAAATGTCAATTATTACTATATTTATGATAATTTTAAGTAATTGATTATAATCGCCTTATGTTATTTGTTAAAAAAGTAGATAGAACCGGCTCATAAAAGAAAAAAATGCTTGATTTTTAGTTTTATTTTCATTTTGTTTAGTCCGGTTAGCAATTGTCAAATTCGAATGAAAAGATAGCAAGCTACATGTTTAGTCTGCGATAGTCATTTTCGTGCACTTCTCGTTCGTGTTTTTCACATTATCTCTCAAAAGGAGATCAGTAGAAGATGCGTAAAATAGTTTTAAGTGCAGTCCTTACCGTTGCCTTGGCCTTACCGGCCTTGGCTCACTTTCCTCCGGGAGAGTTCTTTTTTGCCGTGCAGTTTCCCGATGCCAACATCCCGGTTATCGACGGCAATCACGCTGATTGGGGCGTCGTTCCGCAGGTGCCTTATGAAGTTGGCAATGATCGCTACTCCGACTCCGTCTACAGCAAGTTGCGCGGCGAGATTGACGTCAGCGATTTGAGTGTGCGTCAGGTTGTTGGTTGGAACGACAATACCAACTTGATCTATCTGATGGCTGAGGTATTCGACAACGTGCATAGTCGCGATGCCGAAACCCCCAATGCTTGGTGGGCCGACGACGCCTGGGAAATTTATATTTCCCCGACGCATCCGGAGATCGAAGGCGGCGGTGGTTATGCGCCGGGCCAGGAAGGTATCATCAAAATCGGTTATAACTTCTCGATGCCGCCGACCGCTGGCGCATGGGGTGGTTACAACCCTCCCTTTGACTGGGTCACAGATCCCGCGAATAACGACGCGTGGAGCATGGCCTACACTTTCTCCGGCGAAGAGTTTGGCGAGAGCACCTATTTTTACGAAGCCTGGATACGCCCCTTCGACTTTATCCCCGATGATGGTGATCGGGCTGTGGCCGAAGAGACGGACTTAGAAGAAGGCCAGGTCATCGCCATTAGCTGGACCTTCGGCGATTTCGATACGCCCGGTGGTGCCGCGCTCGAAGACTACCAGGGTTTCTGGTCGGTTTCGCCCAATGGCTGTTGCCGTGCAGATAACGACATGGTCATGAGCGAGTTAGATGATTCGATCGCTTGGGGCGACCAGGCCACGGCTGTCGAGTCCAATAGCTGGGGCCGTATTAAGACCGAGTTTAAGTACTAAAATTGCTGGCTAACGCGATCTTTGGTTGCTGACTAGGATCGCGTGCTAGATATTCGGTTTAGAGGCGATGGGCGGACCAGCCCATCGCCTCATTTTTGTATAGGGAGGGAGTCCGGTTATGCGAACGCTTTTATTCGCTCTGTCTTTGTTTTGGCTTTTGGCCGGCGCGGTCAGCGCCCTAGATTACGGCAACCGGCTTGGCGTCCAGCGGGGCGGCAGGACTACATTCGAGCCCGAAGGGGCGGGCGTTCTTTTTGATGCGATCGATCCGGCAGTAAAAAAATGGTATATCCCGCAGGAACTCTTCAACGAGTACCGCTGGCGGCAATGGGAATACTCGAATTACGCCCGAAGGCCTTATCAGCGCTATGTCGATACCGCGTTGGAGGGGAGTTATTTTTACGACTTCTTCGGCAATTTTGTCAATCGTGGTTGGCTGATCTTCAACAACAACCAGAGCCAGCCATTACAGCGCGGCAACGAGCTGTTTAAGGACAGTCGTTTCAACAACTGGTTCAACAGCCTGCTGGTGGCCTCCGACTCGGTCGGCGAATACTACTACGCCCTGACTATCGGCAATGGCCTGCGCACGACCCTGACGCCGATGACGTTCTCCAAACCGGATTTTGACGGGGTCCAGTTCGACCTGGCCACCGATAAATACATGCTCACATTCCTGTATTCGCGTTTGAGCGAGTCGGGAGGCGACCAAACCAACCGCGAGGGCATTAACCGCACCAACAACACCACGCTGATGGGTGGGCGCACCACGATCCAGGTCGGAGATTTCACTACCTTGGGTTTCAACTTCGTCAACTCCCACCAGTCGAACACCCTCACCGACGGTTTCGGCGGCAACCCGCTTTCGGGCGAGTTGACCGTAGACCAAAAAAACGAAGCCGTTTCCTGGATCGAGCTTTTGCTCAGCGATGACTCGCCGGGCGATGGCGAGGGGGGCGCGGCATTTTTCCCGGCTGGTTCGGATATCATCATCACCTACCTCGACGGCAGTGTCGACCGCGGCAAGGAGATCGGTTTCGAACCAGTGATCGAAGGCGGGTTCCCACAGGAGGGTTTTATTTCGGCCGACGGCAACGAGCAGATCCGCCTGCGCTATGACTTTAACAGCGCTGATTTCCTGTTGGTGGCCTCACAGGACAAATCGCAGATCCGCAAAGTCGAATTTGATATAGTGCTCGGCAACGACTATAAAATGCAGTCGACTTCCAACCGCCAGACCGGGCGCAACAACGACCCGATTTTTCTATTGGTTACCCGGGCCGAAGGCAATGTCAAGGACAATACCAACTTGAGCGTCGTTTCGTTCGAATACGGACTGCCGACCGCGACGCAGATTTTCGGGTTCACGCTCGCGTTGGAGGACGTCAAGGGTTTTCATCTCTATGGGGAGTGGGACAATAGCCGCAACTACCGCAAATATCCCTATCCCAGCACCGATCAGGGCAATACCGACCACAGCACTTCGTCGGGTATTTCGAACAAGCCCTCGTCCGACGCTTGGATGCTCAACCTGTGGAAACGCGCTGACCCCTATTTCTTTTTCGGCGAGGCGTTCCATATGGATCCCGACTACGCGACATCCACCTATATCAGCGAGCAAGATGGTTTTATCGATTATAACTCGGGTTATTACGAAGACCATAATCCGGGTAGCAATGAGCGTTTCTTGGTCGAATTCGTCGAAGACAATGACGACCAGGACCGGATCCCCGATTGGGGCCGCAACGACGCGCTGTCGGTCGACCGGGCGGTCTTCCCGGGATGGGACGAGAATAACGATTTTATTCCCGACTTCAACCAGAATGATAACGGCAGTGTCATCAATGTCATCCCTGATTACGAGGAACCGTTCCTGCGCCAGCACGTCGATCGGCCGGAGTTTCTCTACGGCATCGACGCCAACAACAACGGCTGGGTGGACCGCTTCGAAAACGACAACGAACCGGACTTTCCCTACAAACGCGACCGCCAGGGATTCAATATATATGGGGGCGCGAATCTGACCCCGGAAATCCGCCTGACCGTCGGCCATACTCGCGAGGACCGGATCACATCGAACCAGCGCAACAACGCAACCTACGGCCTAATCACCGTCGACGCCGACCACCCAACTTGGGGGCGGCTCAAGGTCCTGGAGGTGCTCAAGAGCGTCAAGGACAATATTCCCGACGACCTGCTGCAGTGGGACAGCCGCAATACGTTGCGCGACTCGCGCAATGTCGAGGTAATCGATCCACTGCTGGGGCGCGACGCCCTCTATAATTCGTTTTATATCGGCCATACCTATTCGCCGCTCGAAGCCTTGACCATCAAAAATTCGCTTAAATACGATTTGTGGAACCAGCGTCTCGATAGCACCGAACGCGCCGAATTCGGTCTTGGCGAGGAAGAATTTTTCTTCGGCATCCTCAACAAGGCCGATTATCTGATCGAGTTGTCCAAGATACGCGTGTTACCGCGTTGGAAAAGCGAATACCGCCGTCAGACCTACGATCTGTTCAGCGGCGACAATCGCGAAGAATTGACCGAGATTTTCGGCATCATTATTGAGCGCCCGGTGTTGCGTCGGACCACGGTATCGGCTGGTATCGAATATGTGCTGTTCAAGGATCTGAACGACAAGATCAACAACTTCCAGTCTTTTATTACCGCCACCCAAATCACCAATGTGGCCGAATACCAGGGTTATGTTTTGACGACCCAGGTTGGGTTGAAATTTGACGCGCGTGATTTTAAGGATCCAGACATCAAAACGCGTACCGTGACCGAAGGGTTTATCACCGTCTACGCCGGGCTGGGCAACTGATTTGCGTCGATGGGCCAGATAATAAGACTCGCGTCGGTCTGGGCCGCCGCCTTTGCGGTGCGCCTGCTCTATGTCGTCCAGAGCCAGCAGAGTCCCTTCTACGATTTCCCCCTGGTCGACGCCAAGACTTATGTGCAGGCGGCTACGGCGATGGCCCTAGGCGATTGGGTGGGGAATAGCCAGCCCTTCTGGCAACCGCCACTCTATCCGCATTTCCTCGGTGTACTCTTTGCCCTTTTTGAACCTGGTTTTACTTTGCCGCGACTGGTACAGGCGGCGTTGGGGGCGACGATCTGCCTGCAGGTCTACTGGCTCGGTCGGCGGGTTTTTTCTTCTGCAGTTGCCTGGTGTGCGGCAGGCCTGGCTGTTTTTTATGCCCCCTTTGTTTTTTTTGAAGGGGAATTCCTGCCCCCGGTCCTGGCGATCCTATTAAATCTTAGCGCGTTGCTGGCGCTTTTGTGGGCGGTTGAGGGACAAATTCGGCGGCTGCTATTGCCCGGGCTGCTCTTTGGGCTTTCGGCCTTGTGCGTCGCCAATATCTTGTTGTTCACGCCTGTGGCTGCCGGCTGGCTTTTTTATTTATGCCGGGACTTGCCCGTGCGCCAGCGGTTGTTGCGCCCGGCGGTGTTGCTGTTGGGCGTGGTCTTGGCGGTTGCGCCAGTTAGCCTGCGCAATTATCTGGTGGGCGACGACCTGGTATTGGTTTCGTCGAATGCCGGTCTCAACTTTTACATCGGCAACAACGCCCGGTATCACGAGACCGTGGCGATTCAGCCGGGGCCGGCCTGGCTGGATCTGACTAGTCGCCCGCGCGTCGAGGCCGGCGTGACGAAGCCCTCGGCGCAATCCCACTTTTTCTTCGCGCAATCCTGGGACTTTTTTCGCAACCAGCCCGTGGCCTTCACAAAATTACAGTTCTACAAGTTGTATTTATTCTGGAACGGCGACGAGATCGGCCGCAACCAGGAACTCTATTTCGCCCGCCAGTATTCTTCCTTGTTACAGGTCTTGTTGTGGAAATACGGGATAGCCTTTCCCTTTGGCCTATTGGCGCCTTTGGCGTTGACGGGTTTCGCTCTGGGCTGGCGTCGTGGTATACTGCGTCGCCCTGAGTCTTTGCTTCTCGGGTTGTTCACGGCAACCTATATGCTGTCTGTAGTCGCTTTTTTCATTAGCGCTAGATACCGTTTGCCGGTGATTCCACCGCTCTTGCTCTTCGCCGCTTACGGTGGGAGGGAACTCTATCAGTTGTGGCGGCAAAGGGCCTATGGGGGCTTGCTCGCGGGGTGCGGCACAGTGGTGGCTTTGCTCGTGGTCTGCAATTGGGGGATGGGGTCGATGGATATGGACGGTGACGCGCAGACCCACTATCGATTGGGGTATGTCTACGAAAAAAAAGGGCTGCCAGTTAACGCCATTGTTGCCTACCACAAAGCCCTAGAGCTGGACCCCGATATCAAGTGGGCTCGTTTTAACCTGGCATCGCAATACGCTCGGCGCGGCGACTACGGCAGGGCAATCGCCGTCTACCGCGACTTTATTCGGCGTTTTCCCGATGTCGAACGGGCGCGCTTGGCCCTGGGCAATGTCTATCTGCAGACCCGGCGCTATCCAGAGGCGATAGGCGAATACCGTCGATTACAGACTGCACCGGGTGCGGATACGGCCGATATACAGGGGCGATTGGGGTATGCTTATACCCAGGCGGGGCGACTCGAAGAGGCGGTGGAGGCCTATGGCGCGTTGATCGCGGTAAAACCCGATTCGCTGCAGGCGCGGTTTCAGTGGGGGCAGTTGCATGAAACGTTAGAACATCCGGATATCGCTCGTAGCGAATACGAGAAGATCCTGGCTGTAGATCCGAGCCAGACTGCAGTGCGCCATCGGTTGGCGCGATTACTTTTTTTCGCCGACGAGCCGCTAAAGGCGCGCACGCATTTGGAGCACGCGATCGCCTTGGACCCGCAGGCTGTAGATGCCCGCTTGTTGCTTGCGACTCAGTATATCGTTGAACGCCGCGCGTCCGAGGCGATGGACCAGGTGCAGGCGATCCTGGCGATGCAACCGGAGCATCAGCAGGCCAATCGTCTGATCGGCCATTTGTATATGGCGCAAGGAGACACGATCAAAGGCGTCGAATACCTGGGCCGTTTTACAGAGTATTACAGGGAAGGGCGTTCAGCCGAGCTTTTCAAGCAACTCAAGGAGCAGTGGGACGATAAGCTGCAAGGGCCGCAGCACTGATAACTCGCTCAGTAGGCGACGCCGACGGTGCGGGCGCGCCGGGTCTGGCGCGCGTCTCCATCGACGGTCAGAGTGACCAGATACAGGCCCGGCGGCACTCTATCACCCGCCTGGTCGCGGCCGTCCCAGGCCAGTTGCGGCACCCGCTTGGCGTCGAAATGCCCGCTCAAGTCCGATCCGCTATAGAGCGATCGGACCAACCGTCCGGATAAATCAAAAATCTGCACGGTTACATCGGTCGGCCGGGTTACCGCCAGGATATCGTAGCCGATTTCTGTGGTCTCGTTGATATCGTCGCCATTGGGGGTGAATACCTGCGGCACGGCCGCGAACGATCCGAATAAGTCGCCCTTATTGATATCGGGGCTCAAGACGGTAATGCCCGAGGAAGCAGGCAGATCGCCTTCGCCGAGGAAGTCCGCGTTGCCCGAGGCAATGCGCTGGATACTGCCGGTTTGCGACGACAGCACGGCTTGGCCTCTGAACAGGGTGCTGAACAAGAGCACCCGGCCGCTGAACTTGAGCTTTAGCAGCATCTCGCCTCCGCCCTCGGGTCTGGTGATTTGTGGAAAACGAACGATCACATTGCGTTGGGTCACTGCTTGGATGGTAAAGACCTCGCCGGTCTCCGATTGCACCGTATAGGGCAAGGGGTGTTGCATACCGTCGGCTGTTTGTACCGCGGCTTGGCCGTTTGGGTCTGTCACTATGTCGACGTTCAATTCCTGTTCGGTGACCAACTGGTCGGGGACTTCCCAGATCTCGATCTTGTTGATACTCAGAACCCGGGTGGTTGTCAGCAATTCAAAGGTATCGAAACCCTTGACGCCTTCGAACTCCATCTTGGCGCGCACGGCATAGGTGAAATCCACCGGCTCGAAGACATCGACTTCGCGGGGGAAGATCTCGGCGACCAACTCTTCGGCGATGGGTGGCAAAAGGTATTCGATCGCGAGTTGTTCCAATGCTTTGGTCGCGTTGATTTCGCTATTGAGGAAATCCACCGAAAATTGGATATAGCGTCTGGGGCCAGGTGACAAGACCGGGGTGCCGCCCTCTCGTTCGCCGCTCAGGTGGGGCGACGACCACGGGCTCCAGTTTTGCAGATCCTCCTCGATCTCGCCCTTGCCCCATACCTGCGGCGGGGTCGCTTCCAGATTGGGCACCAGGTTCATGTATTCGTCGCGGTTTATTTGTTGGTCGGGATTGACCAACGAAGCCGAGAGTTGATCGTCTGAAACGCGCTGCACGTTGCTGCGTTTGTAGAGCACGGGGGTCGGGTCGGTGCCGGTGCGGGTGCGAACGATAACCTGCGAGAAGTCGTCGGCCAGCTTCTTGGAGGCTACCGGCTTGCCGCTCTCCTGGCGACCCGGCAGCACAGAGAGATCGCCGTTGGTATCTTCGCACTCTGACTGAAAACATTGCCAGACATTGCTATAGCCGAACTCGTTAGTGAAACGCGCTACGGTGTCGCAATCGCCCCAGGTGTCGGGGATGTCGTCCGCCGTTATAAATATCTGCGAGTTAACCTGGCAACCGCCGCCTGCCGCAATCTGGTCGGTTCGATTATTGGATGTGCGCAAGTCCACAGTTTGTTCCATCCAGCTCAGGTTGCCCCAGGTCGCGGGCGAGCCGAGGTCGTAGACGTGGGATATATAGCGGCTAGAGCTGATAAAACCCTGGCCGAAGACCTCAAACTCGTCGATTTCGTAGGGAAAGGAAGAAGTGGATTTTAGCCGTACGAAACGCGCCGTTTGCGCCGGGTCCAACTTTACCTCGACCACGGCGTCTTCATTGTTCGTGGTGCGTTCCAAAACCTCGAAATCGTCGAGTTGCGGTACCAGGCGGCCGGTACCGTCCAATACCAGATCCTGGCCATCGTGCACCAGCAGTTCGAATTGGCGGATAAAATCGGTTTGAAAAGGATACTGGGGAGCGTCCTGCACGGTATTGCGCGGAAAGAAGCGGATGCGGTTGATGCCGATGGGGCTGCCCAGGTCGAGGACGATAAAAGTACCCAGCGCGCCGAATAGCCCCTTGCGGACGAAGGCGTCTTCGGCGCCTCCCGGTTCAATGAGTTCGAGCAACGTAACGGCTAACTCGGCCGCCGTAACGTCTTTGATCGCCGGTGCTGTAATACGGCCGCCCCAACCCAAGGCGCGCAAGGCGACATTCTCCCCCTTGGCCACGTGGTCTGGGTTCAGTGTAATGGGTAAAATTATCGGGTCGACGCCCAGCGGTAGACGCGCGGGGTCCTGGAGCAGGAATTTTCCCGCCGCCTCACCGGGCTCTGCACTGGTTGCGGGGATCGGTCTTATAGTGTTGATGGCTGCCGTGGTTCGAGCGACGGCCTCGGTCAGTGGAATATTGTCGGAAAAATCGAGACGAATTAGCGACAGTCCCTCATTGTTAGAAGGGGTAATGGCGGTCGCTCCCGCCAGGGAGGAGAGCGCTTCGAGCAGGGCCTCTTCGACCAGCGCGACCTCTCCAGCGAGCAATTCGGGTGGGGCGTCGACCAGGGTTTTGACCAGGACTTGCGGGTTGACCGTGTCGAAGTTGGAAAGATCGATTAGATTGCCCGGTACGTTGCCTATTTCGGTGGAGAAGCGGCTAACTTTGTATTCGGGGAGGGTCGTGGTTGCCGCTGCGCCGAAAACCGTCCCGGCCCAGGAGACATTGCCGCCATTGCCGACCCGCAGCGTGTCCAAGGCCTGAAGGTCGGTGCTAAACGAGATTAGCCCGTAAAAAATGCTCAACAAAAAAATAGGGGTTCGCACCAACCGTTGTATCATGTTCACGTCTGCCTTTTAATGTAGCAACGTCTGCCTTTTAATGTAGCATACAACACGCGAGCGTTCTGTTTTATATAAGGCAATATTAAGATTAGTCAAATAAATTCACAAATCGGACAATTTTTCTTTATTTTAATTTCATTCTACCCTCTTAGAGGTCGAGGTACAAAGTATGTCTCTCTCCGGCTGTTGGCTCAGTGTCTTGCTCATAGCGACCCTTACCGGGCCCGTATCGGCATTCAACGTATATAAACTCGGTGGCGAGGATGGTAACGCCTGGGATACTGCACTGTCGTTTGAGCCGGGCAACTACACAGTGCTCAATGCTTCGGGCGTTTCTATTGCAACCGAGAGAATAGCTTCCAATATCTCTTATTCGACTTGGGAAGACACGCTCAACGAAATCCTCGATATTGACGGTCGCCGGTGGATGCGTCCCTTTTTCGTGCCGCCGGACCTGAACCTGGCCCATCCGGCCGCCCGCACTCGCATCGCCCGTGGGATTTCCAACAACATCACGACCAGCGGAAACTGCAGCAATATCTCGACGCAATTGGTGCAGGTCGGTCCGATGTACGACGGCGATCCCAATACCGCGGCGTTCTTCAATGTCAGTACCAGCGAGAATAGCGGAATTGAGAGCCGGCTGTATGTGCAGAATTCGATTGTCGAGTTGGGGGTCAACTATCCGATTAACCGGATTCGCTTCTATCCGCGGTTGGGTACTGCCAATCCCAAAATAGACGAGTTACTCGAGCGGATGGGGGAACCCCGGTTGCTCAAGGAAAGCCTGGCCGAGGAGGATTTTACCGAGAATTTTCTGCCCTGGTTCGAAGTTTCAGGGGCCAATAGCCGACACGGTTTTGCCTCCCACTGCTATTTGAGCACCTCCGAAAATCGTTGGTTCAATACGATCAGCCGCAACCGCGTCGACGCGCCCAATGACCCGCGACTGATTACGTTGAGCAAAGAAACCGAAAACCTGGATGCGATCGTCGATATCCGTTTTCCGAGCCAACAGTTCCAGTGGGTTGCCGTGCGGCCGCTCAACCCGATCGAAAGCTGGGAAATCGCCGAGTTCGAGATCTTTGGTGAGGGCTATGTCGAGCGCGCCGTCTATACCACCGCCGTGCTCGATTTCGGCACGCCGATGGCCTGGGGGAAAATCCGTTGGGACGGCCTGTTCAACGAGGATTCGAATGTGATCATCCGCACCCGCTCGGGCAATGATCTGGACCCCAGTCTCTATTGGGTGCCCAGCAATATCGAAGGCGAGCCGACTTCGTTGGACCGTGTGGAGTTCGAACGCGCGGACCAGTCGATACGTTTTACTACCCTCGACACGGGAAACTGGAGCTTCTGGTCGGCCCCCTATCCGTTGGTAGTCGGCCAAAGCGACCCGGAGTTGGAGGCGGCCGATTGGCTGGACGGTACGCCGATCCTTTCGCCGGGGCCCAGTCGCTATCTGCAAGTCCAGGTGATTTTCTTGTCCAGTTTGAGCAAGGCCGGGCAACTGCGCGAGTTAGAGGTCCAGTTCGCGCCCCCGTCGGCATTGGGTATCGTCGGCGAGATTTGGCCGCAAGACGTCTCGCGCACCGAGATTACCGCCTTCACTTATAGCGTACGTCCAACCTTCGAGGGCGGTGATACCGGTTTTGACCGTCTGGAAATTTTCACTTTGACGCGAGTGGATCAGGTGCGTGCAGTGCGTGTCGACGGGGTCGAATTGGATGACGGCTTTCCCATTGAGATCCTCGACGACCGCATTATCGTCTCCCTGCCCAAACTCGAGGGGGCCGACGACACCTTCAAGCTCATCGAAGTGGAGTTCGACGTGCACGTGGTGCGTTATGGTACCCAATTCCAGGGCTGGGTTTTCGACAGCGAGAGCAACGGCGTCAAACAACTGATCGATCCGGGTGACGCCAATGTCGACTTTCCGGGCAATTCGCTGGGGGTACGCACTGATGAGTTGGGCGCGAACCCGCTGGCGCAGGTACGCATCGCGCCCAATCCATTTACCCCGAATGGCGATGGCGTCAACGATGCTGCTGAATTTCGTTTCCAACTCTACGACGTGTCAGTGCAGCGCGAACTGACCATTGACATTTACGATCTGGCCGGCCGGCGCATCCGCCGTCTGGAGCGGCTGAACGTGATTCGCGGGCTCTTCGACCAGGGCCCCGACGTGCCGGAATGGGACGGCCGCGACGACGAGGGCGAGCAGGTGGCGCCAGGAAATTATATCTATCGTATTTCACTGGACACCGACGAAGAGATCGGCAACCGGACCGGCACTATTTCGCTGGTTTATTGATCTCGCGTTGCTATGGTGATGTGTGCGATTGTTGGCTGGAGTCGGTGTCATCGCGAAATGTCGAGCCGCACGAGATGCTTCCGCCCGATGGAATAATCGGCAAAATAACACATTATTTTAGCAGCAATAGCTTGCGAACTTGCACGCTATCGCCTGCGCGCAAGCGATAGAGATATACGCCGCTGGCCAATGCTTGGCCTTGATCGTTACGGCCGTCCCAGCGGACCGCATGGCGGCCGGCTGGGCGTAGATCGCGTACTAATTGTGCGACTTGCTGGCCGGCGAGATTGTAGATGGCCAGCTCGATCTGGCCGGTTTCGGGGAGCTGGTAGTGGATGACGGTGTTGCTGTTAAACGGGTTGGGGCGGTTGTTTTCCAGGGCCAAGGTGGTCGGGGCCGTGGCCTGGTATTCCTCCGTTACGAGGGTTGGTGGTGGGACTGAGGTGATCAGGCGCAGGTCGTCGAGATAGAAGGTGCCGGCGATATTGCCCGAGAAGCGGATTAATTCTATCGCGCCCTCGGGTTGCAGGATATCCAGCGGGATTTCCACCACCTGCCATTCGCGCCGCGTCAGGTCGACCTCGTAGCCGGCTACGCCGCCGACACCTTCGCCCAGTAAGTTGACCAGTTTGCCGAATTCGCGGTCGAGGGTGTAGTGGCCAGTGTGTGTGCGGTTGCCGACGGAGCGCTGGTTGATCCTTATTTGGAACGTGCCGCTGTCGGTGTCTGCTATGTCACCGGGGTGGAAGGCGAAACGCAGGCTCTTATAGCCGTCCTTGAGGAAAGGCTGGTCGATCTTGAATTCGATGTTCCAGCCGGCTAGACGGCTGGGGGTGGCGGTTAGGGCGATGGCGGTGGCCCCGTCTAATTCGGTGGTTTGCAGCTGTATTAGATTGCTGTGTTCGAGGGTCCAACCCAGGGTCGGCCGGTCGGCGAAGATCACCGCGTCGGAGACCGGGGCAATGGTGACGGCGTGGATGAGTTTGACGCTGTGCAAACCCGCATCATTGCGCTGGCGTATCCAGACGATCACCTCCGCTTGGCCGTTGGATCGCTCGACGGCCAGGATTTCCTCCAGACGGTACTCCCCATTGACGTCGGGGGTCAGTGGTTGTGCGGCGGAACCGCCAAAAGCGCTGAGATCGGCCGTTACTACGGGCATTTCGCCCTCGGGGTCAAAGCGCTCGACGTGGATCGTCGCCTGCAACTGCAAAGAGCCGCCGCTGGCGACGATCGTCGGCAGGCTATGCTGCCAAGACCCTTGGATGACCGTGGGTTCGATGCGGAAGACGGCGGGTGATCCGGCGTCGCTGGAGACATAGAGACGGCCCTGGGGATCGGCGGTGATGCCTACGGGTTTACCCCAGACTTGCGTATGCGGCGGTCCGAAGCCGGTTAGAAAATCCGCCATTTGCGCTTGGCCGTCACCTGGCGTGTCAAAAAGGGCTACGACCTTGAACCCAGGCACCACCGACAGGTTGCCGCCGGTCAGGCCGCCGTGTAGGGCGATAAAGGCGGCGTGGCGGAAGCGGTCGGGAAAGAGTGGATGGTCGTAAAAGAACATGCCCAGCGGTGCCTGATGGGCTTCAACTAATCCCGCCGGTTTCTTCATCCGTTGGACCCGCAGTGAATCTGCCTGGGTATAGGGCCAGATGCGTTGGTAGTTTTCCACTTTTTCGTCCACCCAGACCTGGTAGCCGTAGGATAGGGGATAGCCCATGAAATCGCCGTTGCGCACGATATCGATCCATTCGGGTGGCAGGTCCGCTCCGCCGAGGTCGAAGTGGTTGTGCGTGGCCCACAGTTCGTTGGTGGCCGGATGGATGTCGAGGCCGACGGCGTTGCGCATGCCGGTGGCGAAAATGCGGCGGCCGCTGCCGTCCATATTGAATTCGAGAATCGCGTCCCATTCGTCGCTTTTTGCGATCGGATCTTCGGAATAGCCGTATACGGGTTGTTCTAAGCGGCAAAGATCGCACGGCGAGCCGACGGCGATATAAAATCTCTCGTTTATCGCGTCGATGGCGATAGTGCGTGAAGTGTGCCAACCTTCCGACGGGATGTCGTTTACCAGGATTTCCCGTTCTTCGTAGACCAGGTCACCGTCCGGATCGCGGTAGCGAATGACTTTGTCGGTTTCGGCCACATACATCGCGTCCCGGTAAAAGGCGATGCTATTGGCCTGGCTCAGGCCGGATACCGCTGTGATCTCCGCGTCGGCGACCCCGTCGTTGTCGCGGTCGGGCAGAGCCATTACGCTATTGACGTGGGCGACGTGCAATACGCCGTCGGCATTGAAGGCCATTAACCGCGGGCGTCCTGGCCCGCCGGGGATCGCGAAGACTCGAGCGGAAAAACCGGGCGGCAGGTTGAGTACGGGCTGGTCGGGTATACGTTCGGCGTATTTGTCCGGCACGACGACCTGGACGGGCTGTAATTGCAGATCCACCTGGGGGTTGAACTGAAAGGTGCCGGGTGGGTACGCGTCTTGGCCGTAGGCTGCGCTACCCATTAGAATTACGAGAATGAGTCGGTGCATCTGACTGTTCCTTGCCTGGAGGATTTTGCTGGTGATAGCCCTTTTAGACTGTGATTGCACCCGTGGCATATTGAACTCGTCTACAATATGCCACAAACGTAGCTTCAGATGCAATGGTGGTGATAATCGATCGATGCTTTTGCGGCGCGTTTTAAAAGAGAGCGATCATCGCGGGAGTGAAATCACGGTGGGGCATGGGGGGATCTGCAATGCATAACTTGCACCTTTGTGGCCGCTAAAATCCCACAGGATGGCCTTTTTGAATTTGACCATCACTGAGATTATATTCCTGTAGTCGGTATATTTTTTTGATCTCGCCCGCTTATTTTAAATAGGAACAACCAGTGCGATTTTTATGGCCGTTGTGTATTGTTTTGGCGTGTCTGTGTTCGGCTTGTAATCCGGCTGAATCTCCGGTTGTGGCCATTGTCGGGGCGCAGCAGATTACGGCCGCCGCGCTGCGCACCGCTGTCGAAGGGGCTTCGGCCGCGCAATATGTCGACCGCGCGGAAAATGAACTTTTCCCCCGCGGTCCCGCTACCGATAAATATCAGTATCTACAGCCGCTGATCGATCGCGGCTTATTGCTGCTTGCAGCGCGTGACCGAGGTTTGCATGCCGCGGAAACAGCCAGTGACGATAGCTTGATTGCTGTCCTGCAAAAGAAGATATCGACGACGCGGGTACCACTGTCTGCTGTGGAACTGCGCCACTATTACAACGATCACCCCGAACAATTTTACGACGAAGCGGCCCAGGGTCTGCAGCCCTATGCTCAGGCCGCTGCCGAGGTGCGTGTGCGCGTGGAGCACCAGTGGGCGGATGCCGACCTGCAGCACTTATTACCTGGCCTGCGGGCGCAACGCGCTGCCGAGGTTGAGGTCTTTCCGCAACAACTGGAACAGGCCCTGGCCGATACGCTCGTCGAACGGAAGAATGTCGAGCGCGGTGCGCTGTTGAGTCGCCGCGGTGGAGTGTTCCTCAAGCAGGGACGTTTGCGCAAGGCTCTAGCCGTTCTGGCGAGGGCCGCCGTTTATGCGCCAGCGTTGGCCCAGACCCATCTCTATACCGGGTTAGCGCATGCCCGGCTACAGCAAAACGAGCAGGCCTTATCCTCCTTCGAACGGGCCATCGCGTTGGATCCGGATCTGCCGGATCTCTATTATGCCTTAGGCAGCGCCCTGCAGATGTTAAACCGCCCCGCAGAGGCTGTCATCCGTTTTGAACAGGCGATCGAGCGCAAGGCCGACCAGCCGCATTATCACTTTCATTTGGGAGAGGCGCATCGGGCGCTGGCGAATTTCGACCGGGCGCTGGTGGCTTACGGTGCGACCGTCGCGTTAGATCCGGGATATGTCGAAGCCCGCTACCGCCAGAGTGATCTGTCGGGCCGCAATGGCGATTTAGACGGTGCGGCGGCCGGTTTCGAAAGCGTTCTCGCAATGGAACCGAAATATGCGGCAGCCCTAATTGACCTGGCGCGGATCTACGGCAAACAACAACGGCATGTAGAAGCGGTCTCGGCGCTGGAGGAGGCGCTCGTCCTTGATCCGACGAACCATACTGTATACAATCTTTTGGGCCAGGCGCAGGCGCAGGCCGGGCAACGAGACCGTGCCGATGCTTCATTGGCTGCGTTCGAGCGTTTGAGTGCGGCCGAACGCCACTATACGCAGGGGATTCGCAATGCGCAGCAGCGCTACTGGGACCGCGCCGCCGCACTGCTGAATCGGGCCATTGCGATCGATTCTTCGCACGTACAGGCGCGTATTCGCCTGGCGATGGTGCACCTGTATCGGAATACGCCGGCAAAGGGTATTTTAGCGCTGGAACAAGCGGTGGGCCTAGACCCGGACAATGTGGAAGCGCATTGTTTGTTGGGCGAGGCTTATTCGTCGACTGGGCGGCCGGATTCGGCGCGTCATTTCTTTGCCCGGGCGCTGGCGCTGGATTCGACTTCGGTGCGGGCGCGGTATGGTCGTGCCAAGGCGGCGTTCCAAGCCGGGGATTCGGCCGCGGCCATCGCCGGCCTCCACCAGGCGCTGGCGATCAACCCCGACCACGCCGAGAGCCATTATTTGCTCGCTGCGGCCTTTATGCGCTTGCGGCAGTTCGACCGCGCCGCGCGCAGTTTTCAGTCGTGCCTGGAAATCGACCCGGATCATTTTGAGGCGCGCTACGGCCAGGGAGTGTTGTTGCGCCGTTATGGTGATGCGGACAGGGCGCGCGGCATTTTTGTCGATATGCTTAAACGAAACCCCGACCATTTAAAGGCGCAGGAACAACTATCGCAACTGGAGCGAGAACAATGAATAGACTAATGGCGCTTGCATATCTTTCAATTATCGCGACCTGCTGCATCCTCGAGGCGCAAAGCCCCAGAAAGGTGCATATCCCCCCCGCGATCGCCGATCCACCCTGGTTGACGGACCGCCGCGCGGCCCAGCTCGAATCAGCGGGGCAATATGAGGTCTATCACCAATTCTCCTTTTCTGACCAGGTCGAAAAAAGCGGTATCCGCTTTCGCAACCAAATCACCGACGAATCGGGCAAGCACTGGCAGCCCATTCACTATGACCACGGCAATGGCGTCGCGGTCGCCGACGTGGACGGCGACGGATGGCTCGATCTGTATTTCACCACTCAGTCCGGCGGCAATCAATTGTGGCGCAATTTGCGCGATGGGACTTTTGAGGATATTACCCAGGTTGCCGGTGTCGCCGTCGCCGCTACGATCAGTGTCACCGCGTCGTTTGCCGATATTGACAATGACGGTGATCCGGACCTCTATGTCACGGTTATCCGCGACGGCAATCGCCTATTCGAAAACGACGGCACGGGGAAATTTACCGATATTTCTGCTCGTTCCGGCCTCGATTACAAGGGGCATTCCTCCGGCGCCTTATTTTTTGATTATAACAACGACGGCTTGCTCGACCTGTTTTTGGCGAATGTCGGCAATTACACCACCGAAGTGGCGATTTCGGCGAAGACGTACAATGCGGATTTGCGCATGGATGTCGAATACGAATATTACATCGGCCTGGAGGACGCCTTCCACGGCCACCTCAAACCCGAACGCACGGAACAGAGCGTATTATTTAAAAATTCGAGCGATAATCGTTTTGTCGACGTATCGGCGCAAAGCCGGTTGCAGGATAGCAGTTGGTCCGGTGATGCGAGTGCCTTGGACGCCAACGAAGATGGTTGGCTCGACCTCTATGTGCTGAATATGCAGGGGCATGACCACTACTACGAAAATGTGCAAGGCGAATACTTCAGCGACAAAAGCCGCGAGGTCTTTCCTCGCACGCCTTGGGGGACGATGGGGGTCAAGGTCTTTGACGGCGATAACGACGGTCGCATGGACATGATCCTTACCGATATGCACGCGGATATGAGCCAGCCCGTCGGGCCGGAGCAAGAGAAATTGAAAGCCGATGTGCAGTATGGCGAGGATTTCCTCTTGAGCGAGGGGCGCAGTATCTACGGCAACGCCTTCTATCGCAAGACGGAAAAGGGAACTTTCGTCGAGGTCTCTGATGAGGTCGGGGTGGAAAATTACTGGCCTTGGGGCTTGAGCGTCGGCGACCTCAATGCCGACGGTTATGAAGACGTGTTTATCACCTCGAGTATGAATTACCCCTTTCGCTACGGGGTTAATTCTTTGCTGCTGAACGAACGGGGTGAAAGATTCCTCGACAGCGAGTTTGTCTTGGGGGTCGAACCGCGCCGCGGCCACCGGACCGCCAAACCCTGGTTCGCGCTCGATTGCGCCGGAGCGGACAGTGAACATCCGCGTTGCAAGGACCAGGACGGCTCTATCGAGATTTGGGGTGCGCTGGGTTCGCGCTCGTCGGCGATTTTGGATATAGACGGCGATGGCGACCTCGATATCGTCACTAACGAATTCAACGCAGCACCCCAGGTTTTGATCAGTGATCTGAGCGAAAAAAAGGAGCTCCGCTTTCTCAAGATCGACTTAGAGGGGACGCGGTCCAATCGCGACGGTCTGGGCGCGATTGTCAAGGTGCGGGCCGATGGGCAAAGCTATACAAAAGTTCGCGACGGCAAATCGGGTTATCTATCGCAGAGCTTGATGCCGCTTTATTTCGGTCTGGGCGATGCTACGGTGATTGAGCAGATCGAGGTGCGTTGGCTGTCTGGCCATACGCAGACCTTGGTTGGGCCTATTGAGACCAATAAGCTATTGGTGATCGCGGAAGAATAGGCGCGCTGGGTCAAGGCAACGGCTCTTCGATGAGCAGAAATTGGTCGGCGGGTATGTTCTCTAGGCGTTGTAGGCGGCCCGAAGGCCATCGGACCTCGAGCGCATCGACGGTCTCGCTAAAACCCAAGCCGAAATGCACGCGCGCGTCGCTGTGCGAGAGAAAACTGCCTCCGTTGGTATGTTCTATTTGTTGCTCGACGCCGTCGGCGATGATGGTGATGATGGCGCCGATGCCGTCGCGGTTTGAGGCTGTGCCCAACAGACGCAGGCTTAGCCAATGGCGTTGGTTGCCGCCGTCGTTGCGCAAAAGCGCCGGGGGGGCGTCGAGGTTGCAGACCAACAGATCGATATCGCCGTCGTTGTCGTAGTCGCCCTTGGCGCTGCCGCGGCTGACATTGGCGCGGTTTAAATCGCCGGCCGCGACTTCGGCGAAGCGGTGTCCGCCGTCTGGCCCTTGATTGGCGAATAGCTGATTAGCTTCGCTATAACCGGCGGGGTTGATGTGGCGGATCTGTGGGTAGACGTGTCCGTTGGCGACGAAGAGGTCGAGGTCCCGGTCGTTGTCGTAGTCGAGGAAGTTGGTGCCGAAGGCCAGGCGGGGCAGGCTCGGCTCGGTGAGGCCTGCGTCGGCGCTGGCCACACCGAAGCTGCCGTCGCCCCGGTTGCGGTAGAGGGTGTTGTAATCGTCTTCGAAATGCGTGACGAAAAAATCGGAGAAGCCGTCGTTGTCGTAGTCGCCGTAGGCGATGCCCATACCGGCTTGCGCGATGCCCTCGGCGCTGAGGGCGACGCCGGATTCGACCGCCACGTCAGCGAAGGTGCCATTGCCTTGGTTGCGGTAGAGAAAATTGGGTGCCGAGTCGTTGGCGACATAGAGGTCCGGATCGCCGTCTTGGTCATAGTCGCAAAAAATCGCGCCCAAGCCATAAGTGGGTTTGGCGCGGCCTACCTTGGCTTTGCGGGTCATATCGATGAAGGTGCCATCGCCCTCGTTGCGATAGAGCGCGTCCTGGGCGCCGGGCAGGCCGAGCGGGCCGGCAAAGACCAACACGCCTTTCCACATGCCTCCGCGCGGTGGTGCGCGTTCGGGGGCAAAATCCAGATATTGCGCCACGTAGAAATCTAGGTCGCCGTCGTTGTCGTAGTCGGCGAAGGTGGCGCTGGTGCTCCAGCCGGCCAGATCGACGCCCGCCGCTTTGCCGACGTCGGCAAAATGGCCGTCACCGTCGTTGCGGTAGAGGATATTGGCGCCGTAGTTGGATACGTAGAGGTCTGCGTCGTTGTCGTTGTCGTAGTCGGCGACGGCGACGCCCATGCCCCAGCCCGTATCGCCGACGCCGGCGGTCTTGGTGCGCTCTTGGAAGGTGCCGTCGCCGATATTGCGGTAGAGCGCGTTACCCGGTGGCGCGACCGAGTCGGGGTATGCCGCGAAGCGCGAGCCGTTAACCAGGTAGACATCGAGCCAGCTATCGCCGTCGTAGTCGAAGAAGGCTCCGCCGCCGCCTTTGGATTCGACGATATAGTTCTTTATTCGCCCCCCTGAACGCATGCTGAAATCTATACCGGCGGTTGTGGTCATATCGGCAAAGAGCACGGGCGAAAGGTCTGCGATTTCTTGGGCTCGGTCGGGGGGGGCGGGCTCGGATGTACAGGCGGTCGTAGCCAGCAGGAGCGCGCAACAGTAATGGAGGGGGCTCATGGCGCTTCGACGCAGCGGAAGCCGATATAGGGGCCGCGTTCGATGGGGAGGATCTCAAAGCGGTTGCTGCTGCGCAGCGCGGGGCCGGGGTTGATCCACGAGCCGCCGCGCAGGACCTTGAATCGGCCTGTCGCAGGGCCTTGCGGGGCCTGTGACGGGGCGGTGGCGTAATAGTCGGCGTCGTACCAGTCGGCGCACCACTCCCAGACATTGCCGGCCAGATCGAGCGCGCCATAGGAGCTTGCGCCTTCGGGGAAGGAACCGACCGGCGCAAGACCCGCGTAGCCGTCTTCTGAGCCCCAGTGATTGGCGCGTTTCGCGTCGAAGGTCGAACCCCAGGGCCAGAGGCGGGCATTGTCGCCACGGGCACTTTTCTCCCATTCGGCTTCGGTGGGCAGGCGCGCGCCCCGCCAAGTGCAATAGGCTTGTGCGTCGTGCCAGTTGAGATAGACCGCGGGATGTTCGGGAATGGCCGTTGAGCCGGGACCTTGCGGGTGGCGCCAGCTGATGCCGTCTGCGGTTTCGGGGGCGTCTTCGGCTTCGGCAGCCGTCCGATAGCCGGTGTCCGCGACAAAGGCGGCAAAGCGGGCGTTGTCGACCTCGTTGCGGTCGATAGTAAAGGCACTCATCTCGACTTGATGGCTGGGCTGTTCATCCGTGGCCCGAGGATGGTTGGTGCCCATGGTGAAGGGACCGGCCGGGACTTGGACTTGGGCCGTGGCCTGCCCGACCAGCAGCAAACCACAAAGCCACGCGATAAATGGGTATTTCTGGTTGCAGAGCACTGTGCATAGGCGTGCTGGTGATTTTTTGTCCATGCTAACAAGATAAAACAAAGAGGCCCGTTCGTGCAGTACTTACCTACAAATAAGCCGGTTTTAGGTCGGGTATAAAATGCGCTTTCGCAGGGACAGGGTTCGCGGATAGTCGGACCACGCTGCTGCGGATCGAACGGACAAAGGCGTGATTGCGGCCTTGCCGCCAGTCGCCCAAGTAGTCTATATATATGGGTGTGGTTTTGCGCGGTAAAGGCTCGTTTTTTGTCGCGGCATAAACCTGCGCGGCGGCCCGGTGCCTGCGGTCAAATGTACATTCTCGACGGCGCGTAAGCGGGGATTGGAGAGACGGTTGGTGTTTGCAGAGATGGAGAAAAGGGTCGTGTCGCTTGCGTTGCTCGCGTTGGGCGGCTTGGGCTGTGCGGAAGAACCTGTGCCTGAAGGAGCGCGTGCGGATATTGCAGTTGGGAGACCGGAGCTTGTCGCTGCGGTGGAGCCTGCGATGCGTTTTGTCGACGTAACCCAGGCAGCGGGACTCGACTTCGTGCATATATCAGGCGGCCCAGAGCAACGCTATATTCTGGAGGCGATGGGCTCGGGATCCGCGTTCTTCGATTTTGATGCGGATGGTTGGCTGGACTTTTTTGCGATCAGCGGCACCCGGTTGCGGGATGCGCCGGAATCGGGCAATCGCTTATGGCGTAATCTGCCGTCGGCCACCGGGCAGCGGGTATTCACAGAGGTGACCGAAGAGGCGGGTTTACGGCGGGTCGGTTGGGGGATGGGCGCGGCGGTCGCCGACTACGACAACGACGGCGATCTGGATCTCTATGTCACCCATTGGGGGCCGAACGCGCTCTACCGCAACGAGAGCGATGGCACATTTTCACCGGTGGTCATGGGCGTAGAGGATCGTCGTTGGGGGGCCAGTGCGGCATTCGGCGATGTGGACGCGGACGGTTGGCAGGACCTCTACGTGGCCAATTACGTGGCTTTCGACCTCGATGATCCGCCCAGCGGCGGCGAGTTGTGCAGCGGCTGGAAGGGATTGACCGTTTTTTGCGGCCCGCACGGTCTCGATGGTCAGGCTGATGTGCTATATCGCAACGCAGGGGCGGCACGGGCCAATGGGCAGCACGGAGGTTTTATCGATATGAGCGCGGCGACCGGGATCGACCGGACGGCTTATTTGGGGCTCGGGGTGCTTTTTACAGACTACGACCAGGACGGCGATGCCGATCTCTATATCGCCAACGACTCAACGCCGAACCAGTTGTATCGCAACGACGGCGACTGGCACTTGAGTGAGGTCGGTGCTTTCGCCGGGGTGGCCTATAGCGAAGAGGGGCGGGTCCAGGCTGGGATGGGGGTCGATGCGGGTGATTACGACAACGACGGCGATGAGGATATCTTCGTCACCAATTTTTCCGACGACGTTAATACGTTATACCGGAACCAGGGCCATGGCTCTTTTGCCGACGCGACACATACCGCAGGTTTGGGCGGTGCGGCGCGGCCTTTGCTCGGGTGGAGTACGGCGCTGGCGGATTTCAACCTGGATGGCTGGCTCGATATCTTCGTGGCCAATGGGCATCTCTACCCGCAGCTAGAAACCCATCCATTGGGGCTCAGTTATCGGCAGCGCAATCAGCTCTATTGGAACAGGGCGGGTGTATTTGCTCCGGCGGCGATCGCAGGGTTGGAAGCTGAGCGGGTGAGCCGGGGCGCCGCCTTTGGCGATTACGACAACGACGGCGACCTCGATATCGTCGTCAATAACCTCAACGACCGTCCGAGCTTATTGCGCAACGACGGCGGTAATCGCAACCATTGGCTGGGGTTGGACCTGGTCGGCGCGCAAGGGCGCGACGCGATGGGCGCTGTGGTGAGGCTCTGGGTTGGTGATCGGGAATTACGGCGCCGGGCCAAGCGCGGCTATGGTTATTTGTCGTCGAGCGACGGTAGGGTGCTTTTTGGCTTGGGCGACGCGACTACGGTAGAAAAGATCGAAGTTCGTTGGCCGTCGGGGCGGATCGAGGTGGTGGAGCGGCCACAAGTCGGGCGCTATTTGCTCATGAGGGAAGGTAGCGGAGCGGTCGTTGCCGATTATAACAATCCCGTATCAGTGGTGCCGTCGGTGCCTGAGCCAGTTTTGCAAAATCCGGCGGTGCGAATACCGGCCGTAGAGCCCAAGCCAGGTTGGACGCCGTCGATGTATTACGAGCGAGCTAGCGCGCTTTACGCACAGGGGCGCTATCGGGAGACGCTGGCTTTGTTGCGGCCGGTGTTGGCGCGTTATCCGCGCGAGACGCAATTGCATTATATCGCCGGGGTCGTGCTCTATTCGGGATTAGGGCGTTATGCGGAAGCGGTCGAAGTCCTAGAGCGGGCCGTGGTGCAGGATGCCTCCGGGATCGAGGTGATGCAGCTGCTGGGGGTCATTTATCTCCAGCTCAACGAGCCCGACAAGGCCGTGACGGTGTTGGAAAGTGTTCGGGTATTGGTGCCCGAGGATTGGCAGACGCTTTTTCGGCTCGGTTTAGCCCACAACCGCCTCGGCGCCGACACCGCGGCGATCGCGGCTTTTGAACGTGCGCGCGAGTTGGCGCCCGACGAACCAATGCCACATTTGCACTTGGCTAGGATGCACAAGCGCTTGGGGCGGGAGATGGCTGCGCAGCAGGCGCTGCAGCGCTTTGAAATTCTGCAGCCGCTACAGCAGCAGATCGATCACTACCGCCAGGCCGTCGAGGCGAATCCCCAACGTTCGGCCTCCCATGCCAAACTGGGGTTGGCGCTGGCCGAAGCTGGGCGCCTGGCGGCGGCGGAACAGGCGTTCTCTCGTTCGTTGGCCTTGGACCCGGTCGCCGAAACGCGGACCAATTTGGCCAATGTGCTATTGCGTCAAGGGGAAGTCGAGGCGGCGCTGGGGCACTTCGCGCAAGCGCTTGTGGATGATCCGAATCTGGCGGAAGCCCGGTATGGCTTGGGCATGGCGTATTATGCCAAGGGGGAGGCGGTGCAGGCGTTGCGGGCGCTCGAAGATGCGCTGGAATTCCGGCCGAACTTTGCCAAGGCGCATATAAATATTGGCGTAATACTGGCGGAACAGCATCGTCCGCAAGAGGCGTTGCATCACTTTCGTCGCGCGGTTGACCTGGACCCGGATGACGCGCGGGCCGGCAATAACTTCGTCACGGGATTGGCGCGGGCCGGGCGCATTGATGAGGCGCGGCAGGCGTTCGCGCGGGCTGCGGCGCGGCAGGTGGCACTGCCGCTGGCCCGCAAAATTCTGGTGATGGCCCTGTTGCAGGTGGCTCAGGTCCAGGCTGGGGAGGGGGCGTTATCTGTAGCGAGTCTTCGTCAGCGGCAGGCGATCGAGTTGACGCCGCCACAATTGAGAAAGCCGTTGGTCGAGCAATTGAAAATTTACGAGGCGGGATTGCAAAAATGAAAACGGTGGTGAGATCTAACTCGGCTAATCCGATCTACTGGGCTCTTTTGTCGTTGGTGACGGTGGCTTGTTCGCAATCTGGGGTAGAGGATTCGTCTCCAGGGCCTGCGGAGCATCTTGTTTCGGCGGCAGTTGTCGAGACACCCTTCGTGGATAAGGCGGCTGCCTTGAACTTGACGCGTATCCACACCGGCGGCGGTCCCGAAAAGCGTTATATCGTCGAAGCTAAAGGCGGTGGTGCGGCGTTGTTGGACGCCGAGGGCGATGGAGACCTCGATATCTATTGGGTCAACGGCGCGCCATTGGCGACTCCGGGTCTCGGCGGAGGCAACGCGCTCTATCGCAACGACGGAGAGGTTGGTTTTGTCGATATCGCCGCGGCGGCCGGCGTGGAGGGCCATGGCTGGGGCATGGGGGCGCTGAGCGCCGACTACGACAACGACGGCGACCAGGATCTGTATATCACCTGTCTGCGGGATAATATCCTCTATCGCAATGACGGGCGGGGCCGATTCGCCGACCAGACTGAGCAGGCAGGGGTCGCGATGCCCTTATGGAGCACCGGTGCTGCGATGGGCGATGCCGATCTCGACGGGGATCTGGACTTGTATGTAGCGAATTATGTCGAATTCTCCGTGGACGAAATTCGGCCTTTGGGGACCCAGTGGAAGGGCCGGGATGTTTTTGTCGGTCCGTTGAGTTTACCGGCCTCTCCTGACGTATTGTACCGCAACGAGGGCGACGGGACTTTTGTGGATATGACGGGGGCGAGCGGCATTGGCCGGCACGAACCAGGTTATGGCTTCGGGGTGCTCTTCGTTGATCTCGACGACGACGGTGACCAGGATCTCTATATCGCCAACGATTCGACGCCCAATTTCCTCTATCGCAATACGGGGGATGGTACCTTCGTCGAGGTCGGGCTGCGGGCGAATGCTGCTTTCAATGAAATGGGGCTGGCGCAAGCGGGCATGGGCGTCGCGTGGGGTGATTACGACGGCGATGGCGACGGCGATTTGTTCGTCACCAATTTCGAGGACGATTACAATACGCTTTATCGGAACGCGGGCGGCACCTTTACCGATATGAGTTTTGCCGCCGGTCTCGGACGGGTCAGCCTGCCCTATGTGGGATTCGGAGCGGTTTTCCTCGATTACGACAACGACGCCGACCAGGATCTTTTTGTCGCCAACGGCCATGTTTACCCCCAGATCGAGAGCCCCGACGGTAGCGCGACCTACCCCCAAAAGAATCATCTTTTTGCCAATGACGGGGGGCGGTTTAATCTGGTCGATCCGGTAGTGGGACCGGAAATGGCGGCAGGGGTCAGCCGCGGGGCGGTAGCTGGGGACTTCGACGATGATGGTCGTTTGGATCTGTTTGTCACCAATCTCAACGGCCGCCCCTCGTTGCTGTACAACAACACCGAGACCGGACACCACTGGCTCGGTGTGCATCTGCGCGGCCATACGCAGAATCGCGAGGGGGTCGGGGCCAGGGTTTTTGTGTGGAGCGAAGGGCGGCGGCAAAGGCGGGACGTGCTTTGCGGCGAGAGTTTTCTCGGCAGCGGCGATCGGCGTCTGCACTTCGGTTTGGCGGCGGGTTCGGCTGACTCGCTGCACGTCTATTGGCCCGGTGGCGCGCTACAGCGAGTCAGCGATTTGCCTTTGGACCGCTATGTATTGGTTGAACAGGAACAATAAAGGGTTTGCGCGGATATCGAAGGGCAGCAGTCTACGGGAATTGTAGGCGTTTGTATTGCTGGTGTTTTTTGTCGCGCTCCACTGCGCTCAATGGCTCAGTGCCCATACCGCGATATTGGCGCCCATTTTAAGCGCGTTTAATCGCTTGCCCTCCGGGTCGTTGTGCACGTGTGGGTCTTCCCAGCCATCGCCCAAATCCGCCTCATAAGTATAGAGTACGGCTAATCGTTCTTCGATGAAAAGGCCGAGCGCTTGCGGTCTTTTGCCGTCGTGCTCGTGGACTTTGGGCAGGCCTTCGGCCAATTCAAAATGACAGTGGAAAAGCGGGTGCTCCGCCGGAAGTTCGACCCATGCGGCCTTGCGGAAGACCTTGTGCATTTCGCGGCGGAAGGATTTGTCCATGCCGTAGTTGTCGTCGGCGTGTAAAAAACCGCCGCTTTCGAGATAGTGCCTGAGCCGGGTCACTTCTTCGGCGCTGAAGTCAATGTTTCCGTGTCCCGTCATATAGATATAAGGGAAGGAAAAAAGCTCCTCGTCCATGATCGCGACCTGTGCTTCTTCTTCGGCGGCGTCGATCTGGGTGTTTTCTTTGATGAAGCGCAGCAGGTTGGGTAGTGAGGAGGGGTCGCTATACCAGTCGCCGCCGCCATTGTATTGCAGGCGGGCGATGGTGAACAGGGGGGGCGTCGAGGACTGCGCCTGGCTCGTCGCTGGAGCGAGGCCAGCGACGAGCCAGAGAAGGATAAGAATAATACGGTGCATGAGCCTAGCGGTTGTTGATCACGGCGAATTTCCCCTTGGCCGAGTTGCCGGCTTCGTCCTGGGCAAAGAAGAAATAAATGCCCGAGCCGACGAGGCCCCTGTCCGTGCCTTCGGCGCCGTTCAAGCCGTCCCAAGTCACTGTGCCTTGGCCGGGTATGCCCTCGATGCGGTGGACCAGTTGACCGGCGGCGGTGAAGATTTGTACTGTGGCGCCCAAGGGCAGATCCGTGAAAGTCATGGTCGCGCCGAACTGGCCGATCAGGAAGGGGTTGGGGTAGGTCTGGGTTTTTAGCGCGGTGGCCCCTGCTTTGCCGCCGATCTGCAGGCGGCTCATGCCGTCGAGAGTGCCGATCCACAACTCGCCTTCTTCCGCGTCAAAGAAAAGCGAGTTGATGCGGTTGTCAACCAGGCCACTATTGGAGGTGTTGAGGACGAATTCGACCACCCCCGACGTGCCGATGCGCGCTATACCGTCCTCGGTACCGACCCAGATATTGCCGCGGTCGTCTTCGGCGAGGGCTGTAGTCACGCCGGTCGGCAGGCCGTTGAGGGTATTGTAGACCGTCCAGCTTTCCACGGCAAAATGCTCGTCCTCGCGGGTGTAGGTCCCGCGCATGGCGTTGAGCCCGCTGTCGGTGGCGATCCAGATGCGGCCGGAGCGGTCGGCGAGGATATCACTGACGCGGTCGCTGCTCAGATCGGGCTGGGTGAGGGTGTTGAAGATGACGCCTGATTCGTCGCCGAGTTTGAAGGGCGTGTCGCCGTCATCGAAGAGGATAAAGCCGTCGCGGGGTGTGGCGATCCACTTCAGGCGGTCGGGGCCGATGTCTATTTTGCTGATATCGCGCGGCGCCTTGATCGTCTCTTGGTCGTAGAGCATGGATTGTTGTGGTCGCCAACCGTCCATGACGACCAAGCCGACCAGCACAGTACCGATCCACATCAGCCCTTCGTCATCGCGGTCGATATCACTGACGGCGACAAAAGAGCCGCCGTCGATGCCTTTGAGCGCGGAGTTACCGGCGTTGAGACGACGCCAGGTGCCCGTGGAGTCGCGCACATCGACGCCCCGGCCCCAATTGCCGACCCACAGCAAGCCGTTCGCATCTGTTTCGACGGAGGTGACCGTCTCGTTGGATAGGTTGGTGGCGAGGTTATGGGTGTCCCAACCTTCGCCATCGTACTCGTAGGCCCCATAGGCGTCCAGGTTGTCCTTGGGTACCGAGGCCACCCAGATATGGCCGTCGGCGGCTTTGGTGATATCGAAAAAGAAATTGCCGGCCGGTTCGCGCGGTGGCGGCGGTGGGTCGGCGCCCATAACGCGTAAGCCGCTGGAACTGGCGACCCACATCGGGCCCTCGCTGTCCGAAAGGTCGGCGGCGTTGCTGATGCTGCTGGCGGTGATCCGCCGCCAACCGAGGGCCCTGTCGCGGTGAAAGATGCGGCCGTCCCTGGTCCCGGCGGTGAGGTTACCGGACAAGAGACCCAACGAGATAATATCGACGCCCGAGTAATCCTGTTCGGGGCGGTTGAATTCCGGCAGCATATGCCAGACGCTGCGCGCCGAGGCGATAAAGAGCGTGTCGTTGTGGACCAGGATGTCGTGGACGCGGCCCAATAGCGTCGAAGTTCGCCAACTGTCGGGGTCCTGGAGGTTGGGTTGCTCCAAATTAGCCCAGGCGAGTCCGTTGACGGTGCCGACCCACAGATGGCCGGCATAAACTTTGATCGCTTTTACCTCGCTGTCTTTGGGCATGCGTCCGAGTTGGCGGTAGGTCTCCTTGACCTCCTCCTTGTCGGTGAGGAAGGCGCTGACGCCGCGTTCGCTGCCGACGTAGATGCGGTCCTCATGGGTTTCGAGTGCGTTGATGCCGAGACTCAAGAAGTCGAAGAAGGGCGGGTCGAAGCGGTTTTCCTCGGGGCGGTAGCGGCTCAACCCCTGAAAGAGGGTGCCAAACCAGATATGGCCATTGCGGTCGGCGGCGATGCTGGATATGCGGTTGCCGGGCAGACCATCGAGGCGGGTGAAACGGTCATAGGTCTGTGTCTCCAGGTCGTAGCGCAGGACGCCGCCGTTGGTAGTACACCATACCGTGTTTCCGAGGACCAGTAGGCGGTTGACGCTGCGCATACTGGTAAAGGCTTGCCATTCGGCACCGGAGAGTTGCGCGCCGGCGGGCAGGGCTAATAACAGGAGTGGAACGAATCTGAGCAGAAACATAGGTCTTTAGGTCTCCTACATCATGGTCAGGGGGTCGACGTTGATGGCAAAAGTGGTCGCGTGGTTTTTGGCCGTTTCGCGCATGGTCGGCAGCGCGCCGGCGACTAGCTGGTGCAGGTGGCGGACCGATTCGCCGCGCAATAGCGCCTGCCAGCGGAAGTGGCCGCGCAGGCGGGCTAATGGCGCGGGGCCGGGGCCGAGCAGTAGTGCGTGTTGGTCCAACCCCCGGCGCAGGGCGGCGACGCCCTGTTGCGCGGCCTTGGTGACTTCGTCTTCGTCTATGCCGCGCCAGCGGAAGATCATCAAGCGGCCAAAGGGCGGAAAGCCGGATTGGCGGCGCTCTTCGAGTTCGCGCTCGGAAAACGCCGCGTAATCTTGGCGCGAGGCCGAACGCAGCGCCTGGTCATCGGGCAATAAGGTCTGGATGACCACTTCGCCGGCGGTCTGTCCACGACCAGAACGGCCGGCGACCTGGGTCAAGAGCTGGAAGGTGCGTTCGGCGGCGCGGAAGTCGGGCATGTGCATGCCGGTATCGGCGGAAATGACGCCGACGAGCGTGACTTCGGGGAAGTCCAGGCCTTTGGCCACCATCTGGGTACCGAGCAGCACGTCGGCTTCGCCGTGGCGGAAGCGTTCGACCAACGCGTCGTGCGCGCCTTTCCAGCCGGTGGTATCGACATCCATGCGGATGACGCGGATGCCGGGGAACTGTTCGAGCAGGGCGCTTTCGACCTTTTGTGTGCCGATGCCGTCGAAGCGCAGCTCGGCGCTATTGCAGGTCGGGCAAAAGGGCGGTGGCGGGGACTGGAAGTCGCAGTAGTGACAGCGGGTTTCGGGTGCGGTTTCGCTGCGGTGGTAGGTCAGGGTGACGCGGCAGCTCTTGCACTGGACCGACTCGCCGCAGGAGACACAGGTGATAAAGGGCGAAAAACCACGGCGATTTTGCAGCAGGACGATTTTCTCACCCCGCTCTAGGCGCTCCTGCATCTTGAGCCGCAATTCGCGCGAGAAAATGGCGCGCTGCTTTTTTTGGAAGGGCTCGAGTTTCATGTCGACCACCGTTACCTCGGGCAGCGGGCGGTCGTCGACGCGGCGCGGCAAGGCGTGTAGATGGTATTTGCCGGTAGTGGCGTTCCAATAGGATTCGAGGCTGGGGGTCGCCGAGCCGAGCAGGACCACGGCTTTGGAGCGTTGGCCGCGGATCAGGGCCAGGTCGCGGGCGCTATAACTGAGCGGATGGCTGCTGTCGAGGTCTTCTTGTTTGTAGGAGGTGTCGTGCTCCTCGTCGACGACGATCAGGCCTAGATTGTCGACGGGTGCGAGTATTGCCGAACGGGCTCCGATGACCACGCGTTGTTCGCCGCGGCGCAGGCGGCGCCAGGTGTCGTAGCGCTCTCCGGCCGAGAGCTGGCTGTGCAGGACGGCGACCTGTTTGCCGAAGTGTTCCTTGAAGCGCCGAACCATCTGCCAGGCGAGGGCAATTTCGGGCACGAGGATAATCGAGCCGCGACCGCTTGCCAAAGCCTGCGCGACGAGACGGATATACACCAGGGTCTTGCCCGAGCCGGTGACGCCGTGCAATAAAGCCGGGTAGAAGGAGTTTTTGTCGAGGGCGGCCGAAAGCGGGTCGAGGATCTGCTGTTGGTCAGAGGTCGGCGTTAGATCGGGGGGGGCAGCGCTTTCGATATGGGCAAGTGGGTCGCGCACGACTTCTTCGTCGAAACCTTCGATGAGTTCGCGTTGTTCGAGTCCCTTCAGTACCGCAGCGGAAAAACCGGCGGCGATCAGGTCGCGGCGGGTGCTAGCGGGGTGCGCGAGCAGGTGGTGCAGGCAGGAGGCCTGGCGTGGCGCGCGTTTTTCGATTTCGGCAATGGCGGTGCGGGCGGCTTGCTCGTCGGGTAAACGATAACAGCGCTCGTTCAGGACTCTGGTGCGCTTGTCATCGAGCACCGGGGCGATTTCAACGTGGCCGGTGCGGCGCAGGGTGCGCAGGCTTTTTTCCAGGCCCTTGCTGCCGAGCCTTCGTTTGAGGGTGCTGACCTTGAGCGGACCGTTCACCGTGAGTTCGTCGAGGATTTTTGCCGCGAGTTCGTCGTTGTGGTCTTGCTCGGGCGGCGTATCGCGCAATTGCACCAAGCGATTGGAGCTGAGCTTGACACCGGGCGGCAAGGCCGCCATCAGTGCGCTACCGAGCGGGGCGATATAATAGCCGGCCATCCAGCGGCAGACTTCGACGACCTCGGGGCTGAGTAGCGAGGTGTCGAGGATTTGCACGATATTGCGAATTTTGCCGGGAGAGAGCTCGCCGATATCGGCCGGTCCGAGCACGATACCGGTGAGCAGGCGTTGGACCACCGGCACCAACACCAGGGCGCCCGGTTGCATTTCGTCGGCGAGTTCGTCGGGGACGCCGTATGTAAGCTCGCGCGCCAAAGGAGGCGGCAGGGCGACCTCCACATAGTTGCGGGTCATGGCTGTTCGGTAGCGGCATCGCTCGTGAGGGGTACGAAATTGAGTCCGAGGAATTCGATGCCGTCGCTATTGGCGCGGAAGCGCAGCACTTTAGTGGCTTCGCCGAGTTGGCCATTGCCCAATAGTTTGTCATTAAACCTGTAGCGCAGACCGTGCGCCCGCCCGGAGAGCACGAGAAAGTGGTCGTCGGCTTCAAAGCGTCGGCGCTCGCCGCGCGGGACGATGCCTCTGAAATTGCCTTTGTCGTCCCAGCGGATATATATCCATGTAGAGTCTACGGCCTCGACTTCGAGTACCAGACCGGAGGACGGCGATAACGGGGCGACTGAAGATGGTTCTTGAGAAGCGCGATCCAGGCCGATGGGTAGCGCACTGTTTGTGGTGGTGCTGATGGGCGGGCTAGTGCTTGGCGCACTCCCACTGAGATCTATGCCTTCGGTCGGTTGCGCCGGGGTTGCAGTGGCAGCCGGGGCGACGAGTCGGGCTTGTGCGTTGGAGTTTGTATTAGTGGTAGGATCAGTGTTTGTATCGGTTTCACGATCCGCGATACCGACTCTGGAATTAGCTATAGCAGCAGAGACCAGGGGCATCGGTTCGATCGCAGGGTCGATGGTATTCGCCAGAGGCGTTTCTTGCACCGCCGCTTGTGTGTTTTGCTGGGGTGTTGGTGCTTGCTGCTGCGGAGTTTGTTGCGCGGAATTTTCCGTTGATGTGAGATCGCGTTGCTCGACGGTTCGCGGTGCTTCGCTAACCGCTGTTGGAAGTGGGGTGGCTATGCGAGCCATTTCGGTTGTGGGCTCTTTTCTTTGCTCCTGTACCGGCGATGATTTTACGACGGGTGTCGGTTCCGGTGGTGGGGCTTGCGCCGCTTTGGGCTTGTCAGAGCCGCCGAAGAACGAAATGGCCAACACGAGTAACAAAAGTGCGCCGACGCCTAATCCGATGGTGCGCAGGGTAGTGCTAATCGGCGGCAAGGGCAGTTGGGGGCCGGTGGTCGCCGTACTCACTGGCTGCACGGCAACCGGGGTAGGAGAAATGGCTGGGCCATGTTCTTGGTTGAAGCGGTCGATGAGCGGTTTGGCGTCTATATCTAGGTATTCGGCGTAGGCCTGTAAGGCCATGCGGGCAAAGACCGGCTCGATGATATCTAAGTGGTCGTTTTCCATCCCTTGCAGGACGGGCAGGCTGATGCCGGTTTGGCGATATACCGTGTCGGTGTCGAGTCCGCGTTGTTCGCGCGCGGCGCGTAGGATCTGTGATATGCTTTGCTGCTCTTCGCTCATTTTATCGTCTTGTCGTTCAGATGATATCCAGCCGAGCCTAATAGGGCGCAGAGACGGGCTAGGGGAAGGCCTACTACATTATAATAACAACCTTCGATGCGTTCAATAAATCGGGCGCCCAAACCCTGTATGCCATAGGCTCCGGCTTTGTCGAGCGGTTCGTCGCTTTTGACATAGGCTGCGACATCGTCGGCGGTAAAGGCGTTCATCGAAACCTGGGTGCAAACGGCTTCGCATAACAGTTCTTCGCCGTATCGCAGGGCCAGGCCTGTATATACCGTATGGACCCGTCCCGAGAGGCGCGTGAGCATAGCGGCGGCTTCGGTGGCGCCTGCGGGTTTGCCCAAGATGGCGTCGTCGAGGCATACGATGGTGTCGGCGCCGATGACAATCGCGTCTTCAGCTTGGCCGCGCGATGCGAGCAGGTTCATGACAGCACGGGCTTTGGCGCTCGCCGATTCGATCGCGTAGTCGGAGGGAACCGAAGTCGCGGGTATCGGTTCTTCTTCGGGGCTAGGGATGATTTCGCAAGGCAATTCGAGTTGGCGCATAAGATCCGCGCGCCGGGGCGAGCCCGAGCCGAGAATTAGGCGTTTCACTGTGGGGACTCCACCATTAGGGTGACGGGGCCGTCGTTGTGGATTTCTACCTGCATATGGGCTCCGAAAACGCCGCGTTGGGGTTGCAGCCCCTGGTCGGCGAGCATAACGAGGAAACGTTCGTAGAGGGCTTCGGCCTCTACGGGGCGGGCGGCCTCTACGAAACTGGGTCGGCGGCCCTTGCGGCAATCGCCGTAGAGGGTGAATTGCGAAATGCACAGAATACGGCCGCCGATATCGAGCACGGAGCGGTTCATTTTGCCCTCGTCGTCGGCGAAAATGCGCAAGTTGACGCATTTATCTGTGCAGAAGCGCAGGGCTTTGTCGTCGTCGCCGGGGCGGAATCCGACAAAGAGTAGCAGGCCCTCAGCAATTTGGCCGACGATCTGTTTGTCGACAGTTACGCTTGCTTGGCTGACGCGCTGGACTAGGGCTTTCACAGAGCAGGTTGTCTTTTAATATTCGATCATTGTAATTGTTGTAAACATTTGTTTAAAAGGAATTTATAGTAACAATACTTCTTTGGCAAGCACGGTGTGTTGGAGCGGGAATCAGCAAAAGATCAACTTGGTCTGACGAAAGAGGGCAAACTATGTTGATTTTTTGCTGAACGCATTACCCAAGCCCTGTATAATGGCTTGGTACTCTATTGCGCTGGCTCACTTCCTAAAAACGCCGTTCCCCTCGTTCAAATTTTATCTGCGGAATATCCTTGAATTGCGCCTTAAAGAAGAACGCCCTGTTTTTGTGGAAGGTGCTCGGTTCGAGGTTGAGCGTCGCGGTCCAATCGTGGAATTCTTTTTGCAGTGAGAGCAGTTCAGAGGTGATGCGGTCGGTGGCGAAGAGCGCTGTGCCCGGTGCACGCAAATTATAATTAATCGAGTAGTTGCAGTGCCAACTCGGCGTCAGGCTAAAACCCGCTGAAGCCCGAAACCAGGAACGCACGGTCTTGGAACGGGTGGTCCGAGTTTGTGAATAATAGTGGCTAAATTGGAAACGGCTGCCGCGGCGGCGATTGTCGATGTCGTTGAGCAGGCCGCTTTCGAAACCAAATTGCTGCTGGCCATAATTGCTCGGTTGACGCTGCTGGCTGGAGCCGAAGTCGTCGCTGCGGCGGTCTTGCTGGTTTGACGGGGCGGCATCGTTTTGTCGGGCGGTTGCACGCCTCGACCAATTCGCCGAAGTGCGTATTTCGAATTGCCGTAGACGGGGCGAAAAGAGCTGGAGTTGGTCCTGGGAGTCGTAGAATTCGTTCTGTAGGGTCAACCGCGAATCGAGATAGCGCCCAGCCTCGATGCTCATGCTGCTGCGCAGATCTGTTAGCGGGCGTTCTTTCTTTTCGAACTCATAAGAGGTCGAGAAGTTGAGCTGAGCTAAGCGAACCTTGAGTTCGTCCTCGCCGCGTTGGATCTTGGCCCAGAAGGTGTTGTCGAGGCGGATATCCAATTTGCGTTGCTGTTTGAGCGGGCTGGCGTCGCCGCCGAAGCCGAGAACGCCGCCGGTGTCGGCGCGCGTCGCCTGATAGTTGAGCGACAGGTTCGGTCTAAACACGTGTCGGATGGCCTGGAGCGGACCGATTTGCGGGTTAAAGAGGCCGTAGGCGGTTTGCGTCAGGGCGAGGCGGGTCGCGAAGCGGTCGCTGTGCAGACTGCGGGTATCGCCGTCGCGCAGGTCTTGGTCGCGCCAGTCTTCCGAGAGCGAGGGGTTGATATTGAACCAGGTGAAAGGGCGGTATTGCGCGCTGAGGCGCAAGCCGATATCGGCGTTGGTGCGGTCGGTGGTGTCGGTGCTTGTGCCGCGGGTGGAGTTGCGGAGTCGGGCGTTGCCGTCGTAGAAGATGCGGCTATACCAGGGTTGCTGCTGGGGCTGGCCCTTTTTCTGTTCGCCGCCCCAAAGGGGTTTGCGACTTTTGCGCAGGCTGATTTCAGGCAGGACGGTGTCGAAGGTCTCGGTGTCGAGGTTTTTGGTCTGGCTGGCCTTGAGGCTCAGGCTATTGCCCGAACCGCGCCAGCGTTTGGAATAACTCAAGTTTGAGCGCAGCGTGCGGTTGAGGCGGTCTTGCAGGCTCGAACTATTGTCCTGCGAAAAACTCTTGTTGCTCTGGAAGGTGCCCGCCGCCCGCAGGCTCGCGTCGCGGCCGAGTTCCTGGCTGTGGTTAAATTCGACGCGCCAGTTGCGGGATGCGTTGCGGCCCTGCTGGCGGTTTTCGAGTTGCGCGTTGATTCGGCCCTTGAAACGGTAGCGCAAAGCGTAGTTGAAACGGGCGCGGCCCAACCAGCCCGAGCGCTGTCTGAGGTCGGTCGCCAGCGAGAGGTCCCAATAATCGTTGGGGGCCAAATAATACCCTATATTGCGCAATTCCCATTCGCTCTGGCTGGCGCCGAAGTTCAATGGGCGGTTGCCGAAGCTCGGTGTTAGGATACCGGATTGGCGGTCTTCGCGCAGCGAGAATACATAGAAGGGGATCCAGAATAGTCGTCGTCTGGCGATACGAAAATAGACCGGCCGCGCGACGGCCAGATCGCCGGCGAGGACCTTGATGCGCGGGCTGTAGAAATCGAAGTGCGGGTGGTCTTTGTCGCAGGTGGTATACGAACCCCGGTGCACATGGAATTCTTCGGCGGTGCGGGTCTGTATGATACTGCCAGAGAAAAAACCCTTGTCGCGGTGAATTCGACCCGATAGAATGGTGCCTTGTTCGCTTTCGAGGTCGTAGAGGATGCGCTCGCCGCGCAGGGTCTCGTCGCCCTTGCGCAATACCGGGTGACCGACGATTCGCCCGCTCGAATCGAGTGCCGCCCGCGCTTCAACTTGGTCGATTTTGCGGCGGAAGACCATCTCGGCTGCTTCGAGCTTCGCCCCTTTGTGCAGCACCACGGCTTGCCCTTGCAATAGGATCGAATCGCCAACCTCGTAATAGCGCATATAGGTGGCCTGATATTCGAAGCCCTTGCCTTTGTCTGTGCCGCGCGCGGTGGCGAGCAGGGCGCGCGCTTGTTGCAGATCCGCAGTCCCTGCGGTCGAATCTTGTAGCGCTTGGTCTATTTCGCTGGCCTCGACGGCGGGCTCTTCTGGCGGGCGAACCAGTTTAAGCTCTACGGATTCTCCGGTCGATGCTTGTTGCAGTGGGGCTGGTTGGGCTTGCTCGCCGGTCGATGCCTGCTGGGCGTAAAGCGGGCTGGTGAGGGCGAGACAGAGCACCAGGGGGTGGATCATGATTGGCGTTGGCGGAACACTTCGTAGAGGACGATGCCGGCGGCTACTGAGGCGTTGAATGAGCCGACCGAGTCCTGGGCCATGGGGATGCGGATCAAGGTATCACAACGTTTTTGCACCATGCGCCTGAGTCCCTTGCCTTCACTGCCGATGACCAGGGCGCAAGGCTGATTGAAGTCGACCGCAGTGAAGGACTGTTCCCCTTCGGCGTCGAGCCCGGCGATAAGGAGGCCGCGTTCAGCGACGTTTTGCAATGCCTTCTGCAGGTTGGCGACCCGGCAGACGGGCAGGTGGGCGGCGGCGCCGGCTGAAGTTTTGAGCACGGTAGGAGAGAGTCCGGCGGCTTCGCGTTCCGGCACGATAACGGCGTGCGCACCGAGGGCGTGCGCGCTGCGGATGATGGCGCCTAGGTTGTGAGGATCCTGTATTTGGTCGAGAAAAACCAAGAAGGCTTGCGGTGACAAGTCGGCGAGGATCTGCTCGAAGTCGGCATAGCTTGCCGCTGCCGCATAGGCGACGACACCTTGGTGACGGGTACCGGCGATGCGATCGAGATGGATCTTGTCGTAGAGGTCATAGGGGATGCGCACCTGTCGAGCCAGGTCGAATATCTCGTCGATAATCGGGCCATGCGCCTCTTTCGCTACGAGCAGTCGGCGCAGCGGGCGTTTGCCGCGCAGCGCTTCAAGTACGGGGTGGCGTCCCCAGATTAGATCGTCTTGCGTTTGTGTCTCTGTCATGGGAAAAATACTCGCAGGGCAAATGGAGGTCTCTTCCGTTTCGTGGCGATCGGTCGAGATTTATGAAATATATTACTATATGTAAGTAAATGACTTGTGGAATATTGTGCAATCTGGCCCGTGCTTTGCTATAGCTGCAGTAGACTTTTACGAGGAGATGAATATCGTGACTACTGCTATGTTATTGGGCCAGCTGGCACTGGCTTTGGGTTTTCTTGGTTTTATTACTCGGGCCTTGGTAGAACGGATGCAGGATCTTGGTTTATTGGCGGGTGATAAGGGGTAAGAGAGTAATTACCGTGGTCGATTGCTTGATCCGCTGAACCCCTCACCAAAGTCATAACCGGCTTTGCCCCAATCGATTTTGCCGGGGTCGACCTTGTCCTTGAGTTTGGCCAGTGTCTCGGCGATGGTTTTTTCGTCTAATTCAGCTAGGTGTACCACCGGGGGCATTTCTTTTGCCGCCTTTTTCGTTTCAGGCTTCCCCAGCTTTTTCTTCGCTTGTGTTTCAGCCGTTGCTTTTGGCTTAGCCTTCTTCTTCGCCGTCGGTTCTTTGAGTTTGGCCGAGAGCGGTTTTCCCTTATAGAAAAAATCCCCGAATTCGATCATCGTCGCCGCTTTTTCCTGGGGCGTTATTTGCTTGAGGTTTTGTATTGCCTCGTTGATCGACTCGATGGTGTCCAAGCTGAGATCGCCGAGGATCTCACGCGCCTTGTGGGGGCCCATGACGATGAGGAAGATGGCGATCTTCTGCAAGCGCGTGAAGCGGTCGTTGGCTGGGGGCATGATGTTTGTGTCTCGGGGCTAATTGCTCTTCTCGGGGGGCAAGAGGATGTTGAGGCCGGAGCCAGGGCAGTTGAAGTCGAAATCGATCAGTTGGTAGGACGAGGAACTGAATACGCCGCTGACCGTGTTATGCGGGTTGGCGGTGACTATCTCGTAATCGGCGGGCAGGAGCGAACGGAATTTATCCACGTTGGTGAAGGTCTCCTGCGTCGACGGCGAGAACTCGATTCGTACCGAAGGACGGTATTCGGCAAAGGTCTGCGCGCGCAGCGTATACGGATCCCAGAACCGGCGCAGTACATTCAAAGCGTACGCCTTAGCGGATCCATTCGCAGCGACCGAAAGAGTGCAATAACCGCAATTTGAGACGGTCTTTCAAGATCGGGCTTGGGCTCATGGCCTTTGGCTTTCTTCCCGTATCGTTTCTTTCCACTCGTTCAACTTTAGCAAGGCCTGGAGCGGAGTGATTTGGCTCAGGTCCAGGGCGAGCAACTCTTTTGTCAGCGGGGTATCGGAGGCGTCGGGGAAGAGGTTGAGCTGCGCTGGGGCTTTAGTCGGCACGCTTATCGGTGGCGATTCGATTTCTGCGGGTGCGCTTTCATTTTGTGGCTCGGGTATTGCGGGCTGAGGTGCATGCGTGTCGTGGATGTTATCGGTGTCGATCTGTTCTTTTTCAAGGCGGGCGAGGATCTCTTTGGCGCGGCTGACGACTTGTTGCGGCATGCCGGCCATTTGCGCGACGTTGATGCCGTAGCTCTGGTCGGCGGGGCCGGGGGCCAGGCGGTGCAGGAAGATCACCCGATCGCCTTCCTCACGCACTTGCACGTTGAAGTTGACAACGCGTTCGAGGTGGCTTTCGAGTTCGGTCATCTCGTGGTAGTGTGTGGCAAAGAGGGTGCGCGGGTGTGCGTTGGTGCGCTGGTGTAAAAATTCGACGATCGCCCAAGCGATGCTCAAGCCATCGAAGGTACTGGTGCCGCGGCCGAGCTCGTCCATCAGTATCAGGCTCTTGGCGGTCGTATTGTTGAGGATATTGGCCGCCTCGTTCATCTCGACCATAAAGGTGCTCTCGCCGCGGGCGAGGTTGTCGGAGGCGCCAACGCGGGTGAAAATGCGGTCGACGACGCCGATTTTGGCGCTGCGCGCGGGTACAAAGCTGCCGATCTGCCCCATCAGCACGATAAGCCCGACCTGGCGGATGATGGTGCTCTTGCCGGCCATGTTGGGGCCGGTGATCAGCATGATCTGTGCCCCGGCGGAGTCGAGCTGCATATCGTTGGGCACGAAGCGCCCGTCGCGCAGTTGGCGTTCAACCACGGGGTGGCGCCCGTCGACAATCTCGATCTTGCCGGAATCGTCTATTTCGGGGCGGACATAGGATTCGCCCTCAGCGGTCTCGGCGAAAGAACAAAGTGTGTCCATGCGCGCCAAGGTGCGGGCGATCTGTTGGACTTGCGGCGTCCAGACGGCGGCGCGGACTCTCAACTTTAGGAAGAGCTCGTTTTCGAGGTCTTTGAGACGGTCTTCGGCGCCGATGACTTTTTCTTCGTATTCCTTAAGCTCGGGGGTGATGAAGCGCTCGGCATTGGCCAGGGTTTGCTTACGGTGGTATTCCTCGGGGGCCTTGTCGAGGTTGGCTCTACTGATCTCGATATAATAACCAAAGACTTGATTGTAGCCGATCTTGAGTGAGGCGATGCCGGTGCGTTCGCGTTCGGTGGTTTGTAGCCGGGCGATATAGGTCTTGCCGCCGCTGGCGATTTGCCGCAGTTCGTCAACCTGCTGGTGGTAGCCGTCGCGTATCAAGCTGCCTTCGGTCAGGGTTGCGGGGGGCTCGTCGACGAGGGCGCCGAGAATTTCGTCGACCAGTGCCGATACGTCGGGCAGGCCTTCGCCGCGCAGTTCCTGTAAGAGCGAACTGGGTACTGCGGCGACCGCCGAGGAGATACCGGGCGCGACGGATAACGAATTGGCGAGGGAGACCATGTCGCGGCCATTGGCCCGTAGACAGCAGATCCTCGCCATAAGCCGTTCGAGATCGCCGACTTGTCCGAGCAGTTGGCGCAGGGTGCGGCGGTTTTCGCGTTGCCCGAGTAGCGCGTCGACCGCTTCTAAGCGCGCTTCGATCTGCTCCGGGTTCTTGAGCGGCTGCATGATCCACTGACGCAGGAGTCGGGCGCCCATCGGCGTGCAGGTGCGGTCGAGCACTTCGAGCAAGGTATTGCCGCGGTCCCCGTCGTGTTGGTTGGCCAATAGTTCGAGATTGCGTTGGGCGGTGGCGTCGATCAGCGCGAAGTCTTCGCGGTGTTTGCGCTGGAGGCGGTTGATATGTTGGACGGCGCCGCGCTGGTTATCGCGCAAATAGGCGATCGTCGCCCCGCCTGCGCGGACGGCAGCGTCCATTCCATCGCAGCCGAAACCCTTGAGTGATTGGACCTGCAACTGGTTGGTGAGCACTTCGTAGGCCGTATCGGCGGCGAAGTGCCAGTCGTCGATGCGGCTGAGGGCGACGCGCGGCAGGGTGGCCTGTAATTGCTCGACCCATTTTTCGTCGGCTCCTTCGGCGATAAGCAGTTCGGCTGGTGCCAGGCTCTGCAATTCGTCGGCGAGGCTGGCTATATCGACTTCGTCGAGGGTGAAATCGCCGGTCGACAGATCGATACTGGCGAGGCCGACCCGGTCGGGATGCAGGCAGAGGCCGACGAGAAAGTTATTGCGCTGTTGGTCGAGCATCGAATCGGAAAGCGCGGTGCCCGGCGAAACAACCTGCACTACGTCGCGTTTGACGACGCCCTTGGCCTGTTTGGGGTCTTCGACTTGCTCGCAGATGGCGACTTTGCGGCCGAGTTGGATCAGTTTGGCCAGATAACCTTCCATCGCGTGGTGGGGGAGACCGGCCAGGGGCACCGAACCGGTCGTCTTGCCGTGGTTGCGCGCGGTTAGGGTCAACCCTAATAACTTGGAGACTTCTTTGGCGTCGTCGAAAAACATCTCGTAGAAATCACCCATGCGGAAAAATAAAATCGCATCCTTATGGCGGCGCTTGAAGTGCATGTACTGTTCCATCGCCGGGGTGAGTTTTGTTTTGGCTGGCATGTTTTATCGTCAGTTTTTATCGTCGGTTTATGGGCGGTTTTGCAATGGCGATAAGATAAGGGTTGAAGGGGATCGCCAAAAGGGGGAGGGCGCTTCGGGCCGGGGGGCTGCCTGCGGGCAAAGCTAAGGCGGTCCTATAAGCTTGCGGGAGGTCGTTTCGGCGCGTGGCACAGCCACCTGAATGGGGAAGGGGAGGCGGGGCGATATAGTGGCAATAGATGGGCTGGGGAGGCTTTGCTACGCCGTAGATCCCCGGTCCTGCGCTTAACTCGGGGAGGAATTCCCGGCTCGTCTTTTGCGATGTAATCGCTCAGCCGGTTACGCGATACTGGTTTTGCGCCATGGGGCTTCTTTCCCTTGCCGCCATTACGGCACTACGGCTTCTTTGCCGAAGGAGTCGGCGAAGAGGAAGAAATCGCTTAGGCCGACTTGGCCATTGCCGTCGAGGTCGAAGCGGGCGTCGTAGCCGGATTGTTCGGGGGTCGAACCATAGTGCTCGGCGAAAAGAAAATAGTCTTCGAATCCTACCTTCATGTCGTCGTCGAATAGACCGTGGATCGGTTGGCCGAAGGCGTCGAAGAAGACCATTCCTTGCGGGCTTACCGGCTCGGCAATCGAATCTGGAGCCGTTTCATCATTGGATGGCGAGGCGGTTGCACCATCGGCGGCCGGTGGTGTGTCGCCGTTGTCGTCGCTGGCCGGTGGTGTGTCGCCGTTGTCGTCGCTGGCCGGTGGTGTGTCGCCGTTGTCGTCGCTGGCCGGTGGGGTGTCACCGT
>Ga0233433_10000240_pt1 | contig 62063 bp, 61 predicted proteins | sample SI_122_August201_5_FD_179868 | JGI IMG/M metagenome (GOLD analysis project Ga0233433, IMG submission 179868) | Seawater microbial communities from Saanich Inlet, British Columbia, Canada - SI_122_August2016_100_MG | ecosystem: Environmental > Aquatic > Marine > Inlet | place: Canada: British...
GTTCGACCTGATTCGACCTGATTCGACCTGATTCGACCTGATTCGACCTGATTCGAGACGAAGCGGGCTAGCGCAGCGGCTCAAGAATCGAGACGTAGCTCGATACGGCCGAGCCGCCCATGTTGAACACGGCGCCCAGCTTCGGACTATCGAGTTGCAGATCACCCGCGGTGCCGGTGAGCTGCATCGATGCGATGGCATGCATCGAAAGCCCGGTCGCACCCAGTGGGTGGCCCTTGGACTTCAGACCGCCAGAGCGATTCACCGGCAGCTTGCCGTCGGCATAGGTCCAACCTTCCTTGATGGCGATCTCGCCCTGCCCCTTCGCGGTCAGGCCCATCGCCTCATAGGACAACAACTCGGCGCTCGTGAAACAGTCATGCACCTCGGCGAAACCAAGATCGTCGATCGAGATACCGGCCTCGGCGAAGGCACGAGAGAAGGCCTCAGCCGGCCCCTCGAAATCAATCACCGTGCGGCGCGACATGGGAAGGTAATCCTGCACATGCTGAGCCGCGCGGAAATAGACCGCCTTGTCCATCTTCAGCGCCGTATCGACATCGGTCAGCACGATGGCCGCCGCGCCGTCGGACACAAGCGAGCAATCGGTACGCTTGAGTGGCCCGGCGACAATCGGATTCTTCTCGGACACGTTCCGGCAGAAGTCATAGCCGAGATCCTTCTGCATCTGCGCATAGGGGTTGTCGCAGCCATTCTTGTGGTTCTTGGCCGCAATCATCGCGAGTGCGTCGGACTTGTCGCCGTACTTCTGAAAGTAGGCATCCGTGATCTGGCCGAAGATCTCCGCGAAACTCGATGCCGATTCCTCACGCAGGTATGACGCCTTGGAGAGAATCCCGCCGAGCACCTCACCGGTGACGTCTGTCATCTTCTCGACCCCGACGCACAGGACAATGCGGCCGCGCTTGGCTGCAATGTGATTGAGGCCCTGATAGATGGCAGCGGATCCGGTCGCGCAGGCATTCTCGACATGGGTCGAGGGCTTGAAGCGCAGATCCTCATGGGCCTGCAACACCAGTGACGCCGGAAACTCCTGATTCACGAAACCACCGCCGAAGGTGCCCAGATAGATCGCATCCACATCCTTCGGCTCGACGCCGGCGTCGCGCATCGCGCCCGTGGCGACGCTGACGATCATGTCCTCGATGTCATCGTCTACGCGCTTGCCAAATTTCAGATGGTCCCAACCAACAATACATGCGGTCATGCGTGTCTCTCCTCTGTCTCAAAGGGCGCCCGTGGGCGCGGCCCGTTTCACATTGGTTCGGCGAAACATTCGCCGGAAACCTTAGGTGCAGTGCACAATCGAACATGAAATATAGGCCCGCAAATGGCAGAAGTCAGCCAAAAGGCGGAGACGGGCTCACCCATTGCGCAACAGATTGAATTGTTTACAAAAAACCAGCGTCTCCTAGCCTGGACGGCTAGGATATCCACCTGCGCAACATCTTTACTGGCCCATCTGTCATGCCTCGGCTTGCCCTCCTGACCACGCTGATTGCGGCCGCTCTGCTGACCGCATGCACTCAAGGTTCCGCCGTCAGGGATCTCGAGGGTCGACGACTGGGTCAGCTGGACTGGCAACCGATCGCCGCGAATGAAGCAAGGCTATCGATCATGGATGATCGGGCGCGGGTTCTGTCACGCGAGAAAGTCGAGCTTCACAGCCGATATATGGAACGATGGTCCCTGGAGGGCGGGCATCTGGTTTATGAAGCCCTGGTGAGTGGCGGCTTCGGGTCGGAAAGCGAAAGCCCGTCCTACCTGCATCGGCTCTACGGCAACGACCCGGCGTTGCAGCAGCAAGGCGTGCGCTTCGACGTTGACGATATTCGCGGGCGCCGAGACCTCACATTTGTCGTGGCGCATTCAAGGCGCGTCACTTGCTTTGTGTTCGTCTCGATCTTCGGTGAAACATCGATCGCGGATAGCCCGGGCAATCAGCTCCTGCGCGGTGGAATTTGTCAGCCGGTCCACGCCGGTGACCCGGCGGGTGACGACCTCGACTTTATCGGGATGCTGGAGAACCTGCGCGTCGACGGCAACGCGGTCTTGCGCGACTGATCAGGCCGCGCGACGCCCGGCCTCGAGCGCGTCGCGAACATTCTCGCTGTCGCGTACACCGAGAATGTGGTGGGCATGCCAGAGCGCATAGAACAGCAAAACCCAGGCGGCAAAACCCGGACGCTTCCCCTTCTTGGCGAAGAGCGCTTCCACCGCGCGTGGGTCGCAAACTTCGAGCACACCGGGCTGATGCGCGACCAGCGGTCCGATCTCCAGCGCGCTGGCCTCCATCCACTCGGCGACAGGTACGCTGAAGCCACGCTTGCGTTCAAACGGACGTGCTTCGGGAAGGACACCATCGAGCCATTTCCGCAGAATCCATTTGCCGAGCCCATCACGCACCTTGAGAGAGTCGGGCATTCGAAACGCGACAGCCGCGACCTCCGGGTCCAGGAACGGCGTTCGCCCCTCAACGCCATGCGACATCAGGCACCGATCAACCTTGATCAAAAGATCATTGGGAAGCCAGTCCGCACAATCTGCCGCCTGTGCGGATTGCAGGCGGCTGAATGTGGCGGTATCGGCAGTTTGCTCGGCAGCAGCGATGCCGTCGCGCCAGCCTGTTAGCGGCTCGCGCAGCACGCCCAAGCCATCAAAGACGCCACGCGCGCGCATGCTTCGGCCGCCGCGCCACCACGGCCGCATGGCGCTGCGGTAACGGCCATAACCGGCAAAGAGTTCATCTCCGCCCTCACCGGTCAGAACCACTTTCAGCCCGGCCGCCTTCACGGCCTCCGCGAGGAAGTATGTCGGCACGATCGCATAGTCGGCCGCCGGGTCATCCATCGCCGCGGCGATCTTCGGAAGATCGCGCCAGAACATATCTGCGTCGATCGCCAGATCGGTCATCTCCGCCCCGGTGATCGCGGCCAGCTCCCGTGCGCGTGCGCGCTCGTCGGGAACGGATGTGCCAACAAATCCCGCAGTGAAAGCCTGCACCGGCTGGCTGTTGAGGTCCGACATGAGGGCAAGAAGCGCGGCGCTGTCGACCCCGCCGGACAAGAACATCCCATAGGGCACGTCGGAACGCTGATGCACTTCGACGCTATTGCGCAATGCCGTGTCGAGAAGCTCCAGCGCTGTTTCTTCGTCCCAGTCCGCCGCACCCTCCGACGGCAGAACGGACCGGCGCCGGCGGGCAACCACGCGGCCATCACGGACCACAACGGATTCCCCCGGAAGCACACGCATGATGGACCCAAACACGGTCTCGGCACCGGTCGAGAACTGAAGCTGGAGCAATTCGGCAAGCGCCGCCGGATTCACACGCGGCGTGACCATCCCGGATTCGATAAGCGCCTGCGGTTCCGAGGCAAACGCAAACCCACGATCCGTCTGGGCGTAGTACAGCGGCTTGATCCCGAATGGGTCGCGCGCCAGCACCAGCTGCCCCTCGATCGGGTCATACAGCGCAATGGCGTACATGCCCCGGAGATGATCAACAAAATCGAGGCCATATTTCCGGTAGAGGTGCAGCGGCGGTTCGCAGTCGGATTGGGTTGAGAATTCCTCACCCTCCATCTGCGCACGCAGCTCGACATAGTTGTAGATTTCGCCATTCGCAACGAGGACAGCGCCGCCGGGTTCATAGAGGGGCTGATTGCCGGTCTCCAGATCGATGATCGCGAGCCGGGTCTGGCCCAGCGCGACATTCCGCGCCGTATAGGCGCCCTCACCGTCCGGCCCCCGGTGCCGCACCGCATCGACCAGGCGCTGCAGAACATCCGCATCCGCGCTTGCACCGTCCGCCCACATGACTCCTGCGATCCCACACATCGTCAGGCAATCCGCTCGAAGAAGTCCTGATACTGCGCGACCACGGCCTTCTCGGTGTAGTTCTCTTCGAAACGGCGGCGGCCTTCCACCGCCAGGCGCGCCGCATTCGCGGGGTCTGCGAGGAGCTCGCGGATCCCGTCGGCAAGCCCGTCCGGGTCATCCACCGGAACCAGTATTCCGGCCACGTTATCACCGATCAGGCTGACAGGGCCCGCCGCCGCCGCGGCCACGACGGGTTTCCCCGCCGCCCAGGCTTCCAGAACGATATTGCCCAACGGCTCATGGCGCGACGAGCAGACGAACATATCGCAGGACTGCATCAGCGCATCGGAATCGTCGCGCCATCCGAGGAATCGCACGCGATCAGTCACGCCAAGTTCGGTTGCGAGTTTCGACAGGCTGGCTGCTTCCGGGCCTTCACCGGCGATCCAAAGCCACGCGTCGGGCAACTTTGCAAGCGCGCGCAAAAGGACATCGAAGGCCTTGTTCTCGTGCAAACGTCCCATCGCCAATAAAAGCGGCGCATCCAGCGGTGTATCGAATCCGATCCGCGATATCGCGGGCCGTGTGGGCGCGTGTACGAAATTCGGCAGATAGACGATCCGGTCCCGGTCAAAGCCCTGCTCGGCAATATGCTCGACAATCTCTTCCGTGTTGCCGATCAGATAGTCGCAGTGCCGGTAATATTTGAGATCATAATATCCACCGAGACGGGCAATCAGTTTGTAGCCATCTGGCCGCTCCGACTTGGGTGTTGCCCAGCTCGCACGGCTCATCCAGCTGAGGACGATATCGGGCTTGTAGCGATCGATCTCACGCTGCAATGCGGGCCGTGTGCGAAAATCCATCCGCCCGCCAAACGGCAACTCCAGCGGCTCAACGCCGCCATCACGGAGTGCGCGCGCGCGAACCGAATCACGTCGGATAATCACCCGCTGGTCGACATCGGCCTTGGCGAACGCAATCGCCAGTCGGACGAAAAACGCCTCTGCGCCGCCCACTTCCGCGCCCGCCATGGCCTGGAGCAGTCGCAAGGTTACTCATCCTCCAGATGGGCTTTGAGATAACTGAGGATCGGATAAAGACTGGCCATCAACGCAATCAAGAACCCGTACTGACCTTCCCGGTAACCGCGCCGCGCCACATAGCATTTCCAGAAGCGCGAGAAGATCCGCCGCAGATTGTGTCTGAAACTGCCGATATCGCCGGATTCGCGCAAATCGCGCGCGCGCGCGCTCGTATACCGATCAAGCCGGTGGATCATGTCCGAGATATTGCGGTCGACATAGTGGACCATCGGTGCCGCCAACCGTCCCGAAGCTCCCTTGAGTTCCAGGGCGGGATGGATGCGCTGACCGCCCCATATTTTGGCCGGGCCGCGCGCAGGGTCATTGGCAAACAGGCGCACAGTTGCACTCACACCCCAGGCCGCGCCCCAACCAAATTCAACCAGCCGGTCTCCGACGTAATTATGAAAGGGGATGAGAAAATGGCCATAGGGCGCGACGGCAATCGTCGATCGGATGTCCTGCGCCAGTGCCGCCGTCACGCGTTCGTCGGCATCGACTTCGAGAATCCAATCACCGGTGCATATCTCGATCCCGCGGTTTCTGCGTGCACCTTCAATCTCCCACGCACCCGCCTCAACCGTGGCGTCATGCGCGCGTGCGATCTGTTCCGAACCATCGTTACATCGATCGAGGACAACAACGATCTCATCGGCAAAGCGCAGCGCGTCCAGGCAATCGGCAAGCTGGGCTTCCTCATTGTGCGCAACGACAAGCGCGGACAAGCGCGGCGTATTTTCCTGAACGGTCATTCTCGATCTTCACCCACGCGGCGCCACAAACTCGCAGACGCCCTGACGACTGTATCGACGGACAGGCTGTCCATCAGCGTTTCCGTCGTGCGGTGATCATAGCCTTTCCCGCCGACAAGCTCTGAGTAGGGTTTTTCAGTCGTGACCCACGTCGCCCTTGATCCCCACGGCCCATACCGCTCCGGCCGACTGGGACCAAACAGCCCCAGGGTCGGAATTCCTGCGGCCGCGGCCATGTGCATCAGGCCCGAATCGTTTCCGACGAACAGCGACGAACGCAGCAAGCAGGCCGATACCGTCGGCAGATCTTGCGTGCCCACGAGATCGATCCGCCGGTCAGCCGGGATGGCGTCGAGCACCGCCGCCGCTGCATCACGCTCATTTTCGGCACCCAGCACCGCAATCGCCGCATCCGGCAGGACGGCGTCCGCCTGTGATCCGGCGATCCCCGTCAAACGCTGGAGTGTTTCGACAAATCGCTCCGCCGGCCAGATTTTGCCCTGCCAGTTCGCCGTCGGCGCAACGGCGATAACCGGCCTCCCCTCCGGCAGCAGGTCAGTGGCGGCGGCATGATGTTTCGCGCCCACCCACAGGCGCGGGATCGGTGGATTTTCGGACAATCCCAGAGTCCGCGAGAACGCAACGACTGCGTGTTCGTCGCGATGGGAACTCGGCGGTGCCACTGCACGGCGCGACGTCAAAACCGTCCACGGAATGACCGAACGCCGCACATCCACAACGAGCGACCAGCGGTGCCCGGCCACCTGGCGCCAGAGCGAACGCCAATGGCCGGCGCGCGGTCTCTTTTGCATGGGGATCAAGCGTTCGAGGCCCGGAAGCTCTTCAAACAACGGCGCGGCCGATGCGCCGCAGGCGACGGTAAATCGCGCGTCGGGATAGTTCCTGTTCAGGAAATTCAGCAGACCGGACGATAGGACGGCGTCGCCAATCCGGTTGGGACCGACATAGAGTATTCGCATGACGTTGAGGCTTATACGCGCGTGCCCAGCTTCGCGCCAATTCTTGCTGAAAAAAGAATGGGCTCGCGCCTTGCCAGACAGGTGCGACAGACCAATTATCTATTCACCCACACAGAACAATGTCTGGCCGCCGCCAGCCGTGAGAGGCGTCCAATGACCATCTGCTCCGTCACACTGCAACGCGACATTGTCGCGATAAGCGGCGCCGACAACCGAACATTCCTGCAGGGCCTGGTATCCCAGGACATGGACCGGATCTCCACTGGGATGTCGGTCTACAGCGCCTTGCTGACACCGCAGGGGAAGTATCTGCATGACTTTCTCATCGCCCAGTCCGGGGACAGCTTGCTGGTGGATTGCGAAGCCGGGCGCGGCGCTGACCTGATTCAACGGCTTTCGCGTTTCAAGCTTCGTGCCGACGTCCAGCTCGAAACGCGCGAAGACCTCCGAGTCGTCGCGATTCTCGGGGCTGGCGCGCCCGAAACAATGGGGCTTTCGATGGAACCCGGGCAGACCGTCCCGATCGCCGACGGCTTGGCCTTTGTCGACCCCCGTGCATCGGCACTGGGGTGTCGCTTTATCGGGTCACCGACCGCAACCCGGGCTTGGCTGGAACAGGCCGGGGTCCCTGAGGCAGATTTTGAAACCTACGACGCATTGCGCATCTCGCTCGAAATTCCGGATGGCTCACGCGACATGGACGTCGAGAAGTCCACGCTCATGGAATCCAATTTCGACGACCTGAACGGCATCGATTGGGAAAAGGGCTGCTATATGGGCCAGGAACTGACGGCGCGAACCAAATATCGCGGCCTGGTCAAGCGCAAGCTCGCGGCGTTTCAGGCCACCCACGCGTCCCAGATACCCGGTGAAACAGTGCTCATGGGCGACCAGAAAGTTGGCGAAATCCGTTCTCGCAGCGGCGACCGCGTGCTGATTTCCATTCGACTCGACGCCCTGGATTCTGCGCCACTGGCGCTCTCTGTCGCCGGCGAACCACTTATCGAACCCCCAACACCTGCCCGCTGATATGTTCCTTTATGGAACGAATTAACGCTATATTCACCTGATACAATCAATTCATACGATCTGGTATGCATTATTTGCAATGCTTGTCCATTGATAGATCACAGTTGCTGTCCTAGATACTTGGAACACGATGATCAACCAGAGCGTAGGAGCCACACCATGAGCAACGAATTCAACTTCCAGTCAAATGTGGAAATCCTGCGTAAGGCAGAGCAACTCCGTGGCGAGTCGATGGCCGTCTTCTTCCGCTGGTTGTTCGCCAAGCGCGACCACACGGTGACCGAACATTCTGCAGATGTTGTCGCCGCCGAATAGCACCAAACCCGGATATGAAACGAATAAAGCCGCGCCCCTTCGGGCGCGGCTTTTGTTTTCATGAGACCTGGGTCGCGCGTGATCGTCGAATCCGACTACGTCTTGGCCTCGACACTGGCCTGCGCCGCCGCCAGGCGTGCAATCGGGACGCGATAGGGAGAACAGGAGACATAATCGAGGCCGGTCCGGTCGCAGAATTTGACCGATGCCGGGTCACCACCGTGTTCGCCACAGATTCCGAGTTTGATATCCGGGCGCGTCGCACGCCCCCGCTCGACGGCGATCGAGACCAGCTCGCCGACCCCATCGACATCGATCGACACGAACGGATCGATATCAATGATGCCCTGATGCTCATAGTCGGTCAGGAAGTTCGACGCATCGTCGCGGCTGATGCCGAATGTGGTCTGCGTCAGGTCATTGGTCCCGAAGCTGAAAAACTCCGCGGTTTCGGCGATTTCGCCCGCACGCAGCGCGGCGCGCGGCAGCTCGATCATGGTGCCCACCTGATACGCCACGCGGGTGCCACTTTCCCCGAAGACCGCCTCGGCGACCTGATCAATCCGCTCCTTCAGGATATCGATCTCCTTACGCGTCGCCGCGAGCGGGATCATGATCTCGGGAAGAACCGTGTCATCTGATTCATTGGCGACGATCACGGCCGCCTCGAAGATCGCCCGGGCCTGCATCTCGTAGATCTCCGGATAGGTGATGCCAAGCCGACAACCACGATGCCCCAGCATCGGATTCGATTCATGGAGTTGCATCGCCCGGTCGGTCATGGCCTGCGGATCGCGCCCGGCGACCCGCGCCACTTCTGCGATTTCCTCTTCCGACTTCGGCAGAAACTCATGCAACGGCGGGTCCAGAAGTCGGATCGTGACCGGAAGACCAGCCATGATATTGAACAACTCCACGAAATCCTGGCGCTGGAACGGCAGGAGTTCCGCCAGCGCCGCACGGCGACCCGCGACATCGTCGGCGAGGATCATCCGCCGCACGGCCACGATCCGTTCGGGATCGAAGAACATATGCTCAGTGCGGCACAGCCCGATGCCTTCCGCCCCGAACTCCCGCGCCGTCCGCGCATCGATCGGCGTTTCCGCATTGGTTCGAACTTTGAGCCGGCGGATGGAATCTGCCCACGCCATCAGCTTGGCGAAATCACCCGACATCTCAGGTTCGATCCTCGGCACCTCGCCATCGATAATCTCGCCCGTGGCCCCGTCAATCGTGATCCGATCGCCTGCTTCGAGTGTTCGACCGCCGATACGAACTTGTCCCTGGTCATAGTCGATGTTGACTTCGCCGGCACCGGCAACACAGGGACGGCCCATGCCGCGGGCCACGACCGCCGCGTGGCTGGTCATCCCGCCGCGGGCTGTGAGGATGCCGCGCGCCGCATGCATGCCGTGAATGTCTTCCGGGCTGGTCTCGATCCGCACCAGGATCACGTCATCGCCCTTGCGCGCCATGTCCTCAGCGAGGTCAGCGCTGAGAACGATGCGCCCTGATGCGGCACCCGGTGATGCCGGAAGGCCCTTGCTCAGCACATTGCGGGGCGCATCGGGGTCCAGACGCGGATGCAGCAGCTGATCGAGCTGCCCGGCCTCGACCCGCATGATCGCGTCGGACTTGCTGATCAGGTCGTCTTCCACCATCTCCACCGCGATCCGCACCGCCGCGGCCGCCGTCCGCTTTCCCGATCGGGTCTGCAGCATGTAGAGCTTGTTGCTCTGCACGGTGAACTCGATGTCCTGCATGTCCTTGTAGTGGGCCTCAAGTGTCTCTCGGACTTCAGCCAACTGCCCGTACACCTCGGGCATGACCTCTTCCATCGATGGCAGGTCGGAGCCGTTTCGCTCCTTGCCCGCGATCGTCAGGTGCTGGGGCGTCCGGATACCGGCCACCACGTCCTCGCCCTGGGCGTTGACGAGATACTCGCCATAGAAAATGTCCTCACCCGTCGACGGATCGCGGGTGAAGGCGACACCAGTTGCGCAGTCATCACCCATATTGCCGAACACCATCGCCTGCACATTCACCGCCGTGCCCCATTCGGCTGGAATGTTCTGCAGGCGGCGATAGGTGATGGCGCGCTGGTTCATCCATGAGCCGAACACGGCTCCGATCGCGCCCCAAAGCTGCTCGCGCGGATCTTGCGGGAACGGTGAATCCAACTCCCGTTCCACGATGGCCTTGTATTCGACGACGATCGCCTGCCAATCGTCAGCCGAAAGGTCGGTGTCGAGAATCAGGCCGTTGTCCATCTTGTGCTGCTCGAGCACCTCCTCGAACATGTAGTGATCAACGCCAAGCACCACGTCGCTGTACATCTGAATGAAGCGCCGATAGCTGTCGAACGCGAAGCGCGCATCACCCGAACGCGCCGCAAGGCCCGCCACCGTCATGTCATTCAGACCGAGGTTCAGGACCGTGTCCATCATGCCCGGCATCGACGCGCGGGCCCCGGACCGGACCGAGACAAGCAGCGGGTTCTTTGGGTCCCCGAAGAGCGTGCCGACATCCTTTTCAATCGCCGCCAGTGCCGACTCAACCTGCGCATCGAGCGTATCGGGATACGTCTCACCGTTGTCGTAATAGTGGGTGCAAAGGTCGGTCGTGATCGTGAACCCCGGGGGGACCGGCAATCCCAAATTGCACATCTCCGCCAGGTTGGCTCCCTTGCCACCCAGAAGGTTGCGCATTCCGGTATTGCCGTCGGATGAACCGGCGGCAAAGCTGTAGACCCACTTTTCAGGTGCACCGTTCATCGAATTTCCATCAGCCTTCGATTTTTGAGAAGTCTGCGACATTGTTCATAACCCCTTGGATGCGCGCGAGCAGGCGCAATCGATTGCCTCTCACGACAGAGTCGTCAACATTTACGGTCACCTGATCGAAAAATGCATCGATAGGCTGGCGCAATCCGGCCAGGCTTTTCATGGCGGATTCAAACTCTTCGCCGGTCAATGCCGCCTCGATGTCGCTTTCGGTCCGCGTCAATACGTCCCAAAGCGCGCCTTCAATCGGCTCCGCGCCATTCAACCCGGGATCGTATGCCGCCCCGTCATAGCTGGTGCTGTCCTTTTTCTCTTCCGCGCGCACGATGTTGGCCGCGCGGCGATAGGCAACCAACAGGTTGGTGCCGTCATCCGATTGCAGAAAATCACTGAGCGCACGCACGCGGGCGACCAGCTGAACCAGATCACCGTCGGTCTGCTGTTCGATCACGGCCTCGATATGATCGTGGCGCACACCTTCGTCGCGAAGGTGAACCTTGAGGCGGTCGGCAAAGAAGGACAGGAGATCAACATCGATCGCCGCATCATTGCATTTGTGATGCCTGCGGGCCTCGGCGAACGCATCGCGCAGGCTGATCCGCAATCCGTTCTCCAGAACGATCCGGATCACGCCCAGCGCGGCGCGGCGCAACGCGAAGGGATCTTTCGACCCGGTCGGCTTTTCATCAACCGACCAGAAACCGATCAGCGTATCGACCTTGTCGGCCATGGCCACCGCGGCGCTCACCGGCGCCGACGGGCAGGCATCGGCGGGGCCTTGCGGCGAATAATGTTCGGCAATGGCATCCGCCACGTCACCCGGCTCGCCCTGAGCCGTCGCATAGTAGCGCCCCATCGTACCCTGTAGATCGGGGAACTCCCCGACCATGCCGCTGACCAGGTCAGCCTTGGCCAGACGCGCAGCGCGTCCGACAGTCTGGGAATTTGCGTCGGGGATCGCGCCTGCCAACCACATCGCAAGCGCCTCGACCCGCTCGACCTTGTCACCGATGGTGCCGAGTTTCGCGTGGAACACGATGCCGTCGAGGGCTTCGCCCATGGTCTCCAACGGGACCTTCAAATCCTGGTCCCAGAAATATTTGGCATCCGACAGGCGGGCACGCAGCACCCGCTCGTTGCCCGCGACGACCGCCTCGGGTTGCACCGCCTCGATGTTCGAGACAAACGCAAATGATGGCGCAATCTCGCCACTCGCCTGCTTCAGACCAAAATACTTCTGATGTTCGCGCATCGACGAGACCAGCACTTCGGCCGGAAGCCCCATGAAGGCCGGGTCGATCGACCCGATCAAGACCGTCGGCCATTCGACGAGGCCCGCCACCTCTGCGTACAGCCCGTCATCATCGGGCACCTGGAAACCGCCGGCGGCACACAATTCACCGAGCTGTTCGCGGATCGACTGCTCCCGCGTTGCGGAGTCCGCCACAACCTTGGCGTCACGCAGCCGCGCCTCATAGTCTTCAAAATCACGGACCGCGAAATGCTCGGGCGCATGGAACCGATGGCCCGCCGTCTCGTCGGTGAATTCGAGGATGCCGTCACCCGTGTCCAGGCCACCGTCCAGGCGCGCGCCATCGAAGATCGCCAGGACGGCGTGCAATGGCCGGATCCAGCGGAAACTCGATTCCGCCCAGCGCATCGACTTCGGCCAGGGAATGTCATTCGCAACGGAGACGATGATTTCCGACAGCACGTCACGAGTGGGCCGGCCTGTTTCCTCCCAGACCGCGACATAGAAGGATCCCTTCTTGTCTTCGCGGACTTCGCAGTCCTCGAGCGCGATCGAAATTGACCCGACAAAACCCTCGATGGCCTTCTCGGGTGCGTCCGTGCGCGGCCCCTTGCGCTCGACCGCGCGCGATGGCTGGGTCTCGGGGAGACCATCCACCCGGATTGCCAGGCGCCGCGGTGTGGCGCGCACATCGACGGCCCCGTGATCGAGATTATTTTCCTTGAGCGCCGCCGTCAGCAACCGCTCGAGATCCCCCGCCGCCCGGCGCTGCATGCGCGCCGGGATCTCTTCCGACCGGAATTCGAGAAGAAGTTCGGCCATCGGCTCAGCCACCCGCCTGGGCTTGCAGCCAGATTTCGCAACAGCCCTTCGCCAGTTCACGAACCCGCAGGATATAAGCCTGCCGCTCCGTCACCGAGATCACGCCGCGCGCATCCAGCAAATTAAATGTGTGGCTCGCCTTGATGCACTGGTCGTATGCGGGCAGAGCGAGTTCCTGGGCGATCAACGCATGGCATTCCGCCTCGGCATCCGCGAAATGCTGAAACAGGATGTCGGTGTTCGCATGCTCGAAATTGTAGGCGCTGAATTCCTGCTCGGCCCGCAGGAACACGTCGCCATATTTGGTGCCAGCGCCGTTGAAGTCGAGGTCGTAGACATTCTCGACGCCCTGGACATACATCGCCAGGCGCTCCAGCCCATAGGTCAGCTCGACGGCCACGGGATCGCAATCAAACCCGCCGACCTGCTGGAAATAAGTGAACTGGCTGACTTCCATTCCATCACACCAGACCTCCCAGCCCAGGCCCCACGCACCCAGGGTCGGGCTTTCCCAATCGTCTTCGACAAACCGGATATCGTGGGAAAGAGGGTCAATCCCCAGCGCGCCGAGGCTCTGCAGGTAAAGCTCCTGGCTGTCCAGCGGCGACGGCTTCAGGATCACCTGAAACTGGTAGTAATGCTGCAACCGGTTCGGATTCTCGCCATATCGCCCATCGGTGGGCCGCCGGGACGGCTGCACGAATGCCGCGCGCCACGGGTCGGGCCCCAATGCGCGGAGCGTCGTCGCCGGATGAAACGTACCCGCGCCAACTTCCATATCGTAGGGCTGGAGAATGACACAGCCCTGGTCCGCCCAGAACCTCTGCAGTGTGAGGATCAGGTCTTGAAAGCTGTGCGGCGACGCCGCAGAGCGAGCTGCATCGGGTTGGTTAATCGCCATCGTCCGGAGTAGTGCACCAAAGCCGTTCGGCGCGGGGGAAAATAGAAGCGGTCCCACCCTCGGTCAAGGCGGGGCAGCGGATGCCTGTGCGCAATATTTCCCGATGTCGCGCGGCGAAATTCTTCCCCTGCAACATCAGGGCAATTCCGGCGTCGACATGCGTTTCAGTCCTGCTTCGCGTTTTTGTCTCGGACGACATAGGTGTCGGTTTCCGCGTCATACTCGGTATCGAACGCGTCGGGTTCGGGTTTGCCCGCCGCAGGGCCGCTGCGACCCTGGTTGCCGCCCTTATGACTGCCCTGAGCACCAACGCGACCGAACACGCGAAATCCAATAATCACGGCGCCGACTATGACGGCCAGGACAAGCAGTTTGGTAAGGGAAAAACCGAACATGATCAGCTTCCTGCGTATCTTCGCGTCGCGCCCGCACGACGCGCGCGCCAGACTTCATACCACTAGCATCGTCGGTTCCGCCAACCGATCACTAGCATCGTCGGTTCCGCCAACCGACCACGAGCATCATCGGTTCTGCCAACCGATCAAGCGGGCGGCGCGGTTGCCTGCCCCGTTGCCCGGTCGGGCGTCACACCGAAGGCCAAAGCCTCCCCGGCTTCGATGACGTCACGCGCGGCCGATGTGTAGGCGCCATCGGCTGTGTGCAAAACCAAACCGGGGCAAAGCATGGTCGGTGTTTGCACACCGACCCGCGCCGTGATGATGACGCGCTTCGCCGGGCTGTCCGCGTGTGGCCAGATTGGAAGCACCTTGATCTCACCGGCGCACGCTGCGAACCCGGCAAGCAAATCCTCCAGCCGGTCGGCACGGTGAACAATCGTCAAACGCCCCTTCGGCCTGCAGCAGGCCGCCATGAACGCCAGCCACGCGGCGAAGGGCAGAGATTCGATCGTTGCACCCCCAACCGCGTCGGCCAGTGTGCGTGAATCGGCGCGATGCGGAGGCAAATAGGGTGGATTGGAAAACACATGATCGAATGCACCACGCAGATCGTCGGGCACGCCTTTGGCAACGTCCATGGTCTCGGCCACGACTCGGCCCGCAAATCCGTTCGCCGAAATACTCGCACGCAAACACGCGGTCATCTGCGCATCCCGGTCGATCCCGAGCACCTCGGCCTGCGCCACGCGCGAAGCGAGACATAGCGTCGCACCACCCGCGCCACAGCCGACATCAAGCGCCCGTTGCCCCCCGTCGAGAGCGACAGCCGCCGCAAGCAGGACCGCGTCCGTCGAGACGCGAAAACCGGCTCCGGGCTGGCGAATTTCGACGCGCCCACCAAGCAACCTGTCCGTTGTTTCGGCTTCTGGCGTCACGCCGGCCCACCCCGAGGGGTATCGCGAGATTCAAGGAGTTCTGCGCCCACGAGCAATTCGCTGGCCACGGCATAGTCCTCATCCAAAACCATCATCCGCTTCTGGATTGCGGAGATGCTGCCCTCGATGATCGCGGAATGGGTGTCGAATATGACGCATTCGATCTCGGCATCCTTCAACAGTGCCATCGCAAGCGACAGGGCCACGTGGTCGTTTGTCCTCAGCAATTCGCGCAAGCTACGCTCCGTCACACCGCTGTGAATTGGTCGGCACCTTACTTGACGCCCATATGAAACATCATATGCTCGCCGAATGCCGCTGACGTGAACATTCTGGTGCGCGGACAATCTGGTTGCGCTGAAGAGTTTATCCCGCAAACAATTTTGGAGAGAATATCGTGGCCGTAATTGCCCGCCTCGAGGGGTCGCAGTCGAAGGGAACGCCGAACGCGCTCGACGATCTGCGTGAGCTTTGTGCCACGGACTTTGCCCGGGTCAACCAGCTCATCGTCGACCACATGCAGTCCGATGTTCCGCTGATCCCGGAGCTCGCCGGCCACCTCGTTGCCGCCGGTGGCAAGCGGCTCCGCCCGCTTCTCACCCTGGCGAGTGCACGGTTGTGCGGCTATGACGGCGACAAGCATATCGGCCTCGCGGCGGCCGTCGAATTCATCCATACAGCAACGCTTCTGCATGACGACGTGGTCGATGAATCCGACCTTCGGCGCGGGCGCGACACGGCGAACGCCGTTTGGGGAAACCAGGCCAGCGTGCTGGTCGGAGACTTCCTGTTCAGCCGCGCCTTCCGGCTCATGGTCGAAAGTGAATCCCTGAAGGTTCTCGAAATTCTGGCCAACGCGAGCGCGGTCATCGCCGAGGGCGAAGTCGCGCAGCTCACGACGGCCAACGACACGGCGACGACGGAAGAGGATTATCTCTACGTCATCCGCTCGAAGACGGCGGCCTTGTTTGCGGCCGCCTGCGAGGTTGGCGGACATATCGCAGACCGCCACAGCGAAGACGAAGCAGCGCTCGACCAGTATGGCGCCAACCTCGGCATCGCCTTCCAGCTGGTCGATGACTATCTCGACTATTCCGCCACCGACAAGGCATTCGGCAAGGGTGTCGGCGACGATTTCCGCGAGGGCAAGATCACGCTCCCGATCGTGCTGGCACTGCGCCGGGGCGACGACAAAGAGCGCGTCTTCTGGAAGCGCACCCTTGAGGATCTCGACCAGCAGGACGGGGATCTCGAGCGGGCAATCGAAATACTCAACGCCCATGACGCATTGTCCGACACCCTGATCCGGGCGCGCGGCTACGCGGACACGGCGCGGGCCGCGCTCGCAACGCTCCCCGACAATGCGCACCGCAGCGCGCTGGAAAACGTCGTCGATTTCTGCGTCGAACGCGCCTACTAGGCCCGTTCCGCAATATTACCCCGCCGGAATCGCCGCCTGACGCTCGGGAAGCGTCAGGAACCCGTGCAGCACATGAAAGAAGCGATGCCGGTTCACACCGAGCGTGCCGACATGCGCCTGATCGGGCAGCACGACCATCTGCTTGTCATCCGAGCGCAGCGCGCCGAAGAACGCGACGAGATCCTCTTCCGTCGCGATCCCGTCATGTTCGCCACGCAGAATGAGCACCGGACAGGCAATCAGCGCGGGATCGACGACGGGTAGATTGGCGCACATATCCAGATAGGTGCCGGTCGGCATCGTCGTCCCGTATTCCATCTCCGCGTCGGCGAACGCGTCTGCCACACCCGCCTCGACCAGCCCCGGCCGGTCACGGTTGAAGATCGAGTGGAAGAACGCGCGATCGACATCGCGTGTGGGATGGGTCCGGAAGTGATCGAGATTCTCGCGGCGCTTCTCCAGTGTCGGCGAACCTTCGCCCGTCCACACGAACGCATCGAGCGTCAATGAGCACACATTCCCGGGATGCCGGGTGGCGAACAGGCCGGCCCGCAGTGCGCCCGACGAACTGCCGAAAAAATGAAACCTCTTCTGCCCGGTCTCGGCCTCGACGACGGACATCGCGGCCGCCAGATCATCGGCCCCGCTGCCGATGTCGGAATTGCTGTCCGTCCGGTCCGAACGACCATAATTCTCATGATCCATCGTCCAGACGTCGAACCCGCGCGCCGCGAACCAGTCCATCATCGAGAATCCGGGCTTTCCCGGCACCTCGAGGTCAAACCCGGTGCGTGCGCACAGCGACGAACCATGCACCAGGAACAGCACGGGCGCGTCTGCCGAGGCGCCGGCCAATCGCTTGCGGAATACAAACAGACGCACATCGTCCTTTTGCACCCAATATTCCTGCTGCTCGATCTGTCCCGTGGTCATCACATTCTTCCGGTTGGCTAGAGATAGGGAGAATACAATCCTGCCACGCCGCCGCGCTGTCGCACAGCCAAAGACCATGTGGGTTTACTGATCCGTCGATGACCTGCCTTCGTCATCTGCATGTCGAAGACGGTCGCCGGGTTGCCGCACCGCTGGGCTTACGATTGCGAAGATGGCATCCGCCGTCTGACCCACCTGCTGCACGCGGGCGCGAAGATCGCCAATTTCAATCTGCACGCTGTGAATCTCCTCGCGCAGCGCGTCCACACGGTTCCACAGTCGATCTCTCTGCTCCAGTTGGAACCGCGCCGAACTGTCGATCTCCTTCGCAAGTTCGCTGCCCTGCTGTGCGACGTCCCCGCGCACCAGCCGGACCTCATCGAACATGAACCACCAGCCACCGACGGCGATCGTGGCCATCGTCACCAGGACCTTGGCGAGGATCCGTACCGTGACAGGCTGATCCACCAGGCGCGGTCCCGTCCCCGGCACCGCGCGTTCGGATTCATCGTCAGTCATGATCCCTCTCCAGAAACGAAAACGGCCCCGCAATGCGGGGCCGTCCGTTCAACCTGATTGTTTCCTTAGTCGATCTCGAACACGACCGAGACCTGCGCCCGGACCGTCAGCTCACCGGCGGCCACGGGCACGCTGGAGGCTTCAGCACGGGCCAGGAACTGGCGCGGCGCCGGGCCCACACCGCCCGCGCTGATCGACAGGACCGGCCCCAGCTCGATGCCCGCCGCATCGGCGATATTCCGGGCCCGCGCGACTGCATCGCGAACCGCGTTTGCCATGGCCTTCTGTTCCATGTCATCGCGCTCGGCGATGCCGAAACGGATGCCCTGCACCATGTTCGCGCCGGCATTGACGATGCCGTCGAGCACCACGCCGAACCCGGCGAGGTCGCGAACCGTGATGTGCACGTTGTTACGGACCGTGTAGCCGATGATCTCGGGCTCGACCGGCTCATTGCCGCGGCGCGGCCGAAACTGCGGCGATACGGATATATTCGTCGACTGCATGTCACCCGGCCCGACGCCCGAGGCACGCAGGAAATCGAACACCTTGCCCGCGCGCGTGTTGTTCGCGGCCAGCGCCGCACCGGCCGTGGCGGCCGTCGTGGTCACACCGACCGTGATCTCGACCAGATCCGGTGCCGCGGCAACAGAACCGGTCCCGGAAACGGACAAGGTCCGTGGCACCGATGAATCGTCATCGGCAATGGCCGCGCCCGCCCCGAACAGGGACACCACCAGCACGAACGAAAGCAAAAACCTCATGATCACGTCTCCTGACTGCACAAACGCCTGACTCTACAAACGGCTGACTCTACAAACGCCAGACTCCACAAACGCCAGACTCCACAACGAACGACGAACATGCCCGTCAATTTTGGCGAAGCTGTGGCCAATCGTGATGCCGCCCACATTTTCCAGGGCACAGCCCCTATTCGTCGGAGCGCTCAGTGTCGTCGCCATAGGCCGCCCGGGCAAGGTCGGATCGCCGCGCCACCGTCTGCCGGTGCTCGGGATGGGCCCGATCGAGCAGCGCCGCCCGAAATTCGGGATCGGCCTCGAGCGCCGACAATTGGGCCCGGGCCTCCGAGGATGATCGCCCGATGCGGGCCTCCTTGCCCCCGACGAACTCGGCCTCCCCCATCAGGCCACCCAGTTTCGCGAACGCCCGCACCATGTCGGGGTGATCGCCCAGATACTGCCCGTTCGTGAGCCGGAGCTGGCGCACATCGTCCACACGTTCGCCGAACGCGGCCGCGAAGGCGCGGTTGGCCATGTCGACCTGTGCGTCGAAGCTCTCGCCCCATTCACGTCGCAAACCCGTCTCCGCCGCATCGAGAGCGCGGCCCTGCGCGGCGTTTGCATCCTGCCAGGACGTATTCTGAAGCTCGATATAGCCCTCGAGCAGGGCGCGCGCCTGGCCGTCGTTTAGTCCCGACGCGTGCATCCGGGCCAGCATCTGCTTCTCAAAGTCGTCGTCCCAGGGCAGGCCGTCGGGCCGTTCCAGCCCATCCAGATCATATGCATCCGGGCTCTCGGGCCGGCCGAGGGCGTCATAGAAGCGCGCATGCTCTGCATCATCCGCATCGGCCGCCGGCGGGACGACCCCCTTGCGGCCGATCAGTTTCTGCAAATTCACATGCTCGCGCGCCAGCGCCTCCAGATCGTCGAACCGTTCGAGCACCGGATGGTCGCGATACTCCTCGGGCAGTCCCGTACGCCAGCCCTCATCCGCCTCGGCAGCGATCACGGGCGTCGAAGCATCGATTTGAGTCTCAGTCATGGTCATCGTCATTCTCCTGTCCAGATTGAATTTCGCTCAACATCGGGTCATCACCGGCCCGCGCCAGCGACGCGATGCGCCGGAACACCCGCTGCATCCCCATCGCGAAGACGGCCTCATTGGCGTCGGCCGTGGGCGCGGCATACATGCAGAAACGGTTGAGATCGCGCAGCACCCGCCGGCCCTCAGGGCTCGAGAACACAACCCGATAGTCGCGTTTCAGCCGCCACAATTTGTCGATCATTCGCTGCATCGCGACGCTCCTGATTGTCAAATTGGGGAAACCCGAGCGGGCTAACGCAGGCCGCCCAGCAGGGTGGCGCCCGCCTCGAAAAGGCCCGCACGGCGCACGGCAGCGCCGCGGCGCCGGAACGCCTGGGCGCGGGTCAATTGATTGAGCGCGGTTAGATTTCCGGCATCGGCGCGCCGCAGTGCGTCGAACTCCGCCTCGGCTGAGATCTGGCCCTGCAGATCGAGGGGCGTGCCCGCCGCATCCGCGCCGGCATGGGCCAGGCGCGCGCGCTGGGTCGCCTGCCGTGCCGAACCGCGCCGGCGCGCCTCGTTTGCGTTCGTCTCACCCCGTTGCGCCGCAATGGCGGCATCGCGCTCGGCGTTGCTTGCGGAAGTCTCCTGACCCGCCTCGACGGCGCGTCCGTCTTCGACCGCGCGCAACGCCGAGAGCGCGGCGGTCGCGAAAATCAGTTCTGGTCCACTCATATCGTCCTCCCATACATCCAGTAATCGCCCGATCCGCCGGGCCCGTAATTCACCAGCAGCCCCTCGAGTTCGAATCCGAGAAACGACAGCCAGCGCGCACCGGCCCCATGCCCGTCACGCACGGTTGCCTGGACCCGCCGCAGATCCTGCGCTGCCGCGATCCGGTCAAGCGCCCGCGCGGTCCCGCGGGTCAAAGACGTCGGCTGTGCCAGAAGCCGGTCGGAGAATATCGCCCAGGCCTGGCCCACGCCGGGCCAGAGCGTCACCACGCCGGCGCAGCCCAGAACATCCACGCCATCAACCGCAGTGAACGCGGCGTCACACTGCACCAGCGCATCCGTGTCCAGGGCTTTGATGTAGGCGGTGAAATCAGACTGCGCGCATTGCGGCGCGACCGCGCGCAGGTGCGCCGGCTCGAACGGGATGATCTGCATGGGTCTTACCTCGAGGCGAGATTTACACGTGGCGAGAGGGACAGGATGGTCATCGGCAGCGGCGCGTCCTGCCGCAGCGCGACCACGCCTTCGACGTCATAGCCGGCGGGAAAACTGACGATCTTGATGCCCGAATAGGGCGGGCCGCCACTGTCGAAAGGCACCCGGTCCAGCGTGGCAAAATCGGGGCCCGTCTTGGCACCGCTGGTGCGGTGGAACCGCACCACGACGTCGCCGATGCGCTTGGTCTTGCCCTCACCGGACCCATCCGGCGTCCTGGCCGCGATCGGCAACGTCACCACATCGGTCATATAGCCGAACCCGGCATGAACCCGGCTCGCCGGGCTGCTCAGGGTGATCGCGCCAGCGCTCGGCGTTTTCGTCCCGAGATGCACACCGTCGGCAACGACATCCACGGCCACGCCATCCAGATGATCAGCACCGGTGATCGCGGTGACGGCCTTGCGCACCACACCGCCGGACGCATAGGCCGCAAACCCCGATCCATCCACGCCCTGAAGGATGAAACTGTCGGTGGTCGCACCGGCGACGGTGTAGCGGTAGCCGTTCAGCGCGGTCATGCCGATCACGTCGCACACATCGATCAGGTCGCCATTCGACAGACCATGCCCCGGGACTGTGAGGGCGACCGGGTTCGCCTGGGTTGCACCCGTGACGGCCCTGGGGTCGTCATAGGACAGGCCGCAATCCACGAAATAGGCGTCGGCGATGTCATCATCGCCGTTCCCATCGAAATCCCGCGCCATGAACTCGATGCAGCGGACATCCACGCCATCGATCGTCCGCGCCACCACGCCCCAGACCTGGTCATGGGTCTGGTCCGGCGCCGGGATGGTCGCCACCGATTCCCAGCGCGCCGTGCCACCCTGAAAACCGCCGCCGAGCGTATGGCGCTGCCAGCCGATCACCTCATGCTCACGGTTGTAGGTCATCCCCAGCAGGGTGCCGTCGGCCCGGCACATCACCACCAGCCCATGGGGCTCCTGGGCGAAATCCATCTGCACCACGCCACCGGCCGTGATGTGTTCCGACAGGATGGAGAGATCCGGTGCCGCGAAATTGTCCCGCTCGAATAGGTAGGCGAGTTCGCGCAACTTGCGCGCGCTCGGCGACAGATAGAGCGTCACATCGCCCGCCGTCACCGGCTGGATGTCGGCAGCGCCATATGTGTTGGCCCGCTTGAACTGGATGTTCGTCGGGGTGAGCGGCTCGTCCAGCGAACTCGCCCGCACCGGCCAGGTGCCGCCTTGTGTGCCCAGCACCAGCGAGCGCTGGGACTGCAGCCAGAGAATCGCGTTGGCCTGGTCCGCGCCGATCCGGTAGTTGAGCGCGGCATCGTCCTCGACCGCACCGTCCGTGGTGGTCGGCGCCATGTTCTCGAAATCGCCCGACTTGGAGGCCCGGAACATCTGCGGGCTGTTCCGCTCACCGGCCCAGCAAAGGCGCTGCTCGTGAAAGCTCACGCAGGACGGGTATCCCGTCGCCAGATACTGCGAACCCGGCACCTGATCGACGGACGGGTTTGGATCGATCTCGCCCCACGCGCCCATGCGCCATCCGGTCTGGCCACTCGTCCCGCCGAAATCCGATTTGATGTCGACCGACACCTGCGTGGAGCTCAGAACTGCCACGATCACGCCCCAGCCCCATGTCGATGTGTGCTTGATACGAATGGACCGGCCCAGATCGGTCGATGCGAACAAATTCTCCTGGCAGGTGACCGTGATCGCCTTGCCGCTCTGTGCGGCCGGGGTCATCGTCTTCGTGCTGGTGTTTTCGTCCAGGTAGGGGCCGTCCGTGAAATACACCCGCTCCAGCGACCATTCGTCGTCGCCATAGCGCAGCAGCTTGTGTGGGGGGTAATCCGGGTGCGCAATGTAGAGCGTGTCCGCCGACTGGGCGATCTTGAGCCCGAACACATCGCCCGCAGCATAGGGTGTCGCCAGCTCAACGGGCGCACCGTCCACGACCGCAACATTGTCGATCTCCATGGTTTTGCCCAGCGCGTGGGCGAAGTGAATGTGAAAGTCATCCGCCGGCGGCCCCGACGAGGCGGGAAAGGCCACCACATGGTGCCCAACGCCCACATTGCGGATGAAGGCGAACCCGCCGAGGGCCCCGGTGCTGATACCGACCCTGTCGCCCGGGTCGCCGATCACGTCGAACGACACCAGCGCGTCATGGACCGAAGTGTTCGCAGCCGTGATCTGCTGGCTCGCCGCCGCGCTGTCCGCACCCGACCCCACCAGGCGCAACCGGCCGTTCGCGGCGTCGTGCGAAATCGACGCGCCGCCGGTCGAGTTGTTCGTCCAGCCGCCGATGTCCGACGTGAAGTCGCCGTTGGTCACCGATGCCCCGTTCATGTCGGGGCCGATGACCTGGCCTTCGTCTCTGTAGAACCGGACATAGAAGTCGCCGAATTCCAGGATGTAGGCCTGCGCCTGGTTGAACCGGAACGGCGCCAACCGCACCGGCGTCGCGGCATCCCTTGTCACGGCGACAAACCTTGTGCCCGGGCGACGCGCCACGCCGCCATGGGGCTGGATGATGGCATTGAGGAGCGTCCCCGCCCCGTTGTCGTAGCGCGCCAGGTCCCGGCGGCCATACAGGCGCGGGCTCAACTCCCCGGCGGTGAAATTGGTCTGGGCCGGCTGCAGCTCCACCATCAGATCCGCGCCTCGAGCCAGCCATCCGCCGCCAGCATCTGGGCTGTGCCCTCCTGTCCGTCGGCCGAGCGCGCGGCGCGCAGCGTGTTGTCATAGAGCCGCGCCATGGCGTTGTGCAGCGAGGTGGACTTGCCCAGCGGTTCGGCCAGTTCCATCGCGATCCGGGCAGCCAGCGCATCCAGGGAAAGTGCGTCCCACAGCCCATAGTCGCTCACGCGGCGCAGATACAGAATCCGGATCGGGCTCGCGAGGTCGGTCACGATTTGCCGCGCCTCGATCTTCCACGCCCCGGCGCCCTCGTCGGCCTCGCCCTCGACCGAGATCACCCGCAGGCAGAAATCGGGATCGCCCGGCAGGTCATAGGCATTGGCGAACCCCCACAGGGGCGGCGTCACATGGGCGGTGAGTTCGGCCCGCACCATGGCGAAATTCCACGGATGGGCGCGCAGCACCACGTCGCGCTGATCGGCGAAGATCGCGTTTGCGAGCCGCGCGGGTTTCACGTCGTCGGCAAGGGTCGTGATGGTCGCCTCGCCGAGCTTGATCAGCCCGGCGTTGACGATATCGACGTCGGTGGTCATGGGCAGTCTCCTGAACAGATACCTGCAAAAGAAAACGGGGCGCCCTCCGGATAAGGAGAGCGCCCCGCTGTCATGAAGGTTGGGACCCCCTAGTCCATGACGTAGGCGAGGTGTCCGTCGAGCACAGCGCCCGCCGGGATCGTCCCGTCATTGACCTGGGCGGTCACGACGACGCCGTCGAGGCTCTCGAACAGCTTCGTCTCGTCGCCGCCGAGCGTGCCGCCCGGTGCGAACGCGCCCGCCGAGGACGCCGCCACGCCGTCATCGAGGCCGTTCGGGTCGGCCGCGGTCTCGCCCGAGCCGTCGTCCGCCCGATGCGCGCCCCAGCCCAGATCGATCGTCCGGCTCGCGCCCAGCGCCGAATGCGCCATCCGCGACAGGGGCAGGATCACGCGTACTTTTCCCTTGGGCAAATTGACCAGCCGCGCGATCGAACCGGCGTCACCGGCCGCCGGCCCTTGCGTGAAGTTGAACCGCGCAAACCGCAGCCGCCCATGGGCCTCATGGGTCGGATTCTGGATCCGCGGCACGGCCTGCGTGTTGGCGTACTGGGTACTGTTTTCGGTCGTGATAGCCATCGGCCACCTCCGTTCTCAATAAGATTGGAAAAACCCCTTCGCATTCCCGACAAGACGCAACGCCGCGCTCGGCGGGTCTGGGCGAATGGCAAAGACAAACCCATTCCCGACAAGACCCAGCGCCACGCGCGGCGGATCCGGGCGAAGGGAAAAAAACTAGCTCTCGACGCAGTCGATCTGCACGACCTTCTCTTCCTGCATCCGGGTCGCCCCGATATCCATGGAAGCGTAGACCTGCGCCGCGTAGTTCTTGTTCGGCAGCGGGTCGATCTTGGCCGTGATGTCCTGTCCCAGGCCGAGCAGCACGCCCGACTTGGCCCAGGCGAAGCACGACCGGGTACTGCCGCTCTTCGGCAACAGCGTCCCGTCGGCGGCGTCTTCCAGGCGGATGAACCTGAAGCCGTAGAAGCCCTCGACTCCACCCGACACCAGCACCTTCTGGGTGTTGTAATCGACCGACTTGACCTCGTTCGTGTCCATGAACTCGTCCTCCTGGGCCGAGGTCCACGCCACATAGAGGTCGTCGCCGGGCATGATCGCGTTGTTCGCCTTGAACAGCTTCATCGCGCTGCGCAGCTTCGCCAACGTGAAGCCCGCACCGCCCGCCGCGAGCTTCTGGCCGGCCGGCAGGGTGACCGCGTTGGTTCCCGTCTCGCCGGTGTAGGCCGTGCCGAGTGCCGCCGTGGCGATCTCCCGGTCGATCGCCCGGTTGAGCGCCGCCGCGAAGGCCTGTGAATAGGCATTCGTCGGGTCGTTGAGGGTCCGGATCAGATCCGGCACATCGACCAGGTCGGCCACGCGGTAGGTCTTGGCGGCCACCGAGCGTCGCTTGTGGGGCGTCGACACATACTGGGTGTCGCCGTGGCGCTCGGTCGCCTCGGTCGCGGCGACGGCGCCCACCTGGTCGAAGAAGGCGCGCTTGGAACTGATCGCCTCCTCGCGCACGCTCGTGCGCATCTGGCTACTCATCTGCTGCACGAGCATCTCGATACCGCTCTTGTATTCCTGCCGGAAGGCAGTCGTGATCTCGACGGACATATCCGTCCTCCATCAGTGGTTGAAAGGGATGACTGACGAAGGGCTGCCCGCATCCCGAAGGACCACGGACCCGTCTCGCATTTTCACGCCCGCGTCGGGCGGCCCGGCTTTCGGGCAGGGCACCGGACCCGCGCGCGCGGCTTTAACCGGGCGGCGGGCTGGCCGGGGTTTTGGAAACTATTCTCACATCGTCATGGCCGGGGGCCGCCCTCGCGCTCTGCGCGTTGGCGTAGAAATGCCGTTCCGGGCATCTCCTGCACAGGCACCTCGACCGCCCGCAGCGCGCGCAGGGCGGCGACATCCACCGCACCACGCAATGCCTTGGCCGGCACGCCATTGGCCTCGGCGATCAGGCGCAGCCCGGCGTCGGGGTCAATCAAATCGGTCACCTGCGGGTCGATCGCCGCCATCGCCTCGGCCGCCTCCAGGGTGCGCAGCACCGCCTGGGCGTCGCCGGCCTTCTGGGCCCGGGCGATCGGCGAGACGTGGTCCATGCGCAGGGGCACGCCGATCAACACATCAGGCAGCGGCGGCAACGCACCCGCCCGTAGCAGGATCCCGAACACCCGCTCGATCATGGGCTCCAGCAGCTCGGCCTGCTGGCGGCCCAGCATCGGGCCGAGCAACCGCTGCATCTCCTGCACCAGCTGCAACACCTGGGTCGCGGTCATCCGCGGGTCCTGGAAGAGCTGCAGCAGGCTGTGATGGAACGCCGCGCGCACGGCGTCGCGGCGCTGCTCCATCATCTCCAGGCCGATATCGATCCGCGGTGCGACCGGCAGCGGCCGCAGCGGGTCCTGGGACAGCGCACCCGCCCGCACCACGTTGATCCCGCCGGGCTGGGTGCGCAGCGGCATGACCACGCCGTCGTCGGCGATCAGCAGCGGCGGATCGACCGCCTTCTGCGCCGCCTTGAGTATGGTCTTGCTCATCTCGTTGAGCATCTTCTGGTCGGGCAACGCGTTCCACCCGGGCGCGCGGCCATAGATCTCGCCCGCATCCTTCGACCAGCGCGGCACCATGTAGGGCATCTCGTGATAGCCGCCTTCGGCCACCAGCGCGCGCTCGTCCACATTCACGTAGGTGGACGCAAAGGCAAATGCGCCCAGCGGCCCTGACCGAACCTCACCGGCAGCCGGCTTCACACAATGCAGAAACGAGAAACTCCGCTCGCCCTTGCCCGCCTCCAGCGCCGCCGTCACCGCCTTGCCCGCGGCCTGACCCCAGGCCTGGTGGGCCTGGCGCGCGGTAAATTTGAACCGGCGGAACACCGTGTCGACGCGCCCCTCGGCATTCTCGGCGATATGGATTTCGCCCAGCGGCCGGGCGGAGAACAGGATGCCCCGGCCCGGCCGGTCACCCACGTAGAGTGCCGCCGTGCCGAAGGCCACCTGGTCGAGATAGACCTCGTGGATCTGCGGCGCGAAGTTCCCCTCCGGCGCATTGAACGCGGCATACAGCGCATCCTCCGCTTCGCCCAGCCAGGCCCGCACCGCCTCATCCTCCGCCAGCGCCCCATCCTCGGGCCGCAGCGCGAACCAGCGCAGCGCCGGATTGGTCAGGAACGAGTGCAGCGCCGCCGCGAGCAGGTCTGCCGCCTGGAGCCCGGTCGTATCGTAGATGCGCGCCATCCGCTTACGGCCCGGCGACGCGCCGGCGGTGAAATCACGGCGTCCGAGCAGGTGATCGGCGATCTCCTGCCAGACGGACTGGAAGGCGGCACGGCCGGCGGCCACGTCGTCCCATTGGCGCAGGATGTCCTGGGCGGTGTCAGGCATGCGAATGTCCTTGGTAGATTGGTGTGGCGCGAGACGCGCATCTCGCGTTCACGCTGGGGTGGTGCTAGCGTTTGCGGTGATGAGGCGACGTGATTTCTTATTGGCGACCGGCGCATCGCTGCTGCCGGTCAGGGCCCGGGCGCAAACACCGATGAATGTGTTGGTGCTGATCGCCGACGACATGCGCGCCGACCTGATGGGCGTCGCCGGCAACAAGCTCGTCCGGACACCGAATCTCGACCGCCTGGCCCGCGCCGGACTCTACTTCCCAGACGCGTTTGTCACGACGTCGGTGTGCCCGACGAGCCGCGCCAGCATCATGCTCGGCGAATACGCCTCCCGGCACAAGAACATCGATTTCGGCACTCCTCTAGCGGCGAACCAGTGGGAAACCTCCTATCACGGCCGTCTGAAAGCCCAGGGTTACCGGACCGGGTATATCGGCAAATGGGGTCTCGGCGGCCCGCTGCCCAGCGGGTTCGACGTCTTCGATGGTTTCGCCGGGCCGGGCAAATACATCGAGGCCGGTCGCAAGCACCTGACCGCCCATCTCGCCGACCGCGCCCTGGAGTTCATCACCGACCAACGCGACCCCTACTGCCTCACCGTCGGCTTTTGGGCACCCCACGCCGAGCCCGGTCCGGACCCGGCACCCGCCGAGGAGCGGTTCAGGGCGCTGTATCGCGACGCGGATCTCACGCCGGCACGCACGTTCAGCGGCACCTACAATGACGACCTGCCCGACAGCCTGAAGGAAGCCCATTCGGCCAGCCTGTTCGCGGACCAGCTCGCCACTCCCGAGCGCTACCGCGCCTTCCTGGCCGGCTATCTGGGCCTGATCACAGGCATGGACGACGCCATCGGGCGTATCCTGTCGGCGGTCGATCTCGACAACACCCTGGTCATCTTTCTGTCGGACAACGGCTTTTTCCTGGGCGAGCATGGCCTGCCCGGAAAATGGCTGGCGTTTGAGGAATCGATTCGCATTCCGCTCATCGTCAAGGCACCAGGCGTCACGGGCGTCTCAAACGAGCTGGCACTCAACATCGATGTCGCGCCGACAATCTACGGTGCCCTGGGTCTGCGCCATCGCCGCGACGGCCATGATCTGCTGCGCAACCGCCGGGACCATTTCTTCTACGAGTACGCACTGGCCACGTTCGGGGCCGCCGGCATCCGCACCCGGGACAAGAAGTTCGTGATCATGCCCGAGCATGAGTTCGAGATGGCCTTTGACCTCAAAGCCGACCCCTTCGAGCAGAACAATCTGGCGCAGGAAAACCCGGACTGGGTTGCACTGCTTCGAGAGAAAGTCGTCGCCCGATATGGAGACACACTGCTGGCAGACTAGCCGGCGGACGGCGTACCTGTGACGTATGTACCGGTTACTCGGATTGCGGAATTATTGGCCATATCCGACGCTTCGATCGCCTTGTCTCCAACATTGTCGCCAAATTGAAGTAGCTGCATATACGAAACGCCACCGGGTGCCGTGAGCAAGGGAAAATAGTATCCATTAGCGGTATCGAGATTGACGAATTGAAAACGCGCAATATCAACTGCGGACGAATTGTGACTCCCCCCCGACCCCACAAACGGCAGTCCGGTGATCAGCATCCCTCCCGCCGCCGCGCCATCGAAAGCGCTCAACGCTGTAATCCCGGTCACCCAAACCAGCGGCCCGATCTTCACATACTGACCGCCCTGGTTCGCATAGGTATGGCTCCCGGCCACCACCGACCCTTCGAGCACCGGCGTCCAGCTGCCCGCCTCATAGTCCGGGGCGCCGGCAATCAGCCGGCTGATTGCCTTGATGCTCATCTAGGCACCCTCCCCGAATGAGAAGTAGAGGTCGGCCGTGTCGGCGTTGGTGATGCCCGAGACATGGGTCGCCCAGGCGGGCCGCGTCAACGCCATCACGGCGCCGGGCGGGATCGGGATGTTCGGCGCAGACGTGCCGCCCACCGCAGCCACATCGCTCGCACCAAAGTCGATGAATGCGAGCTGCGCGCTGTCGTTGTAGGCCAGCACCTGCGCCCCGGCGCCATAGCCGGGCATGGCGACCCGGTCGCCGGTGCTCGTCGTGGCCTGCAGGTAGACCCCCGAGGCCTGAATCTTGATCGGTGTGCTCATCTCGTCATGCTCCCAATAGTGTTTTCTTGGAGACCGGCGCATCGCTCGCCAGGCCCGTGAGCCCGCGATCCCCGGTCAAAACGGTGGCCGATCGACCACGCGCGTTGCCCGCGGCACGAACAGCCCGCTTGCGGGCCGCCTCGACAGCCGGATCGTCACGCGACGGCGCGGGCGGCGGCGGGGGTGGCGGCGGTGGTGGTCTGGAAAAGACGGCGCTCATGCTTGGTTTCTCCTGGTTAGAAAAGAGCTCGAATAGGTCGGCCGGGCATTGCCCCACGCACCGGTCGGTGCTTGGATCGGCCCATGACGTATCTGGCAAAACTCCTGGCGCTGTTGCAGCGCGTTTTCTATCCGCTCACGAACACGCCCGAGCAGGCACTCGCCGCCATGCGCAACGGCACGATCGCGGCCTGGATCATGGTCGCGATGCATTTCCTGCTCGGCGCGGTGATGCTGATTCAGCTCTCCGGCGACCCGAGCGTGAACAGCGGCGACCGGCTCATCCCGGCGACCATTCAGCTCTTCTTCGCGCTGATTTATGCCGGCCTGGCCACCGCCAACTGGAAGGGATCCCGCGCGTCGGCGGTCACCATCCTCGTGCTTGTGTTGTTCGATATGTTCGTCGTTATGTCCCGGACTCAGGGCTTCGACCTTCAGCCGATCGCCCAGCTTCAGGCACTCTTCCAGATGATCCCGCTGTTGCTGGCGATCGGCGGGGTGCGTGGCACCTTCGCCTACGCCCGCTTCGCAAAGACCGGCGAGGTCTGATGCGCGTGCCGCGCAGCCTGGCACGCTTCATCCCCGTCATCGGCCTGATCGCCGTCCTGCTGATGGTCGCGGCAGCACCCGCCGGGGCGCAGAATTTCCGGGCCGGTTACAATGCTTATCTGCGCGGCGACTTCGCCACGGCGCTCAAGGAATGGGAACCGCTGGCACAGCAGGGTTATGCGCAGGCCCAGACCAATCTCGGCACCATGTACAGCCACGCAAAAGGGGTCAGCCGCAACTATCCCCTGGCGGCGTTCTGGTACCGAAAAGCCGCTGCGCAAGGCAGCAAACGGTCGATGTACAATCTCGGCGTCGCCTACGAATTCGGCCGCGGGGTAGAGCAAAACGACACCATTGCGCTCAACTGGTATCGCCAGGCCGCCCTGCAGAATCTGGTCGAGGCCATGAACGCCATGGCCTGGCTTTTCGCCACATCGCCCGACGACAATCTGCGGGACGGCCGCCAGGCGATCCGCTGGGCGGAGCAGGCCCTCACCCGGCGCGCAAACTCCAAACATCTGGGCACGCTGGCCGCCGCCTATGCCGAGACCGGCGAATTCCCGAAGGCCGTCGCCGCCGTGGAGCGCGCCATCAACGAACTGGATCGCGAACTTTATAAAACCCGCGTCGCGCACACCGAGCGTGACCTGTTCTTGCTCGTGCGCCGCGTAGGTCGAACGGATGAGGCCACGCTGCTGCTCGAGCGCCTCGAATTCTATCGCAGCGGCCAGCCCATTCGCGACTGACCCGACGAGGTTGTGGATCAGGCCGACACCGGCCTAGTCTTGACGATCAACCCCTTGACCATCAATCCACGGGAGAACTCACATGTTCCGCCGCACGCACACTTGGTTCATGGGCGCGCTCTGTCTTGTCCTGGCGGCCTGCGCCGGCCCCTCCGGCGATTTGACGATCGCCCCCGGACAGGCGCGCTTCTTCGAGGATGTCGAAAGCGGAAATATCGAATTCCTCGACGCCGCGTCCGGTCAGGTCTGGATGATCGACCATGGCGAGCGCGGCGTGATGGGCACCACGATCGCGGATTTCGACGGCAAAATTCTCGGCAGCCCGAGCATCGTGTCCTATATCGGTGATCCGCGCGGCAAACATCTCATCCTCAACGAGCTCGAGGGCGGCACCACCGGCCCCCTGACCATGGAGATCGGCGCCAACTGGTTCTGGAGCCACAAGGTCGGGACCCGCGACGGCGCGGGAAACCCGGTCCTGTGGGAATGGGACAACGTCTGGCACATCGAACATTTCAACCATCAGACCCGTGAAATCTGGATCTACCGCAAGGCGCCGGGCTTCGAAGACACCCATAAGACGCTCGAACCCGATGCAGAACCACCGGAAGCCGGCGACTACACCGGGTTCGAAATTCGCAACCTCTCGAACGCCCCGGTCCGCCTCACGCTGGGCTTCGAAGTGCCGCCGACCGAAGCACGCAAACGTGCGGACGCGATGGCCGCGACCGTAAAGTAACGCCAGATAACCCCCACACCGGAACAGCAGATATCATGAGCGAAGACCTCACTCCCCACGCGAAACTTACCGTCCTTGGCGCCCGCAAGATCATCCGCGGCGCCACCGCCAAGGCCGAGGAAATCGGCCAGCCCGAATGCATCGCGGTGGTCGATGATGGCGGGCATCTCCTGGCTTTCATGCGCATGGACGGGGCCTTCGCCCTGTCCACCGACACGGCCATCGCCAAGGCGGTGACGGCCGCGATCTATCGCGCGCCGACCGGCGAAATGCCCGACGGGCCCGACCTTCGCCTCGCCATCGCCACCCAGGGCAAGCGCATCAACCTGCCCGGCGGGCTGCCGATCATCGTCGATGGCAAATGCGTCGGCGGCGTCGGGATCGGCTCGGGCACGGGTGCGGAAGACCGGATCTGCGCCAACGCCGGGCTGGCCATGCTCGACGGCGCCCAGACGTTCTAGGGACAAAGACGTTCTAGGGACAAAGACGTTCTGGGTTCTGACGTTCTGACGCCCTACCCCGCCGCGCCCAGCGGGTCCCAGTCCATCCCCACCGTCGCCGGGAACTGCTGCGCTGGTCCCGGCGGCCGGTGGCCGACCGCGAACATCCGGAACGCGTCGGCGCCGTGGGACGCCCCGTCGTGGCGGGGCCGATCCCGCCACACGCCGCGCTTGTCGTCCCAGGCCCGGCGATACCCGTCCAGGTGCCGCAGGCCCGCGTCGCAGTGCGCGCGATCGAACCAGCAGCGCGCCAGCGCGTTGCGCACCGCCTGGATGTCCGTGCCCAGATCGCCGCTGCGCGGCACGGTGATGACCGGGCGCAAACCGAGATCCTCGAGCATCCGGCGGCGGCTCAGGCCGCTGCCCAGTTCGCGCACCTCAACGTCATGGGGCAGGTAGTGATTGCCATAGGTGTAGGGCCGGTCGCGCAGCGCCTGGACGTAATGCGCCAGCCCCTCGCCCTCGTTCTCGTAATAGTCGATGAACCGGTCCTCGCGGCCCACCCGCTGGTGGAACCAGATGGCATTCGTGTCGTTGATCCCCAGGTCCCAGAACGTGTTCACCGGCAGCGCAGGATCATGGGGTAGACCCAATATGCGCCCCTCGGCGCGGACCCGCGCCATCTCGCGCGCATAGTAGGCGCCTGTCACCGATGCCTCGAAGGCCTCATCCGGTGTGGCGGGAAACTCGCGGCGCATCGCGTCACCCTGTTGCATCGCCTTGCGGACATACCAGGCCCGTTGTGCGGAAGTCAGCACGATCCCAACCGCGCTCAGCCCGGCGAAGTAGCGCGCCAGCTTCTCAGGCGCCAACACCCCGTCCGGCGCCAGAACGTATCCGGGATGGCGCCACCAGGCGAAGAAGTGAAACCGGAAATCCAGCGCCGTCAGCGCCATCCCCTCGGCGGCGCGGTTGCGGGCGTTCATGCAGAATTCGTGAAAATCGCCGTCGCGGCCATCGGCCGTGGATTCGATGAAGATCCTCTGGCCCGGATGCACGGTGTTCAGCGCGCCGGCCCTGATCTCCGCGGCCTTCTCCGGATAGCGGGCGCAAATTTTCCCGTGCTCCGAGATATGCAAATACTGAAATGTCCCCGACCGCAGGCTGGTCCCGACCCGCAGGCTCGACCCGTTGGCGAAGGCCAGCTCGCGCGCGGAATCACTCACCGCCGGGATCGCGTGCCGCAGGCTCGGTGACAATTGTTCGTAGGGGTAGCGAATTTTCTCGCGAAAAATCGCCTCCGCGTCATGCAGCGTGTGGGCGACCGTGCCTGCGGCCACATTCGGCTCGAACAGGCACGCATCAAGCATCAGCAGCTGGATGAAGGTCGTCATGCCCAGCTGCCGCGCCTTGAGGACGAGATTGAGCGTGTGCAGATCGTCGAACAGTGCGGTCTGGGCCCAGTTCATTCGGAACTTCACCCGCCGGCCATGGGCGTCCTTGATCCAGTAGAGGTTGTTGAGCCGCCAGCGGCGATCCGACAGACGATCCTTCGCGGTCTGATAAGCGCGGTCAGTCATCTCGCCCGTCTTCCTCACGCCCCGCCTCGCCGATCTCGCCGCCGATTTCCCGCAACAGCGCCGCCAGGTCGCTCGCCACCTCGATGTCACCCCGGTCACGAAACCGCTGCGGTCGCCGTGCCTTGAGCACGAACATCAGCAAGCTGTCCGAGTACTTGCGGACCGAGCCCACCTGTTTGCCCTGATAGAAGACCGGCTCGGCGTGACCCGCCACCGCGCGGCGGACGGCCTCATCCTCCACCGTGTCGTTTCCCGCCTCCTGAGCCGCGTGCCAGGCCTCCGCGAAAACCGGGTCTGTATCGCGCAGCCAGTACCACCGCATCAGCGGCACCCCGCTTTCGGCGGCCGCGTCGCTTACCCGCGCGGTCTCGGCCAGCACCCGCACGAAGGTCTCGCGTTGGGCGGCGGCGATCGTTTGGTCCGTGGGTTCAGAGGTGAGCGGGTCAGGAGGCGTTTCGCGTCGCGCCATGCCGCGGCCTCCGACCTGCACCCAAACAAAAACCCGCCAGACGGGGTCGGGCGGGCGCATCAATGTGATCATGAATTTCGTGCACGCTATACCCGCATGCCAATGAATGCAAAAATCTAGTGCAGGCTGAACAACGAACCGTGGCGCCGGGGGCGCCGCGTAAGTCGTTGTTCAGCAATTAACAAAGAATCAACCGTGGCGCCACAGGCGCGGGGCGGCTGACCTTGAAGATTTGCGACTTCAGAGACGGGGAACGACCATGACCACATTGCGCATCTGTTTCGTCGGCGACAGCATCACCGTTGGCAGCGGCGACACGGGCTTCCTCGGATGGCCCGGCCATCTCTGCGTCGCCGAGACGGCACGCGGCCATGACGTCACCCTCTACAACAACGCTGTGCGCGGCGACACGAGCGAGATGATCCGGCCGCGCTGGCGCCAGGAATGCGACGTGCGCCTGCCCGACCATGTGAACGGCCGCCTCGTCTTCTCGTTCGGGGTGAACGACATGGCCGAGGAGAGCGGCGCCGGCATCCGGGTGTCCGTAGAGGAATCCGTCGCCAACGCCCAGGCGATGCTGGCCGAGGCACGCGCCTGGCGCCCGACCCTGATGATCGGCCCGATCCCCATCATCGAAGACATGCAGCCCTACGTATTTCCCAACGGCATCGCCTACGATTTCAACAACGCCCGCATCGGCGAACTCAATCAGCGTTACGCCGAATTGTGCGCCACGCTCGACATCCCGTTCCTGGACGTCTTCGCCACCCTGAGCGGCAATGCCGCGTGGGAGGCCTCGCAGCGCGGCTGTGACGGGGTCCATGTGCTGGGCGACGGATACGCCATGATCGCAGCCCTGGTCGCGGAATGGCCGGCCTGGCGCGCCTGGCTCGATCAGTAAAAACCCTGTGAACACCCGGCCTCCAGCCGGAAATTAGGAACTACTTAACGCGCAGCGGTCATGGTTTACGGCCCGGCACGCGGTTCGCGCTGCGTGCGTTTGCGAGGTCGAACCCGATGGGCTCTCAACGCCACATCAAGCTGAGCTACGCATCAAGGCTAACGCTCGCGGCGATGACCCTGCTGCTGCCGCTGATCGTGTTCGTATTCATCCTCGTCGACGACAGGAACACACAGATTGGCGCGGCACAGAACGAAATCGCCGGGCTCAGCTATCTCGTCGAGTTCCGTCAGTTGCTCGAGCTCGTCCCCCGGCACCGCGGGCTTATCCAGCTCGCCCATCGCGGCGACGACCGGTTCGACGCCCGGATCGATGCGATCGAGTTGTCCATCAACACAGAGATCGCCGCGTTGCTGGAGCGCGCCCGGACATCGGGCGATCCGTTTCGGGTTCTGGATTCTCTGTCGAGACTGGAGGCGCTGTGGACCTCCGCGAAACAGAATCGACATGCCGAATCCATGTCGAATATTCTCGATGTCGACGAAAGCATCGTGCGTGAGCTGGTCGCGCTGAACCGGCATCTGGGAAACACATCGAACCTGGTGATCGATTCCGCTCTTGAATCGACGCATCTGATCGATCTGGTGGTCATCGAGCTGCCGCAGATGATCGCCCGGGTGAGCGAGGCGCGCAGTCGCGCATTGGATATTCTCGAAACTGGTGGTGAGCCGACATTGCGCGACCGCCAGCAATTGAGCATCGACGACTGGGCGCTGCAAAACGCCCACGACAACCTCTTCTACGGCTTCAGTGTCGCGGTTGATGAGGACGACGATATCGCGCGCAATCTCGCGCAGCAGTTCGAGAACTTCGATCGCGACACCAACAAGTTCCATGCCTTCATCGCCGCCGGCGATTTCGGGCTGGATGCGGGCGAAACCTTTGCGCTCGGCACATCGTCGATCGAGGCCACCCTGCGGCTTTACGATCAGATCGTGCCGGAGCTGCGTCGCGTCCTCCAAAACCGGATAAACGACCTCAAGGACACAAGGTTCATCGCAATCGCGTCGGTGTTTGCCGCATCGATCATCGCCGGCCTGTCGGGCTGGGCACTGCTGCGTTCATTGACACGGCCTCTGCAGGACGAAATTCGCGAGCGCCGACGGGTCCAGGCCCGGCTGCGCGATTTGGCCGCCATCGTCGAGCAGTCCGAAGATTCGATCCTGACCCTGTCGCCCGACGGCCTGCTCACGAGTTGGAACGCCGGCGCGGAGCAACTGTATGGCTATCGCGCCGACGAAGTGGTCGGCAAGCATATCGACCTGCTCGCGCCCGAGGGATTCGAACATGAAACCAACAATTGGCTGAAGAAGGTCACGTTCGGAGAGCCGCTGCCCGCCCATGAAACCATCCGGGTGCGCAAGGACGGCGAGCTGATTGACGTCTCGCTGCGTTTCTCCCTGATCCGCAATCCCGACGGCGATCTTCGCGGGGCGGCGGTGATCGCCCGTGACATCCGCGAACGAAAAATGGCCGAGGCCGAAATTCACAACAAGGAGCAGATGCTGCAGGCGCGCATCGACCAGCTACGCCTGACCCAGGACGAACTTCAGCAGCACCGCGATCGCCTCGAAGACACGGTCCGCGAGCGCACGGCCGAAGTGCAGGAAAAGGCCGCGCAGCTCGAAGACTCCCTGCAGAAAGAGAAAGAGTTCAGCGCCCTGCAGCAGAAGTTCGTCTCCATGGCCTCTCACGAATTCCGCACGCCGCTGGCCATCATCGATGGCGCGGCCCAGCGGGTGGAGCGCCGGATCGATTCCATCGAACCCGACGAACTCGGGAAACGCGTGTCGCGCATTCGCGGCGCGGTCCGGCGCATGCTCGATCTCATCGAGGGGACCCTGTCCGCCTCGCGCCTCGACGAGGGGCGGATCGAATTGCGACCGCAGGACCTGGATTTAGGCGCGCTTATACAGAAGGTCTGCGAACGCCAGAACGAACTCTCCGACGAGCTCAAAATTCAACTCACGCTGGAAGATTTGCCCGAGCGGATCGAAGGCGATCCCGCGCTGCTCGATCAGGTTTTCACCAATCTTCTCTCGAACGCCGCGAAATACACGCCGACATCACCACAGATTTCCATCACGGGCACCCGCGATGCCGATGGATTTTTGGTCATCACCGTCGCCGACAACGGCATTGGTGTCCCCAGGGACGAACTCCCGCGCCTGTTCAAACGGTTTTTCCGCGCATCCACGTCCGAAGGCATTCCCGGAACCGGGATTGGCCTGAACCTCGTGCAGGAACTCTTGGAAATGCACGGCGGCTCGATCTCCGTCGAAAGCGACGTCGGCGTCGGCACAACATTCACGGTGCGTCTGCCGGAACGTTGCTCAGAACCATCTATCACCCAGACCACCAGAACCGCCGCCTAGGCGCAAAATCAGGACAACGCGAATGACCAGGATCCTCTGTATCGAAGACGAAGCCGCCCTGCGCGAAGACATCGTCGAAGAACTGAATGACGCCGGCTACGAGACGTTCGAAGCCGCAAATGGCAGCATCGGTTACGATGCCATTCTCGCGCATCGGCCGGATCTCGTTCTGTGTGATGTGAATATGCCCGACATGAACGGCTACGAGCTGCTCACCAAATTGCGCGAGACGAATGAGGAATTCGACGACGTACCGTTCGTCTTTCTATCCGCCCTGGCCGACCGGAAGGACATCATCGCGGGCAAGAAGCTCGGTGCAGATGATTATCTGACCAAGCCGGTCGATTTCGAAATGTTGCTGGTCACGGTCGAATCCCGTCTACGCCAGATTGTGCGGATCAACCGACACAAGGAAGAGCAACTCGTGCGGCTCTACCGCGCGTTGTCCGAGACGCCGGACGCGTCTGACAATCCGGCATCCCCCAAAATCATCGAAAACGCCATGACGATAGCCGCCGTCGTCGATGCGGAGTTCGATCTGTCGGAAATTCGTGCTGCGGTCGAGGCCGGCGGCCACACCGTCATCGAAATGAACAGCGGCAAGCAGTTCCTCGACAGCCAGGAAAGCCTCACGCCCGACCTGCTCCTTGTGTCCTTCAACACCGCCGATATGCAGGCACCGATGCTGGTCCGGCTCCTGGAGGACGCCGCCTACCCGAAGGTGCTTCTGATCCCGCCCTCGATGGCGGACATGGATCGTTTCGACGCGTTGCCCGGATTCGATGCGTCGGTCCGCTGGCCATGTCCGGCGGGCGATCTGCAGCAGCGAATTGCGCAATTGCAGGCGACGATCAGTGGCCCCGAAGCCCGGACCCAGCAGGCCAGCTAGCTACGCCGCAAATTTCGCCACGGCGGCGGGCGCAAGGGTCAACCCAAGGCCCGGCCCCTCGGGCATCACGACCGCGCCGTCCTCGACCAGCAGCGGATCGGTAAACAGCTCCTCCCACCATTCCATATGTTCCAGCATCAGCGCATGGGGCTGTGCCGCGAGCACATGGGCCGAGGCTTCCGTGAACAAGTGCGACGACACCGGCTGTTCATAGGCAGCGCACAGTGCACAGGTGTTCAGATAATCGGTGATCCCGCCCATCCGCTGCAGGTCGGGCATCAGCACGTCCGCCGCGCGGGCATCCAGATGCTGCTTCATCGCCGCCGAGCCGTAGGACGTCTCGCCGGTGGCGACCCGCATGTCCAGCGCAGCGGCGATCCGCGCGCAGCCCTCGATGTCGGTATAAAACACCGGTTCCTCCAGCCAGAAGACATCCAGCGCCTCGAATTCGCGCCCCGCCCGGATCGCGATCGATTCCGGCCAGGCCTGGTTGGCATCCACCATCAAGGTGATATCCGGGCCGACCGCCTCGCGCACATGGCGGACACGTTCCACATCCGCCATGAAGTCCGCCTGCCCGACCCGCACCTTCATGGCCCGGTGACCCTCGCCCACGAGTTCGAGGGCCTCGGCAGCCAACGCGTCGATCGGCCGGTCGAGCCACAACGCCGACGAGGCATAGGTCTCGACCCGCGTCGCAGCACCGCCCAGATGGCGGTACAGCGGCACGTCGGCCGCCAGCGCGGCCAGCTCCCAGCACGCCGTGTCGAGACCCGACAGCGCGATCATCGACGCCCCGGCATGACCGAGGAAGTTCATGTCCTTCCAGGCAACGGCATGATTGTCGCGCACGGCGCGAGGATCGCGGCCGGTGTAGAGCGCAGCCAGGTCCTCCGCCAACAGCGCCAGCGCGGCCGCCTTGCGTTCCTCGAAGGCGAAGCACCAGCCGATCCCCGTCAGGCCGGCATCCGTGTGCATCTGCACCAGAACGGTATGGGCATGAGAAAAATTATGCACCGACGTGCGGATCGGGCGGCGCAACGGCACCGCCAGCAGGGTGATATCGGTTTGAGTGATCTTCATAACGCTACCTTCAGTTCTTTCTCCGCCGCGCGGACCCGTTACAATAACCGAAGCACAGGGAGGTGCGGGGCATGAAGTTTCTGATTCTGGGGGCCGGCGCGATCGGCGGATATGTCGGCGGGCGGCTCACCGAAGCCGGGCGCGACGTCACCTTCCTGGTGCGCGACGCACGGCGCGAACAACTCGAACGCGACGGGCTCCGTCTCGAAAGCACCTACGGCGATTTCGCGGGCCCGGTGAAGACGATCAGCCAGGCCGAATTGACGCCGGATTACGACCTGATCCTCCTCACCTGCAAGGCCTACGACCTCGACGACGCGCTTGACGCCATCGCACCCGGCGTCGGTCCGGACACGATGGTGTTCCCGATCCTCAACGGGCTCGGCCACATCGCGATCATGAATGACCGGCTCGGCGCCGAACATGTCCTCGCCGGGACCGTGAAAATCTCCGCCGCCCGGCAGGCCGACGGCACGATCAAGCACATGAACGACTGGCGCTGGCTGAATTTCGGCGAGCAGGCCGGCGGCATCAGCGACCGGATCTCGGCGCTCCGCGATGCGCTCGACGGGGCCACGGGTCTCGAGCCCGTGGCGCTCGAGAACGCCATGCAGGAGATGTGGGAGAAGATGGTCCATCTCGCCACCGCGGCCGGGATGACCACGCTGATGCGCGCCAATGTCGGGCAGATCGTGCGCACGCAAGAGGGCGCGTCCCTGTTTCAGCATTTCCTCGAGACGACCGCCGAGGTCGCCAAGCGCTCCGGCCATCCGCCGAGCGATGCCTTCATGAAAAACTACCGGGCGTTGTTCTCGGACCCGCAGTCCAAATACGTGACATCGATGTTACGCGATATCGAGGCGGGCAACCGCTCCGAGGGGGAACACATCCTCGGCATGCTGCTCGCCACGGCGCGCGAGGTCGGCATCGATGAGCCGCTGCTCGCCACGGCCTATGCCGGTGTCAAAGCCTATGAGGCCCGCCAGAACGACGGCGGCCTGTAGGGATCATCAGGCCAGGCGCGTCGCGCGGGCGGCCGCCGAGTTGCTGTCGCCGCGCCCATAAGCCTCCGCTAACGCATCCAACCCGCGCAGCAATGCCGCGCGCTCGATCGCATCACCCTTGCCCAACGGCCCGGATTTGCTGCGCCAGAACCAGGCGGGCAGTCGGTGCTCGACACTCGCGCGCCGGGTCTCCGACCAGGCGAGCCGGCCCGCATTGCGCAAGACATTGTCACCGCGCGCGAAGATGTCTCGCGCCCGCGCATCCGCGTCGGGATAGAGGTTGGCGCCGCCGGCGTTCATCCCGGTGAGCCCGCTGGCGTAGCGTTCATAGATATGGGTGTAGGGCGTCGGCTTGCCGAAGGCGCGCCAGCGCATCACCGTGTAGACCCAGCCGGCATCCATCTGCGCCTGGGTGATGTGCCCCGAAAGCCGCAGGATGCCCAGCGGATCGCCCGATCTCGGATCGCGCGCGCCGTCCGCACCGACGACCAGCGCCCGCCTCGCATAGAACTCCGGCGTCCCGGCATTTGCCGGGCGGCGTTCGATCCGCGTGCTCTTGCGACGCACCGCATCCAGCTTTCGCTTTCTTCCCGCACGCGCCACCGGGTTACTCCGCCGCCTGGTACATAAGAGCCGGTTCGAGCAGCTGCGTCTGGCCCGGCACAACACGCACGGCCGGCGACCGTCGCCCCCAATCCTCATACCTGCGACCCGCATAAATTCGGGTCATGGCGGTCTTCGTAATCCGGCTGCCGGCGCGCCGCTCGCGCACCCGCGCGCGCTTCTTGCGCGGCAAGGCGGGCACACCGAACTTCATGCGCTGCCCATAGATGCTGGCCCGGCTCAGGCCGAGCAGGCGGGCGATCTCCAGATCGGTGCCCACGGCGCGTTGCCAGGCCAGCATTTCTTCGTCGGATCGCGGCGGCCACTGAAGGTCCGGCCGGTTGCGGCGAAATTTCGACACGTTCATCTCCCCCGGTTAGACTGAGAATTCGAATAGGAACAAAACAGGAACATTGTAACCACTCCTCCACCGAATGCATGCGGTATTTCCATTCACAGCTGACAAAACAGTGCAGCGAGAATGTTGTGTTTTTCACATTGCCTATGCAACTTAAAACATGATAATTTCGCAACACCCTGAAATTTCAATGGTTTGAACCAATGGAACTCGATTGGATCCGCGACGGGTTGGTGAAGCCCGGCAAGACCCAGCGCGGTCTGGCCACGGCACTGGGTGTCGACCCGTCGGCGATCAGCCGCCTGCTCGCGGGAACACGCCAGCTGCGTGCGGCCGAGCTTCCGGTGGTCGCCGCCTACCTGGACTCACCAATCCCGCAGAACCTCACACCCGACGCCGTACGGCCGGCAGACACACGCGCCATCGCAGCCAACCGCCCGGCCAACCACACCGGCATGAGCGCCCGGGACCTGCCCGTGCTGGGCACCGCCGTCGGCGGATCCGCCGGCGGGACGCCCGAGGTATATGACGGCCTGTTCCTGATGAACGGGGAAATTCTCGACTATATCGAGCGCCCCCCGTCTCTGCGCGGCGTCACGAGCGCCTATGCCGTGTACGTCTCGGACACATCCATGGTGCCGCGCTACTTCCCGGGTGAGACCCTGCATGTCCATCCCGGCCGCGCCGTGGTGCGCGGTGAAGACACCTTCGTCATCGTGCAGCTCCGGCCCGATGCGGAGGGTGAGCCGCCCCGCGCCCTGGTCAAACAATTCTCCCGGCAGACTTCTGACACGCTGTTTCTGAAGCAATTCAATCCCGCGCTCGAGCTCGAATTCCCCCTCGAGCAGGTCGAAAGCCTGCACCTGGTCATCTGGGCCGGTCGCGGCTAAACCGCCCGCGGCGAAGTCCTGCATCCGGCGCTTGACGAAAGTTGCGTTTTCCGCAATATCCTGTGCCATGCCAGCGCCGTTGATCGAAACATCGCGCCAATATCGCGAGCTGTGCAGTCGCATCGCGGCGCTGGAAACCCACGTCAGAGCGATCGATGCGGCCAGGTCCCTCGCCCTTGCCAACAAGACCGCCGGCCGGATCGCGACCGCGGATCTCCGCGACCTCCTCCCCCTCGAAGACGCCCGCAGCGACGTTGCCTACACCCTGCGGGGCCTGGTCCAGGCCGCGGGTGAGTGGGAGACGCGGAGATACACCAAACGGCACTCGCCCTGAGGCGGGTTTTCGTCTGCCACAGGCGCTTGCCTGTCCACCCCGGTTGCACCACCATGTGGCCAACAGGCGCCGACAACTCTGTCAGGCAGCCGACCTCATTGGGAAAGCACGCACGATGAAAAATGCACCCGACGGCGGCGATGCCGTCCTCCAGGCGTTCCGCAATCTCGGGATCGACTATGTGATGTCGTCACCGGGCTCCGAATGGGGCCCCGTCTGGGAGGCGATGGCCCAGCAGAAGCTCTCCAACGAACCCGGCCCCACCTACCTCACCTGCGCCCACGAGACCCTCGCCGTCGGTCTGGCGACCGGCTACACCTCGATCACCGGGCGCATGCAGGCGGTGATGCTCCATGCCGGCGTCGGCCTGCTTCAGGGCGCGCTCGGCATCGAGGGTGCGCTGCGCGGCGCCATTCCCATGCTCGTCATGTCGGGTGAATCCCTCAGCTTCGGCGACGACCCCGAGATCAATCCGGGCTTCCAGTGGCAGGCGCTTCTGAACCAGGTCGGCGGCAACGCGCGGCTGCTCGAGCCGCTGGTTAAATGGTCTCAGCAGATCGGCAGCGTCACCACCATGCACCAGCAGATCGTCAGCGCCGGCGAACTCGCCCAGCGCAACCCGCGCGCGCCGGTCTACGTCTCGGCTCCCATCGAAGTGATGATGCAGCCCTGGTCCCCGCCCGAGGACATGCGCACCCCGCCCCCGGCCCCGGTCGTCACGGCCACCGCCGACGATATCGACGCGGTCGCCCATATGCTGCTGGCGGCGAAGAACCCGGCAATCATCACCGAGGAGGCCGGCCGCGATCCGGCGGGCCACGCGGCGCTCGTCGAGCTTGCCGAACTGCTGGCAATCCCCGTGGTCGAGGGCCTGTTCGCGCTCTATGCGAACTTCCCGACCGACCACGCGCTGTATCAGGGCCCGGGCCGCCCGCCGCTGATCGATGAGGCCGACCTCATCCTCACAATCGGCTGTCGCCAGCCCTGGTACCCGCTGGCCAAGAAGCCCAGGAAAGCCCGCATCGTCGCCATCGACGACACGCCGTTCCGCGACCACATGGTCTATCAGCCAAGCGAGGCCGAACGGTTCATCGAGGGCAACATCACGGCCAACCTGGAACGCCTCGCCGAGGCCGTCCGGGCAGTCGGCCCCGATGCGCAGGCGGTCGAGGCGCGGCGCGAGACATGGACCGCGGCGTCGGACGCCCGGCGCGCGGAGCTGAAAACGATCGAGGTCGAAGCGGCGACGCGCGACACCATCTCGCCGGCACTCCTGGCGGCGGAACTCGCGAAGGCCGCGCCCGACGACGCGATCTTCGTCGACGAGTGCATCACCCATCGCCCGGCAATCCTGCGGCATCTGCGCAGCGGCGCGGCGCACAGTTACTTCCGGGTCAATGGCGGGCTCGGCCAGTCGATGGGCGTCGCCCTCGGCACCAAGCTGGCCGCGCCGGAACGCACGGTCGTCACCACGCTCGGCGACGGCACATTCCTCTACAACCCGGCCGTCCAGGCGCTCGCATTTGCCCGCGAGCAGCAGCTCGCGACCCTGACCATCGTGTTCAACAATCACGGCTACAACGCGATGCGCAAGGATCAGGAGAGCTACTACCCGGACGGCGTCGCGGCGCGGAACGACCTGTGGATGGGCCATCCCATCACCGAGTTCGACTACGCGGAGCTCGCGAAGCCATTCGGCGCATTCGGCGCAAAGGTCGAGAGCCCGGCCGAACTGCCCGGTGTCCTGGAGCAGGCCTTCGCGGCGGTCGCTGAGGGCCGCTCGGCTCTGCTCAACGTGCTGCTCGACGCCTGACTCGGACCAAAAACGCGCCCCGATCGGGTGCACGTCCCGCCTGCGCCTGAGATTTGCGGGCGGGTCTCGCGTGATCTAATACGCTTTCCAAAGTTTGTTTCCCGGCAACCGACAGCCGCAACGATGGGAGCAACCGGATGGCAATTCCGACAATCGAAGACATCCTCGACCAGGTCCTGCGCAGCGAGGGCGGGTTCGTCGAAGACCCGGCCGATCCCGGCGGGGCGACCAACCACGGTGTTTCATTGCGCTACGCGCGCGGTATCGGTCTCGACAATGACGGCGACGGCGACACGGACCTGGACGACATCCTGCTGGTGACCCCCGGACAGGCGCGCGACCTCTACCGCGACGATTTCTGGTCCGGCACCGGCATCAGCCGACTCCCCGGCGAGATCCAGCCCGTGATGGTCGACTGGGCCGTCAACAGCGGCACGCCCCGCCCGATCATGGCGATGCAGCGGGTGATCAACATGGCGCAGATCGGCTTCGTGCTCGACGATGACGGCGTGATCGGCCCGAAAACCCGGCGCGCGGCCGAACATGCCCAATTCGAAATGGGGACCTTCTTCAACAACGCGATCGTCGACGAGCGCATCGGCTTCTACCGGCACCTGGCAGAAAACCGCCCCGCCTCGCAACGGTTCCTGCGCGGCTGGCTCGCGCGCGCCGAACGCTTCCGGATGGAGACCGACATTGCTGCATAGACTGCTGAGCTTCATCCCCGGGATCGGCCCCATCCTGGCGGCCGGGACGGGCATCATCGATGCCGTCACCGGAAACAGACGTGAACGCGACACACAGGGGCATCTCGCAGATATGACCGTCCAGCAGCAGTTCGCGGCAGAGTTTCGCCGGCTCGAACGGCGCACCTGGTTCGACAGCCTGATCGACGGCCTCAACCGGCTGCCGCGCCCGGTCATCGTCGTCATGATCATCGGCTATTTTCTGGCGTCGTGGCGAGACCCGGAGGAATTCCAGATCATCAATCTGTCCCTCGATGCCGTGCCCGAGCGCATGTGGATCATCGCGGGCGTGATCGTGACCTTCTATTTCGGCGCGCGCGAACTCCAGAAATCCCGCGACCAGAAAAATCTGGCGCTGTCCGCCGAGGCCTTCGCGGAACAGCAGCGGCGGATCGGCATCCTGCGCCAGACCCAGCACGTCGCGTCCGGGACCTATGCCAACGAGATGGCGGATGAAACCGCGCCGCTCGGCAACCGCAGCATCGCGGAATGGAACCGGCGGCGGCAGGAAAAGGCGAACTGAAGTACGGGAAGTATCAACCCTTAAAGCCGTCATGCGCGGACTTGATCCGCGCATCTCCTCCCGCTGCCTCAGTCAGCGCCGCGCGAGCGCCGCCTGCATCTCCGACCGCACCCGGTCGGTGATTTCCGCCAACCCGTCGCGCCCACCCAGCTCGGTCGGCTTCAGCGCGCCGTCACGGAAAGCCGTATCGACCGCGGTACGGAATATCTCCGCGCCCTCGCGCAACTGCGGCGAGTCAATCCGCTCACCCAGCCAGTCGAGCATCATGGCGCCCGACAGGAACATCGCCGTCGGGTTCGCCTTGCCGCTGCCCGCGATGTCCGGCGCGGTCCCATGACAAGGTTGGAACACCGCGTGGCCGGGACCGATGTCTGCGGAGGGCGCCATGCCCAGCCCGCCCATCAGGCCGGCGCCGAGGTCCGACAGGATGTCACCCAGCAAGTTCTCCATCACCATCACGTCGAACACCCAGGGCTGCTTGACCAGCGCCAGCGCTGCCGCATCCGCGTAGATGTGTCGCGTCTCGATGTCCGGATAACGCGCGGCATGCGCGTCGAAGAGGCGTCGGAAGAAGCCGAACGACTGGAGGACGTTGGCCTTGTCCACGCAGGTCACGATGCCGGGGCCGCCACGCGCCTGGCGCGTCCGTGCCAGCTCAAATGAGAAATCGAACAGCCGTTCGCAGGCCGCCCGCGTGATCGTCAGCCGGTCGGTGGAGCTGTCGTCCGTCTCCTCGGCTTCGCCGCGATGGGCAAATAATCCCTCGGTGGATTCCCGGACAATCACGAAATCCAGACTTTGCCCGCGCGGGTCGGCCAGCGGCACCGGCATCCCCGGCTGGGTCGTAACCGGCCGCACCCCGGCGTAGAGCTCGAAATAGTCGCGCAGATCGATCTGCGGAACGATCTCGGTGCCGTCGGGATAGCGCACGTCAGGATCACCCATCGCGCCCAACAGGATCGCATCGGCCTCCGCCGCCCGGTCGAGCGAGGCCTGGGGCAGCGCGTCACCGGTCTTTACATAGTGGTCCGCACCCGCCGCCAGCGCCTCGAATTCGAGGGTCGGGCCGCCGAGTTTTTCTGTGAGCTCGCTCAGAATTTCGACACATGGCGCGGTCACTTCCGGGCCGATCCCGTCACCGGCAAACACCGCAATCTTGAGCTTGGAATTGTCCTGGGTCATGGCCTTGTCATTCCGAAACTGGCGAAACATGTACGCACCGCTGAAGCTACCACGTCGGCGACACCTGTCGTAGGCTGTCAGTACGGGTTTGAAGCCCTTTCCATGCATGCCACGAAGGAAACCACCATGCTGAAGAAAGTCTCCCTTGGCCGCTCGGGCCTGTCCGTGTCCTGCCTCGGCCTGGGCGCCAACGCCCTGCTCGACCCGGGTGAAGCCGAATGGGTCGCGACGGTCAACGAGGCACTCGACCAGGGCCTCAATTTCATCGACAGCGCGGCCATATACGGCATGGGGCGCAGCGAGTCTTTCTTCGGCGCCGTATTGGGCGAGCGCCGTCGCGACGTCGTGCTCGCCAGCAAGTGCGGCATCCATGTCGATGACGCCGGCAAGGTCGCCATCGACGCCAGCCCCGACACGATCCGACGCGAGTGTGACGAGAGCCTGCAGCGGCTCAACACCGATGTCATCGACCTCTACTATCTGCACCAGGTTCCCAAGGACACGCCGCTCGAGGACAGCATCGGCGCGATGGCGGATCTCGTCACCGCCGGCAAGGTGCGCAACCTCGCGATCTGTAACGCGACCGCCGATGAGCTGCGTAGGGCCCACGCCACCCATCCCATGGCGGCCCTGCAGACCGAGTATTCGCTGTTCACCCGCGAGCCGGAGACCGATCTTCTGCCCGTGTGCCGCGAGCTCGACATCGCCCTCGTCGCATATGGCCCCCTCGCCTACGCGTTCTTCGGCGGCGGCGTCCGAAGCCGCGAAGACGTGCCGGCGGGCGACGCATGGCGGCGCAGCAACCAGCGCTTCCAGGACAACGCATTCGATCACAACCTGGCCCTGCTCGACGAACTGACCGCGTTGGCGGCCGAGGTCGGGGCGACAACCGGTCAACTCTCGCTCGCCTGGCTGCTGGCCAAGGGTGACGACGTCATCCCGATCCCGGGGTCGCGTCAGCTGAAGCATCTGCGGGAAAACCTCGGCGCCTTCGACATTCCCCTCACGCCCGATCAGGTCGCCCGGATCGATGCCGCCTTCCCGCCCGGCGTCGCCCAGGGCGGGGCCCGGGGCGGGCATTCACCGCAGGTCGCGGATTTCTAGTTTCAGGGCTTCGACACCATGGCAGACGAATTCGACTACATTATCATCGGGGCCGGCTCCGCCGGATCCATTCTCGCCAACCGCCTGTCGGCGGGCGACGCGACCGTCTGCCTGCTCGAGGCCGGGCCGCCCGACCGCAATCCGTGGATCCATATCCCCGCCGGCTTCACGCGAACGCTGAGCAACCCCAAGGTGAACTGGCTGTTCGAATCCGAGCCGAGTGAGGGCACGGCCGGACGCGCGGTGTATGTCCCGCGCGGCAAGACCCTGGGCGGCTCCAGTTCCATCAACGGACACATCTACAACCGCGGCCAGCGGATGGACTACGACAGCTGGGCCCAGGAAGGGAACCGCGGCTGGGGCTATGGCGACATCCTGCCCTACTTCAAGCGCAGCGAGCGCCGCATCGGGCCTGCCAACAAGGGAGCCGGCGAGGATTTCCACGGCCGCGACGGCGAGCTCCCCGTCACCGACATCGACGGGCCCGAACCGATCTGCGACGCCTTCATCGACGGTGCCGTCGGCATGGGCATCCCGCGCAACCCCGACTACAACGGCGCGACCCAGGCCGGTGTCGGCTATTTCCAGCGGGTGATCGAGAATGGCCGCCGGGTCAGCGCGGCACGCGCCTTCCTCCACCCGGTCAAACAGCGACCGAACCTCGACATCCGCACCAATGCCCACACCCAGCGCATCCTGTTCGAGGGCAAGCGCGCCACAGGCGTGCGTGTCCTGCAGGGTGATCGCGAGGTCGAGATCCGGGCCCGGCGCGAGATCATTCTGTCGAGCGGCTCCGTCGGCTCGCCCCAGCTCTTGCAGATCTCCGGCGTCGGCCCCGCCGCACTGCTCAAGGATATCGGTGTCGAAGTGGTGCATGACCTGCCTGGCGTCGGTGAGAACCTGTCGGACCACTATGTCGTCCGCATGGTCGCGCGGGTCCGCAACGCACGTACGATCAACGAGCGCGCCCGCGGCCTTTCGCTGGTCCGGGAGGTCGCCGACTACGCTCTGCGGCGCCGGGGGATCCTCGCCATGTCGCCGAGCCAGGTCTTCGCGTTCTGGAAATCCCATCCGGCGATGGACCTACCGGACCTGCAGCTGATCTTCACGCCGGCCAGCTACAAGGAGGGCATGATCGCGCAACTCGACGACAATCCGGGGATGACCGCCGCCTCCTTCGCGTTGCGCCCGCTCAGCCGGGGCTATGTGCGCGCGCGCACGGCCGCGGCCGGCGACAAGCCCGCGATCCAGCCGAACTACCTGGCCCACGAGACCGACCAGCAGGTCACGGTCGCCGGGCTGCGCCTCGACCGCGCGATATTCAACACGCCGGAGCTCGCGCATTATTTCGATCATGAGATGACGCCGGGCAACGATTTACAGAGCGACGACGAGCTGCTCGACTTCGCGCGGCGCTACGGCACCACCGTGTTCCACCTGGTCAGCACGTGCCGCATGGGTGCTGCTGATCGCGACAACGTCGTGAGTGACGAGCTCAGGGTCCACGGCATCGAGGGGCTGCGCGTCGTCGACGCCTCGGTCATGCCGACCATGCCGTCGGCCAACACCAACGCCGCGACCATGATGATCGCCGAGAAGGGCGCCGACATGATTCTGGGGAACACCCCGCTGCCGGCGGCGAACCTCTAGGCAACGCCGTCAGGCGGAAAGCCGCTTCTCGAACTCAGTCATGATGCGCGCCCGCGCGCCGGCGAGCTTGCCAACCAGCTCGTCCAGATTGTCCTGCACCATCACGTGATCGCGTTTGCGGAATTTGCCGCCGATCATGACGCTGTCGACGTTGCCGGGATGCGCATGCAGGACGATCGCGCTGGCCGGGTCATCCATCGGCATCATATTCAGCCCCTTGCTGAGCAACACGATATCCGCCTGCTTCTTCGGTGTGATACTGCCGACGCGATGGCCCAAGCGGGCCATCCGCGCGCCGTCGATCGTCGCCCAGCGCAGCGCGTCCATGCAGCTGATCGAGACGGTGGGGTCCGCCGCGCCGTGCGCCTTGATGGCGGCGATATTGTCGAGATTTCGCTGGTGCTGCAGGGTCATGCGCATGGCGGCAAACATGTCGCCACTGACGTCGGACTCCAGGTCCGTGCCGATGGAGACCGGCGCACCACGGTCCCGCAAGTTACCGGTCTGCGGATTGCCGAAACCCATCTGCAGCTCCGACTCGATGGTGACGGTGACATTGCCTCCCGCCCCCAGGATCAAGTCCAGAACGTCGCCGGCGATGTCGTTGCCATGCACGATGTTGGCGTCCGGCGTGATCAAATTCTCGGCGGCAAGACGTTCGAAACCATCCGGGGCATACATCGGACCACCGCCGACATGCATGCTGGCGATCAGGTCCAGTTCGCGCGCCAGGATCATGTCTTCGCGCGTCGTCTCGTAGGTCGAGCGGGCCGGCCCCAGAATGCCAAGGCCGAACGTCACCAGCTGATCGTCGGACGAGAACTTGCCACCGCGCAACCGTTCAACCTCGCCCCGCGGCATCGGCACCTCGCTGAAGTGCTTCTGCCCCGGCTTGGGGTCCGGTTTCGGTGAGCCATGCAGGAACAGCGCGCGCAGGCCCGAATCCTCGAGCCCCGCGATGGCGGCATCGGTGTGGGCGGGTGTCGGGTTGTTATGACACCAGTCGACCAGGGTCGTTGTCCCGCAATCGATCTGGTTGAGCGCCCCGACAAGGGTCGATATGTGGATGTCGTCCGGGCTGAAGATCGTCGCCAGGCCTGCGTGTATACCCTTCATGTAGTCGGACATGGTCCAGTCGACCGCGATCCCGCGCAGCACCGTTTGCCAGGTGTGCAGATGCGCGTTGACCAGGCCCGGAATCATGATCTTGTCGGTCGCATCGATGATCTCGGTCCCTGCGGGACATTCCAGATCGGCGCCGACCGCGACGATGACGTCGTCATCGATCAACACATCGCCCGACGACAGATCGCCGATCTGCGCATCCATCGAAACGATGTGGGCGTTTTTGATCAGAATGGGCATCTCGCATTCCTCCATCGGGCGGCGTGTCACCGCGCACGCGACGTCAGCCTAGCCCAACAATCGGGGGCGCACATCTCTGATCGTGCCATACTGACACCGACAAAGACGGACTGAATACCGGGGGAAACGTCATGGCGGATTATGACGGCATCATCATCGGCGCCGGCCACAACGGGCTGACCACCGCGGCCTACCTGTCACGAACTGGCCAGAAAATCGCCGTGCTGGAGGCCAATCCCCAGATCGGCGGCGGCACCGCGACCGAAGAACCGGCCCTGCCCGGCCACCGCGCCAATCTGCACGCCAGCTTCTTCATGGGCCTTGGCCACGCGCCCCTGATGCGCGATCTCGAGCTGCAGCGTTTCGGCTTCTCCTATGTCGAACCGGAGGTCCAGCAGGCCGGCACCTTCCGCGACGGCAGCTGCGTCGTTATCCACAAGGATCTGGAAAAGACCTGCGCGTCGCTGGCCCGCTTCTCACAGCGCGACGCCGACACCTTCCGGGACCTGTACCACCGCTACGTAGAGGAAATGCGGCCCCTGCTGGTGTCGCTGATGTACAACGCGCCGCTGCCCCTGGACCAGCTGCAGGACCGGCTCTCGGGCCCGAAGGCGAAGGAGCTTCTCGGCCACGCCCAGCATGACCTGTTCTCCGTCGTGTCGGAGTATTTCGACGACGACCGCATCCGGACCCTTTTTACGTCGTACATGCATGTCATCACGACGGAGAATGTGCCCGGCAGCGGGATGGTCTTCCCCGGCATCTTCGCCAACGTGACCGGCTTCACCCTGCCGGTCGGCGGCGCCATCGCCTACCCGCTGGCCTGCGCGCGCATCGTCGCCGCATCCGGCGGCACCGTGCGCACCGACACGCGGGTGCGCGAGATCACGGTCACCGGCGGGCGGGCCACCGGCGTGGTGCTGGATGACGGCACGACGCTCACCGCCGACCGCTTCGTCGCCAGCTCCATCGACACACCCACGACGGTCGCCATGGCCGGCCGCGACCTGTTCGACGATGCGGTGACCGAGAAGCTCGACAACTGGCACTGGGGCAACCACAGCCTGGTGACCCTGCACCTCGCACTCAAGCAGGCGCCCATCTACAAGGCGCGCGACTTCGACCCGGACATCGATGCGGCCTACAACGTCTTCTTCGGCATGGAGGATCTGGACGAGGTGCGCAGCTGCTTTGCCGACTGCGAGGCCAAGCGCTTCCCCGATGTGCTGATGGGCAACGGCGCGTGCAACAGCGCGTTCGATCCGTCCTACGCCCCCGCCGGCCGCCATTCAGCCTTCTGGTGGCCCTTCGCGCCCTACGCGGTGGACGGCGACGCGGCCAACTGGGACGAAAAGCGCGCGGACTACACCCAGCGGATTCTCGAACGGTGGCGCGACTATGCCGTCAACCTCGGGGACGACAATGTCGACGCGACCTACCTCTACACGCCGCTGGATATCGAACGGCACAACACGAACATGATCCAGGGCGCGGTGCGCATGGGTGCCTACATCCCCAGCCAGCTGGGCGTAAACCGGCCGCACCCGCAGCTCTCGGGCACGCGCACGCCGGTCGAGGGGCTGTATATCTGTGGGTCCGGTGTCGGCAACGGCGGCGGCATGAACGGCGCACCTGGCTATATCGCGGCCAACGCCATCGTCGACGACCTCGGTCTCACCCGCGACTGGACACCCGTCGCCCAACCCGAGTGGCGCGACTGACCCCTCCGTCGTTCTCAGGTTCCGGGCACAGGTTTCCTCGTCCGTTAACGTTAAATTAACCTCAGAATCAGATGTTCGTATGCACGATTCAGCACGCGTCCATACCGCAGTTTGGCCCCGAGTAGGATCTGGCGCGCACGGATCAAATGACACCCCCGACACACTCGGAACTGGAACCGCAATGCTTCAACCAATGAAACTCTCGACCATGGGCGCGTTGGTGATGGGGTTCCTGTCCGGGCTGTCGAGTCCGGTACTCGCAATCAACGCGGACGCACCCATCGTGATTGGTCTCGATGCGGCCATGTCCGGCGTCGACGCACAGGGCGGTGAGGCTATTCGCCGTGGCGCGACAATTGCGATTGCAGAAATCAATGCCGCAGGGGGCGTGCTGGACCGGCCGTTCAAGCTGATGATTCGCGATCATCGCGCAAACCCGGCGCGCGGCATCGACAACATGGACGAATTCGGCGCCACTAAGGATCTCGTCGCGGTGATCGGCGGCGTTCACACCCCTGTCGCCATGGCCGAACTCGAATCCATCCACCGCCATCAGTTGATTTACCTCGGGCCCTGGGCGGCGGGTACGCCCATCGTTGCCAACGGCCACAGCCCCAATTTCGTGTTTCGCGTCTCCGTCCGCGATGAACATGCCGGCGGATTCCTGATCGAAGCGGCCCAAAATCAGGGCTTCAAAAGCCCCGGACTGCTGTTGTGGCGCACGGCCTGGGGTCGGTCCAACGAAAAGGCGATGACGGCAGCGTTGGGAAACAGCGACATCAATCTGGCCGGAATCGAGTGGTTCAACAGCGGCGAGCGGGATATGAGCCAACAGATAGCCGCGCTGGCCGCCAAGGGGGCCGATGTGATCATCCTGGTCGCCAATTCGGCCGACGGACGGGTTGCCATTCGCGATATCGCACGCATGCCGGCATCGAACAGGCTCCCGGTCATTTCCCACTGGGGCATCACTGGCGGTGATTTCTACGAACGCGCGTCGGCTGATATCAAGCAGGTGGAGCTCACATTCCTGCAGACGTTCTCGTTCTTCGATTCACCCTTCCCCGACCGGACCAGCCACGTCTACGAGGCTTACTGCGACCTGTTCGGTCCCTGCACATCCGTCGCTGATGTTCGCTCGCCGGTGGGCGTCGCGCACGCATATGATCTGGTGCATATGCTGGGCCGCGCGATCGAGAACGCGAACTCAACCGATCGCGTCAAAATCCGGGCTGCGCTTGAAAACCTGCCGTCCCACCAGGGGCTCATGCGAGATTACAACCCACCGTTTACTGCCAATCGCCACGATGCACTCGACGCCCGGGATTTTCGGTTGAGCCGGTTTAGTACAATGGGATCAATCGTACCCGCGGAGACGCGGTGATCCTCTCCAACAAAATTCTGCCGCGGGTTCTGGCCCAGATACTGCCGATCATGGTGGTCGTGATGCTTGCCATCGGGTACTTCGCCCAGCTGACGGTCAAGCAGGCCGCGCTCGACGTGCATCAAAAACGGTTGGAACAGGTGGCCGCGCAATCGTCGACCGCGCTTGCCGTGAGATTGCAGAACGTCGTCGACACGGCGCAAGCACTGGCCGCCAATGACCTGGTGATCAACAGCCTGATCGATCTGACAGACCGGGAACGCTACATCCCGACCCTGTTCCAGTCGCTTGGCATTCCCGGTTCAACCCGCGCCCGGGTGTCGCTCGTCGACTACCGCGGACGGCCCATCGCCTCCAACGCACCGGGGCTCGACCATTCGGATAAGGGCTGGATTCCCAATGTTATGGGCGGGCATGAGCTGATCCGAACTGACGCTGGCGGGATGATTGTCGCCGTCCCCATCCTCTTCGAGAAACTGGCCGAGGGCATGATCCTCGTCGAACTCGACGCACGGGGATTTGCCGATCTCGTCGCGTTGCCGGTTCAGGCGGACGGCTACGCGATAACAACATTCGATGGCAGCACCGTTTATACGTCCGCAGACACCCTGTTACCGGCAAAAGGCCCGGAAGACGGCCCCGGAGACCGAAGCGAAAGTTGGATGTCCGTCTCAACATTGATCGCGGGATTCCCAAACTTAAGTCTCGTGATCGGTGACCGAATGGCGACCGTCCTCGTTCCGATCGAGCGGCAAGAAACATTCTTTCTGGTGGCAATTCTGTTGAGCATCGTAGCGGTGGGCGTCGGTATATTCGTCACCGCGATCAAGGTCGTCATCCCCATCCGGCAATTCATCTCCGGTGTCGAGAATGTCAGCAGTTCCGCCGATCTTGGATACAGAATAGAGCCTTTTGGCACCGAGGAATTCAGGAAACTGACGGGCAGCTTCAACAACATGCTGGCCGATATCGAAAGCACCACGACGTCGCGCGACTACACCGACGGCATCCTCAACTCCATGAACGAATTCATGCTCGTGGTTTCTGACGACGGCCGCATTCAGTCCGGCAACAGGGCAATGGCCCGTGCGCTGGGATGCCCGGCAGACGATCTGGTGGGGCGAAAGGTCTCATCACTTGTCACGGGCGACTGGCACGAACTCGTGACGTCGGTGAACGAGGATCGACGATCCGTAGAACGCAGTCTGATCATCGGAGAAAATTCCAATATCCCCGTGCTTGTCTCGGTGTCGCCAATGCACCCGAATGACGAGAGTCTCGACCAACCACACGAGGCCGAAGCAAGAACACTGATCCTCGTTCTGAAGGACATGACCGAGCAGATCCATGACAAGGCGCTGCTCGACCGTCATGTCAGCGACTTGGAGCGTTCTAACGCGGATCTGGAGCAGTTTGCCTATGTCGCATCCCATGATCTGAAGGCACCGTTGCGGGCGATCGACAATCTGGCCGGCTGGATCGAGGAAGATGTCGCCGACCGGATGTCCGACGACAGTCGCGGCCACATGACCCTGCTGCGGAGCAGAATAAAACGTCTCGAGGCCTTGCTCGAAGGCTTGTTGCGCTACGCCCGTGCGGGCCGCGACGAGACCGAACTTTCATATGTCGACACGGGGCCTCTGGTGTCCGAATCCGTTGAATTGCTCGGCGAGCCGGAAGTCCTCCGCGTCGACATCCCTGGCGATATGCCCTGGATCCAAACGTCTGCGGCCGCGCTGCAGCAGGTGTTCCGCAACCTGATCGGCAACGCCGCCAAACATCGTGACCGGGACAACGTCCATGTCACGATCGGCTACCGAAATTTGGGGTCCGTGGTTGAATTCACCGTGGCCGATGACGGGCCGGGAATACCCGAAGAGTTTCATCACCGTATCTTCCAGATGTTCCAGACACTCAAACGGCGGGACGAGGTCGAAGGCAGCGGGCTGGGCCTCGCGATGGTGCAGAAACTGGTGCGCGCCAACGGCGGCGAGATCGAGGTGGAATCGCACAACGGTGAAAGAGGTTCGGTTTTCCGGTTCACCTGGGCCAACCACATATCGGAACCCGAACAAGAATTTCAGATGGAGAGAAAGAATGTCGCATAAGGACGTCACGTTCCTGCTTGTCGAAGACGACGAAGTCGACATCATGCATCTGCAGCGGTCCTTCAAGAAATTGGATATCGCCAATCCGATGCTGGTGGCAAACGACGGTGTCGAGGCGCTGGAGATACTCCGCGGAGAAAACGGTCATACGCCGCTCGGGCATCCCTACATAATCCTGCTCGACCTCAACATGCCGCGCATGTCGGGATTGGAATTTCTGCATGAAGTTCGAAGCGATCCGGCACTTCGTCGCAGCGTGATCTTCGTTCTGACCACCTCGAACGACGATCAGGACAAGATCAAAGCTTTCGACAACCACGTCGCCGGATACATCCTGAAAAGCGAGGCCGGTATTTCATTCCCCGAAGCGCTGGAGATGCTGGACTGCTATTTGCGCGTGGTGGAGCTGCCAGCGGCATGACAGATCATTTGAAAATATTGCTGGTCGATGATGATGATGTCGACCGTTTGACGGTGCGCCGTGCCATGGAGCAGTCGGGTCTGAACTACGACCTGACCGAAGCGGTGGACGGGGCTGGCGCTCTGGTGGCCTGTGCCGCCCAAAAGTTCGATTGCGTTTTTCTGGATTACCGCCTTCCCGACTACGACGGTGACATTATCTTTGCCGAAATGGTTGCGGAACATGACAGTCAGGCAGCAGTGATTTTTCTGACCGGAGAAAACGACGAAAAGCTCGCCCAGAAAATGATGGGCTCCGGTGCGGTCGACTATCTGACCAAAGCAGAAATTTCCGGGACCGTCCTGAGGCGCGCTGTGCAATACGCCAGCGCGCGCCATAATTTCCACAAACAGCTCGCCGAGATGGCTCGTATCGACGTGCTGACGGGTTTACCGAACCGGTCCGTTTTCGAGTCTGTGCTGACGAAGGCAATCGCCCAGGCAGGTCGTGCACAAAATATGGTCGCGGTAACGCTTCTGGATCTGGACAATTTCAAAGACGTGAATGACACATTGGGCCACGCCGCAGGTGACCAACTTCTGAAAATGATGTCCGAACGACTGTCGGCACGGGGCCGCGTCACCGACACCGTAATCCGGCTCGGCGGCGACGAATTCGCGATCATCGCACCCAACATAAACGACGCCCAGGGGGCATCCCGGCACGCGCAGAAGATCATCGACGCATTGGCCGAGCCGTTCGAGGGCGAGGACCAGAAATTGTTCATGTCCTGTAGCGCCGGTATCGCACTGGCGCCGATGGACGGCACCGACCCGACACAGTTGTTGAAATGCGCCGATATGGCCCTCTACAGGGCCAAGGCCGAAGGTCGTGGCAGGTTTCACTTCTTCGATGAAAAAATGAACACCGCCGTGCAGGACCAGCGCGCCCTGGAATCCGACCTTCGACAGGCCGTGGCCAAGAACGAGTTCGAACTCTTCTATCAACCCAAGGTCGACATCCGTACCGGCCAGGTGCTCGGCACGGAGAGCCTGATTCGTTGGAACCAGCCCGAGCGCGGCCTGATTCCACCAAACGACTTCATTCCTGCCGCCGAGAAATGTCATCTCATCGTCGAAATCGGCGACTGGGTGCTCCGGGAAACCTGCCGCCAGCACGTCGCCTGGCGCGACGCGGGCATCCCGCCCCTCAACTGTTCGATCAACCTGTCACCGCACCAGTTGAAGGATACGCAGATCATTGCGTCGGTCGACCGGGCGTTGAAGCAATCGGGGCTGGAAGACGGTTGCCTGGAAATCGAGATCACCGAAAGCGCGATTCTGGACAACATCAAAAGCATCTCCGAACTTCTCGGAATGTTGCGAATGCGTGGTGTCTCCGTATCGATCGACGATTTCGGCACCGGCTATTCCTCGCTCACTCACCTCAAACAGCTGCCGGTCGACACGCTCAAGATCGATCGATCTTTTGTCTCGAATCTGCCCGGCGACGAAGGTGACGCCGCGATCACAAGTGCCACGATCTCGCTCGGCAAGACCTTTGGGTTGAAAGTCATCGCGGAAGGTGTCGAAGACCAGGAGCAGCTCGATTTCCTGCGCCGCGAGGGCTGCGATCAGGCGCAGGGCTACTATCTCAGCCGCCCCATGCCGGCTGCTGAATTCCCGAGCTGGTACCGGGAATATCAGACCCGCCGGATCGCCACGATCGGCGCGCCCGCAGCCCAGGCCGGCTAACAGCTCACGGCGGACAAACTTCGCGGATTATGTTTTGAGAAAATTGGTCGGGAAGAGAGGATTCGAACCTCCGGCCCCTACGTCCCGAACGTAGTGCTCGCAACATGATCATTTGAGATTAATTTTTTTATTATTGTTTAAATACAGTCGGTTAAGCCCCTCTAAAGTCAGACCAGATAGTTCCGTCGCGTTGCTTGTACCACTCCTGTGCCACAGGAGATGGATTTGGCATCAATAATGAAACGTAACGGGCGATATACGGCTCGTGTTCGGCGTCAGGGTACGCCTGTACAGACCAAGACCTTTGATCTGACCTCTGATGCTCGACGGTGGGCTGCAGAGACGGAACGACAGATCGACCTTGGCCACTTAATTACGAATGATTGCACTGTCGGGCAGTTGCTCGAGCGCTATGGTCGAGAGGTAACGCCAACCAAACGTGGCTTCTATGTTGAGAAGTACATTGTCTCCCGACTTAGACGCACATGGTTGTCTGATATCTGGTTGTCGAAACTGAACTCTGGGCATCTGGCCCGGTATCGTGATGAACGACTGAAAGAGGTTGGGGCATCTGCATGTAATCGTGATCTTTCGATCATCAGCCACGCCATCCGTATTGCGATGTCCGAGTGGGGGTTCAATCTTCCCGGCAATCCAGCAACTAATCTTCGAAAGCCGTCACAATCAAAGGGCCGCACCCGTCGATTGGAGGGTGATGAGGAACATCGTCTTCTCATGGCCTGTCGGGCATCAGACAATCTATACCTAGCCCCGCTGGTGACCTTGGCCGTAGAGACAGCCATGCGTCGTGGTGAGCTTCTGGGGCTGCACTGGGATGATGTCTATCTCGATCAAGGCTACGTCCATCTACCTACGACCAAGAACGGGACTAGCCGAGACGTCCCCCTCTCACCAACAGCCAGACAAACCATTGAGGCCCTACCTAGGGCTATCTCAGGAGTCGTGATCCCGGTTCATCCCGAGGCCCTGAAGGGACTATGGCATCGGGCAATACGTAGGGCCGACATCACCGGCCTTCGGTTCCATGACCTACGTCACGAGGCGACAACTCGGTTCTTTGAGAAAGGACTGAACGTAATGGAAGTAGCCTCCATCACCGGTCACAAAGACCTCAGGATGCTGCAGCGTTACGTCCAGCTAAGACCTACAGACCTTGCCCTGAAATTAATTTAATTTAAAGATTACCAACATCATGGTGTAAAATTATTGTTTATTAACAATGACTTATGATGAATCAGGGCCATATCTTTTCATCAGAAGTGAGTAAATATTACATGGTGTAAAAATTATTCACATCAGACCAGTGACCAGCAGGACCAGCAGTCTGTCCTAAACCATTACTGGTACGTTTTTACCCACTATCCATCTCGCCTCCACTAGTGGCAGGATTTGAAGATGAAAAACCTTAAAGCCATATCCTGCCTAGCTTCCTTCATGGTGCTGCTACCCACTGCTGCATGGGCGATGCCAAGCGGCATTGAACGAATTGCAGGTGTAGGAGCGGTTATCCTGTTCTTAGCTGGTCTCAGCTTCCTGCTCACCTTCTGTGGTCAGAGGGCTCTCGGTCGTGATGGCGACTGGAACATCTTCCCGGGTATTATTGGCGCATTCGGATTGGCAATGACGCTTATCGGCCTTGGAGGATATTTCGATGCCACTTGGTCCAGCCCAGACGAAAGCTGGTTAGCCATACTTGGCGTAGCGGCCATGGCGTTGTTTGTATTCTTGATCCGCTTGCAGCCGAAGGCTGAGAGCTGAAGGAGTTCGGTTATGAATTTTGTTGAATCCATAAGGTCAGCCTTCGCAAAGTATGGCGTTGCAGATGGAAGAGCATCAAGGTCAGAGTATTGGTGGTTTTTTCTATTTTACCTTGGCTTGATCGTCATTGGTTATTTTCTAAACACACAACTGGCATTCGGTTTACTTGAAGCAGGAGATGATGCCGCGCTTTGGTGGCTCACTTGGTCACCCCTGTCCAATGTCCCGATGCTAGCAATGTTTCTGCCGATGCTCATGCTCGGTATCAGGCGAATGCACGATATCAATAAATCAGGCACTTGGGTGTTAGTTAGTTTCGTCCCGATCTTTGGGTGGGCTTATTGGCTCTACCTTGCTGCGCAAGAAGGCGATGAGGAAGAAAACGCCTACGGTGTGAACCCCAAATTAGATTGGCTGAACGCAGAAACGGATAATGGAAAATCATCTTCCATTAGAAAGAAGAAAACTGAATGGTGGAACGAAACGTGGCCCAAGAGCTCCCCCTCAGATTCTACCCCGTCTTCTTCAGCTGGAGAACCTATAAGTAAGACAAGGGAACAAAAAAATAAGTATAATAGTAATAGTGCTGACAAGTATTTAGAACCTGAAGTCGACCAAAGAACTACAGAAACTAAAAATCCTACGACAGTCAATTTACCTGAAGCCAAAAAAAGTAGAGAGACACTGGAAAAAATACCCCCGAAAAGTAATTCAGAGATTGGTGTTATAGATCCCATCAGCCGTCGCAAAGACGCCTTTTTCCTCATGGAATATAATTCCAAGATAGAAGATATATTTAATGCAATAAAACACCTTCCTGATTCTTATCAGGATAAATTTCTAATTTCTGTTACCGAAGAAAAAATAGAATCTCTTGTGTCTCTTAAGGATGATCTAATTAAAGAATACGACAAAGAGATAAACCCATTTGATAAATCGGAATATAACGACTTGTACAATTATGCACTGTCGTTGTCTAAGGTGGCGGCGGAAGAAGTAGAAAAGGTTATTCGACTTTCAAATGATGATATTGACTCAAAAGAGATTAAAGAAAAAATAGATAAAAAGTTTAATTCTCTTATTGGTTTAGAAGAAATACATTTTTTGAGTGAAAAGAACGTAGAAATAACAAGTGCTGGTGTGTCGAATGGAAGGTTGTTTGACATATTCTTTGGCGACCCAGAGGCCCTCGAAATAACATCGGCTATTTACACCTATCTTAATGAAATAGGATTGTTTTTGACTAGAGATTCTCGTAGCAACACATGGGTGATCAAGACCTCTCTTGAAGAAGGAGGGGCTTCAACTGAACCGCTAACCCTTGAACAGTTGGTTCTTGCGGTCCGAAAAATGATTGAAAAACTCGGAGTTTCAAGGTCTGACTGGGATACTAAACAGACCTAGTCCACCGACAGTAAGGGAAGCCAGAGCAGCCTAAGAAGCGTTTCATGGTCCGCTTGTTCTGTCTGAGGACCGTCTTCTTCCCACACCTAGTGCAGTTCTTATCCACCTTGCGGATACGCTCATCGTCCAGCTTGATTGGCTCTGGGATGTGGGTGCCAGTCGACTTGCCCTCAGCACTCACCGCACCGCTAATGCA
>Ga0233433_10000253_pt1:0-17500 | contig 60333 bp, 44 predicted proteins | sample SI_122_August201_5_FD_179868 | JGI IMG/M metagenome (GOLD analysis project Ga0233433, IMG submission 179868) | Seawater microbial communities from Saanich Inlet, British Columbia, Canada - SI_122_August2016_100_MG | ecosystem: Environmental > Aquatic > Marine > Inlet | place: Canada...
TTCGACGCCGCGCTCGACGACGACTTCGCCTTTGAGGGGTAGACGCCGCTCTTTCTGGATCACCGCGTGCCGCGTCACGCGCAGCCCCGGGGTATAGGCATGTGCCATTTGGAAACCTACTCGCCGTATAGATTCAACGCCCCTTGCCAGGCAGACACCTGGTCGAGGTGATCGTCTTCTGCTATCTGTATCGGGCGGCCGCGACCGTCGAGCACCAACCCCACGACCCCGCCACACACGCGCGCGCTCAAAGCCTGTCCAGGCCCGGCACCCATATCCCATCGCCGCGCCGGCTCAAGCTCTATCTCCACCTCCTCGTCGTCGGCCAAGGGCAAAAGCACCAACTCGCCGACCCGCAATTCGCCCACCTGGCGGCCACTCGGCAGATCCACCGTGTATTGCACACAAACCTCACCGACTTTGCCGCTGCCGACCGGCGCAACGCAAGTGCCCAAATAAATCAAGCAGTCGCGCTCGAAAACCTCGGTGGCCGCCTGTTCGTCAACGGTGGAAAGCACACCTAAATGCGGCATCATGAAAATACTATCGACGGCCAGTCGGGTAATGCCTTCGGGCTGAAAGGAGTCGATCAGCATCGCACAAGACTGTTCGCGGCGGGGGGCATGCGAAAGCACACCGCCGCTACCGACCAACAGATCCAACTCCATCATCCGGATCAGGCTCTCGCCAGTCGCCTCCTGCTCGAAGACATCGGCTAGCGTGCGCTCGCTCTGCACCCCCTTCAAACCCACCGCCAGCTGCCGGTGTTGTACGAAAGCCAACCGCAACGCCTCGCGGGCGATTGCCTGCTCCACCTGCAATTCTTGCAAAAGCTGCGGGATCGTCGTCGGTCGGATCATCTTATTTTTGATGCGATCGCGCAGGTCTGCTTCCTCGATATCAAAAGCGACCCAGCGCATAATATTGTCGAGCCCCGCTTCGGCCAAGACATTGGAGATACTATACGACATGCCCAGGTTGGCACTAACCGTGCGGTTAAAGATCTCTCCGAACACGCTGAACACATCGGTCGTCGCACCGCCGATATCGACACCGACAACATTGATGCCCTGTTGCCGTGCGATGGTCTGCATGATTTCGCCCACCGCCGCGGGCGTAGGCATGATCGGCGCCCCGGTCCAGCCCATGAGCTTGCGGTACCCCGGAGCCTGCGCCATCACATGTTCGAGAAAAAGATCGTGTATCACATGGCGGGCAGGGGCCAGATTCTCCTCTTCGAGCACTGGGCGGATATTCTCGGCAACCGTCAAGTCGGTTTTTTCACCCAATACCTTTACTACTTCCTTACACGCATCCTGGTTGCCCGCAAAAATAACCGGCAGCATAAAGCCCGAACCAAAGCGGGGTTTGGGATCGGCCGCGGCGATATACTCGGCCAGTTCGACCACATGGCTGATCGTACCGCCGTCGGTGCCGCCCGCCAATAGCAGCATATCTGGGCGCAACTGACGAATGCGCTCGATCTTCTCGTGTGGCAGGCGCCCGTCGTTGGCCGCAAGAGTGTCCATAACGATCGCTCCCGCTCCCAGTGCGCAACGCTGGGCACTCTCGCCGGTCATCGCCTGCACTACACCGCCGACCATCATCTGCAAACCGCCGCCGGCGCTGCTCGTCGAGATATAGATATCGACGCCGACATCACCTTCAGCGGGGGTGATGATCCGCTCGCCATCGAGGATTTTCCGCCCCGAAAGCTCTTCGATTTCCTGTATCGCGTTGAGCACACCGCGCGTGACATCCTCGAAGGGCGCCTCCACCGTGGTCGGGGCTTCGCCGCGAAAGGTCTGGCGGTATTGTCCGTCCTTCTTTTCGATCAGGATGGCTTTTGTGGTCGTACTTCCGCAGTCTGTGGCAATGACGACATTGAGATCAGAGCCCATGCGAGATCCTATCCGTAATGCTGTTATTCATGTTTTTCGCTTTCGCGCCGAGTGAGCGCCTCTAATAACAGGTCTATGCTCTGGCGTCGTTCCAGCATGCGGGTAAAGCGCTCGTATTCGTCGGCGGAGAAAACCAGCGTGGCGAAGGGCGCCAAGAATATCAGCGCCTGGCTGCCGAGAAAGTTGCACGGCCGACCGGCTTCCAACGCCATTAGTGCAGCCCCCCCCAAACGGCGACGCACAATCAAATCGGCCAGTCGTTCGGCAAGCTCGCGGTCCTCCGCCGACCAACCCTCCTGCGGGTCTTCGACAGCGAAAGCATGCCGCCACCACGCTTTTATATTATTGACCTGGTACATAATGCCGGACGAAATATACTACTTCTTCGCGGTTTTGGTGAAATCGCAGGAAGACGCCCCTGAAAGAATCCAACCGGCCGGACCGGGTAAAGGGACCTAAAAAAATGCCGTCCCGATACTCATCGACTCGTTGGAACTCCGCCCAGGAACGGCGGCGACTGAGACCGAGGTGCGCGCTGACAAATCCTTCGCCGTTGAGCGCATACTGCGTAGGAAAGAAATAGCGCGACAGGGCAATAACCAATACGATCAGCGAAAACGCACCGTAGAGCCAGTGCTCGAAACCAATAGCCGCCGATGCCGCCGACGCGAGAATGAGCCCGGCCAAAAGCGCCGATTTGACCGGCGGCTCCCAACGCAATGGATGAACCTGCCAGCGGAGCACGTCTGCAACGGCCACAAGTCAGGCCCTGGGGTTGCGCTTATTGGTACATTTGCTCGGGCTGCGCGACCCACCAATCCTGCATGCGAACGCCGGGCGGATACCAGGTGACCCCGTTATAGCGCCGGCTATACGCCTGCGCGGAACGAGCCTTCCACATAAAGGTATAGGGCTGCTCCTCGTGCAGGATCTCCTGGAAACGTCGATAGAGCACGATGCGCTTGTCCATATCGAACTCACGGCGGTAATCCTCAAGGATTTGATCGACTTCCTCGTTTATGAAACTGATGTGGTTAGAACCATTGTCGACGCCCTGTGAGGAATGCCAGATCTGGTAAGCGTCAGGCGCGAAACGCAGGCTGCCGGTCCACCCCAGTACCATCGCGTCGTATTCTTTGCTTTTGATCTTCTGCAAAAAGATCGACCAGTCCAACTCCCTCACCTGGCAATCGATGCCGATATCCTGCAATTCGTATTGCACCGTCAGGGCGATATCCTTGCGGATCTGGTTGCCCGAGTTGACTAAGAATTCAAAGCGGAACGGTACCAATTTCCCGTCGATGGTCTTATCGAGGATTCCGTCCTCGTCGCTGTCGCCCCATCCGGCTTCTTCAAGCAGGTCGAGCGCGCGGTCGGTATCGTAGACGTAGGGGTCGAGGTCGTGGTTGTACTCGGGGCGAAACTTGTTGATCGGCCCCTCTACCGTTTCGGCCAGGCCGAACATGATATTCTCGACCATGCCTTCGCGGTCGGTCAGGTAGGTCATCGCCTGGCGCACCCGCTTGTCGCCAAAGATCGGATGCGCGTTGTTCCAGCCGATGTACATATAGCCACTGGAATAACTGACGCCCTTGAGGAAGCGCTTGTTGAAATCTTCCGACCAGCTCTTTTCCTTGAACTCCAACGGACGCAGTGTATGATAGTCGAGGTTTCCGTTGGTCAGCTCGATAAACGCTGCGTCGGTGTTGTTGATGATATTGAAGACGATTTTATCGACGAAGCCGGAGGACAATAGGCCGTCGACCTCCTGCCCCCAGTAGTTTTTGTTGCGCGTCAACACAATTTTTTGCTGGGTGACCACGTCGCGCTCCGGGTCCTTTATCATATAGGGGCCGGACCCCAGCGTCACGCGATTGAAATTCTGGTTGAACTGTTCGGCGAAGCGCTCGACCCGCTCTTTGTGCGGCCCTTCCTCCCAGGAACCGTCCACCAGGCTCCTGAACTCGACGGGGTCCATCAAACCTTCCGGATCGTAGAAGTGCATCGGCAGGATGCTGAAGCCACCGAGGATCAGATCGTTGCGGAAGTAGGGCTCGTCGCAGAGAAACCTGAGCTTATTACCGCCCACGAGCTGCACATCTTTGACCGCAGCATAATAGTTGCGCAGGTGCGGGGCCAGGACTTGGGGATTGTGAATGACCTTCATGCTGAAGATTACGTCCGCCGCCGTCAGCGGTTTGCCATCTGAGAATCGCACCCCCTCCCGCAACTCGAAAGTATAGGTGAGCTCATCCTCGGAGATTTCCGGATAGTCCACAGCGACCCAACCCCGCAGCCTATATGGCGGTTCGTACTCGGCGGCGAGCAACGTTTCGAAGATATACTCCTGCACCTGGCTGGCGCCGCGGTCGCTGGCGGTGACAGGATTAAGCTTCTCTGGGTCCGCACCCATATGGCGCACCAGCCAATCGCCGAATTCCGGATCCTTCTCGTCGGCGGAACGCAGCACCCCCTTCTCGATCCCATCGAGCACGATGGTATCTTTGGTGCTCATCAGGATCTTCTGCACCGTCTCCCAGGACGTTTCCTCTGCGACGGCATAACCGCAGATTCCCACGGCCAGCCCCAGCGCAAATAGAGAATATTTAGCTTTCGACATGATGCTCTCCTTTACCACAATCGATTGAGCAATGCAGATTCCGAACGACAGTCCTAAATACGTAAAATTCCACAAGCCATTTTATGGCCCCATGGCCGGCGCGACCGCGCTTTGACCACAAAATGACGGATGAAATGACCTCAGACGAAAGTCAACCACCCGTGTTCATCTTCCACCTCGGCGCGAATCACCTTAAAAAAAGCGTCCTGGATCTGCGCGGTAATCGGCCCGCGCTCGCCGGCGCCAATCTGGATCTTGTCAATCGCGCGTATCGGCGTGATCTCGGCCGCGGTGCCGGTAAAGAACACCTCGTCGGCGATATAGAGGAATTCGCGCGGAATGCCGCGCTGTTCGACCTTCATACCCAAATCGCGCATCAGCGTAATCGCCGTGTGGCGGGTGATGCCGGGCAGGATCCCGTAATGCGATTCGGGCGTGACGATCGAGCCGTTCTTGATCGCAAAAATATTCTCGCCGCTGCCCTCGCTCACCAAACCGTCCGTGCCCAGGACGATGCCTTCGTCATAGCCGTTCATATTGGCTTCGATGCGGACCAACTGCGAGTTGAGGTAGTTGCCGCCGGCCTTCGCCAAAAAGGGCAGCGTATTGGGCGCCATGCGGTTCCACGACGAGGTGCAGACGGAGACGCCGTTTTTGAGCGCCGCCTCACCTAGATACTCGCCCCATTCCCATACGGCGATCACCACGTCGACCGGGCAACCCATCGGGTCGACACCCAAGGTCTCATAGCCGCGAAAGACGACGGGGCGGATATAACAGGCTTCGAGCTTGTTGACCCGGATCGTCTCGAGAATCGCCTGCGTGACCTCTTCTTGCGTATAGGGTATCTCCATCCGGTAGATCTTAGCCGAGTCGAAAAGCCGGCTGACGTGCTCGTCGAGGCGAAAAACGGCCGATCCCTTCTCGGTCTTGTAACAACGGATGCCTTCGAAGACACTGGAACCGTAGTGCACAACGTGGGACAGCACATGGATTTTGGCGTCATGCCAATCGACCAATTCACCGTTGAACCAAATTTTATCGCATTCGGGCAGGGGCATGCTGCAGGTCTCCTCCTAATCAAATAGTCTATGAGTCGATCAGATAAGATAAGATATTATAAGGTGCGTGTATAGGTCGCGTTAATGCTGTCGAACGTGCCGCTACGCTGCCGAGAGCGACTGCCGCGCAAGGTGAGCTTGTTGTCGCTGCCGACAGGGTTGTAGTTGAGGTTCATGCTCAATGTCCGGTGTCGATTCGGATCGCGGATTTGTAAGCGCATTTCCTCAAAGTTGACGTATTCATGTTGCCATTCTCTGTCCAGCCGATAGGAATAGTTGACGCTGGTCGAATAATCGGCGCTGGGCGTATAAGTCATGCCAAAACGAATACTGTGATTGGAGTTGTCCTCTTCGACTATCTGGGCACCGTTTTCCACGATCAAGGTACCGAAATCATCGGCGGTATAGGCGTAGCGGGTATTGAGCGAGAGATGGCTGAAAAACTTGCGGCGGACACTGTGGTTCATGCTCCAGCCGCGGCGGATATTACTCTTGCGCGACGATTCGCGGCGATTGACCTGGCGGTCAAAATCAAAGACGGTGCGTTTTGCGGAAACGCTGAAATTGTGCGAGAACGAGGTTTCCAGGCGCTCGTAACTAGTGCCGATATTGAGCGAGAGGTCGCGGTTGCGCGAATTGTCGCCCGAGCGCGTCGCGTGCAGGTTCACCCGGTGCAGGAAACTGTTCTTGAGGTTGACGTTGAGTTTGGCACCTGAACGCAGGGTCCCGTCGTAGCTGAGGGTCATGCTATTGTTGAAGGTGTCGCGGTCCTGCTCGGCGGCACCCGGGTTCTCTGCCCGTTTAACCTCGCTAAAAGCCGCCAGTTTCAGCGAATGGCGTTCGGCCAGGCTCCAATTGAACGAGCCGTTTAAAAAAAAGCTGCGATTGTTCAGGTCAGAGCTGGAGTCACGGCAGGTTCCATCGCTCGAACGCACGAAATGACTCGCACAACGGTTGGTATCGAGCACCCGTACCGCGAGGTTTCGCTGGTCGCTGGTCTGAAAGCGGACTTTCGTATTGAACAGGAGTTTTTCGACCAGCTTGCCCGAAATATCCGCGTTCCAATTAAAGCTCTCACTACTGCGGTCGGTGCCGAAAAAGCGGTTGCCCCGGTCCTGAGCCGCACTGGCGGTATTGGTGCGCTCGCTTTCGTTATAAGAAGCTTTATTGCTCACTTTAAAACGCCCGAGGTCGAAATTGAGGCTGGAGGACAAGCCCGTGCTGCGGTTTTCCGAAAGCTCGGCGCCCACCGTCGTGTCGCGCAAAACCTGCTCGCCCAGCACTTCCTCGTTGATGACCGAACGCGTTATGCCCTGTTGGGAGCGGGTCTCGGACAGGCTCAGGCTAGCACGCACATCACCGGGGAAGGTATACCCCAAACTGCTGCTAAACCCCTCGCTGCGGTTTTTATTGTTCTTGAGGGTATTGTCCCGTTTGGAGAACGAAACCGAATTGCTCAGCTTTTTGCCGGCGACCTTGATATCGGGCGAAGCCCGCAATGACGCACTGTACTGAATCCCGGTCTCCTCGATCGTGCTGTCGAGGTTCGCACGGCTATCGCGGGCAGTCGTAATCAGGCCTGGGGTGATATTGGCGGAGAGATCCTTAAAAAAACCGTCTTTGAACGGCTTCGACTGAAAGCGGAAATTAAAGGACTGGTTGCGGATCTTCTGCTTCTGCAACGAGGCGTTGCGAGCCGACATGCTAACACCGAGGCCGATCGTGGCTTTGGGGCCTAGAATCGGATAGTTGACCGAAGAGCTGATCGAGGCATTGTCCTGCCAGGTCTTGCCTCCGCTGCGATCGTCGAGTGTGAACCCCAAGCTCGCCGACGCGTTGATCGTCAGTTTTGACGTCGAATCACCTACCGCTGAAAAGCGCACAGGCGTCGAATAGTTCCAACTCGGCAAACGGTGGTTCCAGGACGTTCGCGTACTCGAACGTCCAAAATTGAGCGAATACTGCTGCGCATCAACCACACTGCCCATAACCAAAACAAACAAGGCTAAGCGCCAAAAGAAACGCTTCATGACGCTTCTTCCCCAAGATTCGTACAGGCATCGCTCAGTCGGATAAATTCCTCAATCGACAATTCTTCCGGCCGCCGCGTCAGCTCTATGTCGGCCCGTTCGCCCAAACCCTCCAGCCAATCCCGGCCACCTTCCGGATTGAGGCCCATAAGCGAATTGCGCAACATCTTGCGCCGCTGGCCGAACGCTTGACGCACCACCCGGCCAAAACAGGCCGCGTCCTCCACCGGGAAACGCGGACCATCGGCGAAGCGCAACTCGACGACGGCTGAATCGACGGAAGGTGACGGACGAAAGCAATGGCGGCCCACCTGCAGGCGCATTTCGACTTCGGCGCGCATTCCCACCAGCACCGACAGCAGACTATAATTTTTAGAGCCGGGCCTAGCGACCAAACGTTGGGCCACTTCGCGCTGGACCATAATGACGGCCCGGTCGATATGGTCGGCTTGTGCGAGAAAATGAAAGATCAGCGGAGCGGTGATATTGTAGGGCAGGTTGCCGACGATGAGCAGGCGATCGCCGCCCTCGTCGCGCAGGACTTGCCCCAGGTCGACCTCGAGAATATCCCCCTCGATCAAATGCAGCCCCTTGGCCCCCAACCGCTCGCGCAACATCGCCGCCAAATCGCGGTCGATCTCGACCGCCACTAGGCGTTCCAGGCCCGCGACCAGACCATTGGTCAACGCCCCCCGCCCCGGACCTATCTCAACGACTACCTCGCCCTTTTTCGGGCGGACGAACTCGATGATAGAGCGTATAACCCCCCTGTCGACCAGAAAATTTTGGGCAAAACGTCGCCGCGGACGGTGGCTGCTCACTTGCGCCTGGCTCCGGCTAAACTAGCTTCTGGCGGCATCGTTGACGCCTGCCCCCCACGACGCAGGCTGCGCCATAAATCGGTCAGCACCAATTGTGGACTGGCGTTGTTCGCCAACGTCTCGGCCGCGCGATCGATTTCCAAGGCGGCCCTCGCCGCATCGATGGTCTCCGATGCGGACTCGAGATATGCGCGCCGATCAACCTGGACCACCGCTTCCCCCTGGCCATGCGCCAATAGGAATAGATCCCTCAGATACTGGCCGCAGATCAGCAAAAAAACCTCAAGCTCGCCCCGGTCACCGCCCAATTCATCAAGAATGTTCCAATAAATCTCATCCTGCTGAGCCGCGCCAGCGGCGAGAAACTCCTCGACTAATCGCCGCATCTCGTCGAACTGCCCGGCGGCGACCTCTTTCGCGCGCTGCAAAGAGCCCGCTCCCATGCGCACCGCAAGTTCCAAACGCTCCCCGACCACACCTTCAAGCTCGAGCTGTCGCCTGATCGAGTCCGCGCTCAAGGGGCCCAGGGTCAAGCGTTGACAACGCGACAGCACAGTGGGTAATAGACGTTCGGGCGCGGTTGCAACCAGTACAAGGACCACCCGGGCGGGTGGTTCTTCAAGTATTTTGAGTAGGGAATTGGCACCGGCCGGGTGCATCCGCTCCGCGGCGAAGAGCAAACCGACCTTGCGTGGGGACTCCGTCGGAGAATAGGAAAGTTCCTTTTGTAACTGGCGCAAGTGCTCGACGGCGATATTCGCGTTGCTCGGGGGAGTTGCCCCTCCGGCAAGAAACTCGACGACTGCATCGCGCAAGGCTTCGGGCGAAGCTTCCCGCTTGCCCCGGCGCGGGGGCAAGGGCATGGCGGTATGGAGATCTGGATGTTGCAGTGAGTCGACCTTGCGGCAAGTTGGACACTGATCGCAGGAAAAGGGACTGCCCTCTATACAGAGCACGGCTTTGACTAATTCAAGCGCAAAGCGCCTTTTGCCCGTTCCTTCCGCCCCGCAGACCAAGATCGCATGGGGGATACGCCCCGATTCCAACCAGGATGCAGCGACGGCCTTGACTCGGTCTTGATCGGCCAGATCGCTAAGTGACACTAAAAACTCCCCGGGGCATGGGGGACGCCGCCCGTGCAGTTAAATCCAATAGTTATCTCTGCAACAAGCTCTTTTCGTTGTCGAGATCGAAAAAATGGGCCTTGTCGATCTCGACGGCCAATTTCACCATTTGATCGATCTTCGGCATATTCAGCGGGTCGACACGGGCGACAAAAGACGTCTCACCAGTAGTCAGATTAAGAAAGACTTCATTACCCATCGGCTCGACGACTTCGACCTTGGCCTCAATTTCAATGGTTTCGACATTGCGGCCGATAGTGTCGGGGTCATGAATATCCTCGGGACGAATACCCAACATCACCTCTTTGCCCACATGGTCGCCCAACAGCTCGGTATAGCGAGCAGGCATCATGAGTTGCACGCTGCCCTCATCAAAGAGCAAATTGCCACCGCTCAAAGACAAGTTCCCGCGGATGAGATTCATCGACGGGCTGCCGATAAAACCAGCAACAAATTGATTGACGGGTTTATTATAGAGGCTGAGCGGCTCGTCGATCTGCTGGATCAGGCCATCGCGCATGACGACGATCCGGTCGCCCATCGTCATCGCCTCGGTCTGGTCATGGGTGACGTAGACCATCGTCGCCTCAAGGCGGTTGTGCAATTTGCTAATTTCGGCGCGCATCTGCACCCTCAACTTGGCGTCGAGGTTGGAGAGCGGTTCGTCAAAGAGAAAGACCTTGGGTTTGCGCACGATGGCGCGCCCCACTGCCACGCGTTGGCGCTGACCGCCCGAAAGGGCTTTGGGTTTGCGCTGGAGTAATTCCTGAATGCCGAGGATATCGGCCGCTTCCTGGACCCGTGCGTCGATCTCGTCTTTGGGGTATTTCCGCAGCTTGAGCCCAAAAGCCATGTTCTGGTAGACCGTCATATGCGGATAAAGCGCATAGTTCTGGAAAACCATCGCGATATCGCGGTCTTTGGGGGGCACGTCGTTGACCACTTTCCCATCAATCGATATCTCGCCGCCGGAAATCTCCTCGAGGCCGGCGATCATGCGCAGCGTCGTCGATTTTCCGCACCCCGAGGGGCCAACGAGGACCACGAATTCCTTGTCCTTGACCTCGATATTGGCGTCGTCTACAGCCACCACTTCCTTGTCGTACACTTTGCGGATATTTTTTAGAATGACTTCGGCCATCTCATCCTTCTCCTACTAGTATCGCACCTGAGGATTGACTATCTTAGTGCTTCGAGAGCATAAGTATAACAAATAAATTACAAAATCTCTATGCTGCGCTCCATTATAATTCCATCGTCCCTAGGACCGCTATAATGGGCGGTGCGGACCTCCAAGGATCGGAAGCCCGTTTTATCGTATAACATCAAAGCAGCCCGGTTGGCCGCGCGCACTTCAAGCGTACAGCGGTCAGCACCCCGCCGTTGCGCCTGAAGGAGTAACTGTTGCAAAAGTCTCGAGGCATAACCTCGGCGACGGGACTCCAACTCCACAGCGAGACTGGCCAGATGGAAATCCTGGCCTTCGCAATAACCAAGAGCATAAGCGACTAATTCCCCGGATTGCACAAGGCCCTGGCACAAAGAGCTGCCATCCGCAAAGAAATAGAGAAAATCCCCTTCGCTCCACGGGCTGGTGAACGAACACCGCTCGATCGCCATCAGAGACTGCAGATGACCAGGCCCCAAGACAACAAAGCGGCCACCGTCGGTCATTTGCGCGACAAAGGTATCGCGTCGGGCGGGCGCACATACTCCGGCTCGACCGAATCGATATCAACGGTCTCACCCCGTTCCAACTTTGACAGCGCCAACCACCCGATGGTTCCCGCATCCGGGCGAGCGCAAAAAGAAGGCGCGATCTGCGCATTCGGCCCCAAGAGATCTCGATAGACCTCGGCTCCGTCCCCGGTAAAAATTGTCGGCTGTCCCGCCCGTTCCTCGGCTAATTGCGTCGGCAGGATAGCACGAGGGCCTATCCGCTCGACGGGCACGCCCTCTGTTGTATCATACAATGCGGTGTAGACTTCGCGTTTGCGCGCATCCAGAACAGCACAGACAGGCAAGCGGGCAAAAGGCAGACGGGCCGCCAGCGTCTCCAATGTCGATACGGTCACCAAAACTTTATCGGCCGCCAGGCACAGCCCCTTGGCCGCGCTCAAAGCAATGCGCAGCCCCGTAAACGACCCCGGACCAATCGAGACGGCTATCGCTTGTAACGCCTCCATACCCACATTGGCCATACTCAACGCCGCTTCAATTTCGACGAAGAGTCGCTGCGAGTGCTGTAAGCCGACATTGAAATAGCGGTTGATAACCAGCCCTTCGTCCGCATAGAGCGCTACGCTGCTTACCGACGTAGCTGTATCCAACGCCAATATCACAGTATTATAGCCTTGATCTCGTTCATAAAAGCCCCAACTGTTCTCCTCCGGAGCCCGCAGGAGGCTCGATCCCCAACCGCAACCAAGCCCGTGGCATCGCCATACGTCCCTTGGGCGTCCGCTTGACAAAGCCCTCCTTGATAAGGTAGGGTTCGACCACCTCTTCAATGGTCTCGGGCTCCTCACCGATGATCGCCGCCAAATTGCTCAAGCCAACCGGGCCGCCGTTGAATTTCTCTATAATGGCCCGCAACAACATGATATCCATCTCATCAAGTCCCATTTCGTCGACGCTGTGCACCTTAAGCGCCTGCTCCACAGCTTCGACATCAATTTCATCAATCCCTTCGACTTGAGCATAATCGCGCACGCGGCGCAACCAGCGTTTGGCGATCCGCGCCGTGCCGCGGGAGCGTCGCGCCACTTCCATCGCACCCGAATCCGCAACCTTGAACTTCAACAAACGGGCATCGCGCTTGATGATTTCAGCGAGTTCGGCGACGGAATAATAATCTAGATGTGAATTGATTCCGAAACGCGCACGCATCGGCGAGGTCAATAGGCCCTGACGCGTCGTCGCCCCGATCAATGTGAAGGGTTCGAGTGGAATACTGACTGAGCGGGCCGCCGGACCCTGGTCGATCATGATATCGATTTTGAAGTCTTCCATTGCAGAATAAAGATATTCTTCGACCACGCGGTTGACGCGGTGGATCTCGTCGATAAAGAGCACATCGCGTGGTCCCATCGTAGTCAGCATGCCGGCCAAATCACTCGGACGATCGAGCAGAGGCCCCGAGGTCGGATAAATCTCGACCCCCAGTTCTTTGGCAATAACATATGAAAGCGTCGTCTTACCTAAACCGGGCGGACCATAGAGCAGCACATGGTCCATGGCTTCATCGCGTTGCCGGGCCGCTTCAATCGCGATACCCAATTGCTGTTTGGTCTTTTCCTGGCCCAACATTTCGGCCAAAGACTTCGGACGCAACGTATGGTCGAATTCGCGGTCTTCGTCGCCGGCTTCAGGATCTATTGGACGGTCATCCATATATTTTCGTCTTTGCAGGCCTTTATCGCAGGGATCCGTGTCCGGGGGCGGCTATTAGCGTTCTTTGAGGGCCAGTTTTATCAGTTGTTGCACGCTCAGGTCGGCTCCGTTTTTGTCAACCGCCTTGCTCACAGCCAGGCGAGCGGCCGGAGCGGCATATCCCAAGGTCATAAGCGCCATCGCCGCCTCTTCGGTAATACCGACATCAGCGACGGCGTCGCCCGCCTCTCCCCCGTCCGCCGACGCCGTGACGCGCACCTTATCGCGCAGGTCGAGCACTAAACGCTCAGCCGTCTTGCGGCCGATGCCCTTGATCTGCGTCAACTCCGTCACACGCTCCTGTAGAATGGCCTCTTGTAAGTCACGCAGGGTCATTCCGGAAAGGATGGTCAACGCGGAGTTCGGCCCGATACCGGAAACACCGATTAACAGTTCAAAAACTTCCCGTTCCCCCGTATCGGCGAAACCGAAAAGATCCATCCGATCCTCGCGCACGTGCAGATGGGTAAATAGACGCACATCTTCGTCGAGCGGCGGCAATTGATCGAAAGTCACGAGAGAAATAGCCAAGCCATAACCGACTCCGCCGACATCAATGACGGCATAGGTCGGTGCTTTGGATGCAAGCGTTCCACGCAAATGAGTTATCATGAAATATCCCCTAACGCCGTACCATGCGGCTGAGCAAAGCCTCTACCTCAGGTTTACGCTGGCCTTTGCCTTCGCTGATGACCAGGCTCGAGCGTTGTGTGTGGCACAAAGCAATCGCCAACGCGTCCGATGCATCGAGGGGTTTGGGCAATTCCTTGAGGGCGAGCACTTGGCTAACCATATACTGAACCCGCTCTTTGGTCGCCTGACCATTGCCTGCTACTGCCTTCTTGACAGTCGCCGGTGTATAGTGGGCGATCGGTAGACCGGCCTTGCGCATCGCGATAATCAACCCGCCTCTGGCCTGATCCAACTTGGCCGCCGTTCGGGCATCTTTACCGACGAAGGTGTCTTCAATAGCCCCCTCTTCAGGGGCGTATTCGCCTATCAGCCTCGTCATCTCGTCGAAAATATGGACCAACCGGTCCTCGAACTCGCTCTCCTTGGGGCGAATACAACCGCAGGTGATCAATCGGACCTTGCGTTTGCTATACTCGATAAGCCCATAACCCGCGCTCCTGCTGCTAGGGTCTACTCCGAGAATGATCAAGGCCGTCGGGCCATTAGGCTTCTGCCATTAGTTTTTCTAGCTCGGCTTCCGGTAGGTCAAAATTGGAGTAGACTTTTTGCACGTCATCCAAGTCCTCAAGCGCTTCGAGCAGGCGGATGATTTTTTCTACACCTTCGCCTCCGACCTCAAGCATATTCTCAATTTTGGGCACCCAAGCCAACGAAGCTTGGGCAAAGGCAATCCCATTGTCCTCTAGCGCCTTCTTGACCGCTTCCAGATCAAAGACCTGCGTCGTCACTTCATTGACCTCGTCACCGCTTTGAATATCCTCCCCGCCCGCGTCCATCACAGCCAACAACAAATCGTCTTCGGAAGCGTTAGCCGTTTCAACCTCAATAACGCCTTTGCGCTCGAACATCCAAGCCACCGCCCCGCTTTCGCCAAGATTCCCATTGTGCTTGGTGAATACATGGCGTACCTCGGATACTGCACGGTTTCGATTGTCCGCTAAGGTTTCAACCATAACAGCAACCCCTCCCGGCCCATACCCTTCAAAGAGGCCTTCCTCGTAAACGGTACCCGGTTCCTCACCGGTGCCACGGCGCATCGCACGCTCAATGGTTGCGACCGGCATATTAGCGGCCTTAGCGTTTTGTACAGCTGCGCGCAGACGTGGGTTTGAATCTTCATCACCGCCACCATCTTTGGCCGCCACGGTGATTTCCCGAATCAACTTTGTAAAGACTTTGCCGCGCTTGGCATCTATCGCGCCTTTTTTTCGTTTGATCGTACTCCATTTGGAGTGGCCGGACATTCGCTCTATCTCCTTGCAAATTAGAAACTTTGTCCCGTTGAATCTATCTTTAAAAAAAAACCAACGCAACGAGAAAAAGCAAAGAGCGGACAGCCTTTTGGCCATCCGCCCTGTACACTTGTACAAATAGAACCGATCAGGCTGCTTCTTTTTCTTTATCCTTTTGCGCTGTCTCGACGATTTTGGCCATGACATCGCCCGGCACGTCTTCATAGCGATCAAATATCTGTGCGTGAAACCCCTTACCCTGCATCATTGAGCGCAATATAGTCGCATATCGGTCAATTTAGGCTAAGGGCGCCTCAGCATGAATGACCTAAAAATGGCGATCCGCATCCATTCCACTGATTCGACCACGCCGTGAAGACAGATCCCCCATCACATCCCCCATAAATTCTTCGGGCACGGTAATCTCCAAATGATAAATCGGCTCCAGTAAAATCGGCTTGGCCTTGAGAAACGCATCTCTAAAAGCATACTAGCCAGCGATTTTGAAAAACACCTCATCCGAATCCACAGGGTGGTATTTTCCATCTCCTAGTCTGTTCGCTCAATTTAAATCCCTCCTGAATAGAGATTCTATCGCTGTCAGATCTCCCCTGATCCCGCCTGCGATTGGGCGTTAAGTGATTTGGCGACCTAGGCTCTATCAACCTATCGTTGTATCGCAGAGAACAAAAGAAGCCCATCCCCGAAGGGATGGGCTTCTATAAAAAATCCGGCAGCGTCCTACTCTCCCACTGGGCGACCCCAGCAGTACCATCGGCGCAGGAGGGCTTAACTGCTCTGTTCGGAAAGGGAAGAGGTGTTTCCCCTCCGCTATAGCCACCGGAAAAAATTTAATTATTCTTCAACAACCAAATACAGATCCACACCAAAAGCGATACAATGCCTCAAATATTGCGAGGTAATAAAATGGTCAAGCCTCACGGCCAATTAGTATTGCTCGGCTTCACACATTGCTGCGCTTCCACCTGCAACCTATCAACCTCGTAGTCTACGAGGGGCCTTTAGGTAGGTTAACCCTACGGGATATCTAGTCTTGAAGTGGGCTTGACGCTTATATGCTTTCAGCGTTTATCCCTTCCGAACGTAGCTACCCAGCGATGCTCCTGGCGGAACAACTGGTTGACCAGAGGTTCGTCCAACCCGGTCCTCTCGTACTAGGGTCAGATCTTCTCAAATATCCTACACCCACGGCGGATAGGGACCGAACTGTCTCACGACGTTCTGAACCCAGCTCGCGTAGCGTTTTAATTGGCGAACAGCCAAACCCTTGGGACCTTCTCCAGCCCCAGGATACGCTGAGCCGACATCGAGGTGCCAAACTGCCCCGTCGCTATGAGCGCTTGGGGGCAATAAGCCTGTTATCCCCGGAGTACCTTTTATCCGTTGAGCTTCGGCGCTTCCACGCGCAACCGTCGGATCACTAAGCCCTGCTTTCGCACCTGCTCGACTTGTAGGTCTCGCAGTCAAGCTCCCTGTATGCCTTTACACTCTATGCGCGATTACCGACCGCGCTGAGGGAACCATTGGGCGCCTCCGTTACTCTTTAGGAGGCAACCGCCCCAGTTAAACTACCCACCTGGCACTGTTCCCGATCCTGATCAAAGGACCAAGGTTAGAATTTTAACAAGGCAAGGGTGGTATTTCAAGGTCGGCTCCACGAAAACTAGCGCTCCCGCTTCATAGCCTCCCACCTATCCTACACATACAGTGTCAAAATCCAATACCAAGCTATAGTAAAGGTTCACGGGGTCTTTCTGTCCTGCCGCGGGTATCCGGCATCTTCACCGGAACTACAATTTCACCGAGTCCCTCGTTGAGACAGCGGCCAAGTCGTTACACGATTCGTGCAGGTCGGTTTTTAGCCGACGAGGAATTTCGCTACCTTAGGACCGTTATAGTTACGGCCGCCGTTTACTGGAGCTTCGATTCAGAGCTTCGATCCCGAAGGATCTAACACCTCCTCTTAACTTACCAGCACCGGGCACGTGTCAGTCCCTATACATTGCCTTACGGCTTAGCAGAGACCTGTGTTTTTGGTAAACAGTCGCCCAGCCCGTTTCTCTGCGGCCCCTTTGGGCTCCACCCGCGAAGGGCTTCACCTACTAGGGGCATCCCATTTTCCGAAGTTACGGGATAATTTTGCCGAATTCCTTAACGAGGGTTCACTCGCGCACCTTTGGATACTCTCCTCATCTACCTGTGTTGGTTTGCGGTACGGGCACCTATAGAACTCACATAGAGGTTTTTCTTGGCAGCATGATTAGGGTCAGTTTATGCCGTTAGACGGCTCCCCATCGCCTCTCGGGGTATATGGCCATCCGGATTTACCTGGACGACCCCCCTACCGGCTTAGACCAGCATTTCCAGTCGCTGGCTGACCTTTCACTTCTGCGTCACCCCATAGCTCGAACGCGCTATAAGTGGTACAGGAATATTTAGCCTGTTTTCCATCGCCTACGCCTTTCGGCCTCAGCTTAGGTCCCGACTAACCCCAGGAGGACGAGCCTAGCCCAGGAAACCTTAGATTTTCGGTGAGCGGGATTCTCACCCGCTTTATCGCTACTC
>Ga0233433_10000253_pt1:20000-60333 | contig 60333 bp, 44 predicted proteins | sample SI_122_August201_5_FD_179868 | JGI IMG/M metagenome (GOLD analysis project Ga0233433, IMG submission 179868) | Seawater microbial communities from Saanich Inlet, British Columbia, Canada - SI_122_August2016_100_MG | ecosystem: Environmental > Aquatic > Marine > Inlet | place...
CTTCGCCACTGATGTTCTCCAAGATATCTACGCATTTCACCGCTACACCTTGGATTCCGATTCCCTCTGTTGGACTCAAGGTATACAGTTTCGATTGCAGTTCTCTGGTTGAGCCAGAGGATTTCACAACCGACTTGAATACCCGCCTACGTGCTCTTTACGCCCAGTAAATCCGAACAACGCTCGCTCCCTACGTATTACCGCGGCTGCTGGCACGTAGTTAGCCGGAGCTTCCTCTGGAGGTACCGTCAAGTAGCGGGTGGTATTAACATCCGCACCTTCTTCCCTCCTGACAGGAGTTTACACCGCGAACGGCTTCATCCTCCACGTGGTGTCGCTGCATCCGCCTTTCGGCGATTGTGCAAATTTCTAGACTGCTGGCTCCCGTAGGAGACTGGACCTTGTCTCAGTTCCAGTGTGGCCGTTCACCCTCTCAGGCCGGCTACGCATCGTCGCCTTGGTAGGCCGTTACCCCACCAACAAGCTAATACGACGCGGGCTCATCCCCAGGCGGCAGCTTACAAGTAGAGGCCACCTTTAAAAGCAAGTCATAAACTCACCTTGTCATTCGGTATTAGCACTTCGTTAGAAATGTTATCCCCAACCCGGGGGCAAATTGCCCACGTGTTACTCACCCGTTTGCCACTGTACTCGCCACCCGAAGGCGACTTTCTCGTTCGACTTGCATGACTAAGACACACCACAAGCGTTAGTTCTGAGCCAGGATCAAACTCTCCGTGAAGAAAATTTGATGTACTGATTTTTTTAATCCAAGTTCTTCAACTTTGGACCCTCATGCACGTTATTCGATTTTCAAAGATCAAGACAGCTCAAAAGGTCGAGCAGTAGTTACCAAAGATAGAGTTAAACTCTGTCCCTGTCAAGAGAAACGAAGAATGATTTGATGGTTTTTTTCGAAGCCATTCGATCATAAGTCATCCTCTTGAGCAACAGAAGATAGGCCATCTTTCTTATTTGGCAAGCCCTATGCAAAGTTTTTTTGAGTTATCATTCAAAGTCCTTGGCTAAGACCCGCCCGAGCACCTCGGTAGCACGTAACCGCACCCCTGTATTCTTGTCTTTTAGCGCTTGTTTAAGCACGGGTATTGCCTGAGCTAATTGCAAAAAACCCAACGCTTCTACCGCGCGTATCCGCACCGTTGACTCCTTATCTTCTAAGACTTTGGCTAAGGCACCGACAGCACGCCGGTCTTTAACGCCGACTTTTCCTAAATAAGCAGCGGCTGCGGCTCGCACGGCCGGGCTTTTGTCGTCTACTGCAACCTTGGCTAAGACCGGCACCCCGCGGCGGTGACCTATAACCTTTAACATCAACGCCGCATGCAGACGTACGCTGACCTCTTTGTCGCCAAAGGCCTTCTGAATAATGGGTATACTATTGACCGTCCCCGCGTCCTTAAGCGCCTCAACCGTGCGGAGACGCACCTCAGGGCTCTTGTCTTTGAGCGCCTCCGATAAAACTGTCATAGACAGCCGTCCACCAATAAAACCGAGGGCCTCAACTACGGCGACCCGCACCGTAGCACTTTTGTCCGCCAATCCCTGGCGCAAAATAATAACCGCCTGGCGCCCACCAACCCGCCCCAATCCCTCGGCGGCCTTCATCCGGATTTCGGGTGTCTTGTCTTGCAACATAGTCCGCAAAGCAAAGACGCCCGGTCCCTGAGCAGTGGTCGCAATTGGTAGCACAAGGAATAAGAGTAGAGCCCAACCCAGCACGTTCATGTCAGCCCCAACTAGCGGCACCCTCCAACTCACCCTGTCGATCTTCGGCAATATGTTTGAAATAACCACTTTCGCGATAAGAGCGTAAAGGATCGGCTTCTGCGCCCAGTTCTTCACGGACTACCGCCAATAAAGGTCGTACATCCACATCATAGGCATTGCGCAAAATCTCCTCGCCTGCCACGGTATCGTCCTCTGCCTGGGTTGCAGCCAGTGCTGCGCGATCAACCAATAGGGCACGCGCATAGGCGGTCTGAATATTGAGTACCGACTGGATCATCGCCTCAACTTTGGGTTTTATTATATGACTCTGATCGATCATATAGGCGATATTGGCCGCCGTTCCGCGGCGTTCAGCATTGAGAATCTCGTGGTAAATTAGGAAAACTTCGTAAAGATTGACCGATCCAGTCGTCACATCGTCGTCTGCATATTTGCAATTGTTGAAATGAAAACCGCCCAATCGCTCTTCATCCAGCAGCAGAGCCACGAGATGTTCTATATTAGTGCAAAGCGGATGATGGCCTAGATCTACGAGAACTTCGGCCTTAGGCCCTGCTTTGAGGGCAAAATTCAACGCCATGCCCCAATCGGCGATGTCGGTATGATAAAACGCCGGTTCGAAAAATTTGTACTCGATCAGCATACGCGAGTCATCGGGTAATGCCGCGTGGGTTTTCCCTAGACATTCTTCAAAACGTCGTTTGCGCTCGATAATATCGTCTTGGCCCGGATAATTCGTGCCATCGGCGAACCACAGGCTAAGCACCTTGGAGTTCGTCCGCTGCATGATGTCTATGCATTCGTACATATGGTCCAGCGCCTTTTGCCGCACATTCGGGTCCCGATGGCCAAAACTACCTAGTTTATAATCGTATTCCTGGAATACATTGGGGTTGATCGCCCCGATATGCACCCCCAATTCGGCGGCCTCCTGCTGTAAGGCGTCATAGTCGTCCACTTTGTCCCAGGGAATGTGCAAAGCGACACCGGGACAAACGCCGGTCATTTTGTGGACTTGTGCCGCATCGGAGAGCCGCTCGTGCACATCGCGCGCCGCTCCCGGTTGTTTAAAAACGCCAAAACGCGTTCCCGAATTTCCATACCCCCAAGAAGGCGTTTCAATTTCCTGCGCTTTGAGTTTGTCTTTAACTCCTTCCACATCGATGCCCTGATCCGAGAGGACCTCGGCCAATACGGAAAATTGGTCTTTTGCATTAAACTGCGGAATTCCCATCCTGTAGCTCCTTTGTTTTTTGCTAAATTTCCATCTAGTCAAGTATAGTAAATAGCTAAATCATAAATGCAACTCACGCATCCGGTAAATGGCAATCCTCGGCCCCGGCCTTTCGATACTCGCCAATCCGGATACGGGCAAATAGAAAGCATCGATCGGATCGTACAAACGCCGACTTTGCGCATCGAGCAAGGGGTCAAAAAGCACCTGCCGTTCGGCAACCTGTTCTAATGCAGCAATAAAGGACGAATCAAGGCGAGAATACGACAGATCTGGTGATTCATGCACCACTACCCAGGTGACGTGCTCACGCAAAAGTCGCTCTACACCATATATCGTCCATATCCAGGCAAAATCCGAGGGATTGGCTGCTCGCAACTCGATCAGTTCATAACCGGGGCCGGGCAGGGCCTCGCCCATCGCCAAGAGGCGCTGCTGCCGGCGCGCTGCAAAACCCGCATTCCGTAAACCCGCTAGCCGCAGCTCTAAGGCCGGGCGGTCAAGCCGCAGTTGTGGATAGCCGTAGTCAGACGCGCAGCAAAGCCCAATCCGGCTTCCTTCCGGGACCTGCTGCTCAATCCAACGCGCAGCCAATACACGGGTATCCGTTTGCGCCAGCAATATACTATGATGCCAAGAAGACCAAACCGTTGGCGCGACCACCAAGAGCGCAAGTACCACAACACCCCGTGTCGAACGCCCTAAAGCGACGACGACCCCACCTGCCGCGAGACAGAGTAAGGGCAACAAGGGCAGCATATACCGCATAAATACGACTTTGCCACTACCAGCCACTGCAAAATAAACAACAACACCGAGCAATAGCGGCCATTCTGCCCCGCGCGGCCGCCAAATCCAGCGGCCGATGCCTGCTAAAGCCGCGACAAAGAGCGGCCATCCCAATCCCAGAGGCAATGTAAAGCCAAGATGATACCACCACCCCCGGCCTAGATCGGCCTCATGCCCTCGCGCGAAATGCAAGCGTTCATAGGATAAATCGCGCCAAAAAGTCGCAAAATCCAATAAGACGTATGGTGATCCTGCGATAAAAGCCGCGGCCATAACGCCCACCACCCAACACAATCGCCCGCCATTCGCCCGCAAAGAGTCACTTTTCTGGTAAGCGACGATCAGCACAACCCCTGCAAATAACCCTAAATTGTATTTGGTCGAGGCGGACAAGCCCAAAAAAATAGCGCCCACGATCAGGTTCCGTACCGCTCTCCCCTCCATATAACGCAAAGAAAACAATATAGACACCAATAAATAGAAGGTTGCCGGTATGTCGACCGTGAGAAAATGAGAATCGCGCACATGAAGAAAGCAGCAGGAGAGAAAGAGTGCACTGGCCAATCCCACCAAAACCCCACCGAGACGAGTTCCAATACTATAGAGGACCCCAACCGAGGCAATCCCCATCAAAGCCCCCAATCCCCTCCCGATGAGGTAGAATACCGAAGGGTCTTTTAGGAATTGTGCTTCGAAAATAGCGGTATTCTCGAAGACCCCCCCCATAAACCCAGCGATATAATAAGCCCCATAGACTGCGGCCAATAGGTAGAAATGCAACGAGGGGTAGTTGAAAAAGTGCGGATTGGGATCGCCGGCGCCTATCGCCAGGGCTCGATGTACCAAGGTGGATTCATCTGGACGGCAAGAGATATTCGGCAAGCCGAAAGCCAGCCCCCAGACGCGCAGCGCCAACCCTACCAACAAAATGGCGGCGAGTAGCCAAGCCGCCCGACCGCCCATAAGTTCAGACGCTCTGCAGAATCTGCAGTTGCAGCTCTAGGTTGCGCAGGCCGATTTCACCAGGCACGAGCGAGAGCAAGTCCGGCTGTTGCACAGCCTCGGCAAATTGCGCAATGAGCAATGACATGAAATCTTCGCCCACCAGTTCTGTCTTCTCGGTGCTGAGCACAGAGCAATAAACCCCATCGACAGCCCGCCCAGTGCAATCGACAAGGAAGTCATTCAGGCCAAAACGCCGTATGGGCTGCCCCTCTATTAAATCGCGAACAACGATTTCGCAAGGACACGTTCCCCATGGGCCGACAAAATCAAAACGGGTCCGGATCTCTGCATCCCTTAAATCCACCTGCAACGATGCCGGTTCGATAGTGCCTGCGGGCATCCAGGCCAGTAATAGACTCAAAGGATGAGGCCCCATATCGATCCATATCTCCTCAGCCGTGCGACGGCGGCCGCGAGCGACGGTCTCCATCTCCGCGTAAAAAGACTCTATATTGTCCAGAGGGCCGCGGTCGGCTTCATAGAGTTGTAGATAGTGCGGCAGCGCAGCAGCATATTGCGTGCACACACCCAAACGACGGTCGGCCACTCGACTAAGATCGACTAGAGCCTGGCCCTGAGTCCGCGTTTGCGACGCACCCTCTGGATGCCAAACCATAGGTTTCTCGCAAAGAACGTGGCAACCCCGCTCGAAAGCGCGCTGAACACAGTCAAAATGCGCTTCGTTTGGCAGGCAAACATCGAGCAAATCGGGCGTTTCTTCGGCAAGCATTTGATCTAAGTCCCAATAGCCGCGCCCCGAAAAGGGAAAGAGGCCCTTCAGCGCCTTCGACGTAGCGGCGACACTTGCCTCATTGCTGCCACAAAAACCAACAACCTGGGCACCGGCCTGATGAAACCACTTGGCATGGTGTTTTCCGATGCCGCTGGCTCCAGCGATGGCGACGCGCAGCACCTCTTCCATTTTTCTCTCCAATAAAAAAGAGCTGACAGCCCGGCTGTCAGCTCTCCCAAGGCCCATTGCCTTATCGTGCGATTGTTCTTTTAAACCTTACTTCTTCCGCGGCGCCAGCTTAGCTTCTCTAATTTGTTCCTTCAAGCGTTCCTTGCGCCGTTTGCGGCGACTTCTCAATTCTTTTTCCCTCATTCTGCCCTTGCTCGAACCCATTGCTATATCCCTTCGATTGCGATCCGCGAAAATTGCTAAACGTATGTCTAGCAATATATCTTACGGCCCATTGGGCGTCAAGCGAGTAACATCCTCAGAATCGCCATCCGCACATAGAGCCCGTTGTGGGCCTGGCGAAAATAGGCCGCGCGCGGATCCGCGTCTATGGCGGGATCAATCTCGTCGACACGTGGTAACGGATGCATCACGACCGCGTGATCCTGCATACAATCCATCACCGAGCGATCGATGATATATTTACCGCGCGCCTGCTCGTATTCCTCAGTGCGGTCGCCAAAGCGCTCCTTTTGAATTCGCGTTTGGTAGATAACGTCGACTTCCCGGGCCACCTCGTGCAAATCCTCGACCTCTTCAAAAACGACACCGTGCCGCTGCAAATACTCTTTAATATCGTCTTTCATCCGCACTACGTCCGGAGCGACAAAATAGATCTTAACACTCTCGTATTTGGCGAGCAGATAACAGAGCGAGCGCACCGTCCGCCCATTCGCCAAGTCACCGACCAATGCCACTGAAATTCCTTCTAACCGGCCGATTTCCCGTTTAATCGTATACAGATCCAGCAATGACTGGGTCGGGTGCTGCCCGGCGCCGTCACCGGCATTGATAACGGGAATATTGGTGACGGCGGCCGCACGATTAGACGCTCCGCTCTCAAAGTGGCGCAATACGATCACATCGGCATAACCGGCGACCACGCGGATCGTGTCTTCGAGCGTCTCCCCCTTCGCCGCCGAGGAAAACTCCTGGGCACTCTCCGTCGTAAGCACCGTGCCGCCCAAGCGGGTCATCGCCGATTCGAAAGACAAGCGAGTACGCGTACTCGGTTCGTAAAATAGCGTCGCCATAACCCGGCGACTGAGAATATTGGAACCATAGTGCTGTACGACCTGCTCCATTTCTCGAGCGGTCGAAAAAATGGCATCCATCAAGTCAACGTCAAATTGTTGGGCTTCTAAAACGTGAGGTAAGCGATCCATCATATTCTCCTCAATAAGTACAAAAAAGCCCCTAAACGGGTTGGCAAGTAATATATAATGATGCCCAAGAAAATAGCATCTATTGATCCCCATCACAACTATCACGTGCTAAAATTGGTATCTTATACCCCACAGCGCCTTATGTGACATTTTCCCCTGCTTGAAACATTAGACTGTTTGGGCATATATTTATTTGGGCATATATATAGACCGTTTATACTGCACTGATCGAAAGGACTACCATGCTATCCCACAGTTTCCGTAGTTACTCACTTTTCTGTTCCCTCTTGCTCGGTTGCATTCTTGCCAATCCAGCTCGTAGCAGTACAAACGAAGGGTTTAATGCTTCAGTAGAGCTAAGCGCAGTCCGCAATCCAGAAATTGGGCAAATTATAACAATCCCCGTTCTCATTGAAGGAGCTACGGAAGCCAAGGGAGGATTAGTCACTGCTCACTACGATCCAGCGGTTTTTTCTTTTGAGGCCTTTACCGCCGGCTCTTTGATTCCTGGCATGATATCCCTGCCCTCCCCTGTAACTGAGGGTGAAGATGGATTCAATACAGTCGATGGGGGGGGGACTCAACTTGGTGGTGTGCCTGCCGCAGGATCAGGCCTATTTGGTTCAATGGCTTTCAAGGTAATCAGTAAAATTCCCCTATCAGGTTCATTTATCTCTTTTACGAGAATTCAAATTCAAGCAAGTTCCACCGACAAAGATTCTTTAATTACCCAGCCAAACCAATTTGGTGTAAAGGTCATACGCGTCTTCCCCAACGCCATTTTCGATATGGATATTACCCGCGGTCAAAACGATGCCATTCTCAACTGGCGAACTAAAGAGTCTGGCATCAACGACACGGTCTTTTTCCGCGCCAAAGGCGAAGAGTTATTTCGCACCGCTATCAGCCCCCTGCTCAAACGCACGACGCCACGAATGATCCGCGCGATGCGTGTTCTCTTGGGGAACGAATTGGTGCCACGCGAAGCGACGCCCGAACAGATCCGCGAAGTATTGGCCAACGATCCGAACTTCGAGGGAGAAGAAATAACCGACGCTTTTATTGATGCCGTCAAAATCCTCGACCACGCACTGGGCAACAGACGCCATGTCGTCTCGCTCGGATCGCTACAGCCCAATACCGAATACGAGTTCGTTGCACGCTCATACGATCTCAATCACCGATCGAGCGCGCCCTTTAACGGGGACTTCAATACCCGGCGCGACGTCGACCGCCGTCCGCTATTTATGGAGCGTTTCGAGGTCCAGTCCACTCCTTTCTCCGCGATTATCCGCTGGTTCACTAATCGACCGTCCGACACGCGGTATACTTTCGAAGTCGGCGGCGCAGGCACGGCCAGTGAAATTATCGCCGACGAAGACGGGACCCAGGTCCATATTGTCGAGATCCGCGACCTTGAACCCGATACCAACTACAACTTCACCATCAGTTCGCGCCTGACCGACGCCGATATGTTTATTACCGAAGGTCTAACCGAGGCCAACGTCACGGTTACGCGCACCGACCATCTGCGGACCCGGCGAGCCGACCGTCGTTTGCGCTTCCTCGGCCCACCTGTCCGTATCGTCGGCACCGACGAGGTACGCTTGCGCGTCCGCCTCAACCAACCGGCGGGCTTGCGCGTTGACTATGCCGCGCTCGAAGACGGCCAAAAGCTGCGGGACGTAGTGCCAACCTATACCGACACCGCCGCCTCCAACGAGCTCTTGGAAAGCCACGATATTGCGCTCTCCGATTTGAATTCGTCGACCTTGTATCGCTTTCGTCTCACCGCCTTCAATACCACTGATACCTTGACAACCGATCCGACCGGCAACCAGCAGTTCAGTCGCGATCTCAACTTTCGCACTTCGGCCGACAGCGATACCCTCGACCCGGTAATTATTGCCGGCCCCCAGGTATTGGCACGCGGCACTGTCGCGGTGGTACGTTGGGCGACCGATGTCCCTACAACGGGTAAGGTCTATGTCGGTACCATAGGCACCGATGCCACACTAGGCACATCGGATGAAGTCGAGTATGCCGATCTTTCGCCCAATGGCAGCAACCGCTTCGCTCCCCGCCATATCATCATCGTCAACGGTCTGACCATCGGCACCGAATACGGCTATCGCATTGAATCAACGACGGCCAGCGACAAAACCGTCACCTTCGACCCCAACAACTCTACGGCGGCCAAGCGCGCCAAAGTGCTACAACCTCCGGGCGGCGCGGGCAGTTTCACGACCGACTCTACCGCCGATACACAATTCCCGGTTATTCTCTCCGGTCCTAGCGTTTCTTCGCAGACGGATGCTTCGGCCGTTATCGAATGGGAGACGGACGAACCAGCCGACAGCGAAATCACCTTCGGCAACGGAAGCTTCGACGACAGCGAAAACTCCGGCGACAGCGAGACCAGCCACAAGATAGTGCTGAGCAATCTCGATGCCGGCACAACCTATACCTATACCATCGGCTCGACCGATGCCGCCGGCAACGGGGTTACCGAAAGCTCTCAGGCAACATTCACCACCAACCCCGATATAGATCTGACCGCGCCCGCGATCAGCGACCTGGAAATCAGTTACAAAAACGACGATACCGCCACGGTCAGCTGGGCTACCGACGAAGAAGCCACCGCCGAAGTAAAATTCGGCACAAGCGAAGCCCTAGGCACAATACGCACCTTGTCGACAACCGGCGAGACCCACGAGGTCACCTTGACCAATCTATTAGCCGGCACAACCTACTACTACTCGGTCTCTTCTTCCGACCTGAGCAACAACGGCCCGACGGTCAGCAACACGCTCAACTTCACCACCGACGCCGAGGCCGACCTATTGCCCCCGGCGATCTCCGCCATTGAGACCGTTGTCACCGACTCGGCCGCATTCGTCAGTTGGGCCACCGACGAGTTGGCCGACAGCTATGTCGAATTCGGCACCGAGCAAGCTTTACTCGAATTCAATATCGGCGCTACTGAAGACGTCATCGACCACGATATTACGCTAACCAACCTAACGCCGGGCACGACCTATTATTACATCGTCGGCTCCGTCGACCCTGCCAACAACCCTCCAGCCGAAAGCGATACGCTTAATTTCACTACCTTGTCCCAAGCCGATACCACCCCCCCTTCGGTGCCCTTCGACTTGAGCGCCACTCCGGGCAGCCGCCAGGTCGTCCTGACTTGGAATGCTACGATCGAACTCGACTTAAACGGTTTCAATCTCTATCGCCGCACAGGCAGTGATGATTTCGCTCTATTGTCCTCCGGCCAACAGAAAACGACCTTTACTGACCTCAATGTCGGTAACGATACGACCTACGATTATCATATCACGGCGATCGACCGACAGAACCCACCGAATGAAAGCACCGCGTCTACCTCGGCCTCGGCCACGCCGACAACTTCGGCCGCTCCGACGACCCCGACCGAGTTGAGTCGATCGGGGAATTTCCTCACGCCAACTTTCACTTTCGCCAACGCCAGCCCCTTTAACACCGGCAGCACCTTAACCTATACGATCCAAGTCTCCACCGAATCCGATTTCTCTAATGTCACCTCGTCGGTCTCCGGACTATTAGAGAATTCTGGCGACGGCGGAACCGGTCAGACCGCCTGGACGCTTGATCGCAATCTTGAAGAAGGCAGCACCTATTACTGGCGCGTCCGCGCGATCGAAGGCAGCTTGAACGGCGAATTTTCCGACGGCGATCAGTTCGTCGCCGTCGATCCTTCGTCTTTAGCCGGCGACTTCGACGGCGACGGGTCCGTCACCTTCGACGATTTCTTCCGCTTCGTCGACTTTTTCGGTCAAAAGGCCGAGGGCGATGCCATCCCCTATGATCTCGACGGCGGTGGCTCGGTCGACTTCAACGACTTCTTCACCTTCGTCGACAATTTCGGCAAAAGCATTGCCGGCAAGCGCTGGGCCACACCAACAGAAACCGATACCCGCGCCCGCTTCGCCCTCGAAGCCTTCGGCGGTACCCGGCAACAACAACGGCGCGTTACCGTTCGACTCTGGGCCGACCAGGTTCAGGAACTTAAAGCCTACGGGGCCGCCTTGAATTATGATCCGAAGCAAGTCGTTTTCGAGGGGGCACGCCCCGGACCTGGCGCCTTGCTCGAAAGCAGGGGCGGTAGCGCACCGCTCTTTTCGGTGCTCTACCAACGGCCTGGCCAATTGGTCGTCGGCAATGGCCTGACCGACGGCGAAGCGGTATCGGGGCGCGGCCTGCTCGCCGAACTGGACTTCCGGCTGTTGGGCCACGGCACCGAGGCCGCTTTCGACTTAGCTGAAGGTTATATCGCATCGTCAGGCGAGCAAATAAAAGCAGTCGCACAACTCAGTTCGGCCCGATTGGTGCCGCGCCAATACGCGCTCTTCGCCAATTTCCCCAACCCGTTCAACCCCTCAACGAGCATCGAGTACGCCCTGCCAGAAGCCGCCGAAGTCGCATTGGTGATCTACGACGTCCTCGGGCAGACGGTACAGACACTTGTCGCCAACCAACTACAAGGCGCCGGTTACTACCACCTCACCTGGGACGGCAGGGACCAAGCCGGCCATAGCGTTTCCAGCGGCATGTATTTCTACCGCCTGGCCACCCAAGATTTCGAACAAACGCGCAAAATGATCCTACTGAAATAGCAACGATCACAGAACGGGAAAAGGGCGGTCACCGATTCGGTGACCGCCCTTTTTTATTTTTACCCTAAGTTGATTTTTTATTCACAAAGCCGAGCGAAGGCGCGGAGGCTACCTGAGGAAAAATGCACCGCAAGGGCCATCGGTTGAGACCAGCGACCCGCTCCCGTTGCTCGCTATCGTTAAGATGGCCTGCCACGCCGCCACTGCACCTGCGGCAAACCCGACCGGCCGCCGGTATTTTCCGCCGACAGGCCCGGCGCTGCAACCTCCCTATTCCCGCTCCCCCAACACCGCCGTAATCTCCGCCTCAGCCGCTAACTCCTCCCCGACCATTGCCTTCCCCTGTAGTTTGCACAACCCGTCCCGCTGTCTAAGCACGTCCAATTCCAATCGCAACTGGTCACCCGGCACTACCGGGCGACGAAACTTGCAGCGATCGATACCAGCGAAAAAAGGCACCTTATTCTCCGGGTTGTCGACCCCGCTGAGCATCATCACACAGCCCGCCTGTGCCATCGCCTCGACGATAAGCACCCCAGGCATCACCGGATAACCCGGAAAGTGCCCCTGAAAAAACGACTCGTTGGCCGTCACATTCTTCAAGGCCACCACGCGTTTTCCGGGCATCAACTCGAGCACTCGGTCAACCAGTAGAATCGGATAGCGATGCGGTAGTAGCTTGAGAATATCCGTCAGTTCCATAACGGAATCCGCCACCGGCCTACTCCTCCTCGTCTTTCTGCATCAGCTCCAACAATCGCTCGGTTATGTCGTATTTCTCTTCCGCGAAGACCAAGCCGCTCGAAGGTGCCGCAGCGTCAAAAATAAAATCGTAGCCCCCCTCCTCGGCCATGCCCTGGATCGTGTCGTTGATCCTCTTGAAGATGGGCTCGGAAAACTCAATGTTCTTGCGCATCAACTCGCCTTCGGGGCCGAACTTCTCCTGGGTAAACTGCTGCAACTGCTGCACCTTGCCCTCAAACTCGGCCTGCAATTCCGTCTTGCGCGCCTCGCTCATCAACATTTCCTGTCGACGGAAATCCTCCTGCAGCTTGACCAGCTTGGCTTCGCGGTCCTTGGCCTGATTTTCATAATCCTGGCGCAGCTGGTCTAATTTACGCTGCGCATCCCTAAATTCGGGGAGGCGCTCTTTGAGCACCTCCGAGTCGATATACCCCATTTTGAGCTCGGCCAAAGCGCCAGTGGCGAAGACAGCTAAAGCGATTATGGACAGCAGGACGCGTTTCATACCAACTCCTCTTTGCTTATACGAACGAAAATCGAACTGTATAAGATACGACTTACGGGAAATTTGTGAAATAGCGAACAGAGTACGGTCCAGGATGTCGTCAGAACGCCCTGGACCTCACCCTCTAGGCGAATCTTTAGAAAAATTGCGGCCCGAACTGAAAATGGGTATTCCAACCGGCCGGCATACCGTCAACCTTGGGGCGATCAAAACCATAACCGAAGTCAAAGCCGATCATCCCCAACATCGGCGTCTGTACGCGGAAACCGAAACCCAACGAACGCCTAAGCTTCAGGGGGTTCAGTTCGGGGATCGTCTCCCAGGCATTGCCCGCATCGGCGAAAACGATGCCGTATACCTGTTGTTCGGCGATCGGGAAACGGTATTCGAGGTTTATCACCACCATCGAGCGGCCGCCGATCGGAATATTCGATACACGCGGCCCTAACGACCGGTCGGGATACCCCCTGACTGCGCCGTCCCAGAAATCGATGCCCCCGGGTGAGAACCGCTCCCAAATCGAGAGATTGAGATCGTCGACATCGGAAAACCCATCGACGACAGCGACCTTGGTCTCCAAGCTCCAAATAAACTTCCACCAACTCGGCCGGTAGTAGTTAAAAGCGACTTGGTGTTTGTGGAAATCCACGTCACCCGCCACGATCGACGAAGCAATTTCCGGCGTATAGGTAAACAAAGTGCCTTTGTTCGGGAATTCGGCCTGGTCGCGCGTATCGCGCGAGTAGACCAATTCAAAACTGCTGGTCAACCGTTCTTCGTAACGAGTGGAATAGGCCGGATTACTCAAAAGGTCGGTATCGAAGCTATCACCGAAATTGGAATAATCCTCGCTCTCCAGGCGATAACCGAACGAGAGACTTGAATAAGCCGGTTTCTTTAAACGGCGCCCCACGCGCACACTGACCGAATTGCGCGTAAAATCGTAGAAGTCAAAGTATTGGTTGTTAAGAGTATAGACGCGCACCGACAAGCTGGTCGGAGTATCGAAAAGCCAGGGTTCGGTGAAGCCGACAAGAAACTGTTCGCGGCGGGTGCCGAACTCCCAACTAAAGTCCAAGTTCTGCCCCATACCGCGAAAATTCGGAACTCGCAGGCCGATCTGCCCCACTAACTTGTCGCGATCCGAATAACCCGCGCCCATCGATGCCTGCCCAGTCGGCCGCTCTTCGACGTTGAAGGTCAAGTCCACCAACCGCTCGTCCTCGACCGGGCTATACTCGGGTTGGATCTGCACGTCTTTGAAAAAGTTCAGCAAAAAGATGCGCCGCTGGCTTTCCTGCACCAGGTTCTGCTGGTAGATATCGCCCGGCCGAAGCTCGATCTCACGGCGGATGACCTTTTCCCGCGTTTTGGTATTGCCGGCGATCTCGACCTTGCGGATGGTCCAAGGCTGCCCTTCGAAGATCTGGAAGGCCACGCTAATGGAATCGCCGTGGATGGTTTCCTGCGGCACCACCCTCGTGTCCAGATAGCCCTTTTCGTAATAGGTGAAACGCGCCAGATCTGCCAGTTCCAACCCCGAACGGCCGTAGACCATCCCCTTGTCTAATTCCATCTTCTCGACGAGTTCGTCGCTCGCGAAAATCGAGTTGCCTTCCCAAGCGACATCACCCAAACGATATTGCAGACCCTCGTCGATCTCCACGTCTATATAGAGATGACGCCGCGTCGAGTCGTAGTAGACGCTGTCGCGTGAAATGGCGGCCTGTTGGAAACCGAGACTTCGGTAGTAGGCCAAAAAACGCTGCTTGTCTTCGTCATAGGTATCGCCGCTGAACTCGCCTTTGCGCCACCAATGTTTCTCCTTGGTCTCCATCATCCCGATCAGACGGCGCGGCTCTGGGCCCAGACCATCCCATTCTTGCGGGCGGCGCGGGTTGCGCGGCGGCAGTGCCCGGCTGTCGATTAGGGTGCCGTCGGCGCGGCGTTGGACCACGCGGATCTGCTTGATCTGAACCTTGGCTCCCTCTTCAATATCGTATTGCACGAAGATCTTACCTTCTTCCTCGCCCGCAAAAGTCTGGCCTTTGATCTCGGCACGCAGATAGCCCTTTTCACGATAGAGGTCGAGGATCTTCTGTTCACCCCGCACGACGTCCTTGGGGGCGATGACCTGGCCATTGACCAAAGCCAGCGCTTCCTTCATGTCCTTCTCTTTGAGTTTCTTCTGTCCTTTGAACCGCACCCCCTCCAACGCCGGATACTCCTCGACCATAATGATCAGTTTGATTCCATCCGACCCCGGATCACCCCAAATCTGAATATCCTCAAAAACATTGAGCCCCTGCAGGTCGCGCACCGCCTGCTGCACATTCTCCTGCGACAACTCAACCCCCGGCTCAAGACCGACCGTAGTCAGAATTAGTGACCTGGCCACCTTGCGCAATTCTCCCTGCACCTCGATCTCGACAACCTTCTGCGCCTCGACGGCACCGCCCATCAAGCCTACAGCGGCGATGGCGCAAAAAATATTCCGGAGATTCCTCATAAATTCTAACCTCAAAAGAGCCACATATTATGGACTTAATCCCACCCTATTGAAAAAAACCGCTTTACCACCTGAACAGCGGCAAAGCGGCCTTTACTACATATTCTAAACTATGACGCCCGACTTCAGCCGGTGGTTTCTTTTTTCTTTTCTTCGATCACTTCATCCGAGTCCCGCTCTTCGTCGAAAACCAGTTCGTCGCCTTTTTTGGTGACGCGAATACGGCTACCTTGGCCAAAGCGACCATTCAGGATCTCCTCGGCCAGCGGGTCCTCGAGCATCTTCTGGATCACCCGCTCCAAAAAGCGCGCACCATAAGCCGGATCGAATCCCTTGTCCGCGAGCAAATTCTTTGCTCCTGGAGTGACCCTCACCTGAAGATCTTGCGGCTCCACACGAGCCTTGAATTCTTCGAGGCGGATATCAATGATCTCGGTGATATTACTTTTATCCAACGTATGGAAAATGATCGTATCGTCGACGCGGTTGAGAAATTCGGGATTGAAGGTCTTTTTCAGCGCATCGTTAATCTTGCCTTCCATTATCGCGTGCATCGAGTCTGAATCGGACTTTTGAAAGCCCAACACACCGCCGTTGCCCACATCGCGGCTGCCCGCGTTGGAGGTCATAATTATTACGGTATTGCGAAAATCCACCTTGCGGCCGGTGCTATCGGTGAGCCGCCCCTCGTCGAGGATCTGTAAAAGGATATTGAAAACGTCGGGATGCGCCTTCTCGATCTCGTCGAGCAGCACCACTGAATAGGGCCGACGGCGCACGCGCTCAGTAAGCTGGCCGCCCTCATCAAAACCGACATACCCCGGAGGCGCCCCAATCAAACGCGATACTGCGAATTTCTCCATGTATTCGGACATATCGACCGAGATCAGCGCGTCGGAATCGTCAAAGAGGAATTCCGCCAGGCGCTTAGCCAATTCGGTCTTACCGACGCCTGTGGGCCCGAGGAAGATAAACGAGCCAATTGGCCGCTTGGGATCCTGCAGACCCGCACGACTGCGGCGGATAGCCCGCGATATTGCGGTGACGGCCTGTTCTTGACCGACGATATTCTTCTTCAGCGTGTCTTCCATCGCCAGCAAGCGGTCGGTCTCGGATTTGGCCAAGCGCGAAATCGGAATGCCGGTCATGCTGGAAATGACCTCGGCGATATCATCGACGGTTACCTCGACGACTTCGTCGCGTACCGCTTCTTCCCACTCTTGGCGCTTTTTCTGTAACTCTTCGCCCAAATTGAGCGCTTTGTCACGCAGCACCACCGCCTCCTCAAAATCCTGGCGTTCGGCCGCTTCATTCTTTTCGCGGTTGATCTCCTGGATCTCGGCCTCGAGCGTACCGATTTCCTCGGGCGGGCTCAACCGGGCAAGATGCACCCGCGAACCGGTTTCATCGATCACGTCGATGGCCTTATCGGGCAGATAGCGATCACTGATATAGCGATCGGCCTGCCGTACCGCATAAGCGACGACGTCGTCGGAAAACTCCACGTGGTGATGGGCCTCGTAACTCGAACGCAATCCCTTGAGGATTTCGATCGTATCGTCCAAGGAGGGTGGGTCGACCATGATGGTCTGAAAACGCCGTTCGAGCGCCCCATCCTTCTCGATGTGTTTACGGTATTCGTCAAGTGTCGTGGCGCCGATGCACTGTAATTCGCCACGAGCCAGCGCCGGCTTGAACATATTGGAGGCATCAAGTGTGCCTTCGGCGCTGCCGGCGCCGACGATGGTGTGCAACTCGTCGATAAAAATAATAACATCGGTGTTCTGCTGTAGCTCGTTCATCACCGCTTTGATGCGCTCTTCGAACTGGCCCCGGTATTTGGTGCCGGCGACAACTCCGCCCATATCTAATGTAACGAGGCGTTTGTCGAGCAGGATCTGCGGCACGCGCTTTTCGATAATGCGCTGGGCCAAGCCCTCGACGATGGCAGTTTTGCCGACGCCGGGGTCACCAATGAGAATGGGATTGTTCTTTTTGCGGCGGCTGAGCACTTGCGTAACACGTTCGATTTCCTTCTGGCGACCGATTACAGGATCGAGCTTGCCTTCGCGGGCAAACTGGGTCAGGTCGCGACCGAAATGATCAAGGAAGGGCGTCTTGCTCTTTTTGCCCTTTTCCTTGCGGCCGGTGGTCTTGCCTTCGAGCACGGCCAATGTCTCTTCCATCGCCGTCTTGTAATCGACACCGAAGGCGGCTAGGATCTGGGCGGCTACGCCTTCCTTGTCCTTGAGCAGCGCCAACAACAAATGCTCGACATCGACGAACTGCGTCTTCATCTCTTTGGCCTCATTGGCCGCTACTTCGAGTATCTGTTTGGCACGAGGAGTGAAAGGTACCTCGCCGATCGTCATAGTACCACCGGAGGTCGCGACATAGTCTTCTACCGACTGTTTGACCGTCTCTAAGCTCAGGCCCAAGTTCGTCAAAACAGTAACGGCCTTGCCCTTGCCATCCTTGATAATACCCAGCAGTAAATGTTCGGTGCCTATATAATTGTGTCCTAGCCGCGCCGACTCCTCGCGCGCTAGTTGCATTACCCTTTTCACACCATCGGTGAACATATTATTCATTTGACCGTCCTCCACAATTCATCCCCCGCAGATAACCATGTCTTCGTCAACGCAAAAAAGAGGTGAATCTTGAGAATTTACAAAATTTTACCGGAGAAACTCCGATTTTTTGAAACTACCAAAAGCACAGGTTCTTGTCAAGGTGGACACCCCTTAAGCCGCACCCAATTCAGCTAGGTGTCGCCGCGCCACTTCGGCCCTGCGTACGTCCCGTTCTTCAGGGGAAAGATCGACCCCAGCCTCGGCTTGCAGATGGGATGGTTGAGTGATAATCATCAACTGATTGATAAAGCCCGAGGACATCCCGTCTATAATCCCTAAGCTGCGCCCCAGACGCACAGCCGAGAGCAGATTCATAAACTCCTGGCTACTCAACACCCGGGCGTGGGCCAGAAGCCCATAAGCCCGCCAGACCTTGTCTTCTACCTCCGAGGGCGCTTCCTTGAGCAACGCCGCCTGTGCCTCTTTTTCGTGGGCCATAATCTGCCGAGTCACTTCCACCAGTTTCTCGACGATCTCTCCCTCCGGCACCCCCATGGTGGACTGGTTGGAAATCTGAAACAGGTTGCCGACCGCATTCGTGCCTTCCCCATGGTACCCACGCACGGTAAAGGTCATCTGAGTCAGTCCGCGCATCACCCGCTCCATATCCTCGGTCACGACCAGCGCCGGCAAGTGGATAAGGACCGAAACGCGCAATCCGGTGCCCGTATTCGTGGGGCAGGCTGTAAGAAAACCCCACTGTTCCGAATGCGCATACCGCAATAACCCGCCGAGTTCGTCGTCAAGCGCATTAACCTCTTGCCACGCCTGCATCGGCTGCAAACCGGGCAAAATGGCCTGCAGGCGCAAATGGTCCTCCTCGTTGATCATCACGCTGAGCGATTCGTCCGGATTAAAGAGCAAACCGCGCTGTCCTTTGCTCTCGGCTAGGGCCGGGCTGATCAAATGGCGTTCAACAAGAAGTCGGCGTTCATTGCTCTGTAGCGTGTTCATCTTAAAAAAAGCCGCATTGCCCATCTGCCTGCCCTGCTGCGCCGCACCGAGCACTTGCTCGATAATCTGCTCCTGGTCATCGAGCGTGGCCTTAGGCGCAAAAGGTAGCGTAGATATATTGCGCGCCAAGCGCGCTCGGCAGCTAACAATCATGCCGTCGGCGTCATCCTCGCCGCTGAGCCAGCGCGCGGCGTTATTGACCAAGCCCCGCAGATCCATCTAATGTCCCCCTTCGAGTGCGCGAATGCGATCGCGAAGTTGCGCTGCCTCTTCAAAGGCCTCCGCCGAAACCGCCTTGGCCAACTCGTCGCGCAACTGATCCAAGGTGTCGGTATCCGTCGTCACGACTTCATCTATCGATGGTGGTTTGGGCGGAGATTCCGACCGCGCCGCGATCGGCCCCTTGCCCTGGTGCCTCTCCGCACCGTGGATGCGTTTGAGCAGGCGTTCTAATTGTGGCGCAAACGCCCCGTAACACTCGGTACAACCGAGGCGCCCGGCCTTCTTGAATTCGTCGTAGGCCATACCGCAAGCCTGACAACTGGCACTGCTGGCGTCTTCGGCTCCGGCGAGGTTGGTCAATTCTTCCTTAACCTCTTTCACCAATACCGGCACGTCCTTGGTTTTATCCTCCGACGGTGCGGCTGTCTCGATATTTTTTTCTTCTGCGCAAACCTCGCAAAGAAAAAGCGTCTTTTTCGTATCGTCAACGATATGGGTATAAGCGACCGTGGCTTCGCCTTTAGCGCATGTCTCGCATTTCATGTCGCTTCCTCCATTTGCAGCATACCCGCTTCAATGTGCCCCATTCGGTCCATACTCTGGGCCAGCTTTCGATCGTGCGTCATCACCACAAAGGCCAGCCCACTCGCCCGAGCAAGATCCGCCAGTAGTTCATGCAGCGATTCACTGGTCGCCTCATCGAGGTTGCCCGACGGCTCGTCGGCCAGTACAAGTGAAGGCCGGGTGACCAGCGCCCGCACCATCGCCACCCGCTGACACTCTCCGCCCGACAACTCGCCGGGCCGGTGATCCATTCGATCGGCGAGCCCCACAGACTCAAGCAGCCCCGTGGCGGCCTCGCGCAAATCGGTCCCGGCGACCAGACCCGGCAGCAACGCGTTTTCCAATGCGGTGAATTCCGGCAGCAAGTGATGATACTGAAAGACAAAACCGATATGCCGGTTGCGAAACCGCGACAACGCCTGGTCATTCAAGTTGAGAACATCCGTACCCGCGATGCGCAACTCCCCGGAAGTTGGCCGGTCGAGCGTGCCCAAAAGGTGCAATAGGGTGCTCTTGCCGACACCGGACGCCCCCATCACCGCGACCAATTCGCCCGCATGGACCTCTAAACCCACACCTTTGAGCACTTCAAGGCCCTGGCCGCCGGTATCGAAGGTTTTGCACATACCGCATGCCTCGAGAATAATATCTTTTTTTTGTGTCACGTCAGCACTCTACATAATATATCGAATTGCCTCGACCGGCATCAATCTAGACGCCTTGCGCGCCGGATAGATCGATGTCGCCAGGCAAATGATCACACTGATCAACGCCACCAACGCAAAATCCAACACTTCCATGTCGACCGGCAACGAACTGATGAAATAGACATCGCCGGGAATCGCGATAAGATCGAAACGCTGTTGCACGAAGCAGAGTCCAAAACCAATCAGGCAGCCAAGCAATGTCCCGATGCCGCCGATGGCCAGACCCTGATAAACGAAGATGCGGTAAATCTCGCCGATCGTGCAACCTATCGTGCGTAAGATACCGATCTCGGGCGTCTTGATCAGTACCGACATCACCAGAATCGACATGATATTGAAAGCCGCGACCAACACGATAAGGCTCAACGCAAGAAAAATCGCCCATTTCTCCAACTCAATCCAACGGAAGAACTCAGGGAAGAGCTGGGTCCAGTCACGCACACTATAAGGATAGCCGAACTCCTCGGCCAGCAACGCGCGAATCTCGGGCGCGCGCTGTATGTCTTCCACGTGGATATGGATATCGGTAATCGCGTCGCCCAATTCGAGTATCCGTTGGGCATCCTCAATATGGATGAAAGCATAGTTGTCATCGTATTGGTACATACCGCTTTCAAAGTGGTCCGTCACCAGAAACGACCACGGCCGGGGCGCGAGACCGTCCATCACCGCGCCGTCCACGTCAAGATTGCGCACCGTCACCAGCAACACGTCAAAACCCGGCCCAACCTGCAACCGCCGCGCCAAGTGCTCTCCGAGGATAATGCCCCGCTTGTTCAACTCTTCGAGTTCGCCGAGCAGAATTTCCCCTTCCGGATTCGCATATTGCAAATGCTTCGGGAGATCGGACACGGCGGGAAAGGTCTCGGGGTCGATGCCCCAGATGGGAATGCCGTCGACGCGACTGCGATCGCGCTGGGAGGCGATGATGACTTTGGAATCGACCACCGGCGCGACGCCGACAACTTCGGCAAAACCTTGTAGCTTTTCGATCAGCGGACGCCAGTCTTCGATAGGCCCACCGTCAAAGCGGCGGATATTGACATGGGCGTTCATGCCGATCAAGCGACTCTTGATTTCGCCGGCAAAACCATTGGTTACGGAGAGGATGATCACCAATGCCGCCACACCCAGGATCACCCCACCGACCGCCATATAGGCAATCACCGAGACAAAACCCTCGCGTTGTTTGGAGCGCAGATAGCGCCCGGCGACAAAAAAGGCGATGCTCACGACTTGGCCTGGGTCAAATAAGCCTTGATAAACCCGTCGATATCACCGTCCATCACCGCCTGGACATTGGCGGTCTCGTGGTCGGTGCGGTGGTCCTTAACCAGGTTGTAGGGATGGAAGACGTAAGAGCGGATCTGGCTGCCGAAATCGATGGCCTTCTTCTTGCTCTCGACCGCGTCGAGCTTCTTCTGTTCTTCCTGCTTGAAGTACTGGTAGACACGCGCGGAAAGCACCTTGAGCGCCGTGCCCTTGTTCTTGAACTGCGAGCGCTCGTTCTGGCACTGGACCACGATGCCGGTGGGCAAATGCGAGATGCGCACCGCGGACGAAGTCTTGTTGACATGTTGACCGCCGGCGCCACCCGATCGATAGGTCTCAACCTTGAGGTCCTCGTCTTTCAGGTTAACCTCGATGTCATTGCCAACCTCTGGGTAGACGAAAACGGACGCGAAGGCGGTATGCCGGCGATTACCGGTGTCAAAAGGGGATATCCGCACCAGGCGGTGCACGCCCGCTTCGGCTTTCAGATAACCATAGGCGTAATCACCCTTAATCTCGACAGTAACGCCTTTGATACCGGCCTCGTCGCCTTGCTGCAGGTCCATAATTGTGCTTTCCATACCACTGCGCTCGGTCCAGCGCGTATAGAGCCGCATCAACATTTCTGCCCAGTCGGCCGCATCAGTACCACCAGCACCCGAGTGGATCACGAGAATCGCGTTCTTTGAATCGTCCGGGTCGTCGAGCATCGTGCGAAATTCGAGTTCACCGATCCGCTCGGATAGGCCCTCGATCTCGGTCTGGACTTCGCTCAAGGCGGCCGTATCGCTTTCCTCTACGGCCATTTGGTGCAACTCGCCCACATCCTCAAGCTGGCTGGACAGCGTCTCCCAAGCCGTGATAATCCCCTTGAGGAAATGCGCCTGCTTGCCGATGCCTTCGGCTTTCTGGCGATTATTCCAGAAATCGCCGGCCGACATCTTTTCTTCGAGGACCGTCAGTTCTTCCTTTTTACTATCTATGTCAAAGATACCCTCCCAACCGGTCTAGTAGTTTCTGACAGCCGTCGATGTTTTCTTCTATAGTGGGCATTATTCGGTCCCCTCGCTTTCTTTGTATCGATCAAATAACAGACTAACGTGTTTGCGTTCAGCGGGTATTTCAAAGAGCAATTGCCCCGCAAAGACCTGGCCTTTATCCACTTGGAACTCGTTGCTATGTTTGATAAAGAACGGCGAACGGGCGAGCGGATAATAACGCCGTCCATTGTCGTCGACAAGCTGATAACAGCGCGGCACCACCGACCAAGCCAGCTTCAGATTCGCCTGCATGTTCACGTCGACGAGCACGAACTTATGGCCCTCGTCGGGCGAGCCGTGGAAAAAGTGCATATAGCGTACGCCATCGGGCGGCACCGTCAACGAGACTTGGTTATTTATCTGCGCAAATACATTGGTTATGTTTTCTATCTTATCCGCCGAACCACCCGTCAGCTTCACCCCGATATAGATCGGCAGGAAAACGGTCACACCACCCAATACCACACGATTGAGCATACGCATGCGCTTCTTGAGTTGCTGTTTTCTTTCGTTTGCATCAAGCATGGCCAGCTCTCCTCAAGGCGCCCGGCGCAAAAGGGCGACCTTGCCCGAACGGGTAAAATCAGACGTCCGCATACGATAATAATAAAGCCCGTCAGCGATGACGCCACCCGGGGCCCAACGCGGAGCGCGACCGGGTCGATCGTGCACACCGGCCAAAAGCTGCCAACTTTCAGTAAAAATCAAGTTACCCGCCAAATCGAAAACACTGAGTTCGACCTCGTCGCGCTCGGCCAATTGCACCGGAAAATGCACGAGCCCGTTCGACGCTGGATTCGGAAAAGGCGACAATAGCGCGTGCTCGCCCGGCGGCACCACTTCGAGACCACTCGCTGCCAGCGCGTTTACCTGCCCCCAGCCATAAACGGTATCGGGACCAGCTTCGCCCAAATCAAGTGCGGTCGAACGCAACGCCTCCAACACTTCGGCGGGCCCCCATTCGGGATGCATCTGCAATAATAATGCGCAAACCCCACTGACCAGCGGTGCGGCGAAGGAAGTGCCCGTATTCCGCATATAGTCACCGCGTCGCAAATTGGCGACGACCACACCATTCCCAGGTGCGACCACATCCGGTTTGATACGCCCGTCAGCGGTGGGGCCGCGCGAACTCGACACGGCGATTTCCGGTGCACGCACCCCGCCGACCGGCACATCTACCGAACCGACGGCGATTACCCCTTCGGCATCGGCCGGTGCCGTGATATAATGCCAAGCCACCTGGGCTTCGTTGCCCGCAGCCACGACCACTACGATCCCGCGCCGAACGGCCAGCGCCGCCGCTCGGCTAGTCAACGCCGTCGCACCATCTAGATCCTCGCGGGCATACCCGCTTCCATCATCCCAAATATTGTAGCCCAAAGAGCTGTTGACGATCTTCGCGCCCAAACTGTCCGCCCATTCGAGGCCGGCGATCCAGCGGTCCTCTTCAACCGGCAACTCCGTCTGATTGTCCTCCGTCTTAGCCAAGATATATTCCGCATCGGGCGCTACGCCAATAAAACGACCGGGTTGATAGGCGGCCAGCAGTGAAAGCACCTGGGCTCCGTGTATATTTTGGCTATTTTGCGCCTCATCGCCGGAAACAGGCTGGTCGACCTCATCGCTGACGACCTTATCACCATTGACGAAATCGCGTTGGGCTACCAAGCGAAACTTCTCGCCAAATCCCTCGTGCTCGACATAGTGAAAACCGTTGTCGAGCACGGCGATACGCACGCCCGTACCGGTAAACCCCCGATCGTGCAGCGGGATAACGCCAATCTGGGCGATCTGCTCAAAGGAGGCACCGTATAGATCCTGTTGCGCCGATTGAGTCCGCATTTCTTTGCCGTTTGCAAGCGGTAATATTGGAGCAGTTTCCGGCGGTGCGGGCCGACGCATGCGCCGCACCGGCCGCACTTCACGCACAAAATCTTGCGCCAACACTGCGCGCTGAACATCGAGCGAGACGCGGGCGCTAATCGCGTTGAGCCAACGGGAGCGGGCACGCACCTCAACCCCCAAGCTTCGCAAGCGTTCGATATAAGTCCTATCGACCGGCAGATCCAAATCCGCGTCTTCGCGCTCGGCGCCGAGATCCCGCCAAACTACGCGCTGTCCCTCCGCATCCATTTTGTCCCGCAACAGGATCCAGACATTGCGATCCGCGTCATCTGCTAAAATGCCGCTAACGCCAATATGGATCAACAAAGCGGTACACCACCCCATCCCGGCCCTTCTATTCATCAGGCAGTGCGATCTCCGGCGTTCTTCGGTCTAACACCTCTACTCCCTCGGGCACTTGGAAGGCAAAGACTTCGTCGTCTATTTTTTTATTGGTGCGATGGTCCTTGAGCCGGTAAGTGGTCAGGTTCCCATTGGCCTCGAGCTGCTCCACCTGCAACAAGAGCCATTTCTTGCGATCAACCCAGACCCGCATCCTTTCGACCACCGATACCTCGTTCTCGGGCGCCATGACCAGCAGATAACAGGACCGCCCGTCCAGCTCATTTTCCTCGACGGCGATGGGCGTATACCGTTCGGAATAATCGAAAAACATCTCCCAGGGAGTCTTTACTTCGCCCTCATACGGACCGACTACGACCTGGCCATTGCGCTCGATATAAGACCAGATGGCCTCACCGTCAGAGACGATCACGTCACCGCCTTGCAATTCGATGCGAAAGCGATCCGGGCGGCTCAAGTAAATCCGCCCCTCGCGGTTGCGTTGTTTGTCGAGCACCGCCCAGTAGAATTTCTTCTCAAAACGCGCCGAGAAAGTCTTGTAATCAGTAAGGCGCTCCTGAACCTCGGCGATGATCTCGTCACCCGTAATCCCCATCACCGCACTCGGGACGAAGAACCAACAAAGCACAATCCACCAGAACGCCATCATTAGCCTTAAGTCAACTCCTCTTCAGCCGTAAAATCCTCAATAAGAATCTGGCGCGGCTTAGCTCCCTCGGCCGGCCCGACGATATGCGCATTTTCTAATTCGTCCATTAGTCGTGCGGCGCGGGAATAACCGACCTTCATCCGCCGTTGCAAAAACGATGTAGAAGCCTGTTGGTTCTCACAGACAATGCGTACGGCTTTGTCAAAGAGCTCGTCGCGTCCGTCCGAATCCGCATTAATCTCCGTATGTTCAGAAAAGATCGCAACTTCCTCGGCCTGGTAATCGCTCTCCTTCAAAGCCTCGACAAGACGCTCGGTTTCCTCTCCAGAAATAAAAGCTCCGTGCACGCGAATCGGCTCGCCCTGGCCGCCGGGCAAAAAGAGCATATCACCCATACCCAGGAGGCGTTCGGCGCCATTGAAATCGAGAATTGTGCGCGAATCAGTCTTCGACGCCACCTGAAAGGCGATGCGCGAAGGGAAATTGGCCTTGATTACGCCGGTAATCACGTTTACCGAAGGCCGTTGTGTCGCCAGAATAATGTGAATGCCTACCGCGCGCGACTTCTGCGCCAAACCCATCAGCGACGTTTCCACATCGGCCGGTGCCGTCAGCATCAAATCGGCGAACTCGTCAATGACGACGACGATATAAGGCATCGACTTCTCGGGTTCGACACCGTCTTCCTGTGCCTCGGCATTGACGCGTTTGAGCTTATCGTTGTAGTCGGCCAGATTGCGCACGCCAAGCTTTGCCAGCTTCTGGTATCGGGCCTCCATTTCAGCCACTGCCCATTTCAACGCCTCTGAAGCTTTTTTGGGCTCGGTGATAACCGGCACCAGCAAGTGGGGTACATCGTTATACATCGTCAATTCAACCACTTTGGGATCGACCATAATGAGACGCACCTCATCAGGTGTCGCCTTAAAAAGGATACTGCAGATCAGACAGTTCAGGCAGACGCTCTTGCCTGCCCCTGTCGCACCGGCCACCAGCAAGTGGGGCATCTTCGCCAGATCGGTAACCATCGGTTCGCCCGAAATGGTCTTGCCCAGGGCCATCGTCAACTTGGCGTCGGCACGGCTAAAGACCTTGTCCTCGAGGATCTCACGCAAATAGACGATTTCCCGATCCTGGTTGGCGATTTCCACACCCACCACGGATTTCCCCGGCACCGGAGCCTGGATGCGAATGCCCTTGGCGCTCATGACCCGCGCCAAATCGTCGGACAGCGAAGCAATGCGGTTTACCTTGACGCCCGCCGCCGGCTCCACTTCATAACGTGTCACCACCGGGCCCGGGCTTACTTCCACGATCTTACCTGCCACGTCAAAATTGCCTAATGCATCTTCCAAAATCTTGGCGTTGTCTAACAATGTTTCCCTGGGAATACCGCCGCCGCCGTCGCCGGGTACCTCGTCGAGCAGTTTGACCGACGGCGTCTTATAACGCCCGCTAGATTTCTTGCGTCCGACGGACTTCTCAACCTTGGGCGCGGGGGGAGCCTTTTCTTTTTTCTTCACCGGCCGTTCATTGTTCTTTGCCGCCACCCCCGGCGCTTTCATGGAGTCAACAATCACCGGCTCCATAGAAGGCCGACGGTTGATCTCGGGCAAAGTTTCCTCTACAGTCTCGATCTCGTCCTCTTCGGGCTCTTCATCTTCTTCCGGTTCCTCATCGCGCTCGACCATCCGAGCAGCAATGCGGGCAGCCCGACGTTCGCGCCAAGCCACAAACCAGAGCCCAGGTTGCCGCCAAACCCAAGTCGCACCATTTCGAAAGGCAGCCGCGATCCAGAGCACCGCCTGACCCAATGGCCGCAAACTCAAATCCGTCGTCAGTACCAGCACAGCGATAAAGAGCGCGCCCAACAGAACGGCCGACCCCAGTCTCCCTAGGTAAGGTATCAGGACGAGCAGGCTAATTTGGGTTCCCAACACGCCGCCCAGTTTGAAAGCCGTGTGCGGTGAATAGGCGGGCAAACCAGTAGCTATGCTGAAAAGCACGGCCATCCCCAAAAGCCCCAAACCACGATAAGCCGCGATGACCATCGGCTCGTAGCGCAACCTATTCCAACCCCAGAACAATAAAAGTAGGGGCCAGACATAAGCGGCCAATCCCATGATGGTAAAAGCACCATAAGAAAGATAGGCACCGATCCTACCGCCCCAATTGAACCCTTCTGACGCCGGCCGACTCGAATTGGGATAGTCCAACGTCGAATGGGAAACAAGACCGATAACTAAAAATGCACTTAGGCCGATGAGGAGCACACCAGTCGCCTGGGCCCCCTTCTTGCCTTTTAGAAGTTGGTTCACAAACTCGGACATACTGCCGGATACTCCGCGAATAGACTGCAGGGAAGCACGCAGATAGGACAAAGAGACAAAGAGAAGGAGGTAACAATACTTAGGGGTAGGGGGTATTTATAATATAAGTAAAAAATATTCTTTTTGCATCCCCAACGTGTTTAGACCATACCGCTGCGTTTGCGCAAAAGCCATTCCGACGCCAATAGCACAATCGCGAGCAAACCCGGCCATAGCGGCCCCCACAAAGCCTGGGTCTGTGCTTTTTCGACCAACTTTTTGCTCGGGGCCAGTTTTTTCAACACATCTTCCCAAGCGGAAAGCGGATGGGCTGAACCACCGCTCGCGCGCGCCAATTCAGCTAAGAGCAATTGGTCGGCTCGCAAATCGCTAAACTCAATGCTATGCTCTTCAATCACAAATCGGCCGGCGTCGGTCCCGATCTCAACGCCATCCACCTCGGCGAGGACTTCATATTGATACGCCCCAGGTGCCAAGCCGCCGTAGAGGCCGCGATAGTGTCCCGCCCCTTGTTCCCGCAGCTCAAACACTTCTCCCCCTGCTAACTTGACACCCACCGAGGCTCCCCGTTGCGGCCTCAATAGTTCATCAAAAACCTGGGCCGAAAAAACGACTTCCTCACCAGCGCGATAAACGTGGCGCTCGGTCGATGCACGAATCCGCCCGCTCGATGCGTCGAGCGCTAGCCACTTCGTCGCATTGCGCCAAAATTCCCTGATCGTCCGCGGCTGTCCGTCAACGCCGCTGCTCATTAGGTCTAGGCGCCAGAACGATGCGGCCAGAGCCACCATGACCTTGCCTTTGCCATAGGTCCCCGTCGCGATGATCGGCACACGCCCTGCCCCTTCAATTAATACCATGGGGCCTGGATCTTGTTGGATCGTACGAAAATAACCGGGTAATGGCGGCAGTCGAATCCATGGGTCCCCCTCATTGGCCTGTAGACGCACTATTGGATGATGCCGCCCTTCGGCACTAATTCGCAATAATACCTCGTCGGCAACATAAGGGGAGGACGGAGTCGGTTGCAGCGGCATTAGCTCAGCCAACGGGGAGTCGGCCCGCCAATCCTTGGCGGTTTTTACACCACCGACAAAGACCAATCCCGTTCCCGAATGAACCTGCCGGACTATATCTTGGGCTGGTGCTCCATTGAGCAACCACGCCCCAGGGTTGACCAAGAACACCACGTCCCGATCCTGTAAGACGGTTGCTTGCCACTCCACTCCACCATATAGAGCGTCGTCTTCACGCTGTATCAGCGTCTCGACAACAATATTGGAATCGGCGGCGAGGCTTCGACGTAAAAAAGTCAAGTCAGTGCTGGGCCCCCCCGCCAACAACAACGCCCGTGTCCGTTCTTCGAGAATTCGCGTAAATACCAGGACCTCGTTATCGGCGCGCGTGAATTCTCCCTCTACCGGGGTAACAACAAGGCGAAAAATCCGTGGTCCTGCTTGTTGTGGCGTTATGTTGAACGAGACACTCTGTATCTGCCCTTGGCCACCCAATACCAAGGATTGCCGTTGCAGTTCGCGTTCGCCCTCATAAAGCAAAACTTCTGCCTGTCGACCATCGTAACCCCAACTACGCAGTTCCGCGTCGATTTGCTGTCTCTGACCGATATACCCGGTTTCGACCGTACGCACGCTAGCCAACTGGATATCAGCCGGCATTTCTTCGCCTCCGACGCCCAAGGCATATACCGGCACGCCCAGCTCATCGGCGAGTTGCACCGGATCGCGTCCCAGATTATGAGCTCCGTCGGAAAACAAGAGGATGCCCTGTACCCGCTCCCTTTCGCCAACCGACTCTACGGCCGTTGCAATCGCCTGTGCAATATTGGTGGCCTGACCACCGACATTCACTGCAGCAACCGTATCCAACGCCAAGGGATAGACCGATTCGGCAAAACCCCAGGCGCGAATTTCAGCTTGGTCCAGGCCTGCTCTCCAATCCTCCGACTTCAGTACGGGGAAAATTTGTTCGAGGCGAGTACGGCCTTGCTCAGTGGTTTTCATACTCGGGCTCGTATCGAGCAAAACCAATACCATAGGCCGAATGACTTGCTGACTCCACCATCCCACAACCGGTTCGGCCAGGAGCGACAACAACAAACCCAAGGCGGCGGTGCGCAATGCAACAAGCACCACTCGCCGCATTGGTTCAACTTCGGGGTGTGTATACCGATAAACCCAACCGACAAAAGCACCCAACACCGGCAGGAGGAGAAGGAAGTAGCCGCTTCCTTCTAGGTAGAAACTGCTATCCGACCATTTAAACACGTCGAAAGAGGGCTAACACAGACTGAGGCGGGGAGCAACGTCTAGAGCGAAATCATCTCGGACGCCGCGGTTGAGGTAAAACGTGCCTACGGCTCCGATCATAACAGCATTGTCGGTGCACAAAACAGGAGACGGACAGTAGAATGGGATATCACGACGCTCGATCTCGTCGCGCAACCGATGACGTAGGCGCTTATTGGCGGCAACTCCACCTGCCAGACAGACCGCCCGAACATCCGTTTGCTGCAAGGCCAAAATCGTTTTATCAACCAAGGTGTCAACCACCGCTTCCTGAAAACTGGCAGCAATATCCACTAGCTGACGATCGCGTTCTTGCAGATCCAATTTTCGCACATAATTCAGCACCGCAGTTTTTAGACCGCTAAAACTGAAATCCGTTTCTCCCGACAAAGGCCGGGGAAAGCCAATCGCCTTGGCATCACCTCGCTCAGCAAGTTCAGCGATAATTCGCCCCCCCATAACGACACCTTCGCGAGGCAAAAGCTCCAATAGCTTAGCAACCTTATCAAACGCTTCCCCCGCCGCGTCATCCCGCGTTCGGCCGAGCAACTGATAGGAACCAAGTTCCTCCACTAAGATCAACTCAGTGTGGCCACCCGACACCAACAAGGTCAAAAAAGGCACCTCGACCTGCTGTTCGACTAAATTGGAAAATACGTGGCCTTCAAGGTGATGGACGCCAATTAACGGCTTGCCTTGTGCCATGGCCAAGCCTTTTGCCAATGAGAGCCCAACGAGCAAGGCCCCCACCAAACCGGGTCCCCGGGTCACTGCCACACCGTCTATATGCGTCCAATCGACACCGGCATCCTCCATAGCTTTTCTGACGACCGGCACCAAAGTTCTCATATGGGCGCGCGAAGCTAGTTCGGGGACAACTCCACCATAACGAGCATGATCTTGCTGCGAATAAATAACATTGGAATGCACAGCGTACGATTCATCGACTACAGCCGCCGCCGTTTCGTCACAGGATGTCTCGATGCCCAAAACCAGCATTTTCTTAATCCCCTACCAAGTTAACTTCGGATGGAGTTATACTTAGCACATCAAAAAATGGCGCCTCAGCATTGCGAATCGGCAAACTATCCCCCTGGAACTCAGCGTAATCCACATATAACTCTATATCTTTAATCGGATCGAGTTGGGCGATAACATCAACTCCGCCGCGCACTTTCACCCTGGCAATCGCTGGATCAGGCCTTAACTGGACATTGCCACCATTGCGCATCTTTATCGGCACACCGGATAGGTCATCTTCAGCCAATATCTGTATATCGGCGCGGATTCTTACACTCCGGGGATTCAGTACGAGACGCGTCCGTTCTGGATGCCGCAAGGCAGATACAAGATCAACTTCTTCGCGAATCTCTTGCAATTTAACAGAATCCGTCGCAATGTAATCCAATTTTTCGACTTGTGCTTGCGGGCCAGTCACTCTGACAAACAAAGGCTCTGTCAACACTGGACCAACCAGTATATGTGCTTCAGCTACTTCTAATTGTAATTCTGCCCGAACCGGGACATCCCGCTCCATTTTGCGATCCAATACGATCTCGATCTCTTTAGGGTCGATGATCTCTGAAATCTGCACATCCAAGTCCGTTGCCCGCTTCTCAATCTGAGCAGGCAACAACCTATAAGTCCGGGTGTTTCCTTCAACCTTAATACGCAAGACAAAAGCATCACCGTCTAGCTGTAGTAAGTCTTTACCTCGTCCCGTTGCCAAAACCCGAACAGTGGAAGGTATTTCACTAGCAACAATCATCTCATCCTCAACCCCATCGCCCGGTGGAGGATCCTCGACCAGAAGGCGGACTTCGGTCTCCGTTTCATAGAGTTGCTCAGTGATTGCGTGAAACCACAGAAAAACGGCCAGAACTATTGCTCCAGCCTTGATTCCCCAATCGCCTATTTTTATAGTAGCCAACAATCAAGCCTATAAAAAAGAAAAAGCTCCTCTCAAAAGAGGGAGCCTTTTCTCATTGCCTACGACACTCGTATCCTTAACTCTGTGCAAAACAAGAGCCAAGCATGTTACTTGTACGATTCTTTGAGTTCCTTACCGACGCTCAATTCACCATTATCGATTCTAAGATGGTACCCGCAATCTGGATTTGTACAGGCCCATGCTTTATAGTGAATTGCCGCGCCATCCCTTCCGTAGTCGGAAAGCGGTACCAAAACACCGGAATTGCACTTCAAACACGACGGAAAATTTCCGATCTCCATTCTTTCCTGCCCTCCCTTCCAGTGGTCGAATGGATAGGTCATTAAAAACAAGCCTATCCTTCCTTCAATTTACTTGTAAGACCCTTCTATGTCAACTCGATACACTCTTAGTATTCATATAGACTTCGTAATCATATACAGCCAGTTCTTGGTCAGCCGTTTCTACCGAACCTGGACGAAGTTTTCGTACTTGAGCCAAGGCTTCGGCAGTATTACTTCCCATTTGCACTAAATAGCTAGCGAGCATTGTTCCCGTGCGACCCAGACCAGCACTACAATGAACAACCACAGGTGACTTTTTTTTCAATGATTCGTCAACAAATTTAGTGAATGCAATGACATCCTCAAGAGCTGGCGGGTGCATATCAGGTATAGGCAAATGTAAATACACCATATTAGAGACATCAACTCTATGCAATTCCAGAGGCCACTCGGTCAACGATACGATTGCCCGAATACCCTCCTCATATAGAATATCTAAATCTCTTTTGAGCTGAGCATCATCTCCCCACCCGCCAATCTGCCCCGAACCGGCCAGAATACCTTCTACTAGCCAGTTAAAATTGACCAACATGCTAGTTGCCCGAATGAGCGGCCTGTGGACCTTCTATCCAACTCTCACCGTCTTCACCTACTTCTTTTTTCCATATTGGAACTACTTGTTTGAGCCGGTCTATTGCGTATTGACATGCCGCAAAAGCTTCAGATCGATGTGGACTTGAAACTGCGATCAATACACTAATTTCGCCTATTTCGAGCCTGCCCACCCTGTGGAGAATGCCCAAATTGACAATACCCCAGCGCGATTTGATTTCATCACCGATCTCCTTCATTTTCTTCTCAGCCATATCAGCATAGGCTTCATATACCAAATGATCGGTCCGTTTCTCACCCGAATGATTTCGCACCACGCCTGCAAAAATAGCAACAGCACCATTTGTATCTTGTAAGACATCCTGATAAAGCGCATCCGGATGAATTGTTTTTTCTATAATTTTGAACACATTACCCACCACTTACGGGAGGTATAAAAGCAACTTCATCTCCCGGATTCAAGATAGCATTGCCGTCAACATACTCTGCATTGACTGCAATCGACAAAACATTATTTATTGTTGCTAATTCCGGATATTTCACCAATAAGACGTTTTTTAGATCTTCGACCTGGGATCCTTCGCCTACATCTAAGTCAAGTTCTCTATTGCCAACAATATCGCGACAAGCAGCAAAAAATAGAGCTTTAATTTTCATTTAAAATCACTTTAGGGCGAATATAATCTATGGGGAAATTAGGCGCAATCATACCTTATCAAGATCAACAAAAAAAGCCGCTGAATTCCCAAAGGAATTCAGCGGCCCAAACTAACTTCTACCCCAAACTACTGGAGTAACGTCATCTTCTTTTTAGCAATGAAATCCCCAGTATGCAATTGATAAAAATAAACACCACTTGCAACCTTAATACCACTTTCATCGCGGCCATCCCAAACTGACTTATATTGACCAGCAGACATCGCCTGATTATTAACCATCGTGCGAATGACTTGACCACTGATATCATAAATCGTCAGGGCAACAACCGACTCGCCACTCAGATCGTAGCTAATCGTCGTTTCCGGATTGAAAGGGTTGGGATAGTTCTGCTTAAGCGAGTTGGCCAAGGGCAGCGCTTGCTGCGACACGGCCGTCGGCGAAAGCAAAACTTCAATTACCTGAGACCTAGTCGTAGTTCCATCTAGATCGATCTGATTCAGGTAGTAGTACAATGCATCGGCGATCGGTAAATTGCCATCAGTATAACTGTAAGAGCTAAACTCATCGCTAGTACCTTCACCTACAATCAAATCGCTGACTTTGGCAAAAACACGATTGTCAGTGCTGCGAAAAATCTCCCAGCCCAAGTTATTCGACTGAGAAGCTACACCCCATTGGAGTAGCACATTGTCGTCAACAGTTATCTGAGAGGCAAAACTCGCCAACTCAGCAGCTACTGGAACATCCCAAGTAGCACTGAAGTCAACTGACAGATCTCGCGATTCACCATCCGAATTATCGGCCGTCGTACTCGCCGAGACACTAAGGCTGGTTGTGCCTGCTGATTTATCCCCTTCGGCATCAAACGTCGCCAAAGCGTCGCCATCAGCATCAGTAGCGCTTTCGACTGAAAGCTCGGAGCCAGCAGCAATCTCACCTACGCCAAGTAAAAACACTGATTCAGAACCATTATTGGTAATATCCCAGGTAATGGTCTGACCTTCACCATCACTATTTGTATCATCAGTAAAATTCACCGAGAATACAATCTCTCCATCGCTGCCATCATCAACATCACCCGAACCTACTGAGGAATAATCAAGACTAACATCCGTCAGCGAATTCGCCGACAGTGCGGGCTCAGTAACAGGCGGAGCGGGGGGGTTAATTGTGACACTTACACCCAACGCTGCAGCATCGAATACATCACGATCTGTCGATGTCGGGCCAATCGAGAGCTCACTCACTGTGATCATGGCCTCTGTATCAGCAGTAAAACTGTCAGAAGTAGTGAGGGTAAAAGTACCGAGAGCGGCATCACCATCTACGGCCGCACCAAAACTCGCTGCGCCGCTTTTCACTTGCCCCTCGGCGGGAAATTCAACGCCTGGGGAAATTGTGAAAGCAGCAGCATTCTGGGCAAAGGCGGAAGCTGTAAGGTCAAACGCATCGGCAGGCGATACGGTTAGAGTAACATTAAATTGCTTTACTCCAACCAATCCCGAACCCGAAAGTGCGACCTCAATGGTAGCACCAGCTCCAACGCCAGCTACTTCAGTTGCGCCATCTAGTGAAACGACTACGTTGGCGTTATCACCGGCGATAGCAGCGCCACAGAGTGCGAGCAACATGGCGATGGCAAGAGGAAAAATCTTGCGCACGCTATTCTGCATGGTTGCTTCTCCTATCTCTTTGGTATTCACTCGAACCATCAAGAGTCTATAGTGAGATGGGACCTCGGCTGAGGTCCCATCTCACTACCGTTATACTTGACTCTGCTTATTTGAGCAGCAGCATCTTCTTGACTTCAAGGAATTCTCCACCCGCCTCGAGGCGGTAGAAGTAGATTCCAGAAGACAAGCTATGACCACTCTCGTTGGTTGCATCCCACTGGACTACATAGCGACCAGCATTCTGGTGGTCCGCAACGAGCGTGCGAACAACCTGGCCAACCACATTGTAGATTTCCAGCGTAACACTAGACGCTTCCGGCAGAGCATACTTAATGGTCGTCGCCGGGTTGAACGGGTTCGGATAGTTGTTCGCCAGCGCGAAAGCTTCCGGACGCGTTTGGATCTGTACCGGAGCCGGTAGCGATATGCCGTTGACAGCAAAGTTGCCGTCGCGGACCTCGCTCGCCGTCACCTCAACGAAGGTATTCTCAATCTCCGTCTTAGTGCGGAAGACCAGGCTCAGACCCAAGTCACCCTCGGAAACCATCTCATCACCATAGGCAGCGATGGCAACTTCGCCATCCGTCTTGGTGATTACACGCGGAGCGGCCAATTCGCCCTCACCCAGGAGGTTGTTCTCGGCCACGGCTTTGACAAACTCAAGCTTCTCAGCGTCATACTGAACGTTGAGACCATACGCTTGGAGTTCGACGAAGTCAGCTAAGCTGACGTCGATAACCACTTCTTCACCAATACGCGGCAATTCAGCACCAGCGTCGAGGTAGAGACGGGCATCGGCGTTCAGACCGGCCATCATCGGAACAACCTTACCGGCAGCTTCGATGCCACGGCCAAAGTTGTCAGCGAAGACGAAGAAATCATCGAAATCGATCTTCGGCGAAGCGCTATGCGCCAAGTCGAAAGCCGGCTCGAAAGCTTCGTCCGCTACACTCAGACCGAAGTTGTCGGCGAAGATGAAGAAATCATCAAAGCCAACGCGATTATCCATGCCAAAGAGGCCATAGACGACTTTACCGTTTTTGTCGACCACGTTGTTGCGAATAGCCATGGCCGTCCGCTCCAACTCAGAGATCGTCTCATTATCATCGTCGTACGGAGTCACCTGATAGGTGTAACGCACGCCGTTAAAAGCTGTTTGGTCCATGAAGGACGTTTCGCCCGAGTTAGCCTTAGCAATCAAGGCATACTCGCTGTTGGCACCGACTTTCCGGTAGATATTGTAACCCTTGACACCGGCTACCATATCAGAAGCTACCGGACCGACTGCACCAGCACTACGCGGCACGAACTGATCCGACGGCGACTTCGTCCAAACCAGGGAGATGTTACTACCTGCATCACCCGGTGTATCGCTGGCACGGACAAAAGGCACCGCGTCAGGAGCGATATTGTCGATAGCACGGACAGCCTCAGCGGTCTGCGTGATCGCCGACGACATCACGTTGCCGTCAACGCTCTTCAGACGCGGAGCCACACCCTGCTCAACGAAGGACAAGGCCTCGGGCAGAAGCTCAGCAAAAACCGGAGCATCTACGTCGATAGCAGCAGCCTCTTTACTATTCATTAATGTCTGAGCCATCAAAGCATAAGGATTAGCGATGGCTTCAGCGTTAACGAAAGCTTCTTTAGCAACTGCAGTGGTCTCGCCATTACGCTCAGCGGCAATGCCCCATTTGGTGGCAACATTGTCAAGCGTAGCGACGATCGCACGACCAATGGTCGAACCCGGAACCGCATCAACTTTGGCCCAAGCGACAAACTCATTGGCCGGCTCACTGAGCGCGACGAGAGCAGTAGTCACCGAATCAGCAGCCGTAGCTAGACGCGTATTCACCTGGATCTCGCGGTAAATGCGATAAGCATCAACCGTCGAGTGATCCGACGACAGGTCCCAAGTCAGCATAATGAAGCCACCTTGGTCACCGGCGCCATCAGCACCCATGTAGTCGCCTGCACCCAACTCGTTCGGACCGTCTAAAGCAACAACAGCAGGAACAGCCGTTGCCGTGACAGTGAGCGAATCGGAGACACCACGCTTCTGCAAATCCGTTTCAGCTGCGATTGCGCTGCCGCCCGCGGCAGCGGCGCCGCCCGCGACGTGGCCTGGAACCGAAGTTGCAACAAATTGTACGGAGTGCTGTACATCAAAGATCAAACCAGTGCCAACATAATTAGATTTGGCCCAGAAGCCACCTACACCCTTTGATATCCGCAAATCACCCTGTGGCATCTCGACACCCAACTTATTCGCCGAGAGAGTCACATAACGATTGTCAAGCACTCTTGTGTTGCCGTATGTATCTCTTAACGTAACGTCAACCCAGAAAGCCTCACCCACCACGACCGAAGCCGGAGTAGTGACTCCGATGTCGGCGAAAGCTGCGGGATTGTAGACGATCATCGAATCCAAGGCGCCCGTAAACGGACCCCCAGTCGTCGTCGAATCAACCACAGTAACCGTCAACGTATCGATACCAGCGGTATCTTTCAAGGTTATTGTCCGCGAACCAGTCACCCAGTCGTCGGCATTGAGCGTCGCCCGACCACCACCAGCATCTGTAACACCAGTACCGGTCAGGGTAAGTCCCTTACCACCTGCGACCTTGAGAATCGTCGAACCCGCGAAGGTCACAGCAGCACGATCACCCGTAGTACCGGCATTCGCTTGGACCGTCAAGGTAATCTCTCCACCCGCCGTAGCGCTCGAATCGGCCGAGAGACCCGACTGGCTTGCCGTAACAACGAAACGCTTAATTACCGGTACGACAAAACTGGTATCGTAAAGGAAAGTATCTGCATCGCTACGCGTGAAGTTACCCGCCAAGTCACGGGCCAATACGGTCAACTTATAGGATGTGCCGTTAACAAGCCCATCAATCGGCAACGTCTGCTCAGCCGAGGTATTAGTCAACTGAGAACCCGAGAGACGACGCGTGCGACTAACGGTCGCATCACCACCAGTAAGGCCTAAGTAAGTGATTAACACACTATCAGCGGGCTCACTCAACTTGAAGACAACCTGCGACGTTGTTTCTTCAATCGTGTCAATCCGAGTTGCGGCTGCATCGCCAAAAGCAGCTTTGGTCGGGAACAGACGCACCAAGGTAATATCATCCACGTCAAGGTATACGTTGGTGCGCTTTAACTCTTCGCCAAGGTTACCAGCGAGATCTTTACCTTGGAAAGTGATCGTATGAACACCGGTCTTAAGCAGCGTATCAGTAGCCGAATAAGTTAAGATTTTGGCAGAGTCGGTGCCTTGTGGCCCGTCAAAACCTACCGGGTTGTTTCCATTTGTCTCCGCTACCTGGAAATCTTCGTCATCGTTGTCCGCAAGGGAACTACCCATTAGGGTAAAATCAACAACACGATTTACATCTTTTTTCAAAGATGCATTAGCTGTCGATCGAGTCGATGAGGGCGAAACTCCGCGGTTGCCCACCTTAAGCGTCGCCTTGGAAGCACCCGAAAAACTGATAAAGAGCGAATCAAGTGCTTCAGCCAACTTATACTCAATTACGTTGACATCATTATAGCCGGAGTTGAGTGAACCATCCGTGATGGTATCAGTGCTCACCGGTAAGATGGTATCGCCATTGGTCGAATCCAGAGCAGGCGACGTCGTATCGAACAAGAAATTAACACCGGAAGTAACACCCCACGCCGGACCGTCAAGACGTTCAACAGCCTCACCGCTGCGGTTACCTGCTGCGTCTACGACAAAAACACCCATTGTATCGGTGGTGCCCAAGGGCGCGACACCGCCGGCAAACGAATCATTCAGGTCGGAAAACTGACCTTCCGATGTCGTCACATTAATACGCAGGGTATCTACTTCGCGGGAAGACTTACTGAAAGTAAAGGTCTTCGCATGCACATCTAACATGACATTCAGCGAATCGCCAAGGATAACAGCGTTGGCGATGCTTGTGCCCAATTTACTGCGGACAACCAGCGAATCGCCAACGCCCAAGATAGTGCGGTCTTGACCACTAGCATAGGCGGTCTGGCCACTAGTGATGTCTGTGACTTCGAGGAAACCGTCCCCGCCCGCCGTCGTCTGCTTGTTGGGGCCAGCGGGACGATCAGCATCAATACTGAACTGACCGCTGGTGGCAGAGACCGATACCGCTGAGGTATCAGAGAAGGTGCCACTCGTAGTAGCGTCAATCGCGAAAATTGCCGCGCGAACACCGCTAACGGTACCCACACTAGCATCAACCTTGCCATACCACACAAAGGTCGTGGTATCGCCAGAGATTGCTACGGTAACGGAGTCCGCATCGCCCAGCGCGCTTGCTGCACTTGCGACACCGCGGGCACGCTTCTGCTGCACCGCGACCAAGCTGGTGTGACCAGCGGCCCCACCTGTCTCAATCTCAGTCCCACTCTGACCATCGGTCAGCTTCGTCGTTCTGGTTGCGGCTACACCGCCAACCTGAAGTGGGCGGTCACGTGCTATCGTAATTACTGAAGCCTGACCTAGACCACCCCACTCAATAGCATTACTAAGGGTATCAGCAACAACGATGGAATCACTCGAAGTCGTCAAATACATGACAACTTCGAGACTATCTACAGGGCTAAGATCAAGAACTTTCGCGGTAATCACGAAAGTAGAATCAATACCCTTAATGGCGCCACTGTCCGGTGAGGTAACTTCAATCGACTTGACCGTTGCCGCATCAGCGGCACCAACCAACCCAAAACCCACCATAAAAGTAGCCAGGAGCAATAAGTATTTGCTACCCTTCATCATTTCCTCCTCGGGGAAGATGCCCCCGTATTTAAAGAAAGATAAAGCAACGAATATGAATGTAATGTGACCCGACTCCCCAATGCTCTCCGGAGTCGGAATTGAATTATAGGAAGCCTATTTTCTAATGCCACGACCGTCCTTTCT